>ERZ772902.82-NODE-82-length-116632-cov-6.785232_pt1 | contig 116632 bp, 137 predicted proteins | sample MGYA00511470_ERZ772902 | MGnify/ENA primary metagenome ERZ772902 (study PRJEB29015, sample SAMEA2737717) | human gut metagenome | biome: human gut; feature: human-associated habitat; material: faeces | place: China | collected 2012 ... | reverse complement strand
GCGCCAGAAAACTGCGGTGCAGTATGCCTGTTCCATTTTGCTTCTCTCCTTATTCCTCAAACTCGCCCTCAATCATTCCATTAAGATATTTTCCGGGATCAGCAATAAATTCCTCCCATTTGGCTAACGGATGAAACTCCTTATGCTCAATGTCCAGATACCAGAGTTTCTTATCTCTGGGACTCCACAGCAGCAAATAGTCGCTGTAATTGTCCATTTTCGCCATAAGGGAGAGCAACTTTTTCCGTTTCCAGGTCATCTCCTGTACATCCATGTAGGGGTACAGTTCCGCCCATTTCACCAGTTCCCGCTCTGGAAATTCCAGACGCAAGGGGCCGGTCTTTAAGTATTCCACCAGCTTGGCAGGCAGCTTGTAAGGCATGAGTTGACGCGCCTTTTCCTGTTTGTTATGCCATTCCTCCGGCTCCAGAGCTTTTAAGTAGGCGGCCATTTCCTGATTTTTGTTCTGTACTGCCACGGTGTAGGGCCGGTCACCGTATTTATCCGGGATGGTGATGTCTGCACCCTGTTCCACAAGCCAGCGCACCATAGAAAAATCGTTGTGCCGTGCAGCTTCAGTGACAGGAGTCGAAGCGTAGGGAAACACCATATCTGGCTTGTGATAGTTGATGTCCGCCCCGTTTTGAATCAGATACTCCACCAGCAGCTGATTTCCATGGCTCGCCATACTGCGCAGGGCTTCACCGCCGTATTGTTTCAAATCCATGCCCATCCTTTTCAAAATGGGGAGTACATTAGGCTCATCCCGATCCATCAAGTGGAGAAACAGCCTGCATATATCCCTTTGTGTTGCGGGGATTCTGACTCCCACATCTACCAAAAAGGAAAACAGGGTCAGGTCTTGACTGCGCAGGGAACCACAAAGCAATTCTTCCGGGTTATGGGTCAAATCTGCTCCGCATTCGATCAGGAGCTGTACCATGTCCATCCGATTTTCCAGTACAGCCAATTCCAGCGGAGAGGCTTCGTCATCCCGCGGCCAATCTCCAATCATTACCTGATAGCATTGTGGCTCATTGGGAGAATGCCCTGCGTGAAGCAGGGAACGAATCACCTCTATGTCACCACTTTTGATGGCAGCCATCATGGGAGGTACATTTGAATAGCTTACTTCACTCATCCGGGTCCTCCTTATAGTCTATTGAAAAATTTTCTGATATTGTTCTCTCAGCTCCTCCGGAGCTGCTTCCACCACTTTCTGACCACCCTTGGCGCTGGCTTTGCCCCAGATCACATAGCAGACCGTTTCCCATGCGTATTGCAGTACTTCCTCCGGGCTGGCTTCTGTTTCCTCGTCGGGTTCCTCGTCCTCGTCATCATCGTCATCCTCGTCGGAGGAAAAACCGCTTGGAACGATCTCGGACAGATGGATTTTTGCCTCCAGCAGAGCGTCCAGGCTTTCTGCGTTTGCCATCCACGCGGCATAGTCCTTGGAATACTTCATGTTCTGCATGGACAGCACCCCACGGACAAATACAGGGACGGTATCGGCGGTAAATCCGAACTGTTTCACATACTCCCGGAGGAATTTTTCCTGTAAGTGGGAGTGCTCATCATCGCAGAGATCGAGATAATCCCATACCAGTTGCCACCATTCTTGCCCCAGCATTCCCAGGGCGAACACGGCAAAACTTCCGGGGAGCGCGCACTGCTCATCGCTGAGATTGGTGTACTGCTCATATTGCCGCATGGCAAGCCGGGCGTACCGTTCCATCAGGGGGTGGAGGCCAGGGTACTGCACGGCACAGGCAAAGAGCTGGTTTACTCCCTTTTTGGGCAGTCCTGTGATGGGAAGATAGCTCTTTTCCGGCCCTTTGAACTCCACCGCATAGCTGCGGGGAAAGTCCTCCTGCTCCAGAATCTCACACAGGTAGTCCAGCACTTCGTGGCAGCATTCCTCTGTGTTGTCCCTGGCAGTAATACGGATCACAGCAAAGGCATCGTTGGCCGATGCGGTGAAGTGATCTGTTTTCCGCTTTTGCAGGTTTAGGGGCAACCTGCCGGTTCCATGGTCCCGGAGTTTTTTTACCATATCGGGACGGACTTTCTCCACCAATCCAAAGAGGTAATTGGTGTCCAGATACTGAAAGTCCATACCATATACCTTATAGCTCACCGCCACATAGCAGGCAAAGCGCAGCAGTGGCTCCGGGACCTGCTCTGCACGAATACCTGGTTTCAGGGAATACTCCCGATTCCAGAAGCGATCATCTTCATCGCCTGTTGCAACAAAATACTTCTCTTGTAGTTCCCGTTTCAGCATATCAAGTAGATGGTGGTCAATTTCACCCCAGCGGCTCTGGCGGCGCAGGTTTTCGCTGAAGGCGATGGCCTTTTCCGCATCCAGGGTCTCGGCCCGCTGTATTTCGGTCCATGCCCTAAGCAGTTGCCATACCTCAAAGGGTGCACCTTGACTGCTGACCACTACCGGCGGCCAGTGGGAATCATCAAGCCGCGTGATTTTCCCGTCAATGGCATCCTGGATGCACTGGTCAAAGAGCGGTTGCAGTTCTTCCTGCACCTCGGGCTTCATCCAGTAACAGCGCCCGTCCGCACTGTTGAACTTTGGCAAATTCATAGCGATTTCCTCCTATCAGGTCTGCTGATGCTGCATGGATACGATCTGGCAGTCTGGGCAGAACTCCACATAGAGCGTCCCCTCCGCACAGTCAAACACCGTATCCCACTGGATCTGTGCCAGATACTTCATAGGCTTTCCGCAGTGGGGGCAGGCGGTGTATTCCCAGTCCTGAACCCAGTTGGCAAAGCCGCCAACGGTATTCACATCGTCACAGGCGGCGCCATAGAACAGGGGCATTGGCGCACCGCCCAGCACGAAGGGATTTTCGGTAAGGGACCTGTAGTCCTCCGGCCGGACATAGCAGTCCATCTTTCCCGCCCCGTCAAAGAGCTCTGAGGGAAAGACCTCTACGCCGCCGTCCAGAGTAAAGCGGTTGAAAGCGGGGCCTTTCAGAAAGCCCACGCAGTTGGGACAGCAGGTGGCGGTCAGAATGCCGTCCAGCCCCAGAAACTTCAGCCGCTCGTCCCGGCCGTCCAGCACCAGCATGTCCGCCATCCGCCCGCCGCAGTGGGGACAGGTGTCCTCCCGTGCCCGCCCGATGCGAACGGGGGACACTTCACCGGGGGCTCCCTTGACGAAGGAAAAGCAGGTATCGAAGTTGAGTTGGGTCCGTTGTCCCTTTTTATTAAAGGTCCAGCCGCCGCACTGGGCGTAAATGGACGGGTCTACATAGAGCTTCTCGCGCCAGGAGCGGGGATGATTCTCCAGTTCCAACAGCGTTTCCAGTGCCCGGCCATCGCCCTGGAAAGCAAGGCAGCACATCAGGTTGGACGCTTCACTGGAATCCTCTGTGGACAGCAGCGCGTGGATCAGGCCCTCCCCCACATCAGCGGGAGCGTGATAATAGATCTCACAGGGCCAGAACACCCCTGCGGCCAGCGCCGCCCGCTGGATTTCCGGGGTGATGGCGTCCCGGTAACCCAGCAGCTGCCAGAAGTCGGTGCATTCGGGGTCCTCCATATCAGCAAGCCGATGGATGTTCTGGATCAGGTTTTTCTGCTTTGCAGCAATCTGTTCCGGCGTCCAGGCCAATGCAGTTTTTCGCTCTTGCTCACACTTGCATTTCCAGCACAATCCGTCATAGCCCAAAGGGGTCCCACAGCCGGGACAGGTATATTTCAGACTCATATTTTTCGACTCCTTTCAGATGATAGAAAAACGCCCTGCGACACCCTGCCACTTGGACAGGCTGACGCAGGGCGCGAAAAGGCCGCACAGAACCAAGACCTGTATCCCAAGGCTCTGTGTCTGACGATATTCTGCTGTTTTTCCCGTCCGTTTGGACATGGGTACTCATCTCTATCCATTTGCTTTCACCTACCGCACATGCTCTTTTACCCGCTCCATCTCGTCCACCAGAGCCCTGACCTGGAAGTCCACCATATCCTCCGCCACCTCTGGGAATAGAAATGGCATGGTATCTGGAATGGCTTTGTGTACCATCATCATGCTGAGGGCCAGATTACCAAACAGCCGGGGATCAATACTGTCCACAGGGAGGCTAAAGATGGAAAGCAGCTTCCCATAAAAAATAATCTGATCCCGCCGGAACGCCTGAAAATTCTCCTCGGAAAGGCAGTGGCGTACTTGCTGCTCCTCCTCAATGGACAAAACGGCAACTCCGCTTTTAGCTCCATAACAGCAGTTTTTCAGAAAGGTTTCCACTCCCGCCCGCCAACTGAGTCCGGGGTCCTCCATTAGGGATCTGGCATAATCCAGCAGCTTGGGCTGTTGGTATCGCAGGGCGTAGAGCACCAGTTCTTCTTTGGATGAGAAAAAACTGTAGAAGAAGGTCTTGGAGATCCCTACTTTTCTGCACAGAACATCAATACTGCTGTGAATCAATCCCCGATCCGCGATACACTGAATCATGGTGGTCATCAGGGCATTCCGCACTTGCACTCTATCTTCTTCAGAATAGGCTTTTCGTGCCATATCTCCCCCCCTATAAAGAACAGAATCATAAAATAGTATTTATATAATAACTGCACAGAAAAAAATATACAACTATATTTTGAAAATTTTTTATGAACTAACTAAACCATTAACTTATTTCTGCTGTATCGGGATGGAGAAAAATTATGCGAAGATTTTGTTTCAAAGCATAATTTACTGTTTGGCCTGTCCCAGATCGTAGTTTACGATTGTTATCATAGACTGCCAGCAAGAAATCTGCATGATCTACCATATAATAATTTCTCTTTTTATAATCGGATGCAGTTCCACTTTGTCCTATAACAATACATTTTGTGGCATTATGAATAATTTTCTGCAACCGCTGTTTGCTCATTGCATCCCATTTCGAATCATGCCCTTCAAATGGAAGTGCAACAATTAACTCAATATCTTGATATCCCGGTTGTTCTTTGAGATATAAGAGTTGTTCGGCTGCCCACATATCTACCCCTAATGTACCTCCAACATAAAAGCGGAAAATACCTTCTTCATCATGCAAATGACAAAATGTTTTTAGCATTGCTTTTTTTATCTTTTTGCACAACGAATACCCTTCATTATACTTGAACTTAAATCGAGTTGGACGGTGCCCAGTAATGGCACAAGCGTATGTTTTTTTCAAAAACTTCACCCCACTTCAAATCTCACGCAAACAAAATGAAATAACGTAAATAAAACGGCGTAAATAGGCATATATTCATTATTATAACACATACTATGTTTATAATCCAGGCATTTCATCTGTTATCCTTGTATATAGCGAGGTGAGGATATGGATGAAGAATTTATCCGCAATCGGATCACCGAATTGCGTTTGAAAAAAGGCGCATCGGAATATCAAATGAGTTTGGCTTTAGGACAGAACCGGAGCTATATTCAGGGGATTTCATCTGGTCGATCTCTTCCGTCAATGGCTCAGTTCTTAAAAATTTGTGATTACTTTGAGATTACCCCTTTGCAGTTTTTTGATGCAGAAGCGGTCAATCCACAGTTAATCCGTAAAGCGATGGACGGAATGCGAAAACTCAAGGACGAAGATCTGATTATGCTAATTGGCTTTATTAACCGACTGCAATCCAAGGACTGACGGCGGGGGTTTCGACCCATTGTCGTCTATTTTTGCAATTTTTCTAAATAACTATTACTTTTTTCTTCATCCGTAAGTATCTGTTCACCTGTACGGTTCAAGGGGGTATAAAAATGGACTGCCCCCCAGTCCACATACGAATCGGGCGGCAATTCTGCCGCCCGATTTTTGTTTCAAAGCCATCTGCAAAGGAGTAGGAATCCGCTGTTGGCAAAGTGACAGACTGCTCCCCAGGTGTGGGATCAGGGGCGTCACAGGTATCCGCAGGAGCACTTTCCGGCTGCACTGCCGGGGATTCATCAGACGCATCATCTTCCGGCACAGGGACATTTTCCGGCTCGTCAGGGCAGGGCAAGTCAGAGCATAAGGTATAGAGGTTGCTGGTCTGGCCGCCGTTCTTACGCTCGTCAAACCGGGCCTGCTTGACGATATATCCCGCTTTCACCAGCTCATCCAGCGCCCGCTTTACAGTGGACACCCCATAGCCGCACTTGGCGGCTATGGTCTTGATAGAGGGGAAACACTCACCCTCTTTGTTGCAATGCAGAACCAGGACTTGCAGTACAAGTCGCGCTCTGGGCTTCAGTTCAGAAGAAAATGCCCGCTGCATATACTCAAACTTTGCCATATTCCAATCCTCCCAGTCATGTCTCACTGTTACAGGCGCTTTTCTCCTGCAATATACTTCTCCACAAGCGGCCGGTAGATCTGCCCATTGACCCGTTTCGCAAACAGGTCGTGGGATGCCGCCGCAATCTGCACATTTTCCCCAAAGAGTTCCATACAGTATTCCTGAATTTCCTGCGGCACACAGATCGCTACCGGGCGCACCTCCAATGAGCCGCACTCGGACAATGCCTTGTGGAACACCGGAATCTCATAGGGCAGGACACTCCCGCACAGGAGCCGGTGATCCGCGTCACGGAAAATAGAGGTGGGCGTCTGCATCACGCCGCAATCATAGATGATAAACTGATACGCCTTATCCGGCTCGTTGGTCAGGTAGCAGTCGATCCCATCAATGGTGTAATGCTCCCCATCCGGCGCCGCTTCGTAGATGTTCAGCAGGAGCTGCAGGTGGCGGTTCTGATTGACTTCGATATACGCCACCTCCGCACCTCTGGCCGCCAGCCAAGATGCCAGGTTAAAGGCCGTCACTGTCACGCCGCTCCTGCGCTGCGAACCGGCCACGGCAATACGGATATTCCGGGCGTTCCAGCGGTACGGAATAATCTCATCCGGCTCCGGTGCTTTCTCACGCTGAGTAGCTGGCTGTTCGTAGACGGGAGCCTTTACCACATACCGCTGCATCCCATCTTCGGAAAGCGCTTCTGTCAGCTCGTCCAGGGCGTCCTCCATCGTTTCACCCGTAACCAGATTCACAACGCCGATGGACAGTAGCCGTTGTACCTCGCCGTTCACATCCTCGTAGCCGGAGAGGATGACGATGATCCGGGCGGAGAACATCATCTGAAAGGATTGCAGGGCAAGGGTGAAATCATTGCCGCTTTCCTCGATACACGCCGCATCCACCACAAAGAATTTGGCGTTGGCATAATTGCGCATATCTTTGGTAACGAAACTTTTCAGGCTGAACCGGCCGACCAGCTTCTTGGCGGGCAGAGTCATATTCCGCACGGCGGGGTCGATCAGGTTGCTTTTCTGGTTACTCGTCAAGTACAACAGCATAGGATTCACCTCCCATATTTTCAGCACTGGTTTTGTCATCCGCCCCACCGGTCAGCAAGAGGACGATGCCCACCACTACGATCACGATGTAGATAAACAGTTCAATCAGCTTGCTTCGGTTATTCATATCGCACCCCTTTAGTAGATCGCCCACAAGGGACCGCCTGCTGCGGCACCCTTTCTGGCCTCATCCAGAATGATTGATATATCCCATTCCTGTTCGCTTCGCTTTTTACTGGCAGGATCGGCCACCAGGATTTTTCCTTCAGAGGTCACTCCGCGCAGTACCATAAAGTGGCCGCTGGATGTGAAGTGGCCTTTTGACATGAGCGCCACAATCAATTTCCCGGACGCCAAAGCGTCTACCACAGCCTGCGGGTCATCGGTGCTGATGCTTTCCCATTGAAGCCCAAAGCCCTCCGCAGCCCCCGGTATCAACGAGTGATAGGAACCGTTGCCGGAACACCAATAGCCATTCTGATACGCCCATTCTGCCATTGTGGGGGGGTCAACAGTCTGGTCTGTCAGGCTGGATACCACAATCGCCATAGAGGTCGGGCCACATCCATAACCGCCGATATTATCGGTTCCATACGGAAGATCGGCCCAACGCTCATCCAACTGATTGTAGTAGACGACTTCGGTCAGCCCATCCGTAAAGATGATGCCCTCATAGCTCTGACCACTACCATCTATATAGTCTTTCTCATAAATGCCGAGCTGCTGGTTGTAACCATATTGCTTCTGAAAATCCTCCACCACGTTTACCTCATCACCAATCAACCATTGGGACAGTACGGAAAAGGGGCTGGTAATGAGGTACAGGATGAAGGCAATTAAAAGCAAAAGCCCCAGAACCGGGGCCAGGATCATAAACAGGATTCTTTTCCGGCTCTCGGAGTCGGTAGCCGCCTGCACAGCTACCTTTGCCAGAATTTTTGCAGTCAACGGATCAACAGCCAAAAAATCACCTCCATAATCAGTCCGGTTCCATACCGGGGGCTTCCATCATCTGCTCCATTTGCAGATTGAACGCCTCCCGCCGTTTACCGGCGCTGTCGTCAATTTCAAACACCTTTTCTCCTTTGTCATTTTCCCGGACAGATACCATGTAGTCCCCATTGGCGATGAAGCAGGCCGTAAAGAGCGCTCGAATCGCCGGGGCAGGCATCCGCGAAATCTCAAAAGGAGTAGCAGCACACTTGCTGTTCCAGGAAAAGAGGTTGCGGGCGGCATCCGCCGTAATCTTCATCCAGTCATATTCAAACTCCTCTTTCCGCATCATCTTGGTAAAGTCGATTCCCTCCGGGCAGAGGTAACGATCCATCTTCTGAAAGAGAGCCGGATGGGAAGCCATCAGGAAAAGGGCGGCATGGTAGGAAGCGTCCAAATCACTGCCCCTCCAACGTATGGCAGCCATCTTGTTGACCAGGTATTCGTATCGTTCCGCATGATTCATCTGAAAACCTCCTGTGTGGAATAAGTAAGGCGACCGGGATTGCTCCCGGCCGCCACCGAATTACCGGCCGCCAGCCTTGCCCATATAGGAAAACTTGTAAGCCGGAATCTCAAAGTTTACATGAAGCCGCTTGGACCCAATGATAAAGAGCGCGTGTCCGCGCCGCTTGCTCTCCAACAATTCCTGCTCCGCGTCCGTCAGGTTGTAGAGGTCTTTGGTTTCCTGAAGGTTTTTGCCGTCGCAGCCCATCAGGATTTTATAGCACGGAATATCCAAAAGGGCCTGCCCGTACATTTTGACCTCCGGGGCCAGGAAATCCACCACGGAATGAGAAATGATTGCCAGTCCAGCTTCATACTTTCTTGCCCGCTTCTCCACATTACGCAGGAACACCAGGGATTGCGGGACCTGCGGGTCAATCATCAGATATGCCTCGTCACATACCAGCAGGCAACGCTCATTCCGGTCGCGGCTCATTTCCTCCCAGCACCAGCTCAACAGGTTCAGATACTGCGTGCGTTTGACATTATCCGACGCATTTTGCAGGTCGTGGGTATCCAGGCAAATAAACCGGGAATTAGCCTCCAGCGTGGTGTGGCCGTTCCACAGAAAGCTGTCGCTGCCCGCTGCGGCGTCGTACAGCAGCATTGCCAGATCACGATATACCGGATTCTCCTTGTTGGCCTCCGCTTTCTTTTCCAGCAGGGCGTGAAGGTCGGACAGAATGGGAAAATCCGTGGCCTTGAGCTGCCGAATATCCGTTTCCCAGAAGATGCCGAACTGATTGTAGAGTTCAATGATCGTCTGCTTGAGGATTGCTTTCTGCATATCCGTCAGGCTGGGCAGATACAGGGAAAATTCAATCTCCAGTGTTTTCATGTGCAGCGCCATATCAGACATTCCGTTTCCTTCATCGGTATAGAGTTTGTCGGTTTCATCGTCATCGTCACGGGGCGCCGGTCTGATCTGCAAAAGGTTGGAGCGGCCGTTTTTTCCGCCGCCAGCATTGAGCCAGCTTCCGTTCAGGTTCCGGCACATATCCTTATATTCGGATTCCGGGTCGATGCACAGGATTTTCGTCCCCTTCATGTATTCCGAAAGCATGATGTGCTTCACAACGGTACTCTTGCCGATACCGGCCACACCCATAATCACGAAGCTACTATTGGTGCGGTCGTTTCCGCGCTCCCAGGTATCCAGAATCACCAGGCCGCCGTTGCTGTCCTTTGCAAAATAATAGCCCCGACCATCGTTGTAACCGGAGCTGGCAAACGGGAATCCGCCCACAAAGGTACTCATGGGAATAATACGGGACACTATGCTGTCCACCGTGGAGTTGGCCGGATAGGTGGGAGAAATGCTCTGGAACCCTTCCTTTTGGAGATTGGCGAGGGTGCGCACCTTGCACTTCTGGATGTTGAAGGCGCTCTCCACACGGCGGCAGACCTTTGTGAAGTTGACCTCATCCTGTGCAATCGGCATCACGGTCAGCGACATCATGGCAACCGTTTCGCCCTCTTGGTCGATCCGCTGCATGATTTTCTCGCCGTCCTCGGCGGCTTTCTCGGCGCGCTGCCGGGTCAGCGGGTCTTTGGCACTGTCAGCGGCGCCGCGCTGTTGGACAATGCTTTTGGAGATTGCGGAAATGAGCGAACCATTGTCAATGGGGGTAATCCCCACCGAAACAATGGTGCTGGGGATGTTGGTGATCTTGGAAAGCCACCCCATATCCACCTTCTGCGGATAGCGGACGGCGCCGTACACCTTACCCAGATTTTCACCGATGACCAAACTATTTCGCTTGATTTCCAGCCCCATCGGGGTAATGACATTTAGCAGCGCTTCATTGACGGGAAACGCTTCTTCTTTTTTCTTAGAACCTAACAATGATCCACCTCCAACTGTTGATTGCGGTAAGGCACCCCAATGTAGTCCAGCACAGCGCCGCACCCCAATTTATTGATGCAGTAATCATACTGTTGGGGATGTGTCACCTGCATAAGCTGAAATCGGTTCGGCTCATGCTCCAGATGAACGCCGTACATACAATACATACACCCCGATCTGGAAACACCGGTGGTTTTCAGAATCGGGGTGCTGTTTTTCTTGCGGCTTTCAACAATGTCCCCATAGATGGGGGCATAGGGAATGCCGGTCATTTTCAGATACCGCAAAATATCTTCTTCCAGCCAGAACGCAAGGGGCTGGCTGAGAGGCCGCTGGCGCTCGAAGCCGTTGCAGCCAAACTTGATCCAGGATTGCTCCCGTAGCTTGCTTTCGCAGGCCAGGACACCCGTAATCGGGTGCCGCCCGGACTGCCTTTCAAATTTGTTCAATGGCGCTTTTTTCATGTGGTAACAACATCTTGCCGAAATCTTGAAGGGAGCGTCCAGAAGGTATTTGTAATTCTCGCAGTTGTAGATCGACTTCTTTCCGTTCTTGTCCAGCAGTTCTCCATTGATTCTCGCCAGACGATAAGGTTGTCCCTTTCTTGCGCCATTGATAACATCCGAGATCTCTTTGGAGATGATCGGATAGCCGTACTTCTCAAGAATCTGAGTGAACGGATAGCGCGGGCGAAGCCAAATAACATTGTCCTTCGTTTTTACGAAATCGCGCAGTTCGGGGTATTCCAACCCCGTGTCAACATACACAGCAGGAATATCAGGGTAGACCCGCCGTGCCAGATCAAGCAGCACGGTGGAATCTTTACCGCCCGAAAAGCTGATAAAGACCTGCCCATCGTACCGCATATACCATTCCATGATTCTCGTCTGCGTAACTCTGATTTTTCTTTCGAGGCTCCAACCCTGCATGATTTTCAAATCCTGCCGGGTGTGCTTCATACTTAGACAACACCTACACTTTCCAAAATCGGGATCGCAGCATTGATGCCGGAATCCTCCAAATGCACATAGGCGGGGTTGTTGACCAGGTTGCACAGCCGGACAATATCCTGCTGTTGCAGAATCTCGGTCTGAATGCCGCTGTCCGAAAAATATCCGCCGAGCAGCTTGAGCTTCTGAAGCAGATCGCGCTCAACGCCATCGCTTACCCTATCCCAAATCTTGATGTAGAATTGCCGTTCCACAACCTCGCCAGAAAGAGCAAAGGCGCCCATTTCCACGATTTCCTGCTTCAGCAGTTCCTTTTGCTTCACATCGGAAGAAGAAGTGAGTGTGGCAGACAGCTCCGACAACAGCGGAGAAATATCTACCGGGCGGGATACGGCAAGAAGCTGAAACGGGTACTGTGCGCTGGACAGGCTTACCGTAAGCTGCTTGGCAATCAGCCGCTTTTCGTTTTTGCTGAACAGTTCTGTGCTGATCGGGTAGATCTTCAGATACGCCAGAGCCAGATTGTCACGGGTATAGAGGAAGTTCCCCCGAATATCTTTCACATTTACAAACTCATTGGCGGTGATCTGGGCCAGTTCTTCCTTGTCCTTGTTCTTCGATTTTTTGTGTTTGGCCGACAACTTCAGAAAAATCAGCGTCCCACCGCCCAGCAGCGCACAGACGCAGATCATAATAATCGGCAAAAGCAATTTATCGACCTCGCTTTCTTTGCCATAAAAATAGGCCCTGCTTTTCAGCAGAGCCGTGTCTTATAGTTCCAAATCTTCTTCATCTTCGCTTTCTTCACCGTACCCAAAATCCAACTCGTCCGATTCAAAAGAAAAGCTGTGGTCTGAGATGCAGTCCAGGGCATCGCTGGCGTCCAGCTCGTCAAAATGCTCTCGTAAGAAAGCCAAATCCTCCTCGTCAGCCCGCACGGTTTCGCCATCTCCATAGAGATAGGTCTGAATTTTCGCTTCGATGGTATCCCCCAGGGGCCATTCGGCAAGAACCTCAGAGATTTCATCACAGTCCAGCAGTTCATCCAGCCCATCAGGGCTACCGGGGACAAAATGCTCCGTCATCAGAGAGTGGGAGGCATCCAGAGTCACCACCGAAAACATTTTGCTCATCGGCTTGCCTCCATATCCTCTCCGGCTCCGGTGTCCATGTCCCATCCCTTGCCGAACATGAGGTTCATAAACTCTTTCATGTCGGCGGCGGACCGTACTTCAAAGGATACCGCTGCGGGGACCGGCTGCGGAAAATACTCCTGATACATGGCAATCTGTTCATCGGTCAAAGAAACGCCCCGTCCTTCCGGGGTATCGCCATAGAGGAAAAAAGTTCCGTGAAGGATATCCGGCCCGTACTGTCGGTTCTCCGGCAGACCTGTCAGTTTCCCGGACGCATTGCAGCAGAGAACCGTTTCGCAGGGCAGAGGAATACACTCAATGTCCCCGCCCACAAGTTCCTGCCGGTGTTCCAGAGAATCCTCCAGCATGGTCGTATAAGGCGCCCGCCCAGGTTCAAACACCATAATCCAAATCATTCTGTTGTCGTTCATATCCATTCTCCTTTTCTTTACGGATTGCCCGGTGCGATATGCCAATCATCATAAAGGGAGCCGCTGATCGTTACATCATCGGTGAGATTCATGGCAAGCATCCCCGCAGGCGTCCAAATATCCATCACATGAGTATTGACTGTGTAGCTCCCGTCCGGGAACCAAACCGGCGAAAAATGCACCCGCTGGTTATAGGTGCTGTAAATGTTTTTGGCAAACTGGAACCGCGCCGTTGTTCCGCTGGTGAGCCGCTCCAACAGCCGCCAGTAGGTTCCATAGCCAAACTCCGGGAAGTAGGATACGGCTGTCTGCCCGTAGGTATAGTGCGATAGCGGGGCAGAGGTGCTGACGGTTGCCGTTACAGTGTTTGTTACGCCATAGCCTGATTTCATCAAATCGCCCGAAGCGGTGGGAACCTTTTCGTCCGGCTCGATTCGGGTGGTGGCGGTCATGCTGGCCGAGTAATTGTCCCGGAAGTAATCATACCATCCATCGTCTACCCAATATCCTGTGTTTTTCCCTGTGCTGTGCCACACCCAATAGGGGTGCCATTTCGCCCACCAGACACTCCATGCTGCATAGGTCTTGGTTTCTCGGCTGGGAATGCTGCTGGCCGACCAGCTTCCCATTGTATCGGTGGCTTTCGGATCGGGCGGGTCGTTGCCGGAGAGATCTACCACCTTTGCGTGAATGGTGCTTTGGCTCAACGAACCTTTGTTAGTGCTGACATAGATGGTAATATCCTGCGGCTCCGACGGTGTATGCCACTTTACCCAGGCAATCTGACTATCTCCCGATGGAATCACAATATTGTTCATCCGGTAGGTGCTGCCGTTGATACTAAAGGATACCGTAGCAGGGCTATCAGGATTGATCTCCGATCCCGCATAAAGCGTTACCGGCGTGATGACATCTGTATCCACACGATACTCGTAGTCATAGTCGGTTGGCTCTGGCTGTTCGGGCGGGTCGGTAAACCATACAATACCCATACCCAGATAGGTGATAATAGTATCGTTGGAACAGGTCTTATTGGTAGCCCCTGTATAGGCCGGAAATCCCATATCCGCATATTCCAGGAACATAGCCAGCGGCAGGTTTTTATGGGTCAAACTCGTCATTGTCTTACGCAAGGACCCGCCTGCCTGATTATCATAGAGCGCGGCTTCATGGGCAGTCATGGCCATCATAATTCCGTTGTGCTTAAAATAGGCGATTGGCTCCAAAAACAGCTTGTACTGTCCGCCAATCAGTTCCTCGTATGCGATTCCGGTCTGCTGCGCCACCAGTTTTACCGCATACTCGGAGCAGAAGTATTTCTTGATTGCTTCAATGCTGGCATTCTGGCTGCCACTGCTGACGATCCTCGGCATAGAGGTTGCGGGGGTGTAGTAGTCGTAATTCTCTGTGGTAGGAGAAATACTTGCCCCATTTGCATATTGAATTTTACTGACTTTCCCAAAATGAATCTTGATAGATGGAGTTTTATTAGTCAGATCAAAAGAGGACGACACAGGCTGACCGGATTCTGCATCAACCACAGTAATTCGTACACCATCCATACCAGGGTTCCAGGAGTTCTGCGAGGTTCCTTGCCCCATATCGCCGCCACCGCCATCCACGTTTCCGCTTCCTCCGGTTTCTGCCAGGGCGCTCATAGGACAGATACCCAACAGCAGCACAAATGTGAGCAGTATCACAAATATCCGCTTCAAAAACGCACCTCCAATCAAATTAGTTGAGAACAAAAAAAGAGTACGGTATCGCTACCGTACTCTCTGGGCTTGTTATCAGCCCATGTTGCCGACCTGTTTATTTATATCTCCATCAGAGTCAATGTTGTGCTGGACGGAGCCGCCGCCCTCGTCGGTGATCCAGCCAAAGCCCTCCAGATAGATGGAACCGCCCTGTGTGTCGCCGGTCTGGGGTTGGTTGCTGTCCGGCTCATGCACAATCGGCTCATCCTTTTCGCTGGCCGCCTGCTGTTCCTCCTGAGAAGGCGCCGGGGGCGGAGTGGTTTCGGGTTTCTTTTCACTGTCGGTCAGGTTAACGTCTACCTGATCTTCTTCCTCCACATTCAAAACAGCATCGGTCTGGTTCTGGCTGTCAGTCGCTTCGGGTTTAGAGGTGTCCGGCACCACTACCAGCGGTTCGCTGGAGCTGCTGTCCGGGGTATTGCTGCTATCCACATCCTCGGCAGATACATCCGAGGGGGTGGATGCCGGATCAACGGTTGTGGTCTGCCCGCCCTTGCCCAGCAGCACTGCGGCAATCACAATTACCACAACGGCGGCTGCGCCAAGAACGGCCAACAGCTTCTTGTTTTTTGCACTCATTTGAAAACCTCCTTGTACGGTGATTTTATATTAAAATTATGGTGATATTTCTCGTCATCATTATACCATTTGCACAAATACGGCGTCCAGGTGTGATTCCTGCCAAATATTTTTTTGCGCTATGGAAAAGCGGCAGGGCGAAATACACAAAATTAAAACCTGGGAACATATTTGGCGTTGAGTTTCATGGTGATCTGCATGGGGGGCAGATGCCCGAACCCAAAGGAAAGCGGCACATCAACAGTGATTGTTCCTGTGACATTGAGCTGCGTAATGCCATCCGGCACAGACGGCGCCAGTGGAGCGTTTTCCACTTCCAGGTGCAGGTCGTACAGTCGATACTCCAAATCCTCGCCGCTGTACTTTACATACTGTCCGTCCTTGTATTCAACGCCCAAAACATTTTTCAGGCGGGTATACACATTGCCGCTGGTAACATTTTGCGACCAGGACGAACCGGCAAGCTGGTAGCCACCAGAGTACCCCTCCCGTAAACCGGCATAGGCTTCATCCCAGTTCTCGGTAGCCACATCCACAATGGCGGACTGGACAGAATCGCGCACCCCCTGTGCAACAATCATCAGCCGCATATACTCAAAGGTCACACAGGCCAGAATCAGGCAGCAGAGGACAACCGCCAAAATCAACGGTACACCTTGACCGGATTTGCTTTTCAGGACTTCTCGGATCTTTTTCACTTCCAATACACCTCCGAAGTCCCGCTGGCCTTTGCTGTCAGAGTGACAGGAAAGGATGCAAACTCACCGAACAGTCCGATGTTGACGGTGGTTGTGAGGGTCACTTCTACCTCGTTGCCAAGCTGAATTTTCCCGGTGTCACTCCATGAGATATTGGGGTCGAGTCCGGTTTGCTCCCGTAAATCCGCCGCTTTTGCGCTGGTGGCAGAGCCAACCTGCCCATTGATTTCCGCTGTCCGAACCAATTCGTCCGCAAAAACATCAAGGTTCTGCTTTGCCACGAACACCGGCGCAATGCGAACCACCAAAGCCAGAACCATTGCAATCGCCAGGACCAGGACACACACATCCACAAAGCCCTCGCCCCGTTTGTCCTTCAGAAGTCGTTTCACGGTTTCACCACCTCCTTTAGAACAGATCGCCAAAGGCTTCCAACACCACATAGCCCAGGACACCCAGATACATCAGCAGGAAACAGCCCAGCAGCATGAAGGAATACTTACGCATTTTCCCCGGCTGCTTCATGGCCTCCAGTTTCAGTTTTTGAAGTTCCAACTGCTTGAAGGTCATAGAAAGCATCTGGAAATACATAATTCCGTTATCGCCGCGCTTGACCGAGATCAAGCCGCGCACCACATCGGACAGCATGGTACTTCCAATCCGGCTCTCCATTCGGGTAAGTGCGTTTTCCTCGTTGCCGGATGCCATATCCGCAATCGTGATTTCCAGTTCCCGCTTCATGGCATGACCAGCGTTTCTCTGGTAGGATTTCAGGATGTTCAGCACATCACGGGATGCCCTGAGTTCCTGTTCAATGGTGTTTACAAATCTGGGCAGCTCGGCTTCGATTTCTTCCCGGCGCTGTTGAACGATCTCGTCCGCTCGTTTCTGCTCTTTGAAGTAAACTGCCACCGCCAGAAACACAATGACCGGCGCAAGGATCGGGAAAATCAGAAGGGCCGGAATTATCAGCAGAGCAATCAGACCAGCCTTTACCCAGGCCGCCGCAATATAGGTTTCCGGGGACATTTTAATTTCGGCGGATTTCAACTGTGCCTCCAGCTTCTTCCGCTTATAGCCGTCCAGATGTACCAGCGGAGAGAGCCGTGCGGCCATATCGAACAGGACAGCATTGATGCTGCCTTTCTGTGACTTTCCACGGCTCGTCACGGTCAGAACCGCCTTTGTGCTTGCGGAAGTCGGCAGCCGGAGCAGTCCGGCCAACAAAAAGAACGCTCCCAGGCCAAAGAGCGTCCCAAAGCATAGCAAAATGAGATACAAAACTCGCGTCACCTCAATTCTTTGTAATAGAGCCGTTTGGGGCCGGTGTTGCGGCTGTCGGCTCTGGGGCGCCCCGGCACATTCCAGTTCCCGCCGCCTCGCAGTCCCGGCGCACATTGCCAGCCGGAAGCTCGCAGGCTGGCTCCGTTTTCGGTTGCCAGGGTGTAGGTGATGATTTTCTGATAGCCCATCAGTTTCGCAATCCGGGCGCACCGGCTGTAAAGGAAGCTACACCCGTTGGCAATACCATCGGTGCAAAGCCGGGTCACTTCCGCTGTTTTCCCATCATCCAGTCGGCGGGCAACGGGGCGCCCAACAATCGCAACTCCATGAACGGCGTCTAAATCATCTACGACAGCCACACAGAATTTGCAGCCGCGCACCTGTCCACTGTGCCGGTGATGCGCCAGAACAAACGCATTGGCGTCCCGCAGGGAGATCGGTAGCACTCTCGATGGTATCACCTCCTGACGGGATCAACGCTTGTATTCTACGGGCTTGGTGAGCCGGATCACCGCCGCAAAGGAGATCAGCAGCACCAGCAGACACACCGCCAGAATCCCCTTGCCAAAGCCCGTGTTCACAAGCACATCGTACCAGTCTTTATTCAGGAAGTATAACAATGGGATATTGCCAATGAGTAGGAACGCCATTGTGATAAATTCCTTGAAAGGCTCATAAAGCAGGTAGTCCAGTTCCGCCGCAACAATCCGCATATCCGAGAGTTTCCCGATGATCGGGGTGAGCGTGCTTTTCAGGCTCTTATCGTCCTGACAGGCGATAGCGGCATCCACCCATTCCCGAAACACATAGTTGTCCAGTTTGGGCTTCATGTTGGAGAGTGCCTGTTTCACATCGGCGCTTATCATATTGGTTTCGGCCAAGAAGCCCCGGAACACATCTGCCACAGGCGGGTTCAGGTAATGAATGTTTTCTTCCACAGCGGTTATCATGCTCTCGCTGCGCAGATAGGAACTTGTGATGATAGACAGTCCGGTTTCAATCTCGTTGTTCATCAGCTTTTTATAGCTGTGAGAGGTGAACAGGACATACCAGAACGGGAGCAAGCCCATCCCGGCCGCCAAAACCGGCATCATAAAGTAGTTCTGAATCACAATACAGATCACAGCACCCATTGCCGCCAGGAACAGAGAGAAAGCACAAATGGCGGCAAACTTCCCACCCTTTCCGGTGAGAATCAACATCTCCCGTGCTTCCAGCACGGTTTTACGGATGCCCTTCGGCTCTTTGGGGTGGTTGACCTGCTGGATTCGCTTGGAAATCGGCTGTTGCCGCCCAGAAAGCGGCTTGGTCAGTTCCTCCGCAAATGTAAAGGGGGTCATGCCCAGAATCAAGAAGATGCCGGTCAGCATCCCGACAAAGGCCAGCAAAATCAATACAATCACGCAGTTTCCTCCTTTCCAGTATCCAGTTTTACACCGCCACCAGCGATACGCTCCAGCAGACGGGGCGGCATACCGTTTTCCAAAAGCCGCTTTTGCAGGCTGGCCGAGATCGTGGATACCTTTTGAAACTCGCCATGCACCTTTACCTTGCCATCTTGGATAGAGGTTTCCGACACATGATAGCGGTAGAGGGTGTGGAGCTGCCGGGTGCCGTCCTCCAGAATCTCACATTCAGTAATCTCCATGACGCGGCGGCTGTTGTCCTCTAGCTTCTTCACAAACAGAACGATAGGAAACGCTTCTGTCACCAGGTTATACAGGGTCTTATCGCCCATGTCGTATTTCTGGGTACACAGCGTCACCATGCGGTAATAGGTTGCTTTGCAGCTATTGGCATGGGTGGTGGTGATAACTGCGTGGCCGGTGCGGGCCGCCTCCTGTGCGGCGAAAGCCTCGGCCGATTTCATCTCACCGACACACACAATGTCCGGGTTACAGGTCAGGGCAAACTCCAAAAGGCGCTCCTGATCGTAGTTCTGCTTGGGATCGTCAGAAAAACGGGTAACGGTATGGACTACATTGTTGATGACATTTCCTTCGGCGTCCTCTTTCACAAGGTCAAATTCGCGGCACCCATTTTCAATGGTGAAGATTCTCTTTTCGTTGGGAATGGTGGAGAGAATCCAGCTCATCAGCGTGGTTTTACCGCTGCCGGTGGAACCAGTCACACAGATGGACAAACCGAACCGGAGAACTTCGGCCAGAAAGTCCAGCATTTCGGCGGTGGCTGTCCCGTAGCCAATGAAATCATCACGGCTCAACTTCTTGGGATTCACGATACGAATGGATGCAGCCACACCTTTTTCTTTGTCCGTGAGCGGATTGCCCAGAACCGTGATACGGATTTTATTGGAGAGATGGCCCACCACACCCGGCTGACTGTTATCCAGAATCATGCCGGACTTATGAAGGAGTCTGCGAATTACATCAACAGCGTGCTGTGGGGTCTGGAACCGATCTTTGGTGGGAACCACACGCCCGTCTGCATAAGTGATTTTCACATCTTTCCACGAATTGATGTTAATTTCCTCCACATCATTTGCGAAAAGATAGGGCGTCAAGAAGGAGAACTCAGCCATTTCCGTATAGAGTTTGTCGATCAGTTCCTCATGGCTCATGCCCTCAACGCCCAGACTGTAATCGTTGAGATACTTTGCGATGTATGCGGTGATCTGCTGGTGCTGTTCCTCCGGGTTGTCGGTAATCAGGGTCGAATACTTGCTGGCAAGATATTCCTGAATCTCCGCCAGCACTTCGGGAAATGTCCGCTTGTTCCTGCTGGTATTGAAGAACAGGTCAATATTACTTGCCATCTCCGAACACCTCCCCGGCAATAGCGGCAATGACCGGCTCATAGGTCTTGGCCTCTTTACCGGAAAGCGGTTCCAGCAGTTTCAGCGTCGCCGCCTGTTCCTCCAACGAAGGAAGATACGGCAGCCGGTATTTCACACCGCCAAAGGAGTTCTCGTATTCGCTGCCACCCTGATAAGGGCGCGTGTTGGACAGCACCTTGATGTGCTGTTCCGGTTTGAACTTTCTGTCAGCAACCAGCGACAGATAGGACGAGAAGTAGGAGATGGCCTTCAGGTCACAGCTGCACACCCGCAGCACATCATCCGCCACCTCCAGTGCGGTGGTCGCCAGCACATTGCCGGTCAAAAGGCTGGTGCAGTCCACAATCACATAGTCTGCGATGTGCCGCAGCAGAACCAGCATATCCACCGCCTTTTCCTTGCTGTACTCCGCATGGGTAAAGACATTTTCACCGGCCTTGTAGCCCAGAAAGCTGATATAGGGGTTTTTCTCACAGGGAACACAGGTCTTGAGAACCTGTTCCTGCGTCATTCCGGGAGCCGCCAGCAGTTCGCCCACGGACACATCCGGCAGTTTCTTCTCGCTGACCACAGCCGGAAGCGTGGGCGCCGTCACATCGGTAAACACCAGCACCACATTTTTCTTCCGCTTGGACAATTCCAGGGCCAGTTTGACCGCAGTTACGGTTTTCCCGCCCCCAGGGCTGCCCCACACAGCAAGCATCTGTTTCTGCTTATTCGCCATCGGTATTCTCAACCTCCTGTTCCTCTGCGGGTTCATTGCCGGCCGCATTATCACCGGTGTTGTCGGCCACATTGTTATCATCGGATACCTCACCCTGTTCGCCATCCTGAGCTGCGGTATCTTCCTCCGGCTCCACAAAGAACTGATCCTGAGCTGCCAGGAACTTTTCGGCGTTCTCACGGGTTCCACGGTACACAAACGCCAGGTGCAGACTGTTGGATTCCTCCAAATGCGCAAGGAGTTGTGCCTGTTCGGTATTTACCAGCAGGGTAATGGTGGACGGGAGCGATTCTTCGGGATTTTCTTCCTCGTCATCCTGGGGCGCCTGATATTCCTTGTCGGCGCCGGAACTCTGTGTTGCGGCCAGGACCTCTACATACTTGAGTTCCGGGGGCTGGGTGGTTTCTCCTGTGTCCTTATCGGTTGCAAAGAGCATGATGATGTCACCAGCTTCCACCTTGCCGGAACCACCTTTGGCAAAGGTGGGAATGGTAACGGAGATCGCCACTTTGGAACCGTCCAGCTTGGTCAGGTACTCGTACTGAGTCAGTGGTTCAGAAGAAAGCCAGCCGGTGTTTACATCTGTGTTTTTGCGAAGTTCTACATCGGTATATCGGCCTACTACCTCGTCAAGTGATGTGGCAATGGCGTCAGACATACCGGACGCGCCTCTGGTGTAGACCTCAACCATATCCGCCGTGATATAGGTGCCACGGGGAATCACCTCGGCTTTCACCCGTACCGCTTCGGTCTGGGCCTTCAAACCCGCATTGAAAAGGGGCGTGATGCCAAAGCAAACCAGGACGGCCAGCAGGATACAAACCGCACCGATAATCGTCCGGTTTCTGAAAATATTCTTGTTCAAGTTGATACCTCCATTTGTTCAGATTACAGCGGCCGCAGCCGCCAGCCAATAAGCAGTTACGCCGCCAATGCAGAAGAACGGGGCAAGTGGCAGCCGGATGGAAGAAAAGTCCTGTCTGCGTACTCCAAACAGCATTACTCCTGTAAGCACGGCCAGAATCAGAGATAAAATGCTGTGCAGCAAACCAGGCCACACTCCCAGAACAAAGCCGCAAGCCCCCATCAGCTTAATGTCCCCACCGCCAATGGCAAGGGTTTTCCCATGTGTCAGTAATGCAGCCAACAGGTACGGACCTCCCGTAACAAGAAGCCCCGCCACAGAAGCGGCGGGGCGCAGCTCTATCAAGCCACAAACTAAAATCATGGCCGGAATCAGATTGGGAATCTCTCGTTCTTTCATATCCCAGAGCGCAGCACAAGCCAACAGCAGGCCAAATACCACGCCTTTTACAATCAGAGGATTCATGGCTCCATATCACCGACCCACTCCAGATCCGGGTTGTCCAGTATCTCGCTATGCAAATCATAGAAATACCGCAGTTCCGCAGGCGGCTCACCATTGACGTCAAACTCATGGCGGCGAAGTTCATTTAACCGTTTTCCCGCTGCTTGCTTTGCCGTGCTTTGGATTCTGTCTATATCCAGATAGGAGTAATCAACTCCCATCCATTCCGTGTAGAGAGCCGCCAAAGGCTGCGGATAAGACAACAGAGCGTCCGTTTCCCACTCGTCCAACCCTTCCTCCAGATGGCAGAGGAAATCTTCTTTGATGATCTTCTCGTAGGCATGGTCAAGAATTTCTTTAGGCGGCAGGGCGGCGAGTTCTTCCATACGGGCATCAAACTCGGCTTTGGCCCGTTCATAGAGCAGATCGCCCCGATACTCGGCGCCTTTGTCCTGAAGGAAGTAGTACACCACTTCGCTGATATTGTTCGGATTCATGCAGCGATCCGGGACGGGGGTATTACGGAATAACCATGCCGATTCCAATACATTTTCCATCGCAAGCAGCATATCCCGCTGAATATCGCACAGCGGTATATTTTCCAGCTCTTCTCGGATTGCGAGCATGGTCTGAAGCTGCTCAAAATACGGATCACCGGAAGAAAGTTCCTCCGGCGGTCGGGCAAAGCGATGGATTTCCATTTCCAGCTTTTCTTTTAATGCGTCAGTTTCCAGCATGAATCACCTCCATCACATGATTTGTCGATAGAATACGGCGATAGCGGTCATTGCGACCGCCATGCCGATAAAAATGGGCCACGGGTTCCAATTTTTCTGAAACATCTTATTCTCCACATTCCAATGCCTTCTGTGCGGCAAGGATTTGTTTCCCAATGGCGTAGATTACAGGAACTGTCACGGAATTACCGGCTTGCCGGTATAGCTGATTGTCGCTGTTAACTGCCCGTGCCTTATCAAACATCTCGTCCGTAAAGCCTTGCAGTCGCCAGCACTCACGGGGCGTCAGCCTGCGGATCAGGCCGCACCCGGCAAAAGCTGTGCCTTGATTACAAGAGGTTTCCAGCGTCGTGGCAAGGTCTTTGCCGACCCGTCCGCGCCGCGTCTTGCTCTCCGGGAAAGAAAGGTTGATACTGTCGCCGCAGCGGGCAATATCATATCCTTTCTTTGTCGCTTCTCGAATCTGCATCCCGTAGGGACACTCATCGCAGTCTTGAAATAGCACTCCATGCCGATCCTGCGCCGTAACGGTGAAAGACGGCTCCCCGCAGTTCTTGATTCTCCGTCCGTTTTGCCGTTTTTCTTCCCGATCTGGGGTCACGACAGCACGGCAGCCATAGAACACCCCGGAACTGCCGCCCCAATTACTGATGGTGCGGTTATAGGCGGAGAGGATGCAGCGGGCTTCTCTGGTGAGTTTCGCCTTCCCGGTGCAAATGTCCACAAAGGACAGAACCGCATCCTTGTCCATCCCTGCGGGAGAGATCAGAACACCGGAATTGTCCCCGCCACGGTTGGTAATGCCGCTGTTATACTTGGCCTTGATGCAGCGGGCGTGATCGGTCAGCTTGGGATTACCATTGCAAAGGTCAACGAAATACAGGCCGGTCTTTCCTCCCCAGCCACCAGACTGTGCAGCCATTGTTACGCTGATGCCTGCCGGGTCATAGACGCGCTGCCCCTGCATACCACCTATGAGTTGGATAAGAGCTTTGCCACTGCCTGCGGGGACAGGAAATATTTTGGGTCCGCGTCCGGCTCCAGGATGTCGGCAAGCGACAATGAACACTCGCTCTCGATTTTGAGGGGGGCCGAAATACTTTGTATTGAGCAGTCCGTATTCGATATGGTAGCCGAGTGAGGCCAGCGTATCGAGAACGGTCGCAAAGTCCCATCCTCCATGAATGGATAGGAGATTCTTAACATTTTCAAGGACAATCCATGTGGGTCGATTTTCAGGACTTTGGCCTTTGACGAGTTGAGCAAGTGTAAAAAAGAGTCCACTTCTTGCTCCGTCAAGCCCTCGCTGGCGGCCAGCGACCGAAATATCCTGACACGGGAATCCTCCTGCCCACAGGTCTGCTCTGGGGAGATCTGCGGGGGCGACTTTTGTGATGTCGGCTGCATACCATTCATCCTCCTTTACATCGTGAATGGCTCTGTAACTGCGGTCGGCATACTTATCAATCTCACAATGCCCCACACAGCGCATCCCGCATAGCTCAAAGCCCTTGCGGAAACCGCCGATGCCTGCGAAGAAATCCAGAAATGTCATCTGCTCCATCGGCAGCCTCACAGTTCTGCCGTCATATCCTCGTCAAGCTCATCTTGCTCGATTTCATTCATGTGGTTGGTTTCTTCCTGTTCGTCCTCAAGCTCCATCAGCTTCACAAAGACGGCGTTAACAACGCACGGATCAATCTCCGTGACATATCGGGTGGTCGGGTCTACCTGATGTGCCTCCCTCGGCTCTCTTGTGTCAGGAAAGTCCGTTTTGCCCGCTCGGTCAAGCACGGCCTGATCGAACCGTGCGTCCCAATCGGAAAACTGGATAGTACGGGACAGCACATACATCGCCCGTTCTGTTCCATAACAGCGCACCAATTCTTCGATAAAGGCGTCCAGTTCACGGGTATTGAAGGCAGTCATGGCCTTATCCTGAATGAAGTTGCGGCAGGACATATTGATATTGTAGCTGTCACACCAGAGAGCCGCTTCATCCTTTCGGGCGGCTTCCTCCAGCGAGGGGTAGTAGACCGGAATGGTTGCGTACATTATTCAAGCCCCCATTCATCCCCGTAACGATACGGGTAGATTTTCTGTCCGCGTAAAAAGCGAATCAGGTTTTGCACCTGATCTACCACGGACAAATTGCTCTGGTCTTTGGTAGTCATCATCACAGAGCCAAAGATACCGGCCAGGGCCAGGATAACGGTGGTTGTCACATTCCCGGTAAAGAGCCAGGCCAGCGCCGCTATGCCGCCCATCACCAGGGACCCCACAATGGATTGAAAAAGCTGTTTTTTCCCAAAGCCAGTAAACAGTTCGGCCTCCGGCTTCACGCCCAGAGGGATGTAGAGTTTCAAATCTTCGTCCATTTGCACCTCCTGTCAGGAATAGTAGTACAGAATCAGATCTTTGATTTGCCAGATGGATTCTGCGATGATGTAGAAGATCACTGTGTTACGGGCGCGCTTTTTATACTGCGCCGCCTGTTCCTCGGCTGCGGTCAAGCGCACCAGGCAGTAGACGAAACGGGCTACCGCACCAACGCGCACAAGCAGGATGATGGCATTTGAAATATCGTCCATTGTCACCATCAGCCATCACCTCACTTTCCCATGCCCTTGACCATCTGCACCAGCCGTACAGAATGGTATACGTTGTTGACAATGGCGCCGCCGCCACCGCCACCGGTCGTAATGAGGAAGTCCTGAAGGAACTTCGGTGTCCGCACCGCAAGAATCATACAGGCCACGCCCCAGAAAATGTGCATATTCATCATCAGGCCAACCCCCAATTTCGCAAGAGAAACCTGAATTACCACAGAGAGCGCAGACTGGAAGAACTTACTCATGTAGGGCTTGAACACGCCTTTGTCATTGTCAATCAGACCTACGCAGGCCAACGGAATACCTACTCGCAAAATCAGGATTTCAAGCCCGCGCATCAGGAATTGGAAATATAGGATGAAATAGACGATGACAAATACCAAGCCAAAGATGGCTGTCACAAGCCCCATTGATGAAATGCCGGATACCCAGCCCGCCCAATCGTAAGCGGTGGCAAGGCCGATGGCCTCCAGCATTTTATTGCTCATTTCTTCTACAATCGTGGCAAGCCAGTCATACATGGTGGGAAAGCAGATTGCCACAGCCATAGCCTTGAAAAAGTTTGTGAGAATGGCAATAGGCTCCTCGTCGGCGTCCCCGTCTGACCACAGAACATAGGTTTCAAAGCCTTTTTTCAGGAACTTCAGCACAATCAGGGATACGCCAAAGCCGAATACAATGTCGAACAAGGACTGAAACAAATCGACCCCGGCCAAGGTGGACATATACTGCTCTGCGTACAGGGTAAGAGGGATAATCCCTTCCATCAGCCCATCAATATAGGCGATTGCTCCATTCAGCAGGGCCACGATCAGCAGCACTAAGATATATTCCAATCAGCAACCACCTCCTTTCTGGGGGCGGCGCTTGGCTGCCCCCGATAGGGATTGGAATATGGCGGGCGATCAGGACACGGCAGCTTCTTCGTTCTGTACGGCGGCCTCATACGCTTCCAGTACAGCGGCGGAGAGCTTTGCCCTCAGTTCCTTCGTCATGGGGAAGCAATGCTCCACCCACTCGCCCTTGACATTCCGGCGGCTGGGCAGGGACACAAACAGCCCCTTTTCGCCCTCGACGACCCGCACATTCTTCACCAGAAAGCAGTCATCCAGGACCACGCTGCACACCGCCCGCAGCTTGTCGGGACCGGTAAAAGTCTTTTTGATTTCCGCTTTGAACTCCATTGAAAAACCTCCTGTCAAAAATTAGGGCGGGGCCGATGGCCCCGCCGCTGCTTGTTCCGATCAGCCGCCGTAGTTGAACATATCCTTGATGCGCTGGGTGATGGTGGGCAGCACGGTGTCGTCCACGATCAGGTACAGACCGGCCAGGATCAGGGCGCCCAGGACAATGGAGATCAGCACAGTAATCGCCACATCCAGCGTACCCTGACCGGTGCGGTCGGTCAGCGCCTCCGCCGTGCGGTCAGCCAGCTCACGGGCCTTCTGCTTGGCAGTCCAGATAGAAGTCATAGCCTTAACCTGAGTGTTGCGGATGAAGTTAGCCATAGTTTTTTCCTCCTGTTAATAAAATGATTTATTTAGTAAGGCGCGGAAATCGCCTGTACTACGGAATGTATCCCGGCTTACTGGTAGTAGCCGAGAATCAGGTTCAGGGTGGCGGAACCGAGTACGGCGCCAATGCAGGACACCACCGCCACCACAATGCGGTTGTTCCACTTTTTCTGATCCATCTCGTCAGCCATGCCGCGCCGGATGCAGAAATAGATGATAAGCAGACCGGCTACCACCGGCGCCAGCACCATCAGCCAGGTTGTCACATCACCGACCAGTTTCTCGGTTCCCTTGACAATCTGACTGTCCTGCACACCAGCGGCATAAGCCGGTGCGGACATAAAAAAAGAGGCGGTAAGTGTGGCAATACCAACACCCACCGCCCGGACAGTCTGTTTCAGCCTGCCCGCCGTCTGGTTGATTTTCTCTTTCATTCAAAACCTCCTATGAGTTAATCATCATCAAGGCCACCGCCCATAGCGCCCTTTTGCTGCGAAAGGCGGCGCATGATGTCCTTCTGGTAGTAAATCCAGATGTTCCACAATGCGATTTCTTGCTTCGTGTCGGTGATGATTGGCCGTTTCTGTTCCCGTTCTTCCCGCAGCCTGCGGTTATGCTCCATATCTCCCAACCCCAACATCTTGTTGAACATCCACTGAGAAAGGTCGGGTGCATACATCATAGCGGGATGGTCGCGGCTGGTGATAATCTGATGGGGACGCTTGACGCGCCTGACTTCATCCGTGTTGAGCAGCTTCCGCTCGGTCAAACTGACGCTCTGGGAGTTAGAGGGGGTTGTGTATTTTCCGTTGCTGGCCGAAAGCTGGTAACTGGATGTGGTATAGCTACCGAGTTTGTCGGACATCTCCCGCAGCGTTTCCGGGTCATCGCTTTGCAGGTATGCCCATACCTGACAGTTGCCTTTGATCGTGTTGGCGATATTGTCGCTGTACTTTTCTTTCAGTTGGTCAAAGCCCTGCACAAACAGCGCATATCGCATCCCACGGCCAGCCGCCACGGTCAGTTTGTTGGTCATATCGCTGATGGGAGTAAAGTTGCCATACTCGTCAAGGATGAAGTTGACACGGCGTTCCAAGCGCCCGCCGCGCCTGTCTGCCGCCTCTGCCAGAAGCTCATATTGCTGCGACACAATAAGAGAAGCGATGGGATAGAAGGTGGTTTTCTCGTCCGGCAGAATTACAAACAACGCCTGCTTCTTGCTGCCCATATCTGTAAGGGTAAAATCGCTGGTATGGGTGATAGCGTAGATGGACTTCGAGGTGAACAGCCGCAGGGTGGTCAGGGCAGAGGTATAGAAGCTGCCTCTGGTACGGGACGGCGCCACATCGGAAATGGACAGAAGCGCCCGTGCCGGGTGGGATGGAGAGAGCTTCTTGACATACTCCAACAGCGGCATCTTATTTCCGATGGTACGGCACATTTCCGAAATGAACCAATACACATTGGTCATGTTCTGAAATTCCGGCCGTTTTTGATTGTCGCACACCACGCAGAGAATGGCGGCCGCTATGATGGAACATTCACCGTTCGTCCAAATCTTTTCGCCCTCCGGCTTGCCCACCAGATTGTTCGTCAAGTCCCAAGCCAGCATTTCTGCCCGGTCGGTGTCGCCCTCATTGATGGCGTCAATGATGGGCTGGAGCAGATTGTAGCGCATACTCTTTTCGGGGTTCTTGAAGTCCAGCACCAAAACCTCATAACCCAACTTTTTCAGGAAATCAGCGGTGTAGTGGAACAATTCTGCTTTGGGATCGGAGCAAAATATGGATTCTCCGGCAAGTCCCAACAGGCAAATGCTCTCAAGAACCAGACATCTTGACTTTCCTGAACGTGTCGCGCCGACACAGAGCAGGTGGCAGTCATCACCGACAAAATAGATTTTTTCTTTATCGCCCTCCTTTCGCATACCTACCACCACACCGCCTTTTTTCAGCGGAGTACCCGTTCCCAAAGGCTCCAGCTTGGGAATACCTTTGGGATGAAGGTTCAACTTCAATTTATCGCCTCCTTATTTTTCTTTGAGAAAGTCCAAACCATCGTATCCGGTTTCTAAGAGCTGCCGGATCGTCGGGTCGTGCGGGTCAAGAATGTAGCTGTCAAATGCTTTGTCCTTCTCGGAATCGGTCATCCACCGGGCTGAACCATGCTGGTATTGGCCCACGGCTCTGGGTGTCTGAATTTCCGGGGTGATCGTGTCCAGGTCTGATTCATACGGCCTCATGTTGGTCAGGAAGAACATAACCGCCAACACACTTACAAACCCTTGCAGACACAGATACAACATCATGTGCTGGCGGTTGGAAAATAGGCTGGCAAGGCAGTCCCCGATGGGGAGAAGTGAAAGCCGGGTGATCTCTCTTGTCAGCAGACCGTGAACCGCTGTTGAGAAAAACAGGTTGAGAATCGCGCCGGAAACGAAGATCAGCGCACAGACCATCAATTTAGGCTTTGTTTTCATAATTCCATATCATCCTCAACAGCAAAATCATCCAGAAACGCTTCATTGTCTTGATCCTCGGTCAGCTTGATTGCCTGCGGCTCCGTTTCGCCCATCTGCATGGGAATCAGGACCGGCAATAGATGCTTTTGCAAAAAGTCCTGATCCTCGCAGCGGTCAATGAATGTCCCGAAGGTGTTCAAAAACGGGGTATCCAACGGAGTACAAATCATCAGGTCGCCGCGCTCTTTCCCCATCTTCACAATAAAAGATGCAAGATTGACCGGATCGGGGTCCAGGCAGAACGCTTCATGCAGACCGCCCTCCGCAGGGGCATACCCGATTAGAAAAGGATAGCCGCAAGCAGTATGGTTTTGCTTGGCTGCGCTGATAAGTTCAGGGGTGACAAACTTGGTGAGTTCTTCGGCAGCCTCATTCCTGACCGGCTTATCCAGAATCCATTCTTTCAAACTTTCCGGTTTGACGATGCCACAGAAGTCATGTCGTTCCCAATGAATGTATTTGCCGGTCAACAGGCTTTCTGCATACACAGCCTGACCTCTGGCTCCATAAATACATCCAAAACCGTTACGGGCATACCAGATGGAGTCGTCGGCAGTCATGTCCTTGCCCTTGCTGCTCACCCCAGGTTTGAGAACCAGAAATTGATTTTCGTAGTTGTACTGGCTACTGTCGGGGATGCAGTCATTTATGTCCAGAGGGCGATCCGACTGGCGGATCATTTTCTGATTCTTCACCATATCATCGGATACATAGAGAATCGGGAGTTGCAGAAAAGTAGCCAGGCCAATTTCGTCCTTCATTCCCTGAGAGATGGTGTCGCCCATTACCCAGAGTTCATCGCAGCGCTCCAGCAGTTCGTGACCCATTCGCAGACCCTGTTCCCGCTGCTCCGGCACCGCATCATTCAGATATTGCGTGAAAATCGTATGCGGCGCCAAGGGAATCACGCCGCAGGATGCCGCATAAGCACAGTAGTCCTTTGCCTTTTCCTTGTTCTTTTCCATATCTCCCCGCAGAGGGGAAGAAATATAGACCAGCCTCAAAATAACACCTACCTTTCCAAATTAAGCCCATCCACCCAACAGATGGACGGTGCAAAAGTCGATGAAAACTGCCCACCGGCCACGGAACATAGCCCGCAAACCTCTGAGTTTCAAATTTCCAGATCTTCCTCGTCCTCTAAATCACAGGCGCTTTCCACATCGGAACCGTAATCTGTGAACGGCAAAATGTGTTCTGTGCCGTTCTCGACATTTTCCTCGGATTCATACAGCCCCATATCGGCAAATTCATTGTCGGAAACAAGAGTTCCGTCAACGGTACGGAACATCAACGGCATATAGTTACTGTCCTCGTAATACAGAAACTCGTTGGTCGCATACGCCAGTTTTGCAATATCGCCGCCGTGAAAAATGAAGTACGGAATCGTTCGTTCCCCGCTGATAGCCGGATATTTTTTGAGTTCATCGAAAAACTCTTGAAGCTCTGGACAAACATAATGAACGGTCAGCTTGCCGGTTTCATTGCGGGAAATGCGTCCGATCACATCTTTCAACGCATGATCGGCAGTCAGTTGATAGCCAGCCCAGGCAACGGCTGTAATTTGGAACGGCGAAACAGCGCCGTCCGTTTCCTTATAAACCTGCGTGTTATCAAAGTCGTACCGGAGCCATTGACACTCCATATCATCATCCGCCTCTTGGCGCGGCGCAATGTCTGCTTCGATGATGAAGTGACTTCCTTCCAGGTCGAAATCCAGGATTTTCATTGTAAACTCCTATCTTTCCAAGTCCAGCCCGTCCAGCTCATAGTCTGAAACAGGCGGTTCAAAGGCCGTATCATAGGTCACATCATCAAGCTGCCGGATTGCGTCCAGACGGGCCGCTGCCTGCGGATCAGTAACAAGTTCCTGTTCCAGCAGGGCGTCTGCAACGATGGCGTTGGAAACCGGGTCGGTAAAACAAAGGTTCTCACCGTCCTGTGCAGCCTGTTCCATCACAGATTCCGGCAGGATTTCTTCGGCAAGGGCCTTCGGCACTTCCAGCCCACGTTTCTTTGTGCCGACGATCTCGTAAATGCCTACGGCGATCTCTCCGCAGGTGATGATGTTTCCCCAAATATCAGGATTCGGGCGTCCATCACGCATACTTTGTCCCTCCATCTTCCTCATAAGGCATATAGGCTATGACGGTGAGGTAATCCGTACCAAGGCGCCGCAAAAGATCATCCTGATGTTCCATGACCTGATCGACGATATGCTCCGGGCAGTATTTCATCAGGTCAGCTACATATTGCCCCACATCCAAGCCAATAGGATGCGCCAGGTATTCTTCGTCCGTCATGCCCTCAAGCTGCTGGTTCAGCCCGTATTTATACATCAGGAAACGGGCGATAGCGATGGTCTGATTTCTCTTGCTGCTCATTCTTGCTATCCTCCAATCTCCATTTCTTCCTGCTGGCCGAACTCCATATCAAAGTCAAACTCCATTTCCTGCTCCCGCAGCTCCGGGATAATGTCCTCGATTTTGTCAAGAATCCGTTCCACAGATTCACGGGCCTCGTTGGAAACATCCTGATCGAGTATGCTCATCTTAACCAAGCCCGCATGAAGGACCAGGAGTTCTTCTTCGGTGAACAGCGCACGTTCATCCACCAAACCGCTCCGTTTGGCGAAATCCTGTCCTGCAAATTCCTTGTTGTAAAAAATCTGGCGGGCCATCATTTCGCCGGAATCCGGGGCGGTGCGGTAGGTGGAGAACACATAGCCAAACAGATGATGCTCCTTGCAGGCGAGAGTCACTCCATTGTATTCTGCCAGCTTATAAGAGCCATTGGGAAGTTTCTCATTGGCGTCAGTATAAGGACAGTCGCGGCAGATACCCGCTTTGTTCGCCGTGTCCTGGGCCGTATCGTTGATAAGGCGAATGAGTTTGTCCTTGACTGTGACAAAGGGGTTCTGGATCACCGTATCGGCTTTGGAGAAATAGGCCACAAGCTGGTTCTTGAAATAAATATCAGCGATGTAATCGGAAGATTGGGACCGCTTCACATCAAAGCCGCGCCGGGCAAGCTGTTCAAAGAACAGCCTGTAAAAATCGGTTTTATTTCGCAATCGGTTTCCTCCTTTCCTGATAACCTTTTCGCTTCATTACATCTTTGAGAACTTCAACGAAAGCAAAAATGCGCTCTGCCGCCGCCTGATTTTTGGGGTAAACCGCAGGCAGCGGAGGGCGCCGCTGTTTTTTCAGATCGTACCATAGACAGCCGCCGTCCCTTCGTTCAGGGAACATACAGGACGGGACAGAGGTGCGCAGGGTATAAGGGCAGTTATGGCAGGGGTGTCCTTTGGGGTATTCATATTGGTGAACCGTCAAATGAGCAATGCCATACGAACCGCTCGGAATCGACACCGGCACACCATTTTGCTTATAGGAAGTGTTCGCTTCTATCATCCTTTCTCCTTTCTGGAACCGGGTGGCCGGTCACTTTTTTGTTTTTCAAAAAATCTTCTGAAAATAGAAAAAGCAGCCCCGCAGGACTGCTTTCTGTATGGCAATATCAATTTTTTCAAGGGACTTTTCTTCCAAAGTCACAACTTTTTCAAGGGACTTTTTCCGGCAGACAGTAGATTTTCATTGAGTTTCATCTGGTGTTCGATGTCAATACTCCGCACTGAGCAGGAAATCCGCTATGTGCATTGTCTTGATTCCCTCATAGTTCCCACCGGCAAATTCGTCTGTTGTGAGAACAAATTTGGGGTAATTATCCGGTATTTCAAGCAGGCGGCTATATTCTCTCTTTTCTGTCTTTTCCGAGTTGATCTCCTGCGTCACCTGAACATAGATTTTTTCGTTTTGTCTGACTGCTACAAAATCAATCTCGCTATCTCCGGTTTTCCCCACATTGACAGTATATCCCCGTCGGCAGAGTTCCAAATATACGATATTTTCAAGGCTGGAAGCAACGCTGTCTGCGTTATAGCCGAGAACACTGTATCGCAAGGCAACATCGGCCAGATAGAATTTTTCCTGCGTTTTCAGGATTTCCTTCCCCTGCAAGTCATATCTGGAACAGCGGTGAAGCAGATATGCCTTTTCCAGCTTTTCCAAATAGCTGTAAACCGTTTCGTTGTCGAGGGATCGCCGTTCTGCTTTCAGGTAATCTGCAATGGACTTGGCGGAAAAGGTGTTGCCGACATTATTGAATGTGTATTTTACGACACGCTCCAACTGGTCGATCTTCCGAACCTGATTTCGCTTTACAATATCCGAGAAGATCGTGGAATTGTATATATCCCGGACAATCGTGTAGATTTCATCCTGAGAATACGCCTGCAAATGCGTTGCCGGAAATCCTCCCAGGCGAACATAATTGGCAAGTTCTGCTTTCGGCTCCCCAACATTGGCGAATTTGCTTTTGAACATCAGATATTCGCCAAAAGACAGGGTAAAAATGCGGAAGGAAATGTATCGGCCAGTAAGATAGGTCGCTATTTCAGAGGACATCATTCTGGAGTTGGAGCCTGTAATATACAAGTCAACATCAAAATCGGATGCCAGTGAGTTTACGACCTTTTCCCAGCCTTTGATTTCCTGAACCTCGTCCAGAAACAGATAAGTCCTTCCTGTGGAGGAAAGCTGATCCTTCAATAGCGTGTAGATCTGCTTTGCCGTCATATCCTCATATTCCATAGAATCAAAACGACAGCTTATAATGCGATCTTCCGGGATGTTTCGTTCCGTTTTCAGCCTTTCCATAATCATTTTCAGTATGGTAGATTTCCCGCAGCGGCGCACCCCTGTAAGGATTTTAACAAAAGGAGTATCTACATAGGCCATAATCTTATCCACATATAACGGTCTTTCAATCATCGTGACCACCTCCATTCGCTATTATTATACCGCAAAACGCACAGGTGGTCAATCAGTCTTGCGGTTTATAATCGCAAAACTTTTCGACAATACATTTATTTGCGGATTGCTATGGTTCCACCCCCTTGTCCTTATGCCGCAGATACCACTCTTTTCGGGCCGCCTTTGACAGTTCGGTACTCATGGCCTTTTGCCGGTCGTCGTATTCCATGTCAAAACTCATAGCAGCCTGCTCCAGCGCTATGAGAATTTCGCAAATCATCTGTTCGGTGAAGTAGGCTTTCCGGGCCTCTGTATATTCAAAAGACTGGACCTCACGGTCTTTGCACAGCATGGTGCGGATCACATCGAGAATTTTATTGGCGATCAGCTTATCGGCCTCTGCCACAGCCTTTTCCTGCTGTTCTTTGATGTGGGTCGGGTCGGTGTCATAGAGCATGGCAAGGCGGGTTTTGCTCTCCACATAGTCCTGAACCAGATTGCGGATGTACTCGTTGTTTTCTTTCAGGAAGGCAACAAAGGCATCCACTTCGACCTTCACATCCTCTGGCAGCAATTTGTAATACAGCCGTCCCTTTTTCGGCATTTTCTCCTTCAGCGCGAACAGGCGCGAGAGAAAGGGGGCGATCTTCATTGCACCAACAACGCTGTCCAAAGGGGAAGTCCCCAGTTCATCATCCGTGATTCGCCCAAACACTTCACGCAGGCGGCGATATTCCTGCGGGTGAAGCTGTTCCATATACTTCTCAAACTCGTCGATCATTTCGTCTGTGATGGCCGACAGGTGTTCCTTGGCCTGCTGTTTGTCCTCGCAATATGCCTTGATGCGCTCGGCAAAGGTATCCCGAATGAGCTGCTTACGGATTTTATCCGGGATGCTTGGATGGACAAAAGGGACCATTGTTCGCTGATGTTTATTCCAAAACACCACATGGATGTGAGGATGACCTTTTTCGTTATGGTGGGCAGCCACCCATTGCAAATCCTGCACCCTGATTCCATTGAACTTTGCAAGGGTCAAAATGTGGCGGTCAATATAGTCCTCCCACGCTTTGTGATCGGACAGCCCCAATTCGGCAGCCGTTTCCGGCGAAAAGGAAATAATTCCCCGATACATATTGACACGGCGATAGGACAGCTCCCGAACCAGGCGGGCGGCTTCCTGCCAAGTGTCAAACTCTTTGACCGCCCCCGGCTCCAGCTTGCCAAACAGTCCGTGGCGCATCCCCTCATTCTTCACGGCACCGGGACGAGTTGCAATGTAACCGATATGTGCATAGTTGCCTTTGGGAGTTTTCTTATAGTTGGGGTGCCGGTGGCGCTGCTTATAAATCAGAATCGACACGGGAACCTCCTTGTACGGCATGGATGGCTTTCTGCATTTCCTCGTCATCCATAAAAGTACGCAGCGCATCCGCGTTTTTCTGATTGGCAAATGCCAATGCCCGCTTTCGGGCCGCCGACTCAATTTTTTCAAAAGACGAATAGCGATCTTGGTCAATGAGGTCTGCGATAATGGCAATGTTGGCATAATAGCCCGCAGCCGATATGATCGTCAGGCGGTTTATCAGTCCGGCCAACCGATTTCCCAGGGCTTTGAGCTGCCCGCTGAGTTCCTGCCGGATGACCCCGTTTATCATGTCAATATTTTCGGCGGTGGTTTCCAAATCCAGATATTCGTCAATCGCCCTGCGCACTTCTTTGGAAAAGTCCGTCCCGTTCCTGGCCGCCAGCTTATTGAGCGCCCGAATGGTATCCTCCGGCAGATGGAGCGTCTTGCGCTCTGTTTTTATGGGCGATTCCTTCAAATCAATCCTCCCTTCCAGCAGAAAAGGCGCCGGTTCATCCGGCGCTCTGACAAAATGCTTTTCACATTCTAACCATTCTAACGCAGAGGATGGTTAGAATCGGTGGGTAGAACGGATACAAAGTGCGGTATGACAAAAATCACACCAGAATCAAAAAATCATACTCTTTGAAATCCTCAAAACCCCGTTGAAAGCACGGCTTTCAAGCTGTCAGCCCGCCGTCAGGTATGACGGCTATTCCTGCCTTAACCGAGAACCGCAGGGCGTGGCCTGCGGATTCCGGTTGCGGGGCGCCCCCGCAGGGGGGCGGGCAGGTACAGATGAAAAGAAAAGTGCGGGCTGTCACAGTTCAAAGTCATCTTCCAGATCTTCTTGGGCGGGCGCCCACTCGGTAAAAATCTCCGCCATGATTTCGTCCTTTGTTCCTCGGACAGAGCAGCCCTCATTGGCGTAGTCCTCCAGATTGGAGAGCCGTTCAGGGATACGGTAGAACGCAAACTGCCGTCCCGGTGTCTGAATGAACAGCCGCATTTCATACCCGTCCTTCGGGTTCATTGCGTCCATCAGTTCATCCAGGGTTCCAACCCATTCGCAGGCTTCGTGCAGGATGGAGTGCAGCATATCTTTGGGGATTTCCGCAGACCAGAGAGAGTAATCGTCTTTCCCGTGACAGGTGATGGTCTGGACTTTTGCAAAGGCAATCCGGTCGATCTTCTCCAGCGCAGAGTTCAAAATTGCCTCGGCCTCCGGCGGATGGTGGCCGCAGAGTTCCATATCCACCACAGTTCCCACGGCCTCTGCTTCTTGCTCGGTCAGAACGATGTCCACTTTTTTCTGTTCATAGGTATTTCCACGGCCATTGAGCATCAGGGAACATTCAGCAGCGATGCGGAACATCCTGTAATAGTCGTCCGCAGTTTCTCCCAATGTCTTGCCGGTGGCAAAGTTTTGAAAGCAGCGTTTGCCGTCCTTATCGCGGCAGGCCAGAGAAATGTCCAGATAGATGCCTTCACTGGCACCAAAATTGGGAATACAGAGCGCCTGGTCAAATTCAGGCAGCTCGCCCGTCAGTTCATCGGAGAACAGGAAATACTCATCCGGGAGCAGACCTTTCAGTTCCAGGTGCGTTTGCAGTCTGTCAAAGGTTTCTTTTGCGTCGGCCATGCCGATGTGCCGGACACGCCGCTTTTCATCCGGCTCACTCCAGCGATCCAATTCAAAGGTTTTGATTTTTGCCAATTTTACACCTCCATGCCTTGTTCCGATTCTTCCTCGGCGCTCTGCTCAAATGCGGTTTCCAGCTCCGCCATGCGCTGACGGTCTAAATCCTCCACAGAACGCCCCTTCCGCATTTCCACCAGGTCGGTGTTAAAATCATTCAAATGCGGCACATGAACCGCGCAGGCATATCCCTTTTCGGTGTATGCCTTCATCCATTTTGCCGCTGTAAGCTGCCCCCAATTTCGCAGTTGCCCATTCTTGTCACGGGCCAGATAGTCATTGTCCACTGCAAACACCAGCCGCTTGATCTGCGGATGGCCTTCCAGATAACGGTCAATGGCTCCATTCCAAAGGCAGCCGGTAGAGATACGGTGATCTTGCATCCAGTCACGCCCATAAAAGTCAGCGGCAATAGAAGCATGGCTCATCAGGTCGATGGGCGCCTCGGTGACAATCAGCAGATCGGTTTTGCCCTCGTGGAAGAAGGGGTAGCTTTTATCTGAGCCGGTCGCATCCATTTTGAAGGAGCTGTTATCTCTGGCCGCCCGCATGGAGCAGTACCGGGCGGTTCCTTCCGCATCGTAGCCTACAAACACGCAGTTGCCATACTTCTTTTCCTGATAAATCATCTTCCGATTCATAAAGTGGCTTACGATTTTGGGGCTGATACCTCGGACAGAAACCAGATACCAATAGGCCCGCTTCATGTTGTCTGCCTTTTCAGGCAGCACCAGCGGCTCCCGTTCTTTTTTCTCATAGGGAACCACCTGCTTTACGGATGGAGAGAACTCCTTGCCGATCAGCTTGCCCACCGCTTCGGGGAAGGACAGGTTTTCTTCCCGCATGACAAAATCAATGGCGCCGCCTTTGACTCCATCATCAGGACCCGTCCATTGGAAAAAGCGATTGTTTTCGGGGAAGATGTAAAGCCCGCCGCTGTGCTTCATGTGGACAGCTTTGCGGCCTGCCTTTTCCGGCTCATATCCATAGCCACGGGCCAGGGACAGAATATCCACGCTGTTTGCTTTCCGAATCTCATCCTCGGTAAATTTCTGATACGCAGCGGCGCTTCTGCTCATATCACATCACCTCACAATTCCAAATCAGGCTCCTGTTCTTCGCTGCTCTCAATCACAGGCTCCTGAGTCATATCCTGATGAAAATGGTCAACGCCCGGAATAAGCGCCAGCGAAGAACCATTCTCCCAATGGCAATGAATTTGCCCCAGATCGTCAACGGAATCCACGATGCCGGTCAGTCCCGCAGGCATTTCACGGTAGGGATCTTCCATCTTTTCATCCAGAACAACCTTGCTTCCGGGCTGATAGCTCTGCCGAATGAACTTTGCCTGCTCATACTGATATTCCGGCGATCTGGTGGGCGCTTTCTTTTCTCCCGGTTGGATCGGGATGCCCTCTGCATCGTAACAGGCAGGATCGGCAGCAGGAACATTCCAGCCAAACATGGAACCGGCCAACATAGCTGCCGCCTGTGCCTTTGAAATGCCCTCATGGGCATTGAAGTAATTTGCCAGAACCTTGTTATACTCACGGTCGCTGGTGGAGTAGGCACAGGGATAGTAACCCTTTTCGCCGCGCCTGACCTCTATGAGCTGCCCAGAACCGGGAAGAACTGCATAGCAATGTTCCGGCAGAGCAGAAGAATTAAAGTTCTTCGCCATAGTCAGCCTCCACTTCATACTCCGCAGAGTCCGCCGCTTCGTCCTCATAGAACTCATCCAGGTCAAATCCGGCTTTTCCGATTTCCTCGTTGCTCATGCCGAGTTCATCTCTCAAATGGCGGTATAAGTCCCATCCGGCATAGTTCTGTGCCGCCCATGACAGCGCCTTATCCAGAATCAAACGGGTGCGATCTTCGCCCAGGCTCTCCAGAGAACCATTGCGGATGGCATTGAACTCATGGTCGGACAGGTTCAGCAGCCGATATGCTTTCTCAAACTGCGGCTCCTTTGCACAGTCCGGGAGCATCAGATTTTCCGTCTGCTCCACAAAGCCATAGTCCAGATTGCTATACTGAACATCACCGGCACGGCAGGCCGCCCGGAACTGTTCAAAGCCCTTCATATTGCTGAAGCCCCGGTAGTCCATTGTGCCGCCGAGGATTTGGGCGCCGATGATGGTATGCAGCATTTCTTCATCCGTAGTGGCGGCCACGATTCGCATGGAACTTCGCTCCTTGCTCAAGGTGCAGCCATACAGGATGAAAACATTCACTGTGTTATCCAGGCTCACAGTCTAATCCCTCCGTTTCTTCCTGCAATCGCTCCAAATACTCGTCGATGTCCAGTTCCTCATACTGAAATTGGAGCGATTCAACGATTGCCGGGTTGCAGTCCTCCGGCAGATGCTCCTTTACAGCATCCTGAACATCCCGGATTTCCCCCAGGAATCCCCAGCAGCTATCCACCTCTACATCTTCCTTGAAAAGCTGGAATCCATAGCACTGGTTGGTCAGGTAGTAATCGTACTCCTTGACTTCGGCTTCCAGGGTTTGACGAACCTTCTCCAATATTTCAGGGGTGATTTTCCCGTGTTCCTGCTCGATCATCGCTTTATCTGCGTAGATCCAGCCAACCTGACCGGAATCCCACGGGCAAGAAAAGCCGCAGGTGTTCATGGTGATCCCGCTGTGATCGTACAGGTAAAGCGGAAGAATCACCATACCATCCATTTGTTCTACCAGCGAAAACAGTTCGCCGGTGGTGAGGGCAGAAAGGCAATCATCCAAAAACCAGTCCGGGACTTCATCTTTCAACGAGGCCGCATAGCTGGAGGACACATACCAATCGCTGTCTGAACTCCAGTGCTGATTCTCCCGCAATTCCCACTCCCGCGTGGAGCGGTTGTATTCCAATCGGGCATCTTTGGCCTTGCCGGATTTGAGAAATGTAAAAACAGGATTGTTCCGGTCATGGCCGCTGGAGTATTCAGAAAACAGCAGGTTCCGCAGGAAATCGCTTGGCTCATCATAATCGTGCTTCTCGCCCAGGCTGTATCTGCTATGCCAGCAGACCATTTTTCCCAGGCAGTCGTGATCCTCACGAGGGTTCAGAGGGGTATCATCATCCAGTATGAAAAGGGTGTAGGGCGCCATTGTCGCTGTCATCGGCATATCGCTTCACCTCCCTCCAGACAGGTCGATTCGCTTAGTTGGCGCCGTGGCGGCTGCGATACCAGCCAAAATAGAAAAGGCCGCCAATCATGGCGGCGGCAGCGGATACACTCAAAATTGCTTTTTTCATATTGGCTCCTTTCAAAAACCAGATTTACAGTTCCATATCCTGTTCTTCCTCACAGTCCAATACAGGGCTGTCCGGCGGGGACATCCCATGTTCTTCAAACTGCTGTCGGGTCTGAATCGCAGCGGACAGTTTGGAAAGCAGGTCAAACATTTTGGTGCTGTTCCGGCTGCCTTTGAAATAGCGGTAGTTCCATTCTCCAATTTGGGGATCGTACCGGATACTGTGAAGCGAATTGATGATCCAGCCCTGTGTTTTGAGAGGAACAGGAATTTCATGCTCACGAAAGAGCTGCATAATGAGAGATTTGCCGTTGATCTCCCGGTTTATCACCTCCTTTCCCGCCATAATATTTCCTTCGGCCTCACGGATGGCGGAATCGTAACGGGCCTGTCGTTCTTGTGCCAACTGCTGTTCACGGGCGTCTTGCTGCGCCCGCCTTTCATTAGCTTGCCGCTGCCGTTCCGCAGCAATGGGGGCATTGTGGGCTTTTGCTTCCTCATACCGTCCAAGCAGATTGGCAAATCCCAGATCAGCCCACCGGTCCGGGGCTTCCATACTCTGATTGAAAACCCTCTCGATCTCACCCCGGATGCCATGCTCCAGCGTGGGCAGCCATTTCAGGACTTCCTCAAGCCGGTGCCGCTGGTCAATGCCCACCATAAACCCGTCACATGGAATATAAACTGTTTGGAAGAACTCCCGTTTCTTCTCCATTGTGTAGAGTTCAATGCCGTTTTCGTTGTAGAAGCGGTAGTAGTAGTGCTTGTTGCCCATCAGGTCTTTGGCAAAGACCCGGTTCTCGTCTTTTTCCTTGGGCGGAAAGATGTCCTTTTTCTTTTCATCCGGTCGGGTATAGCGGGGAGAAAGACCGGTGCGCTCCAAACTGTCTGCAATCAGCTTTTGGACTTTTTCAATACCGCCATGCTTCTCAACGAAACCGGCCAAGTCCTCCGCCTGCTGGAGAGAACAGAATTGCAGTCCGGTTTTTCCTTCATAAACGGAGCCTCTATGCTGAAACAGGTCCAGGCCAAACTCATTGCGGACCGGCTTTGTTTCTTGGGCTGGCAAAAAAGCACCTTCTCGAAAGAGATAGCCGACAGCCGAATGTTTCTCGCCCATATATCACCACCTCACATCACTGCTCCAGCTCATGCTCGTTGTCATCGTCCAGGCGCAGAGCAAGGAACTCTTTGATACAGTGTTCTGCCGCCTCGTCGGTGGGGTACAGCAGTTCCACCGTCAGGTCGTCCAGGTTCTGATCTTCCAGACGGGGGTAGCCCGACAGTGTGTTTTTGATATACGCCGTGAGAAGATCGTGGGGGCTGAATGCCTCCAGCAGCATGATCTTATACTTCGGCAGAAGCGCAGGAAGGAACTCTTTCAGAATCCCAATCTTCCTCGCCATCAGATCGTTGTCCGTTTTCATCCAAAATCACCTCGCTTTCCTGTAATGACTCAAACTCCAACTTGGTATTGATTTCTGTGAGTTGGGCAACCTTTTCCGACAACTCATCCTCATAAATAAACGGCTGTCCAACCTGTTGTTGGGCAACCGCCAGTTGTTTTTGCACTTCCTCTAACTCACGCTGGGCCTCTTTAAGATAGCCGGGAATCCGTTCGGCAAGGTGTTCAATGCGGGTGATAGCACCTAAAGCGGAAGTTCCAACCTCCGTTGTGTAGTGGTGGTTATATCTCAAAACCAATCGTGAAACATACCCAACCGACAGATACAACGGGAAACTGCGATAAGCACCAATCTCAAATTCTTCCGAATCGTCCTTTGCGCCTTCCTTTATCATGCGATAGAGCAGCCCGAAGGCTTCTCCGGCCTCTGACCGTTCTGTATAGCGTTTGCCATCCAGGACAATCGAAAAGTCGCTGCCGGCCGATTGGTTCAGCAGTTTAATATCCTCACCGATCTGGTCGATTTCTTTTTCATACCGCTTTATCTGCCCAGGATAAATAGTGCTGATTTTGCGCTCCAAAGAAAGCTGCTCGTTACTCCACGCACCCCGCAGGATTTTCAATTCCGTGACCCGGTTTTCCAGTTCCATCTTCTGTGCAACCATCGGATTATCGGTAGCCGCCGCCTTGAACTGGGCGGCAGACAGAACGGTTTCATCCACATCCTCACAAGAGCGGGCGATGTGTTTCCCGGTAAGAATCTGCGTGATATACCGCAATTTCTGCTCCTGAATCTGCCAGAGATACGCATCAAATGTCCCTTTGGCCACGAATTGCTTTATCATAATTTCCGGGTTTTCGTTGCCCTGCCGTACCCCACGCCCATTTCGCTGTGTAATGTCAGAGGGTTTCCACGGACAGTCCAAATGGTCAATGGAGATTACCTTATTCTGAACATTCACGCCGGTTCCCAGCTTGCTTGTGCTGCCGATCAGGATACGGACTTTTCCTTGACGGGTACGCTCAAACAGCTCCTGCCGCTGTGCTTCAGAAGTGGCGTCGTGAACAAAGGCTATCTCCGATTCCGGCACACCCTTTGCCAGCAGCACATTTCTTATTTCATCATATACATTGAATTTCCCGGCTTTGGGAGTGCCAACATCACAAAAGACAAGCTGCGTGGAAGCAGAGGCGGCGGTGTCCTTCCAAACCTGATAAACATCCTCAATGCAGACACTCAACTTACTTCCTGTACCATCCGCATCCGGTCGAATCAGGCGCGGGTCAATCGCCATCAGGCGGGCCTCACCGGTCAGCTTCAGCATATTATCTTCTTCCGGCTTCACTCGGCCGGTTCGGATTGCTTCCGCCCGCAGAATAAAATCGGCCATAATTGCCTGCTGTGCGGGGGTCGCTTCCACCGAAACAATCTCCGCTTTACCAGTGCGAACAGCCGGGAGTCCGGGAATATCCAACATATCCGCTGTTTTGATGTCAGCGACCTCACGAAAGACCGCCATCAGTTCAGGGAGATTGTAGAAGCGGACGAAGCGATCACGCATCCGATAGCCGCCGCCCTCCGGCTTCAATTCCAGCACAGAGGTTCGTTTGGCAAAATGAGCGATCCAGGTGTCGAAGTAGGACCAGCCAAAGCGTTCCAACTCCTGCGGCTGCAAATACCGCTGCATGACGAACAGTTCGGAAATCGAGTTGCTGATTGGCGTTCCAGTCGCAAATACTACGCCGCGCCCCTGATTTGTTTCCTGCAAATACTGACATTTGAGCAGCATATCAAAGGCGCGTTGACTGCTTGAGGTTGTAATACCAGCCACATTTCGCAGCTTTGTAAAGACAAAGCAGTTTTTGAAAAAGTGCGCCTCGTCCACCATCATCATATCTACGCCCAGCTGCTCAAAGGTCAGCAGATCGTCTTTCTTTTCCTCGGCAGACAGCTTTTTCAGCCGTTCATCCAGATTCTTGCGGAAAATGACCATCTGCTTGACGGACCAATTTTCGCCGTTTTCGCTTTTGATCTCATAGATAGCATTTTCAATATCGTTGATCTGCCGTTCCAACATAGCGATTTGCCGCTCTGTGGAGATTGGGATTTTCTCAAACTGGCTATGTGCCAAAATTACGGCGTCATATTCTCCGGTGGCGATTTTGGAAATGTAGCGGTTGCGGTTTTTAGGGGTAAAATCCTCTGCGGTGGATACCAAAAGGTTTGCGTTGGGGAAAAAGCGGTAGAACTCTGTTGCCCACTGGCCCACCAGGGGATTGGGAACCACAAACACCGCCTTGTGGATCGCTCCCAGGTTCTTGAGGTACATCCCGGCGGCAATTAAAGCAGCAGTCTTTCCGGCGCCTACCTCATGTGCGGCAAGCCCCGTCCCGGTATAGATGACACGGGCAGCAAAATCAAGCTGGTGCTTCCGCAGTTTCATCTCCGTGTTCATGCCGGGGAATACCAGATGGCTCCCATCAAACTCACGGGGGCGAACTGTGTTGAAGGTTTCATTGTAGATACGCAGAAGCCTATCCCGGCGCTCCGGTTCTTTCCAAACCCAGGACGCAAATGCTTCCTGAATCTGTTGCTGCTTGGCACGGGCAATCATGGTTTCCTGTGCGTTGACTACATATTTAACCGACTTGTTGCCCTTTTCGTTGATGTATTCCTGCCGGTCACGGACAGTAGTGGACTGCATATTAAGGCAATCCTCAAAAATCTCATAAGCATTTTTCCGCTTGGTTCCGAAAGTCTGGTTGACCATTACGGAATCCGGTTCCGCATTTTTATTGGTGACACGCCAGGTCGTGGTATAGGAGAAATACTCAATGTCAATGCGGTTCCGGTTGTCGCCGCCCTCGATGACCTTTTCATATCCGCTGGTCTGGAAGGTTTCATACATGAATTGGCGGTAATACTCAATGGGAACCCAGATGGCACCCATATTCACTTCGATGTCAGCAGGAGTCAGCGGCTCCGGCTGTACTTCCTCCAAAGCCTCTACATTCCGGGCAAAGAGTTCCGGTTCTTCTGCTGCCTTCTGACGTGCGTAGAGCAGTTTATCCCGCACATGACCACTGAGATATTCTTCTGCAAGTTCCCATCCTTCCAGCGGATTACCGTAGTATTTCTGGGGATTGAGATAGATGCGAGTATCCAGCTCTTGCACCAACTCCTGTGGGGCTTTTCCTGTCAGGAAGGACATATAGGGCAGATCCACCCGCAGCTTGTGATTCAGGCAGATTTGAAGGGCGTCCTCGGCGGTGTCTGCATGGTTGACCTGACGGAAAGGACGGATGGTGGCTTTGGTGAAGATCGCTGATTTATCCCAACCGGTCTTGTCTTTCCGCTCATCCTCGATAGAGCGCAGCAAGGGGAATTGGTCATCATCAGAAAAAGCGAGGATGTTTCCTTTGCTGTTGATGGCTCCATACTTTGCAACGAAGCGGTCATATACCTGATTGAGTGTGTCCTGTACTTTCTGGAGATCAACCGGGTCATACTCATGGGACTGGATGTTGATAACCTCCAGCAGCGCAGTACGGATTTCGCACAATCCCTTGATTCTTTCGGCCTTCATGCCGGTGTAAGGCTGCGGGATCAGCTTATCTTTTTCACAGAAGAAGATCTCGCCATTCCGCACAACATAGGTGAAGTTTTTGGTTCCGGCCGGAGCGTCCTCATACTCTGTATTGCTTTCTTCCGGTTCGTCTGCCTCAATTTCTTCATCTGGCTCTGCTGTGAAACGGGCGTACAGGGAGTCAACCGCTTGGGTAAGATGCTGGTTCAGGTCAAAATCTTCCGGGGCAACACAAGCCGTCCCATCTTCGTTGCCGTACATATTCCGGCTGCTCACCATCTCGCCCATGAGCATTTCGGGATTATCTTTGAAATAGCGGTTATAGGCGATCCATTTACTGCGGTCCAGGTCAGTTTCAATCCAGGACGGAAGATTCGCGCGATCAAGTTCTATGGGCTGCACTCTCTTTTTCAAGAAAACAACATCCGCTGTTACATCGGTTCCCGCCAAAGCCTTGAACGCTGTGTTGGGTAGGCGAATGGCGCCGATGAACTCTGCCCGCCGCGCGATATATTCCCGAAGGCTCTCGTCCTTGCGATCCATAATTCCTTTGCTGGTGATAAAGGCAATGATGCCGCCCGGTTTCGCAAGGTCCAGGGACTTGATGAAGAAATAGTCATGGATGTACGGGTTCAGGTCATTGTAGCGCCGGTCATAGATTTTAACGGAGTTGAACGGGATATTGCCCAGAATCACATCAAAGCTGTTGTCCTCAAATTTGGTGGCTTCATATCCCATGATGGAAATATCCGCATCAGGATAAAGCTGCTTTGCGATTCTGCCGGTGATGGAATCCAACTCTACGCCAAACAGCTTGCTCCCTTGAAACTGCTCCGGCAGCACAGAATAGAAGTTGCCGGTTCCCATACCGGGGTCCAGGATTTTTCGGTCAGGGCCGCCCTCGAAGCCAAAGCGTTCCAGGGCGCGGTAAATGTGCCGGATCAGGTCAGGCTCGGTGTAGTAGGCTGTGATGGTGGAGTTCATGGCCGCCTTGTATTCCACATCAGTCAGCAGGGACTTCAATTCCTGATATTCGTTCTCCCAACCAGAGGCCGTACTGGAGAAAGCATTGGCAAGCCCACCCCATCCGACATAACGGGCAAGGATGATTTGTTCTTCCGGTGTCGCTGTCCGCTTTTCCAGCTCAATCTGCTTGAGCAGCTTGATTGCCATGACATTGTTTTTATATTTGGTTTTTGCTCCACTTGGATACAGGTCATAGTCCTCAGAAAAACGGAAGTTGTGTGTGGCGACCTGCGGCGCCGCAGGTGGCTCACGAAGGGGCGCCAGATCAGTGGGGGTGGCTTCATCCATAACAGCGGGCGCCTCTGCTGCTGTACCATCGCCCATTCGTACAAAGGCGCGAATGGGGCGCAGTTCTTCCAGCTCTTTTTCCAGCCGGTATTGCGTGTCCTCCAGATCGTCCATGTCGGCAGCTTCTTGGGGGGAGAGAATAGCCCCACCGTCCAGGCGCCGCACATAAGCGTCAAATTCCCGCGTAATATCTTCAAGGTCATTTTGTACCCGGAGATAGTCGGGATTGGGCTGTTCATCCACCACGGCTTGGTACAGGGCCGAGCCATCCTCGGTCAAATACCCCCATACAATTTCCTCATTGGGATATTGCCCTTGCAGATAGCGGAGCATCTGGGTTGCGATACCTTGGCGGCGGTAGTCCTCCAAGACTTCAATCATGCTGATATGGGGCCGCCCCTCAAAAATGCTGTACCGGATGGTTCCAACCGTCAGCTCACCTCGGACCGCCTGCATCAGCATATCAATCTGCCCATGATGGGCGTCCAGGGCTTCGTCTAAAATCTGTGTTTCCTCTGCTTCATCGTGTTCCCAGGGAGCCATACGGGTTTCATAATCGTCAATTATTTCTTTGGTTATCCCTTCCGGCTTTTCCGGGAGCAGATCATACAGCTCTCGCATTTTAGCTATCTGTGCATGGATGCTACCCGCCCACAAATGCTTTTCGTGCTGATGGCCTTCACTTAGAAAATACTCGCAGTCCGCTTTAAGGCGCCCTAAAAGGCCATATTCAAAACTGTAATCATACGGTTCTGTTTCTCCCTCAAGCGGCTCATCGGTTTCCGGCTCCGGCAGACTGACAACAGGGGTTTCCAGATAGCGGCCTTCATCCACCAGGCGTTGCACGACACCGGCAGCCCGCGCCCAGGACAACTTTGTTTCCTGTGTTTCGCCCTGCTCATCCTGCCATTCGATAGTGACACCTTCACTATTGAACATGGCGTATTTCACGCCCATTTCATCACCGGAGAACCCTTCATATCCATATAGCTTTTTTAGGAAAGTAGTAAATTCTGATCCGGTGGGGTGGGTCTGAGCAAATTCGTAGATTTGTTCTTTTTTCCCTGCGGTAAGGGGACCTCTTTGCATGACACGCTCAACAAGCAGATCTTCCGTACTCTTTTCCAAGGACAGAAGGGAGAGCTGCTCCGGCTGTTCTTCTTCCACGACCGGAACAGCTTCAACAGCCGGGCGCAAATCCACATCGACTTCTTCATCATTGACCATCATAGCGGCCCGCACCGGCTCATAGCCTTGGCTGCGGATATTGTTCAGCCAGGTGGCAAAGAAACTGTTGAACCCGTTGATTGCTTTCTCGTATGCGGGGTCGTCGGGATCAGCCTCGTTATATACACCAATGCCGCTGTTCTCATAACTGAAAGCCCGAAGTGTCCCAGCCTCTTTGTCGATTTGGAAGTCCATATAAGGGTCATACATCCGGTCGCCGTTCTGCATATAGTAATGCTCCATGCAGTAATGGGAACCGTATTTATGGTGAATGACCAGAGGATAGTAGGCTTCTCCGGCCTCCAGCCGCAGATACTCATATTGACCGGACACAATTTCCGGGAACAACTCTTGAAAGCGGCGGAAATTCTTGTGCGCCGTCGTGTTTCCTTTGACGGGCGGCGGTGTAGGATGCTCCGCTGTATCTGTGGGGAGAGCCGTTTCGGGGGCCTCCACAACAACAGGGGGATTTTCGTCAGGAACGGATGCAGGCTCGTCACCGGCTGCTGGTGTGTCGTTTTCCATTTGAACAATCGCCTGCGGCTTGACCGGTTCCACTACGGTTTCTCCGGCTTCATAGGCAACAGCATCCAGAACATAATCAAAATCCGCTTCTCCAATGGTCATTTGCCGGTGAGGACCGCCCATTTCATCAACTTCATCAGGGATGTTATAATCCCCGATGGGGTCAGGTTGCTCCTCTACAACAGGATTGGGATAGTCGCCATCCTCGATCATGGCATCCAGTAAAAACGCCAGCCCGTTCCAGGGAATGTAGGTATAGCCTTCATTAAAGAAAAATGAAATGCCATCTTCACCATGCAACCGGGTACGATAGAGAAGATCGCCCTGATATTCACGGTCGCCATAGGGAGTAAAGAGAGCCGCAATCTGCCGCCCTTTGTCTGACCAGTCAGGATTGAGCGGCGGTTCTGACAATACGCTGCGAACCGCGCTGTGCAGCTCTGGGGGGTATAGATTGGTGCTGGTCAGGATGTACTCATAATTGCGCCGGACTTCTGCATCGGTAAAATGGCGTGTCGGTTGTTCCGCAGGAACAGAAAAAGAGCCGTCCTTTTCAGACGGCTCTCCCACAGATGCGGCGCTCGGCGCCACTTCTGTATTTGGCTGTTCTTCGGTCAGCGGGGAATCAGGACTACGCTCTGGAGTACGGTTTCCTCCGCCATCAGTTTCAGACTGTTCAGGTGTCGCGTCCGCTCCATGATGTCCTCGGTCTGCGGAAGCGGCTCCTGCTGGAGCATTTGCTGCGTCAGGGCTTCGATCTTCTCGGTCGCCTCGTCCTGTACCCGGTGCATGATCTCCATCAGACTGCCATCCATTTTCAAAGTCGTAAATCGCTCCGGGTGATTCTCTCTGAGGTATTCCAGGGCCATCCGGCCGTACCTGCCCAGAGGTTGATCTGCTTCGCTGCTGTTGGAGATTTGCAGATCGGGAAGCATCATCCCGTCCTGCTCCCTGTATTTCAGATTGATATTCGGTTTGCTCATGTTGTGCCATCCTTTCACGATTGATAATCTTGATGTTCCGTTCTACTTCTAACAGGATACCTTTGGAAAGGGCGGTTACTGCCGTACCCAGATGTGCAACCAGCGGGAGTGTATTAAAATGGCTGACCGTCGCCATGCCGTCACTCAACTGGATTTCTTCATCCGGCAGGTGACACTTTTTGCCGATGAAATAAGAAATGCTGTCGGTCAAAAGCTGGATGTATTGGGCTTCAAAACCACCGGCCGGGATCTCGGTGAACAAATGGCCTTTGGTTTCCTGCTTGAGTTCCTGCAAAAAGTGGTTGTAATTCTCTGCGACAGATTCGCTTGCCATCGCATACAGCGCTTGGGGAAAATCCTGCTTGGGGAAACCGTGTGCATACGACAGGCGCTCGGTCAGGGCCTTTTTCATTTCATCGGAAAGCTGCCAGTCCGTAGGATGAATCTCTTTGCCAGTAGTTTGGCTTACATCAAAGAGATAGTCAAGAGTGAGTTTGGCATTCCGGTAGACACAAACGGCAACGCCCTTTGCACGGGGAATCAAATTTCTGCCTATGGCTGCCCATTGCTTTCGTGTTGCCAGAATCGAAACATCCTCGTCCTGTGCGTACACAAGAAGTATGTTGTCAAAACTGTGCTTATGGAACTGCGATGCAAATGCCAGATAATCCCGCCAGTTGTGTTCATTTCGGACGATATAGGGAGCCATGACTTCATATATCGTCCGCAGGCGTTCATCATTTCTCAACGGTATCTGACCTCCTTCCTGTATTGGTGATTATGGCCGGTTATCCGGCCTCTTGCTCGGACTCCTGTCCTTTCTGAGCAAAGTAGAGGGCAAGCGCCTCGTCCACAATGCTGTCGAACTCTTTCTGGCTGATGCTGGCGGTAAAGTATTTCTTGTAAATCGCCGGTTTGACCTTGAACGCCGTAGCCGTGGATTTCTTGGGTTTCCGGTTAAACTCGCCGGACAAAATCTGTTCGGTACGCTCCGGGGTCAGCTTTCCGGTATATTCCCGCAGCAGGACAACCTTTCCCTCATTGACCTTGTACTCGCTTCCCGAAAGCACATCGTCAACCATCTGCTGTTCCTGTTCGGTCAGATAAGAGAGCTGCACAGCTACCACAATGGGGAACTCGGCATCATCAATTCGCCTTTTCAGCGGAGTAATCAACTCATTGATGCGGAGATAGTTTGCAACAGCACGGCCTTTCAGGTCATATTCTGCGCCCACAACATCACGGCTTTTCGACTTGTGGCACTCGATGCCACAAGTCCCGTTTTCCCTGATTTCATCAGGGTTTTCAAGCCGTTTCAACTCCTCGACAATATCGTTCCGGCGCCCCTGACAGATCATTTTGGAATAGCGCAGAGTCAGCACCGCCGCTTTTTCAGAGGGCAGCATTTCGGAGAAGGAGCGTTGCAGGACATTGGTTTCGATCACATAAATCCAAGCATCTTCATCGGAGAGATTTTCCTTGACGATACAGGGAAGTTCACGGTTTGCAATGGCTGCGGCGTTCTGCCGGTTATGACCGGCCAGCATTTCATACTCAAAGCCATCTTCATCCCGTTCGATCTTGCGGATGATGGCGGGATTCAGGACCCCATGTTCCGAAATGCTTTCTACCAGATCATTGAGCCGGTCGCCCTCATACAGCCGGAACGGATGGCCTCGGAAAGCACGAATGGCCTGCGGGGGAAGGGTGATGATGGTATTCTTGGTCGGCAAGGATACGGAAGGGGTAGGTTCAATAGGGCTTTCTTCTGCGGCATCCAAGCCCAGAAGATCGTCAATGGACTTGATGCGCGGATTGATTTTAGGCATTTGCCAGCACCTCCTTTGCAAGTTCCAGATAGGCAAGAGAGGCGGGGTTTGCCTGCTCCAGTTCCATGACACTCATTCCGTAGCTGTTTGCATCCCCCACCTTGACCGTGTAGGGAATCTGACAGTTGAAGATGGGGAGCGATTGAAACGCCTTTGTGACCTGACCGTATGTACGGCGATACAGGTTCGTCCGCTTGTTGCATTTGGTGAACAGGATACCGCCGATCTCAATGCTGGGATTTAATTTCCGCTTGATTTTCTTGATGGTGTCCACCAACGCCTGCAAACCGGTCAGAGCGAACAGTTCCGGGTCAATCGGGATGATTACCTCGTCGGCAGCCGTTAAAGCGTTGATGGTCAACGAGCCAAGAGAGGGGTTGGTGTCCACGATAATGTAATCGTAGGACAGCCGCAGAGGGTTCAGCAGAGCGGCCAGGTAGTCATTGCTGTCCGGCGTCATCAGCAGATTTGCCTCCGCAACGGTGAGAGATCGGCTGGAAGGGATCAAGTCCACAGAGCCGATTTTCTGGATGAACTCGTTGGTATCCGGCAGAGATTCGTCCAGAAGCAGATTGGTGATAAGAGTCCCGGTATTATAGGGCGCCTGGGTCGGCAGGACACCGAAACTGGTGGTGAGGTTATACTGGGGGTCAAAGTCAACTACCAAGACCTTCTTGCCCATCTCGGCCAGCGCATAGGACAGATTTCGGACCGTGCTGGTCTTGGCTACCCCACCTTTCTGGTTGGCTACAACAATTATTTTCCCGCTTTCCATGATAGAAAACCTCCTATATTTTCGTGGAATTTTTGTGATTTCAAGCGTTTGTTCAAGTATGCGTCACTGGCCATAAAGTCGATCAGATTGACCTTCGGGATGATAAATGCCGGACCATGTGAAAGAGCTTTTAGCTTTTTCGTTCTGATCCATTTTGCGACCGTAGATGCCGTGGCGCCTGTTAATTCCGCGGCCTCTCTCGTGGAAACTATGTCGGGAATGTCCCGGAAACTCTCTATGTAGTATTTTCGCAGTTCCTCCGTTGTCACAGATTCGGGAAGCAGGGGCTTGACTGCGTATGTCCCGCTATATGAGCCGGGGGGAAGTTTGTATTTTTCGGGGTGGATTTCCCTGCGCTCAAGGTAGCGAACTATGTCTTTCATCTTTATGGTGTAATTCCGGGTCTTTTTCCCACTCTGTACGCAGGGAACCAGACCGGATTGCAGCAGATAACGAGCTGTGCGTTTGCTGATATGACAGATAATGCGGAATTGCTCTTTTTGGACTGTTTCTGGGTACTGATTCAGCAAATAGCGATACTTGGATACCTGTGCCACATCACTCGCCTCCTTTTTCCTGCCACAGACGCTCAAATGTATCCATCAATTCCTTTTGGAGAGGGGTCTTTCGGCGGATACGGCGGTAATATGGGCTTATCAGAAAGTCCAGCATAAAATCCTTTGGGACGGTGTACTGCTTTCCAGGCTGGAAAGCCTTCAGAATCCCTGTGCTGATCCACCGCACGATTGCCGAGGACGAAAAGCCTGTGATCTGCTGAATATCCTTTACGGAAAGCAGGTCTGAGTAGGGAGAGAGGTGTTCGTCATAGAATGTTCTCATAGCACAGATATAGGGACTGTCTGCTTCTTGTCTGCACTCACGCCGATAGAGATAGGCAAGAATGTCCGTCAGCTTGATTTTGTGGCTACGGATCAGGTGGTTTTGCTCAATGGTGTAGGGAATCTCACCTTGTTGCTCCAAATTGTAGGCGGTCTTGGGACAGATGTGGCAGATCTCGCATAGTTCCCGTTTGGTTACATAGGCGGGATACTTTGCGACGATGTCGGGGTAATACTTAGTCAAATCCATGTGCAGCACTCACTTTCTTGTTCATCTGTCATTGGTAGGTGAGGTACTTCACTGGCGTGTAAAATATTGGATTTTGAAGTGGGTTCAAATAAGATCAAGTTGTCTAATCAAAAAGGTGATTTGCATTTTCGTGAAATGGTATGGGTGTGAATCCCCCCAATCTGGCGTCCAGTTCTATCCTTGTTCTATCCTCCGGTCATAATTCGGGGCAAAAATGGGAAGAACTCGGAAAGCCCTGTGGGTTCAAATAAAAACGAAAAACGGAAGCCAAAATCCGCAGTATACCGCAGCTTTTGGGCTTCCGTTGTGTACTTCCATCTTCGCTTAATTTCCACCAAAAATCACAAGGGGGAAATGACTCGAAATCATGTTTCCACTTTGGAAGTCCAAACTGCCGAAAAGCCAGTAACCATGCGGGTTTGCGGGCAAGTTCAAATCGTGAATTGGGGTCTGTTCTATCCTGTTGTTCTTCCCGATTTCCACGGCTTGAATTTTGCGGGAAAATGGCTATAATGAGAGCAGCCATCTGACGGCCACTTTGAGAGGTGTGTTTTGGGGTTCCGTAGTTACCGCTATCGTCCCTGATTTACCGTCATCATCCAAGTTGGTGTAATGATTCGAAATCCGGTAGGCGCCGCAAGGCGTGCGGGGGTTCAAATCCCTCCATCTCCGCCAAAAGAAACAGGACATTCTTATGAATGTCCTGTTTCTTTTCTTTATGGTGCTTTTGGAAGTGAAATGACAGTCTTGGCCGCTCACGCTTACTGAGCGATCTTGCTTTCCGCGCTGCTGACCACCATTTTAGTCAGGGCGAACAGGGCGATGACGTTGGGAATGACCATGAGGTTGTTGAACATATCCGTCAGTTCCCACACCAGATCGTTGCTCATCATGGTGCCCATCAGGATGAACACCAGAGCGATGAGGGTGTAGACCACAGTGCAGGCCTTGGGATTCTTCTTGCCGAAAAGCCAGATGGCGTTGATCTTGCCGAACAGGTTCCAGCTCAAAACCGTGGAGAAAGCGAAGAAGAACAGGCAGATAGCCACGAATTTGGCACCGAGGCTGGCTCCCATCACCGAGCCGAAAGCGGTCTGGGCCAGATTGGTCTTGCTGAGCACGGAGGTCACATCCCCCACATAGCCGTTTGCCAGAGGGCCATCGGCGGTGTAGAGGGTGCAGATGATGACCAGTGCGTTGAGGGTCAGCACCACGAAGGTGTCGATGAACACACCGATCATCGCCACAACGCCCTGCTCGTGAGGATCCTTCACGTTAGCCTGAGCGTGGGCATGGGGGGTGGAGCCCATACCGGCCTCGTTGGAGAACAGACCACGCTTGGCGCCCTGAGAGATGGCCTGCTTGATGGCGTAGCCGAAAGAACCGCCCACGATGGCCTGAGGCTCAAAGGCGTACTTGAAGATCATGCCGAAGGTGGCGGGGACATACCGGATGCGGAAGATCAGGATGACCAGACCGCCCAGTAGGAAGATTGCCGCCATAATGGGGACGATTTTTTCCGTAACGGCGGCCAGCCGCTGAACGCCGCCCAGGAAAATGATGCCGCAGATGATGACCAGCGCCACGCCCACGATCCAGGAGGGGATGCCGAAAGCGGTCTGGAAGCACTCTCCGATGGAGTTGGACTGCACCATGCAGCCCATGAAGCCCAGAGCCAGAATGATGGCGACTGCGAACAGGGTCGCCAGGAATTTGCCGAAGCCGCCCTTGAACGCGGTGGTGATGTAATAGACGGGGCCGCCGTGGATGGTGCCGTCTGCTGCCTTGATCCGGGTCTTGATGGCCAGTGTGGCTTCAGCGTAGATGGTGGCCATGCCGAAGAAGGCGATGACCCACATCCAGAAGATGGCGCCGGGGCCGCCGGTCAGGATGGCACCGGATGCGCCTACGATGTTGCCGGTGCCCACCTGAGCGGCAATGGCGGTGGCCAATGCCTGAAAGGAGCTCATGCCGCTGTCATGCTTTTTGCCGTTGAGGGTCAGATTGCCGAAGACTCTGCGCATACCCTCGCCGAAGCAGCGGACCTGAACAAAGCGGGTCTTGATGCTGTACCACAGGCCGACAGCCACCAGCAGAAAGACCAGAATGTAGTTGGACAGGTACGTGTTGACGCTGCATACAGCGGGATAAAGCGCAGCGTCCAGTTTTGCGACGATCGATTCCATAGTTTTTCCTCCTGTACACGGTTTCACCGACGGCGGGATCTTTGCCGCGGTGATAAAAAAATGGAGCGGCTGGCAATGCAGCCGCTCCGAAGAACGCAGTACAGGAGATCGACGCAGCCCCGCCGCAAACGGTGAAGCCTGCGGCCTGCCTGACGGATCTCTCCGCCTCGCCTGCCGCTGCGTCAGATCACTCTGTCCTTTTACCTGAGAGATTCAGCGGTCATGCCGCCTTTCACCTTCGGTACCCGGTGAGCCGGGATTCTCCAGAGCCGCATCCACCCATAGTCCTGTCCGCACGGCGGACACCTGAGAGTTTTACTCCTTCGGTAGACTTACGTCGTTTTCCTATGGGCTTCCATTGCCGGTATTCCGTTGTTGAAGATAGCCGTATCCTATCATATGCGCTGCGGAATGTCAACTGTCCGCACGTGGCGGAATATCTGAAATATTTAAGGTTTTCCAAAGAAATTTGTGCATACGGGAGAAAAAGCGGCCCCTCTTTTCGAAAGGACCGCTTTTCAGTATGCAGCTGATCAGAAATCTGCGCTGCCCACAGTGCGGGGATGCAGTTCCACGTCGCGGATGTTGTTCACGCCGGTGAGATACATCACCATCCGCTCAAAGCCCAGGCCATAGCCTGCGTGACGGCAGGAGCCGTAGCGCCGCAGGTCGCAGTAATACTTGTAATCCTCCGGATTCATGCCCAGCTCTTTAATGCGGGCTTCCAGCACATCCAGACGCTCCTCACGCTGGCTGCCGCCGATGATCTCGCCGATGCCGGGCACCAGACAGTCCGCCGCAGCCACGGTCTTGCCGTCATCGTTCAGGCGCATATAGAAAGCCTTGATGTCCTTGGGATAGTCGGTGACGAATACGGGACGCTTGAAGATGTGCTCCGTCAGATAGCGCTCATGCTCGGTCTGCAGGTCGATGCCCCACTCCACGGGATAGTCGAACTTCTCGCCGCTCTTTTTCAGCAGATCCACCGCTTCCGTGTAGCTCACCCGGCCGAAGTCGGAGGAAGCCACGTGCTCCAGCCGCTCCCGCAGGCCCTTATCCACGAACTGGTTGAAGAAGTCCATCTCCTGAGGGCACTGCTCCATCACATAGCGGATGATATACTTGATCATGTCCTCGGCGGTATCCATATAGCCGTTCAGATCGGTGAAGGCCATCTCAGGCTCCACCATCCAGAACTCGGCGGCGTGGCGCTGGGTGTTGGAATTCTCCGCACGGAAGGTAGGGCCAAAGGTGTAGACATTGCCAAAGGCCATGGCAAAGTTCTCGGCGTTCAGCTGGCCGGACACCGTCAGGCTGGTCTTCTTGCCGAAGAAGTCCTGGCTGTAATCCACCTGACCGTCCTCCGTCTTGGGGACGTTGTTCAGGTCCAGCGTGGTCACCTGGAACATCTCGCCAGCGCCCTCGCAGTCGCTGGCGGTGATGATGGGGGTCTGGGCGTAGACAAAGCCGCGATCCTGAAAGAACTTGTGGATGGCATAGGCCGCCGCGCTCCGCACCCGGAAGGTGGCGGAGAACAGGTTTGTCCGGGGACGCAGATGCTGGATAGTCCGCAGGAACTCTACGCTGTGGCGCTTTTTCTGCAGGGGATAGTCCGGAGTGGAGATGCCCTCCACGGCGATCTCGGTGGCCTTCAGCTCCAGTGGCTGCTTGGCATCCGGCGTCAGGGTCACAACGCCGGTGACGATCAGAGCCGCGCCTACGTTCTGGGCGGCGATGTCCTTATAGTTAGAGAGGGCCTCTGCCCCCATCACCACCTGAAGATTGCGAAAGCAGGAGCCGTCATTCAGCTCGATGAAGCCGAAGCCCTTCAGATCCCGGATGGTGCGGACCCAGCCGCCCACGGAAACGGTCTGGCCGGAGAGCGCCTCGCTGTCTGCAAAAATTTTTGCGATTTTTGTGTAACTCATAGTTTGATCCGTCCTTTGTGTTGTTGGTACAATTATAAGCATAATACTCCTATTTTTCGTTCTTTACAAGAGGGAACTGCCATTCTTCCGGCGGAATCAGGGATTTTACGGCGAAAACATAAATTCCTCTTGAATTTTGGTTGTTCATCCGATATAATGAACAACGTTAATGCCGGTGTGATGGAATTGGTAGACGTGACGGACTCAAAATCCGTTGGTAGCGATACCGTGTGGGTTCGAGTCCCACCACCGGCACCAAAAAGAAAAACCGTGTAGCCTCAATGGTTACACGGTTTTTTCTTTACTTTCAATCGGTACAGTCGTTTTTTCGGCGCTCAATAATCGAGCAATCCGAAAACGCCAAAGTACACAAAATCAAAAATCGGGAAAGCAAATGCTAACTAAAATGCTAATGTGAAAAGGCCACGTCCCGAAGGTTATCAATCAGCTATTTGCGGAGCCTTCATGATCTCCGCTGGCGGCATCCCCAGCAGAATCCACCGTGGCTTTTAGTACGACAATCATCTTTTTCAGGAACTCCGGCAACGGGGCTCCCATCTTGCCTATATTCTCCAAGATGCTGCCCAACTCCATCAGCATATACCATACTACCACCAGCGGACACACAAATACCGTATATTCAAAAGGCAATGCCAGTCCATGGATATTTTCCAACAGATAGCCCACCACAGCGTCCAGAATGCCCGCCACCAGCACGGCGAAGATGCAACCAGCTTTGTGCCACAGTCCTTCTCTGGCGATTTGCGAGGACCATTCCCCGTTCTTCGCCGCAGCGCTGTAGCCGGTGATGTAGTCGATGGCCATGCAGCCAACCCACGCCAGCACCAGCCAGCCGAACCAGCCCCACAGGGCCGTCGCGGCTGCCAGAACAGCGGCCAGCGCCGCCTTGAACTTCGTCACGTTCTCCATCATGTCTGTATCCTCCTTCGTTATTTCAGCGCCGCCGCCATCTTGATGATGAGCAGCCGCACGCTGTTCTCCGTAAAGTCCAGCTTCTTCCACCGATCCGGGCTGTCGATGATCCCTGCCGCCGCCAGTTTGTCCACCGCTGCGTCCAGCTCCGATACCTCTTTCCATGCAACTCCAAAGTATTCCAGGATGCCTCGGGCCTCCGCCGCCGCCAGCTTCTCCCGGTATGCGCTGTCTTTCAGGTACGCCACGTCTTCCTTGCTGGTGTGGAACCCATGTTCAATGAGCACCGCCGGAGCGCTGGTGTGAGCCAGTACATACAGCCCCGGCTTCGCCAGAATGGGCGTGGAGCGGATGGCAGGTGCCACACCCTCCACACTTGCCAGAATGGTCTTTGCGGCCTTATAGCGCGCCCCGGAGAGGCCGTACACATAGCACTCCCATCCCCGGGCATTGCCCCAGCCGTCCGAGCCTGTGGAGAGCGTCCCTGTGGCGTTGCTGTGCAGGCTCACAAACAGGTCCGGCTTGGCCGCATTAGAGATGCGGCACCGCTCACCCAGGGACACGTCGCCCCCATCCGGCCGGGTCTCCACCACCTCCACGCCGTGGCGCTCCAGATGGACCTTGATGCGCTTTGCCATGTCCAGGGCGAACTCATGCTCGAAGTATGTACCGTCCGGACTTTTGTTGACCTTGTTGCTGGCGCTGTGTCCGGCATCCAGGCAGACTTTCTTTTTCGTTTCCACTTTGGTTTCCTCCTTTTTCTCGCTGGTCTCCTCCCAGAAGCATAGGAGTGTTGGCACCTTGCGGCTGCTGACCATCTTGCTGGCAGGGAATACCCCCTGCGTGCTTCCGCCGCCGTCAAGCATCAGACCGTCTACACATCCCAGGGCCAGCAGCTTATCCTGCTGCTGCTCTCTGGTGAGGATCATCTTGTCGCACCAGATCAGCACCCGCCCATCTGGTAGCCAACCAACAGCTGTCCGCTCTGCTGGACGGGCCACATCCGGTGTCAGGTTTCGCTTCAGCTTCGCCCCGTTTTTCAAAAGAGGCACCCCGGAAAGAAAGCTGCCGCCCCGATCCGTCAGCATCCGTGGCTTTCCATCAGAGCCGGCGGAAATGCCCCAGTCCTGATAGGCATCCCGACTGATGATTTTGCCATCGATCACCGTCCAGCCAAGCGGTTGAAACTTGCCGTTAAAGAAATAGCCGTTTATGACGTGGGTGCAGCCGGTCCGGGCTTTCACCTGTTCCGGCGTCAGCCGCAGCGTCCGGTTGTCGAATACCTCCATTCTGGAGACCTTGATGATTGCGTACACCTTCGCACCTGCTTTCTGTTGATTTGTATTATAATGGTTCCAATTTAGTGAAGGGGGCTATTGATATGGAACCAAAAGTTGAGCTATACACCGCGATCTGCACGGCCATGGATCGGCCGGACGCAAAGAGCGCCATTTGGGAGATCCTTTCCGGGTACACCGTCACCGCCACCGCCGCCTGCTCCAGTTTGGATGATAGTATTGCAGAATTTTTGGCCGCCAAGCGGGCAGATAGCCTGTCCGAAAAATCCATTCGAAACTATCGGCAGATCCTTGGCTTGTTCCGGCAATGGCTGGATCTGCCGCCCGCCCAGATCACCACGGATCACGTGCGCCGGTGGTTGTCCCACCTGAAGGAAGATCGTGGAATGAAGAAAGACAGCGTTCAGACCTATCTCAACTGCCTGCGTTCTTTTTTTGGCTGGTTGATGGTAGAGGAAAAGATCCAGCGCAACCCCATGAACCGCATCCGCAGCGCCCGCATTGATAAGAAACACACCCGTCAGCCTCTTACTCAGGAGGAGGTGGAGCGGTGCCGGGCTGTTCTTTCGACGCCCCGGGAACGAGCCATATTTGAATTGTACCTTTCCACCGGCTGCCGCCTTTCAGAGCTTGTCAACACCCCCATAAGTTCCGTTGATTTCCAATCCCGCACTATAGAGGTCTGCGGCAAAGGTGATAAAATACGGACTGTATATTTCAGCGTCCGGGCGAAGCTGGCGCTCCAATCCTACCTTGCTCACAGCAAGAGCAGTTCCGACTTGTTTTCGTGCAATACGGCTCCCTACGGGCCGCTTGGCAGTCAGGCCATTGAAAAAATCATCCGGGGCATTGGTGCAAGGGCTGGACTGTCAGCCCCGCTGCATCCTCATAAGCTCCGGCACACCTTTGCCACCAGCGCACTCAACTCCGGAATGGACATCGTGGTGATCCAGCAGCTGCTTGGCCACTCCAACCTCGATACCACGCAGATCTATGCCCAAATCTCGCAGGAGACCGTCCGCCATAGCTATAATAGGCTGTGCGCGTGATATAACTTCGGCTAACAAGGCTCCGGGCGTCCACGCAGGCCAGCACGCCAAGGGCGGTTCTGACCCCATTACGCCGGAGAGCATCGGCGCCGCTCCGGGTGGACATGGGCTGGGGGACGCCGCAATTCCAGAAGCGCCAAATCGTGATGCCAATAAAATTACAACAACCGGCTGGTATATGGCATCGGTAAACGTGCCGAAAGATGGATGGTGGTTAATTTCGTCCATCACATACGGAGACACCAGGTATCAATTTGCTTATGCAAATGAAGGTGCTACCAGCGCTTTGAATGGTACAGTCTTGCAAAGGTCAAAAAAGGGTGCTCTCGCGGATTGGACACCGTGGGAATACATTAACCCGCCTATGAAAATGGACGTAGAATACCGCACAACGGAGCGTTGTTGGGGATTGCCGGTATATTATAAAATCGTTGATTGCGGGAAGATTGCGGACAACAAAGAAGTGGCACACGGAATTGAGAATATGCATGTTTGCATATCTGCACAAGGGATGCGTGGCGATTCTGTCATGCCCACCATTTATAACCATAATTTGTCGGATCCATGGAGCTGCTACGTTATTACTGTTAATAGAACAGTAATCAAACTTGCGTGCGGCACAAGTGCGGCAGGAGGCAACTGCAATGTAATACTCAAATACACCAAGACCACCGACTGACTATGGACTATTGCGTGATATGCGGAGCCATTGTGCCGGAGGGTCGGTGGGTTTGTCCTTTGTGTGAGAGACAGTGGCCGGAATTTTAAAAGGCCGGTTGGAATTTCCCTTCAGCTTTTCAAAATGTGGGCCACGTTCGCTGACAGATCGGGCAGACTTGTAAGCCCTCTGGGATGATCGCCCCACAGCAGATGCAAGTGTTTTCCATGGAGTCGCCCCCCTTTAATCTGCCAGTTTAGTGTATTTCACCGTAATACTGGCATCTTTATATCCAGAATAATCTCTAAGAAACGTTACGATCTGCGTTTTTCCTATCGTTGCTGCACCAATATAGATTACGGTTTCCAAATTCGGTCCAGACCCCGTATGGTAAGGCATGGATATGCCCACGCCGCTATCAGATGTACACTGCCCAGTTACGGACACGATTTTATCAACAACGTTATTGCTCTGGAAATTGGCCTGTTTTACGGCGTTGCCAGGAAGGTTTCCCATGTTTATCGTTTTCACATAAACGGGCTTTCCTTGAAACCTCTCGACAGTGCGGTACTCTACGCCAAGTTTCATGGGCGGATTGATCCATTCCCATTCGGCAAACTGAACGCCTCCGCTTTTTGCGAACGCTTGTCTACAAATAAGTCCGGGGGTTTTTTCAATATAGCACCCCACAATCTGCGTAAACCCTTCGTCCGTTCCAAATTCAAGCATATACTGGTAATCTCCATTACTGCGGAGCAATGTGGGAGCATTTTTAGGTTTGATGCTGCCCCATGCATAGGACCCATTCCCATGGTGCTCATTCACATCGTCACCATCTACAAGGGGGGCTGAGACGAGCCCCAGCCCAAACCCACCGGGGGCTGCCCCGATGCTTTCGGGCGTGATCGGGTCGCTGCCGCCCTTGGCGTGCTGGGCGGCGTGGGGGGTAGCATCCTTGTTAGCCGAAACAATACGGGTAAGTAGGCCCCCGCCCCGGAGGACAGGGGCCTATCACTCACGCAGCAGTGCCGCCGTATTCAGCGGGCACCAGATCCGGCAGACCGCACTCGTTAATCAGGATCTCCGCCACCTGAGCTTTCAGCTTGGGAGGAACGTCCGCAAACTCCCACGGTTTCCCGGTCTTGTGGTTTTTCGCCTCCATACAGATCTTGCTCGCGTACAACATAGCCATCATTTCTTGATCTCCTTCCAGTAAAAAATATAGGTTCAGGGCCAGCTCGGCCCAAAACTCACGCATAAACAATATCGCCCATCTCCAACAGGCAGTTTTCCAAGAACGTAATGTTCTGCGCCTGCATCTCCATCTGGGCTTTGAGCCGCTTGTTTTCCTCCGCCAGTTCGTCATTGGTGGGAGGCGGTACCTGCGGGCGCTCACCCTCCGGCACCCGCTCAATCGTGATGCTTCCGGGCCACGCTTCGGCCTGCGCGAGAGCGAGGTTGCTGTCGTACTGCGCCGCCAGTGTTTGGATCGCCGCTTCACAGCCTGCCTCCCGGCCTACCTCCTTGCCCTCATCGTCACGGATGATGGAGATCATCTTATAGCGGATGCGGGCAATGCCGTCCGTCTCCAGCCAGTCCGGGTGCAGCTCGTTCCAAGCGGCCACCTCTTCCTTCGTGGCCCCTTCCGTCCATGCTGCACCATCCCAAACGGGGACTATGTATCCATCCGGGGCCGTGCTTGTCCGCTGTCTGGGCGGCGTCGCATCGATCAGCTGCTCACCCTCATGCAGCGTGTAATTCTGCACGGTTTCCACGCCCTGATCTACCAGCACAAGGACATAGGTGACATATCTCTTCTCCGCATTGATTACACAACAGTGTTTTTCGGTCATTTGGGTCTCCTTTCCCGGCCCTACGGCCGTTTTTCAAATAGATTTTTGGTATAACTTCGGCTAACAAGGCTGCTGCAACCCATGCCGCCCAGCACGCCAAGGGCGGTGCGGACCCGATTACGCCCGAAAGCATCGGCGCCGCTCCGGGTGGGTTTGGGCTGGGAAGTGAACCTTCTCTGTTCTTAGATGCTAATGACTGTGTAGTGAATGGATGGTATCGGGATGCTAATGGAAATGCCAAAAATGTCCCTTGGAAATATGCACATATTTTTGTAACTACTTATTCTGCGCATATTTATATTCGCCAAGATGCTTATATAACAGGAGGCTCTGCTTCAGCTCCTTCGGTCAGTCATGCTGTCAGAATTAGACATCCTGATTTTTTGAAAGAAAATGATTTTTGGGGGCCTTGGGAATATGAGTCTGGTACGCCCATGTATCTTGGCACTGAATACCGCACCACGGAGCGGTACTTTGGGAAGCCTGTGTATGTCAAGACGGTGGACTTCGGTGCATTGCCTAATGCGAGTTATAAATTTGTTGGCATTGAAAACGAAGCATCCATCATTCGAGTATCAGCCCTTGCAAGTAACGGAAAAACTCTTCCAGGTAGCATCGGTGCCTCTCAACGCGAACAGGTATTGTGCATGGGCAGTAGTAATTCGGTGGAAATCATTACATATGCAGATGCGAGCAGTCTAACGGCAACCGTTACGGCTTGGTACACTAAAACCGTCAATTGATGGGTCAGTCAGTCGGTCGACTTGATATAGTACACTTTTGCAGTTGCTGTAAAGGCGGGACACGTCGAGCCCTTTATGATTGTAACGGTGTTCGCATTTGAGTAAAACGCCTGTGCATTTGTATGCTCCAGACTTCTATCTGTGGACCCAAATGGCAATTCCGGCATTGGTAAAGACCATCTACTATATGTTGCGCGGCATTCAACGTGAACCATTTCCGTAGTTCCAACGTTGACGGTTTTGCCATTAGTGCCCTCTCCAAGATCAACCAGCTTGCAATACACCGGCTTGCCAATATGGTGTTCGGTAGTCATGTACTCCACGCCCAACTCCATAGGGGGATTGATCCATGCCCATGGTGTATAGGTGTCACCATAACGCGTCCGCCTGAGACTGCAGTTGCTATATTTGCCATACCCATATGTCAAATCTGGGACAATAATATGTAAAATCTGCGCCGTAACGAGTTCGTTGTACGGCAAATTTTCGATCACATATGCAGTCCAGTCAATTAAACCAGTTGGCGCATTTTGGGGTATAGAGTTACCGAAAAATAGATAATGGCCTCCGACTGTTAGGGTATTTAAATCATCATCGGCGGTCAGCATTTTACCGTAATCTCCTGATCCGTACCCGCCGGGAGCCGCCCCGATGCTTTCCGGCGTAATGGGGTCAGCGCCGCCCTTGGCGTGCTGGTCGGCGTGGGTGGCCGGAGCCTTGTTAGCCAAAGTCGTATAAATCGCCACCAGCTCGGCTCCCACTGTGGTCGCCGTCCAGTGAGCCGCGTTCCATGCTTCCGCCTGGAGGATCGCCACCGTGCAGCGGTACAGCTTGCCGTCCTTGGTGCAGTACGCGCCCTGCGCATAGGTAGCTGCTGCGCTGTACGGCACCGCAGCGGCCAGCGCAAGTAGGACAGACGTGTCGATTTTTCTGAAATTCTCATTGAGGACTTCTACATCCACATATTCATTACTGGTGGGCAAGGCCAGCTTCAAATTATTGGTCTCAGCCATTCAAATCACTCTCCCTCAGTTGTTTCCAAGTAAAGGCCTTCGCCTGACCCCATGTCAGTGCGCCGGCGGCCGCCCATGTGTTAAAAACGAACACATACGCCCACTCCAAATGGGCGGGAAGAATATCTCGTAGCGTCTGCGTCAGATCGTCCATATTGGGCGGAATACCCAGTGTTCCAACAAACTTGATCTCCAGCTTATACTGTTCTGGATACTCCGTTACGAAGACAGAACCGTTGGAATAGCTCTCTGCTACACTTTGTATCATGGCTACTGTGGTAACGCCGTTTCCCCGGAGCTTTGCCCGGATACGGCTTCGGCGGAAATCCAGTGCCTTGCTCTCATCAATCGGAATGCCAAGCGCTTTCTCCCAGCTGGAAAGCCCCCATGTGGCGGTCTCTACGCAAAGCTGGTCGATCACATCCTCCTGATACTCCTGAAGTGCGGTGATCTCCGGCTGCATGGCCACCTGCAGGTCACGCATCTCCGGAGAGGCCAGATAGTACGCTGGGAAGCAGGCGATCAGCTCTCTCATGTCACAGACACCTCCGCCAGGACCGGGACTTCGGCAGCACCCACTACAATATTTGCCGCGCCGCCGTTCACCTTCAGGCTGGTGTAATCGATCACACCGGGGATGGACAGCAGCAGATAGGCAATGCGGTTATACAGCACGGTGTAGGATCGGCTGTCCAGCGATTCAAGCTGCATATCGATGTTTCCGTGGAATGCAGACGCCGTCAGCTCCCGCAGATAAGCGGCTACAGACGTGCGTAGGGCTGCTTGAACCGCCGCCGCTGTGGTTGAGCCATCCACCTGCACAGAAGCTGACACAGTGATGTTTCTGGCCGCTGCGGACACCACCGTAACAGCCGGACCCACCGGGCGCTGATCTTCGATGTAGGCGGCGCAGGCGGAAATGATTCCGTCTGCCACCGGCGCCAAATCAGGCCCCGCCAGAACGACCTTGACCGTCCCTGCGCCATTCCATTTGGAAATAACTCGGGCCGCACCAACTCCAGCCACACTGGTGGCCCATTCCTGATAGTGATAGGGATTGCCAGATGTAGGAGAGCGGCGCATCCGCTCATAGTAACGAGCTACCAGAGCCTCATCGGTCTCCTGATCTGCACCACCGGACGCCGCAGCATTGGTGTACGCAGAGATACCGCTATAATTGCGGAGGGTACTGGAAATCTCTTCGGTGCCGATGTTGTAGATGCCACCGGCCTCTGCCGCAACCAGAACGCCGGAAGCTGTCCCACTGGCAATGACCACATCCTCCTGAAGAATGAACGTCAAACCGGATTCCGTATAGAACGGAGTACCGGCCGGGACTCTGGCACCATCCTTGCCGCTGAAGGTGATGGAACAGGAAGCAGCTGTGCCCGGTTTTCGGTAAATGCCCACGGTGGCGGCCTGCTTGTCGATATAAGGGCCGGAATCCTCGCCCACATAGAAACGCGGCTCCATACTGTCCCACTGGTGATAGCAGTCATGCAGTTCCACAGCCACCGCACTGATGATGTCATTGACAAAGCTGCCCTCCCTCGTTTGCAGAGTGGTTTTCAAGCGGCTCAGGATACGCTGCTTGATACCCTCCACTGTGGTATCTTCAAACATAAACATCGACCTCCCCGTAAATGGTATCGACCGTACAGGATACGGTCAGGCGTGAATCTTTGAAATCGACCGACATCTGCCGAACGGCGCGAATATAGGGATTCACCATCAGCGCTTCCCGGATATACCGGACAGCTTCGCTGTGCTTTACATCTGATGTGAACGCCTGCCCGATGAGGGTTTCCATCTCGCAGCCATAGTCCCACGTATAGATCTCATGGCGGTACCGCACGGTGTTCAATGCCTTCCAGGCCCACACCTTGACCGCCTCCGCACCAGTGACCTCTACCGGACGGCCGCCAGAAAAAATGGGCGTTCCGTTTACAAAGTCCCATGCGATTTCACGGCAAAGCGGGAGCTGTGCTGCGCTGGTTTCGCTCATTTCGGGCTGAACCATTGGGAAAATACTGCTCATTGATACACCACCTTGTCGTAAATAATGAAGCTCTGGTTGTCAGAGGTTAACACTACCACCTGATCACCGGCTTTGAGGATGTTTTTTGCGAGGGTCAGATTCAGAGTGCCACCGTTCACCGTCATGGAGCTGTGGCTCCCCATGGGACAGCTGGCGGAAATGGCCAAGCTGCCCTTAACATTCACGGACTCTTCGTAACCGCGTATCAGATGGGAGCACACAGCAACTCTCTCCGCTTCCTGCGGAGTTCCGCACACATCCAGCGTAATAGGGTCCACGGTAATAACTGTAGCCAGCAGGAACTTCAGCGCACCTTCTCTGGCTTTCTCGGCGCCCACCGCCCCCATCGTTTCGAGGATGTCAGTATAGGGATTTGTACTCATACACACCTCCTGAGATCATGTGGTAGGCACACTGCCGGCCTCCTGCTTGTCCATGAGATTCCGGAAGTCCAGCGTCAATGTTGTCTTATAAATGCCCTGAGATACTGTGTGACTGTCCGCCGTGATCCAAAATAGGCCGTCCGTCCCTGTTACCGGTTCATGAACTACCACCGCGTTTCCGGTGATGAGTTTGGTATTGCCCAGGCAGGCGGCGGTAATGGTGGTGGAAATTCCGTTCTCCTGAAGGATCTCCCGGGCAGCTGCCGCCGGATCATCATAGTTGCTGGCCCTGATGGCCTTTTGCATCAGACCGTACAGAGCCCGGTAATTGTCCGGACTGTCATAGGTGGCCACTTTCTTGTATTCGTCAGAGTAGACCGCAACGGAGGAGATCATGTTCTCAATGCTGTCCTCCGACTGGCAGGAAAGCAGGTTAGAGCCCGGGATCAGCCGGATACTCTCGTTGCTGATGGCCTTTTCCACGACCTCCAAATCATTACTGCGGAAGCGAATCTGGTATTGCTTTCCGGTCTGCTCCGCCGCCAGTGTATACATGGTCTGGATCACCTGATACAGCGTGCTCCCCAGGAAATTCCGAGACAGTTTTACCCCTGTGGCGGCCAGCTTGCCGGCAGGGATGCCGAACTCTGTACAGAGCTGGGCCGTGACCGCCTCCGGAGTCTGATTGCGGACGGCTAAGAAGGTGGTGTTCTTTTTCAAAAAAATGCCACGGTCATACGCCGTACAGGACAAGTACTGCTGGAGGTCTGACCGGCTGCGGCGCCGGATATGGCCGGAAAATAGAATGTCGGCGTCATGGTAGAGTCTGGTCATTCCGCCCAGATCAGCCAGGGCCTTCGACAGAACCTCAAACGTCAGCTTTCTGGCGCAGTCTTTGTAGCTGCCGCTCCATGTCAGGGACTGCACCATAGCTGTAATGTGAGATGTCTGCTTGCCGTCCAGACTCCAAGTGCGGATTTTCAAAAGGTCATTGTATGCCATGTCCACACCTCACAGCAGGGATTTGTCCGGGATGTTGATCTTCTGCTTTGGGAAAATCAGGTTTGCGTTTTTGATGCCGTTATAGGCTGCCAGCTTATAGGCAAGCTGCCCGCTTCCGTAATATCGCCGGGAGATGCCCCACAGGGTGTCGCCCTTGACCACGGTGTATACGGTATCCGCTTTCTTGGCCGTTTCCACACTGCGGCCAGTGTTGCCGGTGGATGTCTTTTCCGTGGTCTCTGCCTCCAGATAACGGTATTCCCGCAGTGTCAGCGTCACGGTCACATCCCCAGCGCCGCCTTCTTCCCGGTATTGGATGGGCGGCAGAAGCACAGGGACATTGACGGGCGTGCCCGTCACGATGAAGCGTAGAACATCACCGTCATTGGACCATTGGGTAAGCTTGTCCACAATTGCGTATGGGTCCCCGGAGTATCCGGGCGCGGTATAGTTCCTGGCCTCCGCAGGGAGCAGGAACTCAATTTGTTCATTGAACAAGGCGGGTAATCCAGACAAATTGACTTGCCCCGTTTGGGCCATATCCAGACTTTCCACAAGCCGCCCGGCTGTCAGTTGGAAGCCGGACGGAGTCACAGGCATTACCTGCTCCTCATTTGTTCGCGTATTTCTGAAAATCATCCGCATCGGTTCAACCTCCGTAGGTATCCTGCGCTTCCCGTACTCGGACGGCAATCTGCCGGGCTATGGCGTCGATGTCCTCATCACTGCGGACGCTGAATGCATTTCCCGTTACCTGCACAGTAATTGTCTGCGCCGCGCTGTTCCGGTTTTCTGCGGCCGTCATGACCCGCTCACCCTCATGCAACAGGGCCGGATAGCCGTCATAAGGGACATAATTCAGGCCGTAGGCGTGGCTGTTGTAGTCCGCCAGCAGGCGGCTGGGCGACGAGGCACCCTTTGATTCATAATCCCAGGACCTGTTACCAATGCTTGCGGCAAGGCCCTTGGTAAACCAGTTACCCTTTTCATACCCTGCATCCCAGTAATCCTGGTTGGTGGAAGCATCGTTCCGGATAGCCTCCGCCAGCGTTTTTTCGCTTTCCAAGGCCAGCTGGGCCCCTTCGCTGGCGTTGTATTCGTTCATGCCCTGCGTCTTGGCCTGCATGATGAGTCGCCCCATCTCGGCGGCGTCATCGGCTTCCTTGGCGGTCTGGTATTCATCCGTGCCCATCATGGCATCCACAGCGTCCCGGATATACTGCTCTTTGCTGTTCTCCAGCTCTGCCTTCCAGGCGCCGATGGCCTTATTTGCCTCCATGACCGCCGCACCGCTCTCGCCGGACAGCCAGTCCCGCTGGGCCTGCAGGCCGGCCTTGCGCCCTTCGTTGTAGCCCTCGCCCATAGCGTTGTCCAGTTCCTGGGTCAGACCCTCAACGGTGGAGGTCAATCCGGAAAATGTCTTGGACTGGTTCTCCATAGAGCCGGCGAAGCTGTCTGCCATGGCCTGCAAAATGATTTCTGCGGCCTTGCCGCCTTCGACCTGGCCCTTGGAGATCATGTCGTACATGGTGCCCTGGTCAACGCCATAGGCGTCAGACAGCATTCCCACCGCGCCGATACCCCGGTCATTGAGGATGTTCAGGTACTCCAGCGTGGTCTTGCCGCTGGACCGCATACGTCCCAGCGCCGTGGCCACCATGGTCATATCGCTGGTGGACTGCCCCAATGCCGCGCCGGTATCTCCGATGGTCTTCAGAACCGGCAGTATCTCATCCTCACCGTACTTGTATGTGGCCAGCGTCTTGCTCATGGCCGTGAGGTCATCGTAGAGGAACGGCGTCAGGTTGGCCATATCCACCAAATCGGATAGATAGCTGTCGGCGGTGTCCGCATCGCCGAACAGTGTTGCGAAGGAGATTTTGTCGGTCTCCCGCCCGGCGGCGATCTCACTTCCGGTGGTCAGGCTTGAGTCCTGCTCAGACAGTCGGTTTTGATGGGCATTCTGGACATAGGACTTAAATGCATCGTCCCGCTTTTCGTTATAGCCTGTGTAGGCGTTGAGGGCTCCCGCGGCCGTGCCAATGGCGGCACCGACTGCCGCCCCTACAGGTCCGGCAATAGACCCGGCTGCAGCTCCGCTGATAGTCCCAGAGATTGTCTTGCTCAGGGCATCCGCCGCAGGCTGCCCCAAAGCACTGGTGATTTCAGCGCTGATAAAACCAGAAACCGCTGAACCAGCCTCTTTGATGAGGCCGCTGTTCCTCAGCCCTTTGGTAAGTTGCCCAATACCCGGACCTATCCCAGGCTCAGGATCCGGATTGGGGGTGTCCGATAGCTTCCGAACCGCATCCGCTACGCTGTTGATGTCCTTCACGGTGCTCCTGGCCGCCTCGCTGTAGCCCTTTGCGGCATCCATCAGGGTATCGTACCGTTCCACCAGTCTCTGATAGCTCTCTGCTGCCGTTTCCGCGCCTTCGCCGCCATCATTTATGGCCTTGCGCAGCTCCCGCATCTGCTTTTTCAGGGAATCCGCTTCCGTCCGGCACTTAGCGGAGTTCTGCCGCAGGCTCTCGTACCGAGTCCCCAGAGCCTTTGCCTTCCCCTGAAGATACTCAAACTCCTTATTCAGGGATTGGGAGGCCCCGGCAATGGATTTCATGGTGGAAGTCACATCATCCACCATTTTCATGACAATGCTGACCTCGTTTGCCGTGGCAATCACGCTCCTTTCTTGACAATCTCGGAATTCTTGTGATAGGATAAAGAAAAACCGTTTTAGGGAAGGAGTGTCCGCCATCATGGTCGTGCTTGCTGGCATCGCGGCATTTGTTTGCTGCTGCGTTTTGGTTTTTGATACATCTTCCCTTGATGATCAGGTTCGCACCGGAATTTCCATCGACAAAAGCCGCATTGTGCGGGACTTTGTCGTCTTTTTTGTCTCACTGATGCTCCTGTTTCTGTCGTCCGTAATCAGATAAGACTGGATTTCCGCCCTCCCGCCATGGGAGGGCGTTTTTTTATCGGCTTTACCTATTGACTTCATAGGCGGAAAACTCCCTGATAATTTCCTGCCAGCCATCACCGCAGGACTGAAGGCTGCGAAGATCCATCAGGCCCCAGTTATGGGTATGGAACAGATAAAAGAGCAGGGCCAGTTCAGGGTCGTCTCCCGCCTTTAGGCGTTTTTTACATCGTTGATGGTCCGCCGCAGATACCCAGACAAAAGCTGGATCTCGATATACAGATCCTCGATCTCGCCGGGGAGCAGCTTGGCCTTAATAACGTCGATCGGCGTTACGAGGCCTTTTTCCTTGTCCAGCAGTTTAGGGTCCTTCCAGTTGGGATCGACACAGCCATAGAGAACGCCATAAGCGGATCGGTCCTCAGAGCGGTCCTGCAGCTCACGCACCTGCTTATAGGTCAGGCCCCGGAGGGTAAATTCCACAGGCGCACCGGCAAGGTCGCTGAGCCGGATCATCTCGATCCGCTTCTCCGGCAGGTCCTTCCGCATATCAGGAAGATCCGCGCGCAGAAGGACATCCAACACATTCATTTTCTTTTCCATACTCTTACGCCTCCACCTTGTCCAGATACTGGAATCCGGTAAACTGGAACGGAATTGTCAGGGTCCCGGCCTTTGCGGCCGTCCAGTCTGCCATCGTCTGCTCATCATAGCTCACGCCATACAGAGCGATACGTTCCGCGCCGTATGCATCCGGGTCATCCAGAGCGCCCACCAGCGTCTTGCGGACATCGTGGCCCGCCAGGGCACTTTCCGCGTCATCCGAACCCCGAGAATAGACCTTATGCAGCGTCATGGAGCCGGTCCCCTTGATGCTGATGAGTTTCCGATCCTCCATCATCTGCCCGCACATCTGCACGGTGTCATAGTTCTTGGTGATCTTTGCCTGAAAAGCAGAGACCTCCGCAATTTCCACGCCGTCTTCCCACAGCTGGCCGAAGGTGCCGTTCATTACACGGCTTGCGGTTTCAAATGCCATATCTGTTTTCCTCCTTACAGGTAGATGTTGACGGCCACGTCTTCCATGGCGTCTACAGGGCGTACATAGATGGACAGGAATACGTGAGTGCCGGTGTTAGCCTCCTTGATTTCCTGCTCGCTCATGTCGACGGTAGGAGTGCCCTGTTCCTGCAGATAAGCATCCTGGGCATCGACATCAATACCGACAGTGAAACCGGCATCAATAAGGCCGTCCTTTGCCAGTGCCTGCAGGTACACGGAGATCGCAGTCACCAGCTGGAGCTTGTTGTCGTAGGTGTTGGGCAGCTTACCGATGTAGTTGTCCTGGATGGTCATGCGGATGTCATGCTGCATCATATCCAGGCACTCGACGATCTTGATCTTCTTCCAGATGTCGGAACGGCCGGTGATGGTGGTCAGACTGTTGACGCCGCGGCCGCACTTGACTTTCTCACCGTCGTGATACAGCACCAGCTTGCCACCGCCGACAGCGGTATCCATATCGAGGCTGGTCATACGGGTGATGTCCTCAACCTCGGGCAGAGCAGCGTAGGTAATGGACTGCTGCATAGGAGTACCGGCGATCAGACCGGCGATTCTGCCGCAGTATCCGGCGGTGGTGTAGGTAACGCCATCCACCAGAATGCCGTTTGCCACGAAGTTGATAACGCCTTCGTGATTACCGGCGGTGTTGGGCAGAACTGCCTTGTAAGTGGCGTAGTTATCGGCACGCTGGTTGATAACCCATGTCTTGATCACAGCGGCCTCGGCCTCGGACAGATCTGCGGGGCCTGCCAGATAATCAAATTTCTGCGTAGACAGCCAGGTCAGAACAGCAGAATCTTCGGCGATGGTGGCTGCCGAAGCCATGACATATACCAGAACCTTCTTGGGGGGATTGACGCCACCCAGAAACACGCGTCGGATGGCATTCTGGTTTTCGACACCCAAAGCGGCGGGAATCTGGCCGGTAGAGGTCAGCGTATATTTCAGAGCCTCGGCGTCGGCAGCAGCGTCACGCAGGATCAGCGCCACAATACCTTTCTGACTCCGAGCCACAGCCGTGCGGGCCGCCTGCTTAAAAGCGACCGTCAGCTTGGGCATAGCTAAATTGCTCATGTGGATTCCTCCTTCTTATCAACAAATCTTGTGTTCAGCGTCTGCATGATTTCCACAAGGGTCTCCGGCAGGAAATCCTTGCGATCAACGGTCAGTGTCAGCACCAGATGCACCTCTGCCGCATCATACAGGCTTGTATCTGCCGCTAAAGAAGTGACTTTCGGTGCCCGGTCAGCTACCTTCAGGTATCCGGCCGCAAAGGCACCCATAATCATCATCGCACGCAGGTCCAGCGTAGGCAGATGTGAGTTGTGGACCTGATCCACCTCACAGAAGGTGGTCAACTTGAATTCATATCGCAGGCTTACTGCACCATTGCCAAGGGAGAGCGGATCCAGAGAGATCTTTCCGAGCTCAACCAGATTGCTGGGGCGGGTAAATCCGGACTGGACTAAATCCTGATAGACAGTCTCGCCCGGGAACACCTCTTCCAGTTTGGCGCAGATAGCGGCCTGAATATCCTTCGGTAAAATCATCGTGAATCGTTCTCCTAACCGCCGTAAATAGCATCGTCAATGGCATCGCAAAGCTCGCGTACAGCATCGTCAGCAGCTTCAAGGGCGATTTTCTGTGCGTCCATTCTTGCCCAACTGTAGAACCGGCGACCGGGCACATACGTCCGCCCACTCTTTATGCGGGGCGTATATCGCGCTGCCGTTCCGGAAGGGGGACGGATCGCATGGCCTTGGTCTACATATCGGGTGATGTCCCTTGCGGTGGTTTTTCCGTCTTTGGTAACTGCCACATCTTCGCTCACTGGTGAAACAGCCACGTAACCGTTGCGGCTGCCGACGCGCATATCCTGCCAGCGCCGGATCCGGCCGCGAGAGTCATTGACGCCCTGTCGGACAACCTGATCTTGGACTTCTTTCAGAACGGAGCTACCCATGGTGAGCAGTGCAAACCGCTTAACCTCGGGCCATTCCTCGATAAAGTCCTCCCAGTATTCCCAGAATTTATCCCACTGCTGCATGTCGAAGGTGGTAGATCTGCTCATCAGCAGTCCTCCTTCCTCCGGATTTCAAACTCGTTTTTATACGCATCCAGCAGATGCGGGGTCAGAACGAGATAGTACTGGCCATCAGCCACCAGCCAGCTGCCCGGACGAAGCTCAACACTCTTGGGTGTCACCAGAACATAGGTCGTGGTGACTTCCGAATGGAAATCCGGCTGATCATGGCCAACATATTTCTCTGTAAGAATGCCAGGGAAGCAGATTCCGTGAGGATCTCGGTCCATATCTGCCTGACAGTCCACAGGAGCCACCAGCGCCGCTTTCACGGTCCAGTACCCCCGGTTATTCTCCCGGGGGATGGCCGATGTCAAAAAGCAGTGCTGCCCCCGCCAGAAAAAGGCTTGATGCAGTGTCAGACTTGGTCTGGACCGGATGGTGAATGTCACGCCTCTTGCGCCAATGCCAACGTCAGAGAACAGGTTTCGGCGGTCATCCGGTTCCGCCTTGGCCCACAGCCGCCCGATCTCCTCCCAGCGGTACGCATTTTTTTCCGCGTCCTTCCTGCATTCCAGGACCCGCAGCCGTTGATTCAGGTCTCCCGCATTGATCGCCATAGGCCCCTCCTTATGCGCCGGTGCCTGTGGTGTCCGAATCGGACACCACAGGCTCGGTCAGCTTCAGTTGGTTCATGATCCGGCGGAACGCGGGGTTATCGGCCACGATGGTACCGGCAAATACTGTCTCGCGCTGGTCGTAGGCATCAAGCAAAAGATAGTTGACAGCCAGGTCGTACTGGGCACGCCTGGGCGTCCCCTCCTTCGGCTCGCTGACACCGGCCTGCTCCATGTAGGCAACAGCGGCGGCATACAGCGATTCCAACAGCGACAGGTCCTCCGGCGTGGGATCGTCGATCCGGCAGTACGCCAGCAGCGCCGTCTTGCGCGCGTCCGTCAGCACCATGATTACTCCTCCTTGTTTTCCTCCGGCTCCTGGATAAAGAGGCGATCCACCCAGCCGGTGCGCTCCCCGGTGTGCACCAGAGCCCAGCCGGGCACCTCGGCGCCATGGGGCAGCTCCAGAACCGTCAGCAGCGTGCCGTCTTCCAGCAATTCCGTAACGGGATAGCTGCGTCCGGGGCCGATTCGAAGGTTCAGGCCGCCTTCAGCATTGACTGCCACGATGTCCCCGGAGATTCCGGACGATGCCGGATCCCCCAGGTCAATACCCGTCTGGACGGTCTGGGACTGCTCCTGAGTATCCTGAGCGGCCTGCATAGGCTCCTGGTCTGTCTGAGCGGCCTGGGGCTGCTCCTGAGTCTCCTGAGCGGTCTGCATAGGCTCCTGGTCCGCCTGAGCGGTCTGCATAGGCTCCTGGTCCGCCTGAGCGGCCTGAGGCGGCTCCTGTGCCTCCTGAATGGTCTGCAGGGCATCCTTGGCCGGCTTCTTGGTATGCTCCGGCTTCTTGGTATGCTCCGTTTTCTTCTTACCTGCCATCATGACACCTCACGATCAGCCGGCGGCCTGCACGACCGCAGTATCGATGTAGCCGTTGACAAAGGCGTCCTCGTCCCACTTGGTGCAGTCATCCCGCAGGGAGCCGCGCCACAGGATCAGGTCCTGCTCAAAGGCGTTCAGGGTGCCCACGCTGGCCGTGTCGCTGAGCTTCACGGAGAAGGAGCGGCGGTCCCAGTACACAACGCCCTCGTTCAGGTCGCCGATGACCATGGGGACCTTGGTGCCGGTGGTGGGGACCGTATCGTTGTCATAGGTCTTGACGGGCAGGACATGAGGGCCGACGCACAGCTGCAGCTGCTTGGGTTCGGCGGGATTGGGCGTCAGCAGGTAGCGGCCGTTCTGGTCCTTCAGGGTGCCCAGCCAGAGCAGGCCGTCATCGTTGGTAATGAGCTTGCTGGTAGCCCGGAACTCGGAGCCCAGGCCCACCCAGGCCTTCAGGATGCCGTCCAGGTCCTTCAGGTCCGTGGCTGCCTTGGCGTTGATAACCGCCAGGATCTCTTTGTTGGCAGTCACGCGCGCCTCGTCGCCCAGCCACTCCTGGGCCAGCATCGCGATGTCGGCATCGCTGTCCTCATACAGCTCGGCGGTCACAGGCAGATAACCGCCCCGCTTCTCGATCTCATAGCTCAGGGTCTCGAACTGAGGCGTAGCTACCTTGCCGTACTTGGCTGCTTCGGCCACGGTGGCAAAGCCGGTGTGCTGGCTGCGCTTCTTGAAGGTGCGGCGGCCGCTCTTGTTGTTCACCTTGACGACGCGGACCTCGCCCAGCAGGCTCTCCTTGCTGTCGCGGCGATCAATGATTGCGGTCACAATGTCCTCCGGCACGGCATAGCCGCCGTCAGCGTTCACGCCTTCCTGCATCATGTCGCCTGCGGCCTTCTGGGTGGGGAACCCAGCCCGGGCAGCCGCCGCGAAGGCCTTCACAGCCTTCTGGTAGCCGGTCTCCTCCGCACCGCTGCCCAGGGCGCCGCCCTTCAGGCTGCCCTCGGGGGCAGGATCACCGCCGCCGAAGGACTTCTCCTCCTGAGCGATCAACGCATCCACCGCCTCGATCTGGCTGTTCAGCTTGTCCACCTCGGCCATCTTGGCGGTGTAGTCCTCGGTCTGGCCATCCTTCATCAGGATGGTCTTGGCCTCATCCAGCAGGCCCTTGCGGGTGTTCATCAGATCGTACTTCATCTGCTTCAGGTTCATGGTCTTCTTACCTCCAAATCAAAATCGTTTTTCTTCCAGCGCGATCAGCGCCAGGGCTTTCTGTACTTCAGGGTCATCCTCGGGCGCAGGCGGCTGGGGTTTGTTGTCCTCACCGCCGTATTTTTTTACAACGCCAGCATGAGGCTGGGCAGGCACCGCCACAAAGGACAGCTCATACGCGTCCTCTGGCTGGCTCAGCTCCACCACGCACTGCTTGCCGTCATACTCACGCCCGCGCCGGTGTTCGCAAAAAACCTTTGTCTTGTCGGTGCCGCAGATAGAACAGGTAGCCTTGCCCATGGCACAGCCAACGGACACCTCCCGCAGGATGCCACCCTCGACGGCTGCAATGGTCGCCGCCGTCTGGTCGTTCCGCAGCATATAGGCGAACAGCACCAGCGCCGTCGTACCGCTCAGCTTCTCCACAGCCGCGTCATAGATGCGGGCGGTCTGCATGGAGCTGCTCCACATGTGGTCTGCGATGACGGTCTTGCCGACAAACAGCTTGGCGAGGCCATCCAGGGCATCCGCCGTGAACCGCTCGAAGTCCCGGTCCACCTGATCGTCCGCCGCGCGGATACGGAAGGCGAAAACATCCTCCGCCTTCAGCTCCACCAGCGCCTGGGCGTTGATCTTCGCCATGTCCGGCGAAAAAGACGCCGCCTTCTCTACAAGGGCAAATTTCTTCAGATCATCCATTGTTGTTTCCTCCAGTTCCTGCTTTTACCCGGCTCAGCTCCGCCCATACCGAAAGCGGAACATAATTCAGGCTTGCGTATCGTTCGTCGCCGCCGGGTACCGGGGGCATATCCTCCAGGGCCAAAATGTCGTTGACGCTGAACACACCGGCCTCCCGCATGGCCCGGTACCACTCCTTCCGGCTGGCCGTATCGCCCCGGAGCTCCGCCATCATGTTCCGCTGGAGCCACAGGCCCCGCTTCCGCTCTGAGACGGTCAGCAGCTTTCTGGAATCCTCTTCCTCATACTGCGTCACAGCCGGCTGCAGCGTATACTTCACGAAGTCCAGGCTGTTCATCTCGTTACTGGCGTAGCTCTCCTTGCCGGAATACAGGAGGTTCAGGGGCACACCGGTGAAACGGGCGATGTCCGCCACCGTCACGTTCTTGCTCTGCACGAACTGGGCATCGGTATTGCTCATGCTCAGAGCCTTGAACTTCAGGCTATTGTCCAGGACTGCCACCCGGAAAGCATTGCCAGCCCCGCTGTGCACGCGCTCCCACTCCCGCCGGATGGTGTCCTTGTAACTGATTTTCCGTCCGTCTCCAAGGTCAATGTCCGGCTTGCGGCTCAGATCCGAGTCCGTCTCCAGCACACCGGCAGGGTGGCCGCCGTTGACGTAGACAGACTCCTCGTACGCATCCATAACAGCGGATACGTTCAGCACCCGTGCCGCATAGGTCAGAAGGCTCACGCTGTCCACGCCGTTGGTGGTAAAGCCCTTGTAGTGCAGGATGTCCGAGGGGTCCAGTTTATACAGCTGCCCGCTTTTGGGGTCCTGTGCGATGTACCAGAGCTTTCCGGAGCCGGGCTCGATGTACGGGCTGCAGCTTCCGGGCGGCAGGGGGATCAGCTCCACAGGCCAGCCGCTTCTGGCATCCCGGTAGATCCAAACGTAGCTCTTTCCCAGCACGATCCGCTGATACTCCACCAGCTTCTTGTACACAAAGGGCGTCATCGCCTCGTTGGGCCGCTCCCAGAGAACAGGCCCCAGATAGTGGTCGTCCATGTCCCGCTTGCTTACCAGGTTCTTGACCTTTACCGGCAGCTTGCCGATGGAGTCGGAGCGGATGTCCACCGCCCGGTAGAACGCGGAGATCTTCAGAGCCTCATCCGGCGTGGGAGGGCTGTCCCGGCTCCCGCGGCTCTCGCCGAATACCGTCCGCCAGGTCAGCACGCCCTGGTCATCCAGGCTCGCGCCTTTCCTGGCAAACCGCTTGTAAGAGATCAAGCGTCCTCACCGTCCTTTCCGGCCCGCTCCGCCAGCCAGCTGGCAGTCAGGCAGAAACCGCCCGCCGTCACCATGCCCGCCCCCGGGCAGACCCACAGGGCCACGCCAACGGCCACCAGAGCCGCGCCCAGGAAAAACAGCACATCCACCGCCTGTGGGCGCCGCCATTTTCGTTTCTCTTTCATAAATCCTCCCGTACTCACATAGAGAATTTTCCGCTTTCGATCACGTCCGCAAGATCCTCCGGCTGATTCCTGACGATCATCCACACCGCCACTACGATGATAGAAGCCACCGTGGGGTCGATGCGTCCGATGGATCTGTGCTTCTGGGGCCGAATGTTTCCGTTGCAGTCCTCATAGCACCGCACATTCCCAAAGGTCCAGCGGAAGCAGGTGTTGTGAACATGGAGCAGCTGATGGTTAGCCATCAGCGTGTCGGTCTCCTTCATAGCCGGGCTCATGTTTTTCAGATCCTGCGGGATCTCAATAACATTCACGTGCGGTGTCAGCCGCTGGGTGATGGTCCGGCTCAGATAGGGGTCAAAGCCCACCTGTTTCAGGTCGTAGATCTCTGCCGCCTCCTTGATGGTGTTTTCCACATCGTCGTAGTCGATGGTATCTCCGTCGCAGAGCCGAAGGAAGCCGGCACGGGCCCAGTCCCGGTATGGGACGTGATCCCGTTTCTCCGCTTCCAGGACTGTACCGCCCGGGCGCCAGATGGTGGGCAGCAGCACCGCCGCGTCAAGCCCTGGCTGAGGCGGGAACAGCAGCACAAACGCCGTCATATCCCGGCTGGTGGAGAGGTCGACTCCGCCGTAGCAGATTTTCCCGCGGAGCTGTTGCAGGAACTCATCCCGCTCCGCCTTCTTACTGGGTCCCCACTGGCACTTGTCGTACAGCGTCAGGGATATCCAGCTCACCGATTTAGTGGAGATCCACTGGTTCAGACGGAGCCAGCGGAACAGCTTCTCGTCCGCTTCCTTCAGCTTGGCGCTCCTGGCTTCCAGCCGGAGCGTCCGAAGCTTCAGATGCTTGCCAAGAGACGGGTTGCACAAATACCACAGGTTTTCGTCCCAGATGTCGATCTGATCCAGGTCATCCGGATCGTCGCCGAATATGGCGGTCAGACCGTAGAGTACCGGCATCCAGTTGGGCATATCCTGCTCCAGCAGGTCTTCTTCTGCCGCTGCCAGGTCCTCGTCCTCCACATGGCGGAGGGAGAGCACCTGGCGGACGTTGCCGCCCTCTTCCCGGATGCGACGGAGCTGCCGGGCATCCCGGATGGCCACGGCCTGCTGGTGGATCTCCCAACCGATGGATTTGCGGTCAGGGTCGTCGCCGGCCGTGGTCAGCACGATCCATACCGGCTGCTTCCGGCCGGAGCCTGCGCCGAAGGTCATAACGTCCCACAGCTCCCGGTTTGGCTGCGCATGCAGCTCGTCGAAGATCACACAGCTTGGCTTGTAGCCGTGCTTGGAAAAAGCCTCGCTGGACAGGACGATCATTTTGCCGACGGTGATCCACTTGTATCCGCCGTTGCCGGTCCGCACCCGCTGTCGGTATTCGACCGTCCGCTGAGACTCTTTGATTTTCAGCTCGCCCCTGGCCAGCATCTTGGCGGTCCACGGAGCCGTCCGGAGCATATATACCGCCGCGCTGAACACAATGCCGGCGTTGTCCTTGTCGGCCGCGCAGATGTATACCTCAGCGTTCAGCTCACCGTCAGCAAACAAATGGTAGATACCCAGAGCGGCCGCCAGCTCGCTCTTTCCGTTTTTCTTGGGGATCTCCAGATACAGATACCAATACTTCCGCAGCCGCTCCCCGGTATCCTCATCGGTTTCCATGGAGCCGTAGAAATCCATGATGGCGGAGCGCTGCCACTCGTACAGGGAAAACGGCTTACCGGTGTCCGTGGTGGGCAGGCGCTCCACAAAGTCGCAGACAAAGCGGCCCGCGGCCTCGTCGAAGTAATCACAGGATCGTGCGGACATTGTCAGTATCCCATGGCGGCCGACTGCCTGGCCCGCAGCGTCCTGGTGAATTCGTCCGCGTCATCCTCCGGAGCGGCTCCGGCCGCATTGACCACCGCTGTGGGCACCACGATCCTGCACCGGCTGGTAACGGACAGCCCCATGGACTCCGCGCACTGACGGGCCTGCTTGAAATAGGAGGACTGGATGCCGGACCATTCCTTGGCCAGCTTCTCATCCTTATCCCGGATGGCCTTGGCGGCCAGCTTGTCGGCGTGGAGCCAGCGCTCCCGACAGACAAAGTATTGAGCCAGCACATCCCGGTCAAGCTCTGCATAAAGTCCGGCAGTCCGCAGGATCTCGCCGATCTCGCAGAACTCATTGTGATGCTTCTTGGGCAGCCACTTGGGCGGTACCGCTTTATCCGGGGGAGGTACGTGGACCTCCTGATCCCGGCGCGCATCCTCCTCCGCCTGGGTCATGTGTTTCAGACCCTTGGCTTTCACGATGTCGGTTGGCTGACGTTTACCTGGCATGAGTGCCGCCTCCTTTCCGCGGTTCCGGTACCGGATGGACAAAGCCCGCAGACTTCTCACCCGCATACCCACAGTGTCGTGGATCGTTCAGGCAGGCCTTCTCGCAGGTCCCATACTCCATGCATGACTGGCAGCAGATGCCACGCCCGGTCTCGCAATATTTCTCGCTGCCTTTCAACAGGCACTGCATCCGCTCACCTCCTCGATGTGCTCCGAAGATCTGCCGGATGCCGGCGGCGACCGCCGGCGCCCGGAGGAAAGAAAGGCGCGGGCGGGTCGGCACTCCCACCCGGCACATCTCCGGAACCGGCCGCCCAGGGCGTCTACGTCAATACCCCGCGTAGGTACGCAGGCCTTCGACGCCGCCGGGCGGCCTGTGTCCAATTCGGACACGCTTATCATGCGGATCTCTTCCGGGAGGCCGGCCGGTTGAGCAGCCGGTCCAGTCCCGCTGCATCCCCGCAGCACCCGAACCAATCCCGCTGCACCCCCGCAGCGTCCGGGCCAGTTCCGCTGCACCCTCGCAGCCCCCGGACCAGCCCCGCTGCGCCCCCGCAGCGCCCTCTTCCGCATTTCCCCGTGGGGAAAATTTTCTGTGTGAAGGGGGGCATGCGGTCAACCGAGGCCGGGTCAAAACTTTTTTGACCCCGGGGGAGGGTGCAAGGATCCCCGCACGACGCGCCACGCATCGCACGCCAGCGCCCAAGGCTGGCACCGTTTTGTGCCTCAGCGTCGTTTCTTTTCCGTGCGGTTTTGCCACAATTCCCGCGCCGTTTTACGACTGTGGCAGCTGTGGCAAAGGCTCTCCAGGTTGGACGGATCACAGAACACATCCCAGTCACCCTTGTGGTCCACGATGTGGTCCACGTCGGTGGCCCTGGTTCGGATGCCTCGCTTGGAACACTCCCGGCAGAAGGGCTCCCGCAGGAGCTGTTCTGGCCGGAGTTCACGCAGCCACTTGTCTGTCCGATACATCCAGCGCCAGGACTTGGTCTCCTCGCTGCGGTCGTCGGTGCGCTTCGGCTGGTGTGCACCGCAGTAGCCGTCCCGCACCAGGGCACTGCATCCCGGATGCCGGCAAGGCCGGAGAGGCTTCATGGCCATGGGCTATCACCTCCACGCCAAAACGCAAAAAACTCCGGAACCAGCATCCACCCGTTCTCGGGTTGGTTACTGGCTCCGGAGTTCAACTCTCTGGCCTTGATCGATATCCAGGATGATCGTGCTCTTGCAGTCCCTGCAGAAGACCTCCAGGTTCCTGGCCTGTGTCTCCGGCAGCACGCGCATCAGTCGGTGATTCCGCTTGCAGAACGGGCATGAGATCCATCCGTTCTTTACTGATAGTCTATCAGAGTTTTGCACGCTTTTCAATACTTTTCCCTCCGATTCTCCGGGCTGTCCGTAAATATTCATAAGGTTTCAAGAATAAGAAATCAATTATTTAAAATAAAAGCGCTATTTTTCCGGGTCCAGATAGCGGGTGTAAGAGAACACGCCCCACTCCCCAAGATTGGGCTGGCCCAGGATAGGCAGCCGCACGGCTCCGGAAGGCGGGCGGATCTCCCCGGTGCGGCTGCACCAGACCTCCGGAGGCGGTATCATGCGGCTGAGTTTCCGGGAGCATCCCCACGGATGCCGCCCAACCTCGGTGGCCTCCTTGGTGAAATATCGGGCCAGATTCCAGTAGCCCTTCTCCGCCAGAACCCGCTTGCGGTCCCACGGCTCGTCGTCCACTTCGCCCCAGTCCCATAGGTACCGCACCACCGTCGGTGGGAAGTCGCTGTCCCGCAGGAAAGCGTGGATGTGGTAGCGGTGATCTCCGTGAAGGCCCTCGATGCGGTAGACGTAGAAGTCCGGGCTGCCGCCCCTGCCCATGCGCCGATTCCAGCGGGCCAGCCGCTTGAGGAAGGCATCCCACACAGCCTGAACGCCGTCCAGATTGGCGGGCAGGTGCTCCGGGGCGAAGGTCAGTGTGTAGAAAACGCCGTCATAGCCGAACAGGGCCAGGCGCAGTTCCAGCTTATCAACGCTGGTGCGGCACATAGCCGGTCCGGCCCGCTTGCGGATGAGGCCCTTGCTGTCCTTGCTGCGGCGGACGAAGCAGGCTCTGTCCGTAGAGAAGGCCTTCACAAAAGGCCCCGCCCGCTGGCGGACGCATACAAATGGGTCAGCCATACCTTACCTCCCGTATTTGATTTTTTTCACGTGCGGGTAACGATCCGGGAAACGGATCAGGGTCATGCGATCCCGGATGATCTCCGCCAGAACCCGGTCCATGTGCTCCTGGCACACGTCCGCAGCCGGGTCCTTGCAGTTCAACGCCGGTTTGTACTCACGCTGGGTATCGACCCAGTCGTGCGTCAGGCGCATGACCCGATCGAATCCCCACCCGTCCTTCTGGTGGATCGTAATTTGCAGAGTATCTGTGGCGAATTGCAGTGCCATGGCGGCACCGGCATTAAACGCCGCCTCAAGTTCCGCATCCCGCCGCTGCAAATAGGCGGATCGTTTAGCCATCCCCGCCGTCCTTTCTCTCGCCGTCCATCATCGCGCCGCAATCCTCGCAGTATTTTTTAGTAGGCTTATCCCAACTGCCCTCAGTGGTGATGACAAAGCCGCACGCAGAGCAACACCACTCGTCCCCGCCAAGATGCTCCCACCGCCCACGCACCACCGGGGCCACGTCGGCGGCGGACAGGGCCTCAATATACTGCGACGGCTCAAGCCCTTTTGCCCATGCGTGCTTCGCGGCCTCAATCGCTGCATTGCGCTCAATGTATTCAGCCATTAGCCCTCCTTGCTTTCTCCGCCGCCTCGCGGGTCAGAAATACGGTCTTGCCAATATCGGCCTGCTCGAAAGATATTTGATCGGACAGCGTCGTGTAAAATATGTTTATCTCTCCGTTGCTTCCCATACCGACAAGCGCTTCGCACAGCGAGTCCTCAACAATTTCTCCATCCTCGATGATATACAGCATACTTCCGATGCTCTGCGTGAGGACTGGCCGCACAGGCAGCACCACCAGCCGACCGGCCTTGTCGGCCTCCATCAGCTCAACAATGCGCTTGAATGGCACACCCTTACTGATGGCCTCATCCTCAAAGGTCTTGTAATTGGCGCACATCGCAGGTTCCAGCCCCGTGTCCTCATATTGCATGAGCCTGCCACGCAGTTCTGCGTATGACCATGCTGCTGTATAGAGCAGGGCAAGCAGGCCTGTCGGCTCATCAGGACCGTCCAGCAAAAGTTCACCCATCGCATAGTCTACGCCATCATCATCCATTGGAAAGTCCAAGTCCGGCAGTAAAATCTTTGCGGCTTTGCGGATAAAATCGTAGAGCCGGATGTCCGGGTAATCCGGGCCATCACCTCCGCCCCGCACCCACGTCTCGAAGTCTTTGATGTAAAACAGATTCAGGGCGGCATCAAGGTTGTTATCCGGGCAATTAGTTGTCAGTCTTTTCATTTACCTTTCCTCCTTCGGCGGTTCCGGTCTTTTTAGCTCAAATTGACCATATGGCATAACACACGGCTCCTTAGAATCGCAGTCAGCCATGCCGCTTACGATGCCCTTGCAATGAGCGCAATACTGGCACATCCACGTCTTTCCGTCTTTTCTGATATCCGCAATTATCGAAATAACATAGTTGCGTTCAAGCATCAGTTGTCTATTCTGCCCACGCAACTTCTCAATTTCATGCTGGAGTGCCGCGATGTGGGTGCTCTGGTTGGCGATCCGGTCAGCAGCCTCCCGCATGATCGCGCATCCGGACACGCCGCAGTTGTGCCCACGGCCGCAGCCAATGCAGGCGAGGCTCCCGGTCTCCACCTTCAGCCGGCGGATGGCATTTACGAGGTCTTTATCTTTCAAAACGGCAGTTCTCCTTCCTCATCCTCCGGGATCTCCCGGAAGTCCCCAGACGCAGACAGCGTGTCCGATTCGGACCGCTGCTTGCTGTCCCCGAAATACACATGCTCCGCCACCACCTCGGCGGAGCGCCGACTGTTGCCGTCCTTGTCCTTCCAGTCCCGGAGCTGCAGGCGGCCCTCCACCACGGCCATGCGGCCCTTGGTGAAGTATTTGCTCACAAATTCGGCGGTGTTGCGCCAGGCCACGATGTCGATGAAGTCCGTTTCCTTTTCGCCGCCCTGGGATTTAAAATCCCGGTCCACGGCCAGAGAGAAGGACGCCACGGCGGTGCCGTTTCCGGTGTGCCGCATCTCCGGGTCACGGGTCAGACGGCCCATGAGTACGATATGATTCAGCATTTATCCAACCTCCAAATCCAACGTAGATGTCGTTGTGTCCTCGCCCAGCATCACCCGCACGTTGAGGCACAGGGACCGCACAGCGGTTCCATTGACGGTGAGGACGATACCAGGGTACCGATCCGCCAGATCCAGCAGCACACGGCCCAGGTCGGCCACGCTGGTCTGTTTCTGTGCAGACAAAAGCGAATGACTGCCGCGCCCGGCAGTCTCCGGGGCCGGTTCCGGCTCCGGCGTTTCGACCTCCGGCGGCATGGGGGGCTGAGCCTTGCAGCGCTTTGGCTTTGCTTTTTGTTCCATTTTCTGCATGTCTCCACCTCTTGGCCGCTTCATGCCGTTTTTGCGCCGCCAAGCCGCAAACGCATATACGCCGATGCCCAACATCTCCGCGATATCAAGGTCAGACTTGCCCTCCGCAAACAGCTCCCGAGCCCGGATCTCGTCAAAGAGAATGTCATGGGCGCGCAAAGGCCGCTGATTGACAGATGGGAAATCCGGCACGTTGCAGCCCAGATCCCGGAGCTTTGCGGCCATTGCCGCCGGTGTGGTGACATTCAGATCCGCCAGGACCTTGACCTGGGCTTTTTGATCTTTCGCAGTGTTGTAGCTGACGCGGATTTCATCATCACTCATCGAAAACGTCATCGTTTATCCCTCTCCCTTGACTCGCAGATCTTAGCCATCCGGCTTTTGGTAGCCTTCAGGTCTGCTTTCTCACGTTTTTCTGCCTTCATTGCCTCGCTCCACTCCGCCAAGGCCTCCTGATACGCGGCCCAGTCCGGGCACACCACTGAGTCGTGGCAGTTTGGGATGGCGGAGCGCTTGGGGCAGTTCCTCCCGCATGGCGGCTTCGGATTCATCGCAGCATCACCGCCAGCAGGATCACGGCAGCCACGGCGGCCGCCAGAGTCAGCACCGGGAGGACCCGGCTGCGGCGCTTCCCGCGCCCTGTGTATCTCATGTGTCCGCTCCTTTCTCTACCGCCGGGACAGGCGGCAGCCGCATCCACCAAACCACGGGAATCTGGGGCACGGTGCCTGTGCGCATCTCCCAACGGCTCCCCGTCCAGCGGAAAAATTGAGGGACCAGTTTTCCATCCAGATCGATATATACCGCGAACTCGCCCGGCTCCGCCGGGGTGGTGCTGCCGGGCATCCATCCGGAGATCATCAGCTGGCACTCCGGCAGCGTCGGAGGGGTCAACTCCTCCGTCAGGCCCACAATGTAGTCGGCAGAGCAGTGCAGAGCCTTGGCCGTCTTATCAACGTTGTAGATATTCTCCGGCTCCAGCTCGTTGACCCAAACGCATTTGCCCTGAAAATCCCCGGAGGCAAACTTCCGCAGTTTGCCCACCGTGTAGCTACCGCCGTATCTGGACCAGATGGCGGTCGCAGTGTCCGGCAGTTCGGCAGCGTCCGCCGCTCTGGCCAGACGGGCCGCTCTGGCCTGGATCTCCCGCTCAAGTTTCCGCTGATGTTTTTCAGTAGCCTTCTCCGCGTCCGCCTTCTTTGCGTCAAGTTTTTCCTTGCGCTTGGCCTTGGCCTTGGCACAAGCCTTGTCGCAGGCGTAACACTCAGCCGTAGCCTGGCGGCAATCCAGACAGCACGTCTTACCGCCGCAGACCTCATAAACAAGGGCATCCGCGTCATGCCTGAGGAAAACGTCTCCATGCTTGCACTCCTTGCCGTCCGGACAGGTCAGGCAAGGATCCCAGCGGTAACCGTCCTCTTTGTAGAGCTTCAACAACCGCTCCAATGTGGGGCCGTTGGGAAGTTTGGGGAACGCCTTGGAGATCCGCATCTGCATATCTGCCGGGAACTGAGCCAGCGCATAGGCCGCCTGCTCCGGCATCTTCCCGCCGTCCCACGCAGGACGAAGGTTAGACAGCAGATGCTCCCGGATCACCTTGATCCGGGCCAGCTTGGAGCCGTGGGTGTTGCAGGCCGCTGCCACCACGTCCCGCATCCGGCCCTCCGGGAACTCAAAACCGTCCTCCTTCAGCTGATACAGTAGCGCCTCCACACGCTCCGCCTGTTCGCCAATCTCCGCGCTGGTGAGCTTGCGGGTGGAGCTGTTGGCGAAGATCAGTCGAAGTTCCTGAAGCGCCGGGGAGACATCGTCCGTCTCCCGGATGCAGGGCACCCGGCGGAACTGATCCAGTCCATTATCCACCAGCTGAGCTAAGGCAGCCCGGCGCCGGTGGCCGCTGACGATGGTAAACCGTCCGCCCTCACCGGCCCGCACCCGGATAGGCTGCTGCAAGCCGCACATCTGGATATTGTCCGCCAGCTCGTCAATGTCCGTCAGCTGGTAGAAATTCCGCTCGTCGCCGTCCAGAAGGCCGATGTCGATGTACTCAATTTGCTCCGGGCCTGTGTGGTCCGATTCGGACACCGGCTTCAGCGTGGCGGCGAATTTGGAAATATCAAAATTCTTCCCGGCCATATTACCCCTGCACCTCCTCCATCAGCTCCGACGCCAGCGCCCGGTAATCCTGACAGGCACTGCTGCCGGGGCTGTACTGCCGCAGTGGCAGCAGCGTCACCGTGCTCTCCGGGACCTTGTCCGTCCGCCGGATCTTGGCCCGGCACACCTCTACCCGCATACCCTCCAGCACCTTTTCCGCCTCCGTCACAATGTCGGACCGGCGCACCTGCGTCAGCAGTGCCCGAACCCAAAGCCCGGGGCGGGTGCTGGTCAGTTTTTTGGCCTGCTGGGCCACGGCCAGCACGCCGTCGATGGAAAACTTGTCCGCCGTGTACGGGATCAAAACCTCGTCAACGGACAGCAGCGCCGCCACGCTGGCCAGCGTATAGCCCGGGGGGCAGTCGAAGATCATCCAGTCCACGTCGCCGTCCTCCCGGGCGGCGGACACAAAACCGATCATTCGCTCCGGCGCGCCCACGCCGTCCTTGATGGCGCTGAGATCCAGATCGTACAGGCCGGAGCTGCTGGGCAAAAGTTCCAAGCGCTCTCCCAGAGGGATGAGGTTGTCGCTCCATACCTGCTCGCAGTCCCCGGTCAGCACGTCAGCCGTGGTAACGGCGTCCATGTCTTCCCCCGGCAGGAAAAAGCCGGTCAGGTTGGCCTGGCCGTCGCAGTCCACCAGCACGACCCGCTGCTTGTAGTCGTTGGCTAAAATATCAGCCAGATTGATGGCGGTGACGGTTTTGCCGACACCGCCCTTGTTGTTCATGATCGCGATAGCTCGCATTATGGTGCCTTCCTTTCTTCCGCCGTCAGGCGGTCCGCAAAATAGTAGCTCTCTCGAAAGTGCTCACCTGTGACCGGGCTTTTAAACTCCAGCGTATAAAAGCGGCCTTCCGGGTGGATGTACACGACCTTGCCATCCCGGAGCGGAGCCTTATGGCTGCCGTAACTCGTGTCAAAAGTGGGTGCCGCCACCTGCCTGTCTCCACGTCTCACGCCTTGGGTGTCTCCTTCGGGGCCTCGTCAAATGGTGTACGCTCTCCGTCCGGCATCTGCTGCCAGTCACTTCCATCGCCCCAGAAACTGACCTGCCGGGGCTTCTGCCGCACTTTCTTCACTGGCATCGGTTCTGGCCGGGGCTCAATGCGGGTAAAGGTCTGATGCTCGCCGTCGAACCGGCAGCGGACCTTGTCCAACGCCTCGCCGTTCCGGTTCTTTGCCACCTGAATGATGCGGGGTGCATCCTTTAGGTCGTAGTCCTCCCGCCACATCAGCAGGATGATGTCTGCATCCTGCTCAATCTGACCGGAGGAGCGCAGGTCGCCCATGGTGGGCGGCGGCGTAATGCTCCGCACCTGGTCCTTGCCGCTCTGGTCCTTGTACTTGACCTTCACTTTGTCCGGCCGGGAGAGCTGGGACAGGGAGATCACCGCCGTATTGGTACGGACAGCGAACTTCTGCAGTTCTCTGGAAACTGACGTTACCCGTTCAAAATCCTTCATGAGGACACCGTGAGGCGGTTCCACCTGCTGGAGGTAATCCACGAAAATCACGTCGAAGTGCTGGGCCTGACTGTATGCCACGATGTCAAGGGCAGTCATGCCAACGGCGTCAATAAGGGTCACTTTTGTTCCAGACAGCTTGTCCTTCAAGGCGATAATGGTCTTGAAATCCTCCTCAGTTAGCTTGTTGTCGTTGATGTCGGAGCTGCTGATCAGCGTCTCTCTGGCCACATGACGGTCATACAGGCGTGAACTCTTGGACTCGAAGGAAAAATAACCCACGTTATGCTTCCTGCCGAAGCGGGCTGCGCACTGGAGCGCCAGGGCCGTCTTACCGTCACCTGGATAAGCACCGATGATGACGATATTCCCAAGTTCCGTCTTGAGGACCTCGTTGAGCTGAAGGATAGCCCAGTCCAGATGCTCCACCGCCGTCTCGCCGCTGTGCCGGTCGAAAAACTCTTCATAGCCCTTGGCGAAGGTCAGCGCGTGGATACCCGGGCGACCAACCTGAAGCTGCATGGCCCTGTCAAGAATAGACCGGGCCTCGTTCATATCTGCGGCATCCTGGAGAGCTGCGCCAAGTTCCTGAAGCTGGTATAGTGCGGACTTTTCCTTCAGCATCTGCACATAACCGTCCACATTGGCAGCGGTTGGCGTATAGTCCATGATACCGGTCAACAGTTTCGACCAACCATCTCCCAACTTGCCGCCCAATTTCTCGCGGACGGCAATGGCATCCGTTGGCAAGCCCTCTCGGAACAGTGCCCTGATGGTCCTGAAGATGGAGCGGTATTGCTGTGTGACGAAGTCCCTCTCGCTGACCCTGCTGAGAACAAAGCCCACGCACTCCTCGTCGATGAGCATAGAGCCCAGCACGCCAACCTGTGCGTTCATCAAGTCCTGTGTCAGAACAGCGACTGTCTTGGCCTCGCTCATAAGTACCTGCCCCTTCTCGCGTCATCCAACGGGACCTCCGGTCGGTCAAGCGTAGCTTCATACATGGGGCCGGGGTCGTCCTCCCAGCAGCGGCCATTGAGCCACGTTGCTGGGTGGGGGATGTATCGCCCATCGTCCCGCATCCACTGGTCGGACTGCTTCTGAGTGTTCAGGGCCTCCGACATCTTCCGGCACAAGTCCATGTCTGGCGATAACTTGGCCCACGCCCTTCTGGCCCGGTCTTTGTACTGCTTACGTGGATACGCCGCCCAAAAGCGTTCAAACAGGTCCACGCATCCCGCCCCCTGGGGGGCTATAGGGGGATCATTACTATAGTCTTTACTTAAATGTTTCTTTACTTGTGGCTGATTTTCCGTCAACGGTTTTACCGTCGACGGTTTTACCGTATACGGTTTTTCAGTACACGGTGGGGCTTCATCCTGCAAAACGTAAGTATTACAGGCAAATTTGCCGTTCTCCTGATGGCCCTGTTCCTTGAGCAAATACCCCGCTTCCTCAAGCTCTTTCAAGCACTTGCGGATGGCATCCCGGCCGATGCGGCAGCGGGCCGCCAGACCACTGATGCTGTACTCCCAGTCATCCGGGAAGGACTGCATGATGACATACAGCCCCAGCGTTTTCAAAGAAAGCCGCTGATCCCGGAGGACTGAATTGAAAACTGTGGTAAATGGCTGTGTATGCTTGACGCGGATCTTGCTTTCCGCCATCCGCTCACCCTCTCTCAATCACATCCACCAGGCGGAAGAGCAAGGACACGATCCTGCTCACGCCCAACACGGTAAAGAACAATTCCCAGCCGCTCATCGGGAGACACCTCCCTCCCGGCTCAAAGTGGGGCTTGCAATCCGTATCGGATGTGGTATAATAATTTTGCTATCGTTCTTGGATGCAAGTCCCTGAACCGAACGCTCTGAGGTTGCAGCCTCGGGGCGTTCTTTTTTTGTCTTCGGCGGCGCGTCCGACGTGTACTTCACCTGAAGTGCCGCGCCCACGATGCCGTCCAGGTCCCGGCATATGGCGTCGAAGTCCGGTCGCTCTTTTTCGTCGATGATGCCGTCCTCCGCGATGCGAAGCAGCTGCCGGTCCCGGTGGCGCTCCGCAAAGTCCAGCACCCGGTTAATCAGCGTGATTGCCGCCGTCGGAAGGCTCTGCACGTTCACCTCCGGTAGTACGCCCAGGACGCCGCCCGCCTGTTTCAGGTGCTCCAGTGCCAGCCACGGCGTTTCATACAGCTCCGCCATCCGGGCCACCGTCTCGTTGTCCGGTACCCGCGCGCCCTGTTCCCAGGCCTTGACGGTAGTCTCCGAGACCTCCAGCCGCTCTGCGGCCTGTTCCTGAGTCAGACAGCTCTCTTTCCGGGCCACTTGGTAAATGTTCGGTCCGTTTGTCAGCATGGTAAATTCCTCCTTCTTGTGATATGGTGAACTCAGGCAGCCGGCCGTGGTAATGCGCCTAACATCGCCGCCAACTGCTCAGCCGACAGCTTCAGAACCCGCACCAGCTTCCACAGCTCCTCGTCTTTCCACCCTCCGTCGTTCATCCGGCGGCTGATGGCCTGTCGGCTCATGCCCATCTGCAGGCCCAAGGCCGTGTAGTCTTCGATGTCGCAGTCCACCATGGCCTTCTTGATTATCTTGTTCATCACGGCCCGCTGCTGGGCCGGTGTAGGCGTCCCCAGCTTTACTCTCGGCATGGTTCGTTTCTCCTTTCCTCATGCGATGTCCTGTCCGGTCAACTGGCTCATGGTGCAGCCCAGCACGGAGATGATCCGCATGGCCATGGTCAGCCGCAGCTCAATGATGCCCTTTTCGTACCGATCCACGGTGCTCTGATTGACGCCCAGGGCATCTGCCAGTTGCTGCTGGGTCATGCCCTTCTCCTCCCGCAGCTGTCGAATACGGTTCAAACAGCTTCACCTCCATCTTTCATGCGATGTCCGGGGGCGGCAATAGCCCAGCAGCTCATCAATGCTGCACTGGAAGATGTCCGCCAGCTTTTTCAGGTTCTCCACGCTGGGATTGCTCTCCCCGCTCTCCCAAGCGCTCACGCTGGCCTGCTTCACGCCCATCCGGGCCGCCAGCTCGTACTGTCTCATACCTGCGGCCTCCCGCAGCGCTCTGATCGACATACTTAAAAACTCCTTCCTGCCGCTTGCATGCGCGGCGTGGCTGTGATAAAATAGGCTGAAACTATAATCGAATCAGCTGAGGGGACGATTGTGGAAACTGCATGGATTGCTTTTGCCGGTGTAGTCATTGGAACAATTATCAGCATTGTTGGGGGAATCATCACGGCACGACTGACAATGCGATCTCAAATCAAAACCGCTGCGTTAAACGCATTTTTAACTGCTCGGTTAAAAGCATATAGGGACTACGAGATTGCATTAGAGCGCTTGTCCAATGAGCGAAGTCATGAAGCAATGGCAGCATTTTATCGGGCCGTCAATACGGCGGCTCTTGTCGCCAGTGACGAGACGATTCGGGCACTCAGCGACGTTCAGGAAGTTATACGGGACTACGAATCAAGCAAGGAAGAGATTGACTTAAAGATTCTCGAAGAAAAGCAAGCTGTTCTCACTGTTTCCATGCACTACGATCTTCTTACCTACCCAGTCCCTTCTCCCGCAACTCCGAAAAGTCCTCGCATTTTGCGTGCACTGAGCAACCGACTAAGGTTCTCTCACTGCAAAACAACTGACGGTACTGATATCGAATGACAGCGTGTTCACATTGCAAACACCGTTGACTTCTGCAAGGCTCAATTCCAGGGTAATCCGCCCGCATAGCAGTGATGTTTTCAAGCTGTTTTCTCAAATCCTTGCATGTTGATTTCAGTTGCAAATTTTCGTTTTCAAGTTCCCGGCAGCGCCGGAACGCCGTGAAAGGGTTTCGCATCCTCGCGCCTCCTTTCTTTTTTTACTTGGTTTGTTAGGTTTTGACTGTTTAGCTTGTGGCTATATCATAAATCACGGTTTTTGAGATTTCAAGCCCATTTTCCGAGTTTGTAAACTTTTTGTATGTTTGTACAATAGCGGAAACTGAGATTGTACATTTTGCTGGGGGTGATTCCAATGGATGCCGTTGACCGTCTTTTCGCTCTGGTGGACGAAAAATACCGGGAACAGAAGGACTTTGCCGCCGAAATTGGCGTGATTCCGCAACGTGTCAGCGCATGGAGAAAGAGGACGTCCAAGTCTTATACCAAGTATCTGCCGCAGATCACGGCAGCACTGGACACCACGGCGGAGTATATCCTGACCGGCAAAGAAGAAAGCCCGGCTCCCGAAGGAGCCGGACTGACGCAGGAATTTGCCCGGATATTTGACCAGCTATCCCCGCAAGCCCAGAATGAGATCATCGCGGAGATGCTAAAGCGGAAACGGCAAGAACAATGATCTCTGCCTGATCCGCGGGGGACAGGGATGCAAACAGGTCCAGCGCATAGTCGCGGTCCGAATCGGACACGGGGCGAGTGGGCTGATTGCTCATAAGTACCTCCAATCTTATTCCCAAGGCCAAAAGCTACGGCCTTAACGCTATCAGAGATAACCAAATTATGGAAGTAGGAGTAAGTACCTGAAATGAAACGGTTATTTACGCTTATTGTTGTACTGAATTTGATGTTCTTGACTACTGCTTGTGCGAACAACACTCCTAAATGGTCTGAAACCTATCCGATAGTTGGCGTTGAAAATCATCAAATGTGGGATCTGAAAGCGGACTCGTTTTTGCCTCTCATCAACGAAATGGCAGAAAGCGACACAATGACTTTGGATTACCTACATGACCTTGACGGGTTTGAATCTTCAAACTGCATGTTAACTAAAAATGGAAATAGTTGGAAAATTTTGCTATCCGTATTTACTGTGTCGGATGCAGAAAAACGGGCCTATCGGGAAATTGATGACGCTCAAAACTGGATAGGAAATATCGAAGAGGTTGAATTGAGCCTGTATTCGGATGGGGAGACGGCTGCGAAAGAAAATGGCATATACATAAGAAACCTAATTCGTCTGTTTACTCCCGGAGCAGAAGAACTCGTAGAAGATGCGCTCGGGTTATACGGAGAACCACACAAAGATGCAGTACTCATAGATGGAGTAACCAGAGTTTCAGTGGGCAGCGTTGTCTATACATATGTTGAGGGTAATCAACGCTTTATAGTGCAGCCCCACCTTGATTCATGGCCGACTGAGGAAACTCCTCCGAACGTTATTCGCCCGAATTAACAAGAAAACCGCCCCAGCGGGCGGCTTGACAAATCCATATTTGGCGGTTATACTGAAAATAGAAAAGGGCACTGCCGGTAGACGGTCAGCCCCCATAGCTTAATTACTCAAAAGGAAGTAACCGCTGGTTGAGGAGCCGGGCGGTTACTTCTTTTTATTGGCCGCAATAAAGAGGCCGATAATGCCAACGACTAAGATGCCGGTCTGGATGAGATCGGAATATGTAACCATTGGGCAGCCCCCCTTTCATAAGATCAGGGGGCAAGAAGCTGCCCCCTGTCTTGGGGGTCAACCGCCTACCGTTACTGGCAGTGCCAAGTATAACCATAGCATATTTGTCGAAAAAACGCAATAAAAATCGCCCCGGCGGGCGGCTTTTCTATATAAACAGAAACCGAACAAACGTTTTATGGTGAGGAGGGATGCCCTTGAAAACACCAAAGCCACGGAAGCTGCCATCCGGGAATTGGTTTATCCAGCTCCGCCTCGGCGGCGAGAGCATCCCCGTCACTGCCGCAACTGCTAAAGACTGCACCAGGGAGGCGGCCGCCATCAAAGCAGAATGGTTGGCAAGAAAGCGGCTACCTGAAAAGCCGGAGGAGCCGGAACAGGAACCAACGCTGACCGTCTCCATTGACGAATATATCAAGCGCAAGAGCCGCACGTTGTCGCCATCCACCATCCGTGGATACCGGGCCATCCAGAAACACCGCTTCCAAACCGTCATGCAGCGGCCTGTGGACAGCATACAGGACAGCGAGTGGCAGGGCCTCATCAACGCAGAGATGGCCCTGGCCAGTCCTAAAACCGTTGTCAACGCATTTAAGTTCCTGCGCACGGTCATCCGCCAGCAGACAGGGCATGAGATCCCAATGAATGGACTCACACTCCCATCGGTTCCTCCGGCGGATACGGCCTTTCTGACAGCCGATGAGATTCCGAAGTTCGTGGATGCCATCAAAGGCAGCCGCGTGGCTGTGGCGGCGCTCCTGGCGCTGTCCTCGCTGCGTATCTCGGAGATCTCCGCGCTCAAATGGGAAAACATCCCGAAAAATCCGACGTTTATCAAAGTCTCCGGTGCAGTCGTTCGTGGTTACGATACTGCCTGGGTGCGAAAGAAACAAAACAAGAACCGAACCAGTACCCGCAGCGTCCCTATCCTCATTCCAGAGCTCTCAGAGGCCATTGAGCGCCTGCGTAAGCCGTCCGGTCCGATTATGGACTATGACCAGGACACGCTGCGAGTGGAGGTCCACAAGGCCTGCCAGAGGGCAAAGATTACGGATGTGACCGTGCATGGGCTTCGGCACAGCTTTGCCTCCCTGGCATATCACCTGCAGGTGCCGGAAAAGATCGCCATGGAAATCGGCGGCTGGTCCGATCCGGGAACCATGCACAAGATCTACACCCACATCGCGCAGAGCGATATCACCCGATATCAGACCGCCATGGCGGATTTCTATTCCAAGAAAAGGGAAGTAAACGCTAACGAAAATGCTAATGACAAGGAATAGACGTTGAAAAATCAACACCTTTGACCGTTCCGTGTCGGGTTCGAGTCCCACCACCGGCACCAAATAGAAACACCATCCGTCAGGGTGGTGTTCCTTTTTTGCTATGCAAAAGTGTAGCAAAATAAGAAATGTGCCACTTCCTCGCCCCTGCGGGGCAACCGGAAATGGTGCATGAAGTTTTATGCACATTCTGCTTGCGGTATGCGCTATCCATATGCGGCAGATCTTATGGGAAAACAGGAGGGAACCGCAGCGGTCAGGGTGGTCCCCGGAATTCTGTATAGATATTTTTCGCCAATATGTGCATAGTATAAGGACGTATGATGCGATCTGTTCTGCACCGCAGAATGGACGAACACAGGAAAGGTAACGTAATTTATGAATCGGAAAAACCATCTGCTGGCGATCCTTGCGGCTGTCAGCCTCATCCTTGCCTCCCTTGCCGGCTGCGGCGGAAAAACAGAGCCGGACGTCCCGCAGCCGACGCAGAAACCTGTCGAATACGCCAATCTGACGGACGAGGATTCCCGTGCTCTGCTCTCCCGGCTGCTTGAGAACGCGGGCATAGACGAGACCCGGATCCGCGGCCTTTTTGACCGGGTGGACCAGTTCAACGCCAGTGTTAAGAGTGAATGGCTGACGGACGGCTTTGAGCGCGCTGTCCCCACCGACACCAAGTACGATCCCTATGAGATGCAGGATCTGTGGGCGGAGAAAAACGGTGACTTCCCCGGCTATAACTGCCGCATTACGGCATTCAGCCTGTTCGGTGAGTTCGTCACCGTCGGAGCGGATCAGCCGAAGACTCAGGGAGAGGATACGCTTTTTCTGGATTTGGAAACGCTGACCGAAGATCCCGCCGTTCTCTGCGGAGACAGCACTGCCAAATTCTGCGCGCTGTTTGCGCCGGTGCCCGCCGCAGACAGTACGGATGTGGTCGAGCAGGCCCAGACGCTTCAGGCGGGCTGGGCCGCCCGGGGCGTCGCATTCTCGGACAGCCCTGCCCGGCTGATCTCCGTTGTCCTGCATGACAGGTTCTCGGACACGGAGAATACGCTGTTTGTGGGGCATGTTGGGGTGCTGCTGCCTGTGGAGGACGGGAGTTTCTGTCTGGTCGAGAAGGTTGCCTTCCAGGAACCGTACCGGCTGGTAAAGTTACAAAATCGGGCGGAACTGCGCGATTATCTGATGGCAAAGTACGATACCTCCTGGGGACAGGATACCACCCGGCCCTTCATCATGGAAAATGACAGCCTGATGGCGGAGTGAGCGGCGGCACGGGACTGCGGATACCGTATCAGCAATCATACAGTAAAAATAATTGGTTTCCTTGAAAAACCGGCAGACGTGCGGAGCGTCTGCCGGTTTTTGTGTGCAGAACGTTGCACCGGGGCACATGTTTCTGTTGATGGCCGCATAGATTGGACAAGCAAAGGAGGAATCGCTATGCAGCTTTGGAAAAATACGGCTTTGACCTCGGTGGCGGCGCTGCTGGGGCTGTTTCTGCTGCCCTTGGCCGTAGCCCGGGAACCGGCGGAGCTGCCGGAGTATACGGAATTACCCCGGACGGAGCAGACGGCTCCGGTCCAGCCTGCGGTAAAGGCTGTTTATGACGCGGACCGGACCCTGCGGGTGCTGGACGGAGAGACTGTGCGGGAAATGACGCTGGCGGACTATCTGGTGGGCGTCACGGCGGCAGAGATGCCGGCGTCCTTTGCAGAGGAGGCGCTGAAGGCTCAGGCGGTGGCAGCCCGTACCTATACCCTTTACAAGCTGACAGCTGGCAGCAACCACGGGGACACGGCGGACATCTGCACGGACTCTACCTGCTGTCAGGCGTATATCGCCATGGAGCAGGCCCGGGCCAACTGGGGGGCACAGGCGGACGCTTATGAGAAAAAGGTCCGTGATGCAGTGACATCTACCGATGGGGAGGCCATCCTTTACGGCGGCGTTCCAATTCTGGCGGTGTTCCATTCCAGTTCTGCGGGGCTGACCCGGGCTGCGGGGCAGGTGTGGCAGAACGATCTGCCCTACCTGAAGCCAGTGGATTCCCCCGAAGCCAAGGAGACCATCCCCAATTATTACAGCCGCGTAGACTTTACCCCGGCGGCGCTGAAGGAAAAGCTGCTGGCGAAGATCCCCTCTGCCGATCTCTCCGGGGACAAGAAAAGCTGGCTGAAAGATCCTATCCGGGACAGCGCCGGCAGCGTGGAGACGGTGGAGGTGGGGAGCGTGACGGTCCGGGGCGGTACGGTGCGCGCCGCACTGGGGCTGCGCTCCGCCTGCTTTGAATGGGAATTGCAGGACGGCAATTTTGTGTTTTACGTCACCGGCTACGGCCACGGCGTGGGCCTCAGTCAATACGGCGCGGATGCCATGGCGGAGAGCGGCGCGGACTATCAGACCATCCTGACCCACTACTATACCGGCGTGACGGTGGAGGTCTTCAACGGCTGAGTCACGGACTTTACAAGACAGAAGCAAATGTGGTAAAATATTTTATTAAAAAACTGCCGCGAAGGGGGAACTGCTGATGAAAAAGCGATGGGCCATGGGTCTGCTGTGCTGCTTGCTGCTGTTTCAATTGGCTTTTCCGGCCAAAGCGGCGGGCAGTGTGTATTTCGTGGCGGCAGAGGAAAGCGTTCTGCCGGTGACAGATGCCACCATGCCCTTCTGGGCCAACGGCTATCTGTATGTACCGGCCTCTGTATTCACCAATCTGGGGATCTCTGTCATCAACAATACCGCAAAAAAGATGACGGTGCTGGAAAAGGACCGCCGGGCCATGCTGTTTGACTGGGCCAAGGGTACGGCGCAGGACAGCAGCGGCAGTCTGTTCACCCCCGGCGTCATTCAGTCCGGCGGACTGGTGTTTGTCCCGGCGTCTACCGTCGCAAACTTTTTCGGCCTGCAATATTCCGTGACAGATGTGACCAACGGCTATCTGGTGTGGCTGCGGTCTCCGGATTTCGGCATGAGCGCCAAGGATTTTGCCAATGCGGCGACCTACAATATGGAAGAGCGCTATAACGCGTATAACAGGGGTGCCACGTCCAGTACCCCGCCCAATGTACCGGTTACACCCTCCGCACCGACGCGGGGGGCTAGGATCCATCTGTGTCTGGAAGCAGATCAGCGGACCTCCGGGCTGCTGGACGCCTTGGACCGTGCCAACGGCTGGGCCACCTTCTACTGTACGCCGGACTTTCTGGAATCCAACGGTGAACTGCTGCGGCGGATGGCTGCCTCCGGTCATGCGGTGGGCATACTGGCGGAGAGCGGCGAGGACACGGCGGAGCAGCTGCGGCGGGGCAATGAAGCCCTGTACCGGGCCACTCTGGGAAAGACCCGGCTGGCCTACGTGCCGGATGCGGAGAAGACGGAGCTGCAAGCCTTGGAGGAGGTCGGCTGGCGGTGCCTGACGCCCTCAATGGACCGGTCGGATTACAAGCTGGAAAGCAGCTCCAACGCCTCCGCGCTGATGAAGCGGGTGTCGGCCCGGCGGGGGGATGTGTCTGTCTGGCTGGGGACCACTGCCTCTGCCGCGGGCCTGCGGGAATTTGTGATCTCCGCTCAGGGAGCGGGCCACTACTGCCGGGCGATGACGGAAATCGGCTGACCGGCGGCTGAAATGGCGCAAGATTTACAAAACGTTCAACACCCTGACGAAGTTTAGGGTAATATAAAGTAGAGAAGAACATAAGAAACGGGACCGGAAGGCCCCGCAGAACGGAGGAGACCCTATGGGACGCAACATTCTGGTTGTAGAAGACGATAAGAATATCTCCGACCTGATCCACATGTATCTGGTAAAGGAAGGCTTTGATGTCCGCATCGCCGGGGACGGCGGCAAAGCACTGGAGGAGTTCCAGAAGAAGGAGCCGGACCTGGTCCTGCTGGACATCATGCTGCCTGTGATGGACGGCTGGGCGGTCTGCGCCAAGATCCGGGAGACCAGCAAGGTGCCCATCATCATGCTGACGGCCAAGAGCGAGGTCTTTGACCGGATTCAGGGCCTTGAAATGGGCGCGGATGATTACATCGTCAAGCCCTTTGAGATGAAGGAGCTGATCGCCCGGATCAATGCCGTTCTGCGGCGGACGGAGATCCCCAACGACACCAGCAAGAAGCTCCATTTTGACAAGCTGACCATTGATCTGGATTCCTATGAGCTGATCGTGGACGGCAAGAAGATCGACACGCCCCCCAAGGAGCTGGAACTGCTGTACCATTTGGCCTCCACCCCCAACCGGGTCTACACCCGCAACCAGCTTTTGGACGAGGTGTGGGGCTTCGACTATTTTGGCGACAGCCGCACCGTGGACGTGCATATCAAGCGCCTGCGAGAAAAGGTAGAGGGCGTCAGCGACCAGTGGGCGCTGAAAACCGTCTGGGGCGTGGGCTATAAGTTCGAGACCGTTGGCGGCCAGACGGCAGACAAGGCGAAGTAATATGAAGGATTGGTTCCGCGAGCGGTTTCACGGGCTTTATTGGCGGCAGATGGCCGTCACTGTGGGCATGGTGTTCCTGACGCTGGTGCTGTTGGGCGTGTCCTTTTTTTCCCTGAGCTATTCCTATGCCCGGGGGCAGAAAACCGATGAGCTGATGGTCCGGGCGATGGCGGTGAGCAAGCTGTCCGTGCGGTATCTGGAGACCGGCCGCTATCTCTCTATGGAGGAATTGCAGAAGGACGAGCAGTTCCGTCAGCTGGCGGCCACTGCCGCCGTGATCTCCGAAATGGATATTCTGGTGTGCGATATGGATGGACATGTCCTCCTGTCCACGGATGCCACTATGGAGGGCCGGCCCGTCACCATTCCGTCATCGGTGATGGACAAGGTCTCCGCAGACGGCACCTGGGCCGGGCGGAGCCGTCTGGACCAGATTTATTCCAGCAAGCAGTTTGTGGGCGGCGTGTCCGTGGTGAACCCGACCACCGGGGAGGTCCTGGGGGCGGTGTTCACCGTCTGCGCCTCGGATTCCGTTGATAATCTGTGGCGGGCCTTTGCGGGACTGCTGATGATGACGGGCTTCGTGGTGCTGATGATTTCCTTTATGGCGTCCTCCATCACCACCATGCGGCAGATCAAGCCCATCCGGGAAATGGCTGCTGCCACCCGGCAGTATGCCGACGGTGATTTTGACGTTCGCATGAATGACTATGGCCGGGAGGACGAGATCGGCGAGCTGGCGGCTTCCTTTAATAATATGGCAGAGTCCTTGCAGCAGACGGAGCGTCAGCGCCGGGAGTTCATCGCCAACATCTCCCACGAGCTGAAAACCCCTATGACCACCATCGCCGGGTATACGGACGGCATTTTGGACGGTACCATCCCGCCTGAGAATGAAAAGCAGTATCTGCGGATCATCGCCAACGAGAGCCGCCGTCTCAGCCGCCTGGTGCGGCGGATGCTGGATGTCAGCCAGCTGCAGGCCATCGATCCCCTGCGCAACGGCAATCATTTCGACGTGTGCGAGTCTATGCGCCGGGTGCTGATCTCCATGGAGAAGAAGATCAATGACCGGCATCTGGATGTGGAAGCGGATATTCCCGATGAGCCAATTTTGGTGCTGGGCGACAACGATATGATCACCCAGGTTATTTACAATCTGCTGGAAAATGCCGCCAAATTTGCGCGGGAGGGCTCCACCCTCTACCTGGGTGTGGCCATGATGGACGGCAAGGCCCGGATCACTGTCCGGAACGTGGGCGAAACCATCCCGGCGGAGGAGCTACCGCTGCTGTTTGAGCGGTTCCACAAAAGCGACAAGTCCCGCAGCGAGGATAAGGACGGCTATGGCTTGGGCCTGTATATCGTCAAGACCATTTTGCAGCAGCACAAGGAAGAAATCAATGTCACCAGCGAGAATGGCGTGACCACCTTCACGTTTTCTCTGCGGGTGGAGTAAAGAGGTACTATGAGCGAGCGCAGGACCCTGCAGACGCGGGGAGAAGTCATCGAGGAATACAGCAGAGATTTCCCCGCGGAGATCGTGGAGACCTATTCCCGGCCTTTGCCGGGGGCCGTGGAGCCTGTACCTACAGAGCCAACGCCCAGATCTCGGAGGAAAAAGCGACGGGTGTGGAAGGGGCTGCTGATCCTTCTGGCCATAGCGGCGGTAATCGCTTTGCTGGCGGCGGGGGTGCGGTGGCTGATATGGGAATTGCAAATGCCTGATGACTGGGGCGAGGACGATTATTACTACTACGATCAGGATCAGGAGGATGAGGATGCCCCCATTACCATTCCCACTGTGGAACCGGATGCAGACGCCCGTCTGGAACTGGCGAAGGACCGCGGTCGTGCGCTTTCGGCTCAGGAGGTTTACCGGAAGGTAAGCGGCGCCGTGGTCACGGTGGCGGTGGATCTGGACGGCGGCCGGATGTCTGTGGGAACCGGTGTGATCTTCCGGGAGGACGGCTACATCCTCACCAACCACCATGTGGTAGCCGGGGGCAAGAGCTGCACGGTGCTGCTGGCCGGAGGACGGCCCTATGCGGCGAAGTATATCGCCAGCGACGCCGGGTACGATCTGGCGGTGCTGAAGATCAATGCGGAGGAGGCTCTTCCCTTTGCGGAATTCGGAAATTCCGACGCTTTGTCCGTAGGCGACCCTGTGTACGCCATCGGTACGCCCCTGGACATTGAGATGGGCGGCACCTTCACGGATGGTATCGTTTCCTCTGTCAACCGGGAGATCCAGCTTACCAGCCGGACCTCCATGCCGCTGATCCAGACCAATGCGGCGCTGAACAACGGCAACTCCGGCGGCCCGCTCATCGACAGTTACGGGCAGGTAGTGGGTATCAACTTTATGAAGCTGTATGCCCGATATTCCACGGTGGAGGGTCTTGGCTTTGCCATTCCCTCCGTGCAGGCGGAGCGGGTGGTCAATGATCTGCTGATCTACGGCGAGCCTCAGCCGGAGCCGCTGCTGGGCGTTTCCGTTCTGCAAGTGCCGGACCAGCTGGCGGAGCACCTGTGGGGCATTCAGGTGAAGGAGGTCACGGCGGGCGGCGCGGCGGACCGGGCCGGCGTCCGGGCTGGGGATTATCTTCTGGCGGCGGACGGCAAGGAGACCCTCAGCAGTGCGGATCTGCTGCGGGCCCGGTGGCAGCATCATGTGGGCGACGAGATGACGTTGACTCTCTGGCGCCGCGGCGAGATCCTGACGGTGACGCTGGAACTGACCGAGGCCGTGGAAAAGTGATCCACTCTAAATGAAACGAATGGACCCCCGGCGGCTGAGTTCAGCCGCCGGGGGTTTTATGATCCTTTTGGGGGAAAATCAGCGAAAGACCGGAGAGCAGCAGGTAGATACCAAAGGGGCGGCGAAGCAGGTCCACATCCACCGCTGTGGCGATCCATGCCCCTGCAAGTGCCGCCGGGACAGCCACGGGAACGGCGGCCTTCCATGTGGGTGTATCCAGATATCCCTTCTGCCAGTGGCACAGCAGGGCGGAAATGGCTGTGGGCAGGAAGAACAGCAGGTTGATGCCCTGGGCCATTCGCTGGTCCACGCCTAAAAACAGTGTCATCACCAACAGCAGCAGCGTTCCGCCGCCCACGCCCCACGCGGAGATCACCGCAGCCCCCAGCCCGCAGAGAAAGGGGAGCAGCCAGTCCGTCACAGCAGATACCTCACCCCCGCGTAAAAGAGAAAGGCGGCGAAGATCCACTTCAAAACTTTGGCGGACACTCTGCCGTAGAGCTTTCCGCCCAGCCAGCCACCCAGCAGCCCACCCGCCAGATAGGGCAGGGCGGAGGCCCAATTCATCCCGCCCCGCCAGAGGTACATGGCGGCGGACACGGCGCACACCGGGAAAATGACCGCCACACAGGTGGCATAAAGCTGCCGGGACTTCAGATTGCCCCAACGGGAGAGAATGGGGAGAAATACCATACCGCCGCCCCCACCGAATAGACCGTTGGCAAGACCAGCTGCACCGCCGGCGATCCGGGCGGGCCATTTTGAAGCCATCACGCCACCTTCCTTTCGCGTATGTACGGACCTCCGCCGGTGGGTCAAAGGATTTTTGGCCCGGCGGCGGAGGGGAGGGAGCCGTTATTTCAGCTCAAAGCTCTGGCAGTCGGTGCACTTGATCTCGGTGGGGTTAGCCTCGTGAGTGCCGACCCGAATGGAGGTCAGGCCGCAGTAATTGGAGTCCTGGCAGTGGTGCGCGCAGTTGTTGACGGTGCAGCTGATGCTCTGATTGGGGGTGCACTGGCAGCCGCCGTTGGTGCAGTCCTTCATGATTCGTTCCTCCTGCATGAGAAAAATTTTGGCTTACGCCGTCAGGTAGTATGTCCCCGGACCTGAACTTTATACGGCGGCGAACATAAAAAACAGGCGTTCCCTCCGGGAACGCCTGCGAGGCTGTCGATAAAGTGATAAATTTTCCGCGACGGTAAGGAAGGGTGTACGCGGGAAACCCAAGAAGGGTGTCCCGCGCCATTAAAATCCTAAGTTTTCAGAACTTTTATGAAGTTCTGAAAACTTGCTCAGCGGGGAGAAAAGACTTTTTCGACACGCTGACAGGCGTTCCCTCCGGGAACGCCTGTCAAATATTGGCTCATTTTTCCAAAAGTTTCCGCAGGGAGTCAAAGGCTTCACCCAGTTCCGCCTTAGCCTTGGCGGAGGGGTTGGCCCGGAGGACCCGCAAAGCGGTTTCATAGCGCTGGATGGAGCGGGTGCGGACCTGCACTTCTCTCTGGCGGACGGCAGCGATGAGGGCGTCCAGCTCCTCCCGATGCTTGGCAAGCTCCTGCTCGCCGGGTTCGTCGATGCCATCGTCCAGCGCGGTGCGGGTCTTTTCCAAAGCCTGGGCGATATTGGCCAGGATTTCCAGCTTGGATTCCACCCGGCGGCGGAAGGCGTTTTCCAGAGCCGCCCGGCGGCGCTGCTTTCGGACCTGCTTGGCGGTGCGGTGGGCTTCCAGTTCGTCAGCCAGATAGGACTGCAGCAGGTATCTGTCCAGAGAGGTCTTTTCCCGGAAAGCCTGCAGTTCCTCGGCAGTGCGGGCCTGGGCGGCCTCGGCCTTTTTGGCCAGCCGCCGCAGCTCTGCGTTTTCCTCGGTAAGCTTGGTAAGGACCTCCCGCAGGTCGATGGCGGCCTTGGTGGACTTTACCGTATCCATGATGAACAGCACGGCGATCACCGCTGCCAGAGGATTCACCAGCAAGGCCGGCAGCTTATGGAGCAGCTTGTCGATGGGGGGATGGATGACGTAGATCAGAAGATCGGAGAAAAAGCCCCAGGCGATCGAACTGGTCAGGCAGATGTAGCCGTGGAGGTTAAAGGGCTGCTTGGTGTAATCCCAGTAGCGGACCTTGAAAAGCTGCTCCATTACGGCGCCTACCACATATTCCAGCGCCGTAGCGGCCAGCATACCCAGAAAATAGACCAGCCAGAAGTTGTCCGCCACCGGCAGGGTGGCAAACAGAATGATGATGGCCCCGGAGCCATAGATCGGCAGCAGCGGCCCATGGAGAAAGCCCCGGTTCACCCAATGACGCTGCTTGGCGGAGACATAGCAGGATTCCCAGACCCAGCCGCAGAAGCAATAGAAGAAGAACAGCAGGGCCCACTGCCCCGGCGTATAAACGTACATAGAAAATCATCCTTTCATAGGATCGGCAGTGCCGTTTGGCTGCGGGTCAGTCCAGATTGACCCGGAAATCGCCCCGGGCCGCCGCGTCTGCCCGGCGCTGCTTTTCCGCCGCCTGAGCATCCAGCAGTCCGCCGATGATCTGATTGGATACTAAAAAGCCCTTGGGGGTCAGATGCCACACACCGTTTTCCGACACAGCATAGCCGGCGGCCACGCACTTTTGCAGAAACGGCAGGAAAATCGGATCAAACCGGCGGCGGAACTGGGCTTCGTAATCCTTGGGATCCAGACCGGAGATTAGTCGCGCACCCAGCATCACCCACTCCACGTCCCGGTCTCTGGGCGGGATGACGGTGTTCTCGGAAAAGCGGAACTGTCCGCCGTGTGCGGCGGCGATGTAGGCGTCCAAGTCTTTTTCATAGGCATACCGGACGCCGCCGAAATCGCTGTGGGCGCCGGGGCCGAAGCCGGCGTATTCCTGAAGCTTCCAATATTTCAGGTTGTGCCGGGATTCCCGGCCCGGCTTGGCGAAGTTGGAAATTTCGTACTGCTCATAGCCGTACTGCTTCAAAAATTCCACGGTTTGCAGGTACATATCCGCCTGTTCCTCGTCTCCCGGCAGACCGGCGGTGTCCTTCATGGCAAAGAGAGGCGTCCCTTCCTCTACCTTCAGGCCGTAGCAGCTCAGATGCTCCGGGTTCAGAGCTACGGCAGCGGCGAGATTTTCCATCCATCGCTCCTGCGTCTGGTGGGGCAGACCATAAATGAGGTCCAGCGACAGATTTTGAATCTTGGCCTTCCGGGCAGCCTCCACCGCCTGTTGGACCTGCTCCATGGTGTGGACCCGGCCGATGGTTCGCAGTTCCTCGTCGCAGGCGGACTGCATTCCCAAGGAGATCCGGTTGAAGCCGCAGCGCCGCAGGGCGCGGAGGGCTTTCCAATCCCCGGTGGAGTCCGGGTTGGCCTCCAGAGTGATCTCCGCGTCACGGGCCACTTGATAACGCTTTTCAATGACCTTTAAAATTTTGCACAGGCGCTTTTCTCCTAAATAGCTGGGAGTGCCGCCGCCGAAGTATACGGTATCCACCGTATGAGACGCGGCCAGCGGCGCGGCTTCTGTCAAATGGGCGCAGAGGGCGTCGGTATAGGCGTCCATGCGGTCCTCGCCATGGGGCAGGGAGTAGAAGTCGCAGTAGACGCATTTGGCCTTGCAGAAGGGGATGTGGATGTACAGCCCCAGCGGCCGGACGGTTTTCATAAAAATGCCCTCCTTTTGGAATCATGGTCAACAGTTTACCGCTTTTCAGACTGCATTGCAAGAAATTTCACATACTTTTCGCCGGAATGGGGAAACTATGGAAAACTTGTGAAAAGAGGTCGCCCTATGGATATGACGCCCCGGGAATACCAACAGTATGTGCAGCGGAAAATGAAAAAGTCCCCCTTGGGGAAGGACGTGTGTCTGGCCTTTCTCGTGGGTGGGGCTATCTGCGCTCTGGGACAGGTCATTCTGGGCGGCTGGATGTCTCTGGGCCTGTCCGAGGAGGACGCGGGTACAGCCACCTCCTGCACACTGGTGACCCTGTCCTCATTGCTGACGGGACTGAATCTCTACAACAAGCTGGCCCGCTTCGGCGGCGCGGGAACGCTGGTGCCCATTACCGGCTTTTCCAACGCCGTGACCTCCCCAGCGCTGGATTTCAAGTCCGAGGGATTCGTCACCGGTATGGCGGCGAAGATGTTCACCGTAGCCGGGCCGGTCATCACCTTTGGGACGCTGGCATCGGTGATCTACGGCGTGATCCTGATGTTATTGAAATGATCGGCGGGGAGGGAAGTGCGTATCTGAACCGGATTCCTTTGGTGTGGAGATGTCTTGGCGAATCTGTGCGTCGGATTCGCCTTTCCTGAAAACGGGAGGTGACAACTGCGACCGACCCTGCAGCCTGCGGCCTTGCATTGAATTTTTGCAGAGCTGAACCGGTAGATGTATTGCGTGGCATTTTTCAAATTCTACAAAAAATTGTTATTTTTTTGTCATATCTTATAATTGCAAAAAAAACGGACACAGATTATACTAACAGTGTTAATGAGCGATATTGTTTCGCTTTTCTTTTTACATTGACTCGTGCACGTGCACGGAACGGAAAAACATATACAGCTCGAGTGGAGACCAACAGAGCAAGTATGGAACGCATCGCCGCTAGAGCCTGGCGTATCCCGGGGCACTGGAATCGGGTGCTGCCAGCTATGATCTTGACGGGCACGGTGTTGGGGGGAACAGCCCACGGCATCCGTTTTCAAATTAAAAATCTGTATACTTGTTGATACGATATGCCGCCTGCGGCGGCGAGAGAGGAGCAAGACATGGAAACCATTACCAACCTGATCAAAGACACGCCGATCCCCAAGATGGTCAAGGTTCGCCAGAACTTCGACAAGACCTGCATCCCTGAGAGCGATATTCCCGGCATCATCACCCGGGAGCTGGATCGCCCTGAGATCGGCGGCAAGATCCAGCCCGGTCAGAAGATCGCCATTACCTGCGGCAGCCGCGGCATCAATCACAATGCCGTGATGGCCCGTGCCATTGTGGACTTTGTCAAGTCCAAGGGCGCCGAGCCTTACATTGTGGCGGCTATGGGCAGCCACGGCGGCGCTACCGCCGAGGGCCAGCTCCAGATCCTCAAGGATTACGGCATTACGGAGGAGGCCATGGGCTGCCCCGTGAAAAGCTCCATGGAGACGGTGCAGATCGGCATTTCCGGCGTACGTCATCAGCCGGTATATGTGGATAAGAATGCCTCTGAGGCTGACGGCATCATCCTCTACAACCGCATCAAGCCCCACACCTCCTTCCGCGGCCCCTATGAAAGCGGCCTGATGAAGATGATGGCCATCGGCCTTGGCAAGCAGAAGGGCGCTGAGAGCATCCATCATCAGAGCCCTGCCATCATGCATGAGTTGGTGGAGGAGTACGGCCGGACGATTCTGGAAAACGCGCCGGTTCTGGGCGGCATTGCCATCATTGAAAACGCCTATGACGATACCTATCTCATCAAGGGCCTGAGCCCGGAGGAGATCATCAGCGAGGAACCCAAGCTCAAGGAGATCTCCTACAAGACCATCGCCCACCTGCTGTTTGACAAGTGCGACGTGCTGGTGGTGGATAAGATCGGCAAGAACATCTCCGGCGACGGCATGGACCCCAACGTGTCCGGCCGCTTTGTCCAGCCCAAGTACTGCTCCGGCGGTATTCAGGCGGAGAAGTGCGTCATCCTGGACCTGACCGACGAGACCCACGGCAATGCACAGGGCATCGGCCTGGCGGAGGTCACCACCCGCCGTCTGTTCAACAAGATGAAGCTGGAGATGACCTATCCCACCGGCGTGACCAACACCTTCCTGCATCTGATGAAGATCCCCATGATCATGGATAACGACCGGGAGGCCTTGCAGCTGGCCCTGATGTGCTGCCCCGAGGCGGAGGACCACGACCACATGAAGATGATCCGCATCCCCAACACCGCCCATATCGGTGTCATCGAGATTTCTGAGGGTATGCTGCCTTTGGTGGAGAACAACCCCAACTTTGAGGTTCTCACGGAGCCCTATGACCTGCCCTTTGACGAAAACGGCAACCTGTTCTGAAAAATCCGAGCTGCCGGAGGCCTGCCGTGAACAGGCGGACCGCCGGAAAGCTCTGGTTTTAAATAGTAGTGCAAGAAACGCAAAAAAAGAAAGGAACTGACTCTATGGTATCTCCCGCAATGCTGATCGTAGCACTGGTGATCGCAATCGCAATCATCCTGTTCTGCATCATCGTCCTCAAACTCAATGCTTCCATCGGCATGGTTCTGGCTAGCCTGTTCATGGGTGTGGCCGGCGGCCTCGACCTGATGACTACAATGGACACCATCTCCTCCGGCTTCGGCAGCATGATGACCAGCATCGGCCTGCCTGTCGGCTTCGGCACCATCCTGGGCCAGCTGATGAGTGACAGCGGCGCTGCCGACATCATCGCCGACAAGCTGGTTTCCGCTTTCCCTGAAAAGCGCTCCATCTGGGGCCTGAGCCTGGCCGGCTTCGTGCTGTCCATCCCTGTGTTCTTTGACGTTACCTTCATTATCCTGATCCCCATCGGCATCACCATTGCCGCCAAGATCGATATGAAGATGTGCTATGTCACCGGCTGCCTGACCATCGGCGCCACCACCGCTCACTGCGTGGTGCCTCCCACGCCCAACCCTCTGGCTGCCGCCGATATCTTTGGCTTTGATCTGGGCATCATGATGATCGTCGGTCTGGTTGTCGGTTTTATCACTGTTCTGGTGTCTGACTTCATCTATGTTAAGATCCACAACCGCGGCATTTGGAATGAGGAAAAGGACGTGAACCACAGCTCCAACGTTGTTAACGAGCTGGTAACTGCCCGCGCTGCTCAGAACAGCTCTAAGGCCCGTCCCTCTTTCGGTATGGCTCTGCTGCCCGTCGTCATCCCCGTGGTCTGCATTCTCTTCGGTACCCTGGGCAGCGCCATGTTTGACGAGGAGCCTCTGATCTGCAGCTTCCTGGGCAACAAGCTGGTTGCCATGACCCTGGGTACTCTGGGCGCTTACCTGGTGAGCCTGCCCTACATTGGCCGTGAGAATCTGGAGAAGTCTGCCGGTGAGGCACTGAAGAGTGCCGGCGTGGTGCTGCTGATCACCGGTGCAGGCGGCTCTTTCTCCTCTGTCATCACCGCTACCGGCATTGGCAATGCCATCGTGAGCCTGCTGGGCACCGATACCACCTCCGTCATCCCTGCCATGTTCCTGGCCTACTTCATTGGCATGATCTTCCGTGTAGCGCAGGGCTCCGGCACCGTGGCCGGCATGACCTCTATGGGCATCATGGCAACCATCGCTCCCGCCATCGGCTGCCATCCCGTGTGGATCGCGCTGGCCTGCCTGTCCGGCGGCAACTCCATCGGCCATGTCAATGACTCCGGCTTCTGGGTGGCCACCAATATGTCCGGCCTGACCGTGACCGGCGGTCTGAAGACCTACACCCTGGGCTCCTTTATCTCCTCTGTGTGCATTTTCGTGCTGGCTCTGATCGGCGCCCTGGTGATTCCCCTGTAAGTATATACCCGGCCCATAATATGAAGGAGGAATTATAAATGCGTAATGCAATGATTATTGATTCCAAGGACAATGTGGCTGTGGCCATCGAGCCGATCGCCAAGGGCGAAACGGCCACTTATGTCTGCGAAGGAAAAGAGGTATCTCTCCCTGCTCTGGAGGATATCACCATCTACCACAAGCTGGCTACCCGCGATATCCGCAAAGGGGAGCCTGTGGTGAAGTACGGTGAGCATATCGGCATCGCCTCCTGCGATATCAAAGCCGGTGAACACGTCCATGTTCACAACGTGGAAGGCCACCGGGAAAATCTGGAAGCAAAAGAGTAAGGAGAGTAGAACGATGACTTTTTACGGTTATAAGCGCCCTGACGGCCGTGTGGGCGTGCGCAATCATGTGCTGATTCTGCCTGCCAGTGTGTGCGCTTCCGATACGACCCGCATCATTGCCCAGCAGGTGACCGGTGCCGTTACCTTTAACAATCAGCAGGGCTGCTCTCAGGTGGCCCCTGATCAGCAGCTGACGATGGACGTGATGGCCGGCTATGCCGCCAATCCCAACGTCTACGGCACGGTGGTCGTCTCTCTCGGCTGTGAGAACTGCCAGATGGATCTGGTGGTCAAGGCCATTGAAGAGCGCACTAACAAGCCCCTCAAGCAGGTCATCATTCAGGAGGCCGGCGGCACGCTGAAGGCTGTGGATATGGCTGTGCGCTATGCCAAGGAGATGGTGGCTGAGGCATCCATGCTCCAGAAAGAGGAATTCCCTATTTCTGAACTGATTGTCGGCACGGAATGCGGCGGCTCCGACCCCACCAGCGGGCTGGCAGCGAATCCGGTCATTGGCGAAATGAGCGACCGCATCGTGGCTGCCGGAGGTACCTCTATTCTGTCTGAGACCACGGAGTTCATCGGCGCTGAGCACATTCTGGCCCGTCGGGCTGCTACGCCTGAGGTGCATGACCGCATCTTTGAGATCGTCCACCGCTATGAGGCTGCTCTGCGGCTGGTGGGTGAAGAAGTCCGGGAGGGCAATCCCTCTCCGGGCAACAAGGCTGGCGGCATCACCACGCTGGAGGAGAAGTCTCTGGGCTGCATCCACAAGGGCGGCCACAGCCCCATCAATGCTGTATATGATTACGCCAAGCAGGTCGAGAGCAAGCAGGGCCTGATCATTATGGATACGCCGGGCAATGACCCCTCCTCCGTGGCAGCCATGGTAGCCGGCGGCGCACAGGTGGTCGTGTTTTCCAGCGGCCGCGGCACCCCCACCGGCAGCCCCATCGTCCCGGTTATCAAGATCACCGGCAATAAGCTGACCTTTGCCAAGATGGAGGATAACATCGATCTGGACGCATCCCCCCTGATCTACGGTACCAAGACTCTGGATGAGCTTGGCGGCGAACTGCTGCAGATGGTGGTAGACACCGCCAGCGGCAAGCAGACCAAGGCGGAAGCGCTGGGCTTTACCGAAATGGCCATCGCCCGCGTCTGCAACTACGTCTGATTTGTTTTTCCCCTTTATAAAGTACATCGCTGGCTCTGACGCGGCTTTATGTCGCGTCAGAGCTCAGTGTGTCGAAAAAGTCTTTTCTTCCCGCTGAGCAAGTTTTCAGAACTTTATAAAAGTTCTGAAAACTAAGGATTTCAATGGCGCAGGACACCCTTCTTGGGTTTCCCGCGCACACCCTTCCTTACCGTCGCGGAGGATTTACCACTTTATCGACAGTCTCGGCTCTGACGCGGCTTTATGCCGCGTCAGAGCTTTTTTGTGCAAAGAGAGAATTGGATAGACCGTCCCAATATTTAAGAGCGGAAAGAAAGCGGCCGCAAACAGGTGGCATATCATCAGGGCTTCTTCCTTGTATAAGCTGTGCAAAATTTGTGAACTTTTTTCGCTTTAACAGGGTTACATAACGATGTGGAAAAAGCTGTGGAAAATGTGAAGAACCCTTTGGAACCGGGGAAAATCCGGGGTGACGGGCTGTTATATAAAAAGTTACGTAACAACCTTTCTGGGTGAAACGGCACTCTTTCTGACAAAAAAACGGGGAACAGCGGGGGATGCTTGCAGTCGGGACGGGGATATGCTATAATCAACTCAGTATGAAAATGGCAGAATGTTCCCTGATAAACAGGGAATTGCCCTCTTGGAGGAACTATGGCGACAAAAAAACAGGATTATGGCAACGATAGCATCTCATCTCTGAAAGGCGCGGACCGGGTCCGGAAACGGCCCGGCGTCATTTTTGGCTCCGACGGTCTGGACGGCTGCGAACACGCGGTTTTTGAGATTCTCTCCAACTCCATCGACGAGGCCCGGGAGGGCCACGGCCGGGTCATCACCGTGACGCGGTACAATGACCGCTCTATTCAGGTGGAGGATATGGGCCGCGGCTGCCCTGTGGACTGGAACGAAAAGGAACAGCGCTACAACTGGGAGCTGGTGTACTGCGAGCTGTACGCCGGCGGTAAGTATGATAACCTCACCGGCGACAACTATGAATACTCTCTGGGCCTCAATGGTCTGGGCGCCTGCGCCACCCAGTACGCCTCCCGCTATATGGATGTCACCGTCTGGCGGGACGGCTTTGAGTACAAGCTCCACTTTGAGCGGGGCGAGATCGTGGGGGGACTGGAAAAGACGCCCCTGCCCAAGTCTCAGGTGAAAAAGACCGGCACACGCACCCGCTGGCTGCCGGATCTGGATGTGTTTACCGACATTGCCATCCCGGCGGAATACTTCACGGATGTGCTGCGCCGTCAAGCAGTGGTGAATGAGGGGATTACCTTCAAGTTCCGGGATCAGCAGGAGGACGGCTCTCTGCCTGAGGAGGATTTCGTTTACGAGCACGGCATCCAGGACTATGTGGCGGAGCTGGCCGGAGAGGGCGCACTGACCGCCCCGGTGTTCTGGCAGGCGGAAAAGCGGGGCCGGGACCGGGCGGACAAGCCGGAGTACAAGGTGAAGCTCTCTGCCGCCTGCTGCTTTTCCAACAAGGTGCAGGTCATCGAGCACTACCACAACTCCTCCTGGCTGGAGCATGGCGGCGCGCCGGAAAAGGCAACAAAAAGCGCTTTTGTCTCCGCAGTAGATAAGTACCTGCGGGAGCAGAACAAGTATCAGAAAAACGAAAGCAAGATCACATGGCAGGATATTGAGGACTGTCTGATCTTCGTCTCCAACAACTTCTCCACCCAGACCAGTTACGAGAACCAGACGAAAAAATCCATCACCAACAAGTTCGTGCAGGAGGCCATGACGGAATTCCTGCGGACGAATCTGGAGATTTACTTCATCGAGAACCACTTCGACGCGGAGAAGATCGCCGAGCAGGTGCTGGTGAACAAGCGCAGCCGGGAAAGCGCGGAGAAGCAGCGGCTGAATATCAAGAAAAAGCTCTCCGGCAATATCGACATCTCCAACCGGGTCCAGAAATTCGTGGACTGCCGTTCCAAGGATGTGGAGAAGAGGGAGATCTACATCGTGGAGGGCGACTCCGCATTGGGCAGCGTCAAGCTGAGCCGGGACGCGGAGTATCAGGGCATCATGCCCGTCCGGGGCAAGATTTTGAACTGCCTGAAAGCGGACTACGCCCGTATTTTCAAAAGCGAGATCATCACCGATCTGATCCGGGTGCTGGGCTGCGGCGTGGAGATCCAGAACAAGCACGTGAAGGATCTGGCAGCCTTCGATCTGAACAACCTCCGGTGGAACAAGGTGGTCATCTGCACCGATGGCGACGTGGACGGCTTCCAGATCCGGACGCTGATTTTGACCATGCTCTACCGCCTGACCCCTACCCTGATCCAACAGGGCTATGTGTATATCGCGGAAACGCCGCTTTTCGAGATCAACTGCGGGGATAAGACGTGGTTCGCCTATTCCGACAAGGAGAAGGCGGATATTGTCAAAGCTCTGGAGGGGAAGAAGTACAAGATCGACCGCTCCAAGGGCCTTGGTGAGAACGACCCCGACATGATGTGGCTCACCACCATGAACCCGGAGACCCGGCGGCTCATCCGGGTCATGCCGGAGGATGTGGAGCGGACGGCGGAAGTGTTTGACCTTCTGCTGGGGGATAACCTCCAGGGCCGGAAGGACCATATCGCGGAAAACGGAGCAAGATTTTTGGATCTGGCGGATATTTCATAAATGTGCCGCTATGCGGCACCAGATTGCGGCCCCCACTTTTCTTTTGTCTTGTCAAAAGAAAAGTCGCCGCCGCAGCGGTGGAAAAGAAAAGCGCTATCAACCAAACTTGCACACCGTGCAAGTTTGGGAAAACGGGTTCTGTGAGAACTGCTGTGCAAATGAAGCAGTGCGTACTAAATCACGGGCGGGGTACACATCTTGCTTAACTCTGTGCGCCGTGACGATCAAACATTAAATCCCGGGGCATAGGCAGGACACCCCCTGCTCCTCTTTCCGCTGCCGCTGATACTCATTTGCGGAATCAGCCAGCGCGTAGCGGAGCGGAACGCGCGGGAGCAGAAATACGCCGATTCGGTTTTGCAGCCTGATGTGCGGTGTGCCTACAGGTGCGGGGACGCAATGCCGGACGGAACAGGTTTAGCACAGCCGGTAGGAGACTTCCGGATTTGGTCGGAAGTCCGTGACAGCCAGCCCCCGTTTCGGGTGATTTGACACAGAAGTGTCAAATCATCCCTGACATTTTTTCTTTTCCACCGCGCACGGCGCATTTTCTTTTTGATGTTTCAAAAAGAAAATGGGGGGTGCATTCCCCACGGCAAAGCCGTGCCTTCCTGTGCCGCAAAGCGGCACCTCGTTGCATCCCTGCGGCGGTTCGCCACGCTCTTTTGTGAAGCAAGGAACATACAGGGGACATCTGCACGGCAAAGCCGTGTTACCCAGCAATTTATCTGGCAAAAACACCACGTTTTGTGGACGAAATATAAGGAACGTTTACTATGCCGAAAAAGAAGCAGCCGGAAGGATCCCGGCATCCAGTCAACAACCCCAACGTCATGGGCCTCCGGGCGGCGGTGGTGGAGCAGCCCATCACCGACACGCTGGAGACCAACTATATGCCCTATGCCATGAGCGTCATCGTCTCCCGGGCCATTCCGGAGATCGACGGCTTCAAGCCCT
>ERZ772902.77-NODE-77-length-118048-cov-9.447162_pt1 | contig 118048 bp, 113 predicted proteins | sample MGYA00511470_ERZ772902 | MGnify/ENA primary metagenome ERZ772902 (study PRJEB29015, sample SAMEA2737717) | human gut metagenome | biome: human gut; feature: human-associated habitat; material: faeces | place: China | collected 2012 ... | reverse complement strand
TCCTTTCCATTTTACCATTTCATTTATTATTTTTCAACTGATAAGTAAAATTTTATTGTATTTTCTCTCATATTTTTTATCTGGAAGTTCCCCATGCAATACTTTTCTTTGGATTTGAATTGTCTTAATTCGGATTTTTACCTTTCGCTATAGCGAAAGCAGAAATTAAATTCTTAGATTTAATAATAATTTGATAAAATTTTTTAGAATTCTAATATATTAACGTTAATCCTTACATAGATGCTTATCTATGTAAGTTCATTAATTATATATCTCAAGCCATAGAAAAACAAGCAAAATCGTGTAACAAATTATTACACATTTGCCTGTTTTTCAACATTTTTTTCAGCCGCCTTTCGCTATAGCGAAAGGTAACTTCTTTTTTTAGTTCCACTGTGTGGAACTGCCATTTTAATTTTCAATTATGATTCTATTGTCTTTCATTTTCTTTTTTATTTCATCATTTCTATATGATTTTATACGATATTCATTCTTTCCATCAAATCTAATTGTTACAGATTTTGTATAATCGGTATTACTCATCTCACGCATTTCATCTATTATAAGACTCGCTTTAGTTTCTTTCATAGTCTCGAATGTAGTCATAAATCCGATGCCAGTACCTCCAGAATCTTTGTGTGTAGTTGCAGGTTTCAAGCCTAAATTTAGTAATGTATCAATTTCAAATTCTATACCTGTATCAAATACACAAAACTCATAAACTCCATTATTCTCTCCAAGCACCGCTAATATGCTCTTGAAAGTATTATTGCTAAAATCAATTGCAATAATCGCATCTCTTAAATGGTCACCAATCAAAGTAACTAATCTACTTTGTGGGATTTTATTATTTATCATATGATAAATATTTCCAATAATTTTTAGATTAAATTGAATTTTCTTGCTATCGCACTCTGACTGCATATACTTAAACATATCATCAATTTCAACTATTCCTGTAGTTGGTAATTTATCTAAAGTTTTAATCTCCTGAGCTTTATCTGTGTACTCTTTTGTTAAATCGTTTATTTGTTTAGAGAGATCTAACTCATCTGCTATTTCGGTATTCATACTCGTTATTTCTTCAACTTTATGTATCAAAGACTTCTGTCTGTTGTAGAATTCATGATTTAACTTGCTAATCTTATACTTTTCATCAGATAGAGATTTTATTTGAGCATCCTTCAAAGCAATTTCAGATTTATACTCTTCAATGTTCTTGGCTAAAAGCTTTTGTTTGTAGTACAAGGTTAAAACCTTTTGCATTGTAAAAAGCATTAATACTCCTAGGACTATAAGACTAACAATTATCTGTTTTGTTAAATTTCCATAATAATTGCCAGACATGTAATATATTAATAATATAATTGCACTTATATTTATAAGAATAACACTCGCATATTCATTATTAATCTTATATTTCACAAATGCAAATCCCTTTTTAAATCTCTTTATATTAAAAAATATCTCTACAAGCACTAAATGTATCAAAATAACTAATACAGTATTTATCAATTTTTCTTTAATTTTAAAAAGTAAAATTAAAGGTATTTCTAACATCACAGATATACCAAATAAAGTATAAACTATTGCACTTGCTATTAAATTTGTAACCATTAAATTATTATTGTCATTTTTCTGTATAAATTTTAGAGATACTACTTGCAAAGAATACATAACTATTATATTAAGCATATTATCAATATACTTTGCAGATATTATATATATTAAAGTTATTGCTAAACTCCATATTATTAGCTTACACACTTTCTTATAATTTATGTTCTTTGAGACAATCTTTTGATTTACGTAAAAGGTAATAATATTTATAAATAATATCTTCAATATCAACGTTATCACATTTGTTTCCATTTTTCTTCCTTTTTTATTTTGATTATATTATAAAAATAAGATGCAATCAATATTTTTTTATTAATTACATCTTATTTTTTAGTTACTATAATCCCATTATATATCTAACCCATTCCCATATTTCATCCCAAGTCATCTTGCGTTCACCACCTATCTTTTTATTTATTACAATAAAAAGATACCACTCGAGTGCCTTGATACGAGTGGTTTTTAGAGGCGAACATCATGTGTAAATTTTGAAATTCTATAACATTTTATACAATTTCATTCGCACAAAATTTTCACTTTTTTCTTAAATTTTATGAGTTTTTTTACCAATAGATAAAACTTAATCTAAAAAAGAGTGTAATTTTAATATAAAGTCCTTATTGGAACACACACTTTTTTTCAGTGTCAACTCCACTTTGTACATTATATAAAAACTCACTCTTTTTTTTAGATCTCTTTCTTTATTTTATCTACATAATAGTAAATGAATTCTACAGGTGTTGGTACACCAGTATTATAATTTATGTGTGCTGTATAAAGTTTCTCTAAATCTTCAATAGCAGTTACTCTCCATGCACGCACTATCGCATTTTGCATAGCTCTATTTATAGTACTTGTAGGTCTTTTATGTTTTGATAACAAGTATTGATTTATAGAAACCTGACTATTCTCTCCTTCCTCAGATAACAAATATGTTATTGCATCAAATAAATATTTTCTGCCCTGCAAGTGTGATGCTATACCTATTAAATCTAATTCGTAATTTACCTTTTCCGCTATTAGTTTTTCTTGTTTTTCCTTTTCTTCTTCTATTTCTTTTATATCTGTAGATGCTGTATTTGTATAATTGTTAAGTAATAGTAACGTGTTTATTACATTTTCCACATTATAGTTTTCTTGCTTCTTATAGAAAATGAAGTCAACTTTATTTTGATGTAAATAATCATATACTGAATCTGAATATACATTTGTTGTTACAACAATTTTTGGAATTTTACTTAGCTTCGTAATTTTAAGCTTTTCTAAAAACTCAAATCCATTTCCAGTACCTGAATTTAGCTCTAAGTCTAAGATTACTCCATCAATATCATTTTCCTTTAGACATTTAATGCCTTCTTCTGTTGAGTTTGTTATCTTCACAAATGTCACATCATTCATTTTCTCGGCTAATTTTTTAAATTTATCTTGTTCCTTCTTTTCATCTTCAATTAATATCAATTTCATTTCTACATCACCTTCTACTTCTTATTTTCGACATATTCTATCATATATTGTCATGTTTTACCACATCTTCTATCTGCTTTTTGTCATCTATTTTTAATTTTTTCAAACTAAAATCTATTAAAATAGAGAAAGAAAGGATGTTTTATTATGTTAAGAAAAGAAATAGGATTAAGAGTAAAAAATATACGTTTAAATATGAATATGACGAAGCAAAAAATGGCAGATTTGCTCGATATTTCTGGACAATATCTTGGCATGATTGAACGTGGTGAAGGCACCCTGTCTGTTGATAAACTGAAGATACTTTGTGATATGACTGGTTTATCTGCTGATTATATTCTATTTGGTAAAGATTTTAATTCTACTCTAAACCTTTCTAAAAAACTTTCAGGTTATTCTGATGAAGAAATAAAACTTGGTTGTGCAACGCTTGAAAATTTAGCCTTGTTTCTTAAACATATAGATTAATAATTAGCCTATAAATTTGAATTAACATTATTTCAAATTTATAGGCTTTATTAAAATTAGTTTTCTGATATAAACTTATAAATATTATTTCAAATATTTTATTTCAAACATTGTTCCTTTTCCCTCTTCCGACTCAACTTTGATATATCCGTTTGCTTTTTCTATTATTGTTTTTGCGAGCGAAAGTCCAATACCAATACTATTTTCAGAACTATTTTTTGATTTATAAAATCTTTCAAATATATGATTTATGTCTTTCTTACTTATTCCTTCTCCTTCATCTTTAATCTGTATTTTTACAAACACACTCGTATTTTCCACATTTATATAAATGTTAGAATTATCACTACTATGTTCCACAGCATTTTTTATTATGTTTGTAATTGCTTCTAATTGCCAATTGTAGTCAGCATTTATTGTAGCCGCTTCGTCTATATTAGAAATTATTTTTATATTTTTTACATCTAATATTATTGCTAAATTTGATACGGCTTTATCTATTAAGTTCCTTACATTTATTTCTTCATTTTTCATTACAATAGCCCCTGCATCAAATTTTGCAAGTTTCAGTAATGAGACTACCAAAGAAGAAATCCAGTCAACCTGTTTACTTATTTCTTTTATGAACTCTACTCTAGTTTTACTATCCATGTTTGGATTGTCTTCTATATTATCTAGCATTATTCTCATTGATGTAATTGGCGTTTTTATTTGGTGTGATATATCTGCCAAAGAATTACTTAGGCTCACTTTTTCTTTCTCACTATTTTCAGCAGTTTCTCTTAATAATATTGTAGTTTTATACAATTCATTTCTTAACCTTGATATTTCATCTTCTCCGTTTTCTTCTATTTTTAGCTTGTAGTTGCCTCTGTTTACTTCATTTAAATATTGATTTACTTCTCTTATTCTGATTTCTTTTTTATTATTGTAATATATCACAATTAATATAATTACAATTCCAAATATTGAAATATATAATATGTTTATTTTTCTGTCTACATTTTTTTCATCTTCTAATTTTTTTATATAATTTTCATTATCTAAATAACCATATTTTTTTAATATATTGGTTTTGTTATTTTTAGTGTTTCTTAATATATTCAATATTTCTTCTTCTCTTACATCTGGATATTTTTCTATTACTGTATCAACTATATTCGATATTGCTGAATTTACTATATATTCATATTTTTCATTCTGCTTTTCTGAAATATAACAATATCCCAATATTGCAACAATTACTAAACATGCTCCGCATATTGCAATTTTAACTTTTTCCATTTATTCTCACTCCCTGCTTACTTTTCAACTCTGTACCCAATTCCTTTAATAGTTTTAATTACATCATTTTCTCCGAGTTTTGCTCTTATTCTTTTTACATAAACAGTAAGCGTATTATCGTTTACAAAGTTTCCTGCCACATCCCAGATTTTATCTAAAATATTCTCTCTTGTTACAGTCTTTCCCATATTAGAGAACAACAGTACTAAAATTTTGTATTCGAGCGCTGTAAACACAATTTCTTCCTGTCCTACATATACTCTGGATGCATCTAAATCTATTATTACATTTCCTGCCTGTAGTTTATTGCTTTCTTCTTTTTCATATCTTTTTAAAATATTATTTATTCTTGATATTAACTCTCGTGGTCTAAAAGGTTTTACGACATAATCGTCTGCTCCTAAATCAAACCCATTTACAACATCTTGTTCTTCGTCTTTTGCTGTTAAAAATAATATAGGAGTCGTCATATTTTTCTTAATATCTCTGCACAATTCAAAACCACTTCCATCTGGAAGCATTACATCTAATATTATTAGGTTAAACTCACTTTTGACAAGCTTGTCCTTAGCAGTCTTTACATCACTTGCAAGTTCTACTACAAATTTTTCTTGCTCTAATGAATATTTTAGCCCTTTCTGAATAGCCTCATTGTCTTCTACCAATAAAATTTTTTTCATTCATTTCTCCTTTTATAAATTTTAAGAAATAACTTATATTAAAATATAAATTATTTCTCTACTATTAATAATACGTATTTCTATTATATTTGCCCATTTGCAGATAATTTGCATATATTCCTGTTGTTGATATTGTGATAAATTTTATTGCATATATGTCACAATAAACTAAACTATCATTTTCAAATGAACGAAGCAAAATATAGCTTGCGCCAACATCTTCTAGTACACCAATTCTATCAACTAAATTATTTGTTCCAATTAAAAATTCAACACGCATCAATTTTCCTATTTGTTCACGTAAAAATGCCGGTGTATATATTGGATTTTTCAAGGTTTCTGGCCAATTATCTTGCTGGTTTGGATTTAGCAACTGTCTATTTTCTATTTCTTTATTTTCCATTTACCATTCCTCCATCAAGGTACTTTTGTCAGTTGAAAAAAATTGAATCCACATAATCTTTCAACAATACCTCTTTTTAAGTGTTATTATATAGAGGTGTTGGCTTGTAAAAGCAATGTTTGCCTAGCCTTGTATGCAAACTTCCTGAACCATTTGCTGGAAAAGTGCTTCCACACGTTGGTCTAAATGGATTTAAGTACCACAAACAGTTATCTATCTCATTTAGCCTGTTACCTGATAATGCCCAATCTGCAATGTTATAATGCACATCTGTCGGAGTCATGTTGTATATGTTTTGACTGTTATAGCTTCCACGTATAGTTTCTCTTGCACAGTCAAATTGTCCTTGTTGAAATAATATGTTTCTAATATTTCCCCCCTGCGAAATTCTTGCATATTCGCCGTTTGGGACATTTACTCTATTCATTATAACGCTTGCCACGGCCTTCATTCCATTGTCTCCTTCACCGCCAGCTTCACATTGTATCATTCTTGCAATTAATTCTCTTTCCGAATACGCCATAAGTTTTACACCTCTTTTATATTATATGTGAATGTAAAGCTTATGTTCATTATTTTTCACTTTTCTCTGTTAAAACTTCCGTTTCTTGCATTTGCTTTTTTTCAATTCTTTTCTCTCTAAATGTGCTTATCATAACAATTATCGCACTTATCATAATAAATAAATAGAAATTTGCTCCTCTTGTTAGAAGCATTGCACTGCTAATTATTGTCTCTGGAAATACGTTTCTAAATATTCCTAAAAATCCTCCCTCGCTCACTCCAACAGCCCCAGGCGATGGAATTCCAGACACCGTAGCATATAGCACTGCTTGTAGTGTTAATATTTCGAAAATATTATGCTCTGTTAATCCGAATGCCAAATAAATCCAATATGGCACACTGTAATATGCTATCATTTGTACAACAGTTGTTAGCACTGTTTTTAACATTAATATTTTGTGTTCTTTTATATATTTTGCACTTGTTTGATACGATTCTAATTCTTTTTCTAGTTTTTCTTGCTTTTTTTCCACATTAGGAATTCTAAAAAATTTTAGTAATTTCACTGCAAACTTTATTAATCCTTCTGACAGCCTCTTTGAAAAAATTGCAATTATCAGTAACATTAAAGCACTTGAATTCAATATGATTCCAAGTATTAGTAAATAAATTAGTCCACTTTTTAATACATCAAAATGTATTACAGCACTTATAATTCCTACTGTTATTGTGACTATTTGCAAGCTGCAAAGTTGCATTAACAACGCCAGAGTAGAGTGTGCAACAGAAATGTCATCTTTATGCATATAATATATCTCCATTGGCTGTCCTCCACTAGCAGCAGGAGTTATTGCACTAAAGAAAAATCCAATTAGTGTGTATCTAATATTACTTATAAACTTCGATTTTTCGCCAAGTTCTTTCAAAATTCTCGTAATATTTACAGCTTCTCCCAAAATGTAAATGCTCATCGCAAGCACAGCAAATAAAATATATTGCTTTTTTACCTTGGCAGCAACACTAAATATTTGCGAAACATCTTGATCTTTCAGCACTAATGAAAATGTTAAAATTATAAGTAATATAAATATTGTTAAATTAACTAATATCTTTTTTATTTTGCTTTTCTTCTCTTTTTCCATGTTATCCTCATTTTCTATATTAAATTTATCATTCATTTGTGACTTTTAAGTGACTTTCGCCCAAAAAAGGGCGTCCCTATTGGGCGAAAATTGCTCTTACTTTTGGTAATAAATAATGACTGCCACCTTTTCCTTTTACGTTTTCTACCATGCTTACTACTAGTAATAAGCTCTCATCACTTTCTCCTACGTTGAATGCATTAAACCAGCCTATTTCTGTGCCTTCGGTATCGTCCTTTGATTGTTTTATTTCTGCTGTTCCTGTTTTTCCTGCTATTGTTTTTCCTTCAATTTTTGCTGAATGTGCTGTTCCACTCGGATTTTCTACAACTTGTATTAAGCCGTCTCTTACTTCGTTTGCAGCTTCTTTTGAAAATGCATTTTCCTTGTAGTATTTAGCCGTTTGTGAACTTGCATTCTCTTTATACTCCAAGTATGGCATTATCATGTTGCCTTCATTTACAAATGCTGAGTACATCATTGCCATATGTATTGGGTTTACTAAGACTTCTCCTTGACCATATCCGGAATTTGCAAGTTGTGTTTCGTTTGTAAAGCTTTCACTGTTTGAGTATGAAGACTTGCTTATTGTTTGTGGAAACTCTATTTGTTGTCCAAACCCTATATTTTTTAGTGAATTTATTAGATTTTTGCCTCCTATTTTTAAAGCAGCCTTAGCAAAATATATGTTATCTGAATGTATTAATGCATTTTTCAGATTTGCAGGTCCATTATACGTAGAAAGTGTTGTTATATAGAAATCTCCCCAAGAACTATCGTTCTGCCACTTTGTTCCGCTTCTTCCAAAGTCATCATCTGCTGAAAAAGCACCAGTAGTTAACCCTATTGCGCCAATTATCGGTTTAAACGATGACCCAGGAGCATATGTTGCCAAATATCTATTATATAATAAATTATCTGGGTTTTCCGTTAAATTCTTATAATCTGCCGTTGTCATTCCTAAGCTAAAATCATTAGAATCAAATGATGGGCAACTTGCAAGTGCAAGCACTTCTCCCGTCTTCGGGTTCATAACAACAACAGCACTCTTGTCATCTTTAAACTGTTCATATACAGTCTGTTGTAATTTACTATCTATTGTCAAATTCACATCTTGACCGTCTTTTTGTTCTTGTTTTGCAATAGATGTTTTCTTATTTCCATTTGCATCTTCTATGTAAATTTCTGAACCGTTTACTGCTCTTAAAGTACTCTCGTAAGCACGTTCTAATCCATATTTTCCAATTTTACTACTCGAAGTATACCCATCTTTTGCCTTTTCTTTCAGCTCTTCCGCATTTATTGGTTGGATGTAGCCCACTAATTGAGAGGTTGACACTCCCTGTGGATATATTCTCTCATCTGCATCAATTATTTTTATTCCCTTTATCTCTAGTAATTTATTCTTTAATTCCATTTCATTCTTTCCCACAGTCTTTAACGGAACAAAAGTATCAGCCTTGACATATGATGCCGAAAGCTCGCTATTTATACCATCTGAAGTCATATTTAAAAGTTCAGCAATTTTTGCAATATCTTCTTCCCTATTATCACTCATCTTTCCAGGAACAAGACCTATTTTTGAAGCAACTCCGTTTGTTGCCAAGTATTCTCCATTTCTATCTAAAATACTACCTCTCTTTGCTTCTATGGTCTTTACCCTTACCTTATCTTCGGTATTCAACTTTGGAAAAATCAAGTTAGACGTCCAATCTATTTTATATTCTTTTTCTTCGTTCAATTCAAGAGTTACAGTATTTGTAAAGTCAACATGTCCAGACATTGTATCCATACTATTTTTATATGTAACTTTTGCTAATTTATTTTCATTTTCTATACTCTGTATGTCAACACTAAAATTTTCAGCCTCTATGCCTTCATAAATATTTTTATTTCTCTTAATAAAATCTTCTTCCGAAATATTAGCTTTGCTTTTTGATGACAACAAAGAATACATATCTTCATACTTCTTATCATTAATATATGAAGCAAAAGTCTGCAATACGTCTTCCGGTTTATTTTTAGGTTTATTGTTAAAATATATCGTTATTCCTATTCCCACAGATATCGCTAATATTAGAATAATGCTTATTACAATAATTATAATCTTCTTATTTTTCATTGCTATTTTCTCCCAATCTCTATTTTCCATTACATTATATCATACAAAACTACGAATAGCATCAGTTATATAAAATTTTTCGAAAACCAAAAGACCAGATTAATTACAATCCAGTCTTTTGCTAGTTACAACTTATTAATATTTATAATTTTATATATTATCCTGTCTTATTGTTTCTATTATGTTTTGCTTGTTTATTTTGTTTAGTGAATATTTCATTGTTAGTCCTACTATTATAAATACAAATATTACAGAAATTATTATTGCTTGCCATGGTATTATAAATCCAAAGTCTATCGAATTTGTAAACGATTTGAATATTTCATATGAGCCTAAAAGCCCTATTGGAATTCCTATTAATAGTGATTTTGTTCCATACATTACGCTTTCTAGTCTTATCATTTTGTTAAATTCTTTTGTTGTCATTCCTATTGATTTTAGGTTTGCAAATTCTTTTGAGCGTAGTATCATGTTTGTTGTTATTGTGTTGAATATATTAGTTACACCAATTAGTGTGATTACTGCTATGAATCCATACAAGAATATTGATACGAGTATTATTATCCTTTTTTGTTGATCTGCATACTCAGCTAAATTTGTTATCATTATATCTTCAAAGTCTTCGCCTTCTTTTTTAAGGTCTGTTAGCTTGTTTTCTATTTCTGATGGTTTTTGTGCATCTATGCATAGGTTTCCACTATTTAATTCACTCTTATCTTTAGTAACTACTGGATAATCTTCAGATACAAACAAGTAGCCTCCCTCTGTATAACAACTTTCATATCCCATTGGTCTTTCTGTTGTAATTTTAGATATTTTTATTTGCTTTTGCTCATCATCCATAGTAACTTCCATTGATTCTCCAGCTTTAACATTAAAATAATGCTCAACCTTAGATTTTCCTTGCCCTAGATAATGCATCATGTCGTCTCCAAGTATTGCTATATTTGAATAATCTTTCTCGTTCATTCCAAGGCTTTTTACATATGACTTGAAGTAGTCATTGTTAACCATAACAATTGTCAAACCTAGAGTATTATATTCATATTTTCCAACATTTTCTTGGAAGTCTTCTTCATATATCTGTTTTTTATTTTCTAATTCTTCTTTAGCAAAGTCTGTTCCATATTTGTTTACGTCTATCTCAGCACTAGTCTGGTATGAATAACTGTAGCTATTTATTCCGCTCCATGTCGCAATTTTTTCATATAATGCTTCATTTCCACCATTTACGGCTATGTTATAGCTCAAATCTGTATAATATGAACCTGTCATCATCTGTCCATAAGTTAAAAATGATGAAAGTGCTATGAATATTGATATACTTACAACTAGCGACACTACTGTTGTTCTGTATTTTTTTCTATTTCTTTTTAAGTTTTTGCTTGCAATTACTCCGCCTATTCCAAATAATTTTTTCGTTAATTTTGATGTTTTTATTTTTCTCGTCTTTATCTTTATATCATCTGTTCCACGTATTGCTTCAATTGGTGGAATTTTAGATGCTTTTATTGCAGGAATTAAGCATGATAAAAATATTGTAATGCCAGAGATTACTACTGAAATTAAAATTGCCATTCCTGGTACATTATACACAAATTCTGTACCTTCCATCATGTCTCCAATTAATAAATTTACTATCCATAATAAAATTATTATTGCAACAATTCCTAATAAGATTCCAAGTGGAATTGCAATTATACCAATATATAATCCTTCTAGTAAAACACTTCTTTTTATTTGTTTTTTAGTTGCTCCAACAGATGCTAGCATTCCATATTGTTTTGTTTTTTCAGATACAGAAATACTAAAACTGTTTCTTATTACAAACACACTGCTTACGATTATTATTACTATAATAACACTTGCAATTCCATATAGAACTCCTAAAGTGCTCTCACTAAGAACTCCTTCGAACCTTAATAAATCTGCATTAACTTCTACTTCAATTTCATTCTTAGTTTCCGCTTCTATTGTGTTTTTTATTTGATTCTTTACATTTTCATATTCTTTTGGATTTTTTAGAGTTACATAGAAGTTGGCTGTTTGTGAGTTTTTTATTGTAGCATCAGCTGTCACTGATTTTTCATTTTCTTCTGCTGATAAAATTTCATTTGAAGCATTTGTATTTAATTTTGTGCCTATTGATGTTATTTTGTCTGTGCCATCTGCATTTTTCTCATCGTTTGAATATGTAACTGCCGTATAGCCTGGTGCTGTATATGGTTCTACACCCGTATTAGGTCTTTTCATTATTCCAACAACAGTGTATTCTTTTTTCTGTCCATCAACAATTTGCTCCTCATAATCTTCGTTGTCTCCGGCTTTTCCAGTCTCTTGATATATATATTCTTTTGATGAGCTTGCTAAATATGGATTTTTTTGATTAAGCTTACTGCCGTCCATTAGCTCTCTTGTTCCAACATGTAAAGTAATCTTATCTCCCATATTAATCTTAACTCTACCATTATCAATTAAATGTTGTGGAATAACAATCTCATTCTCATTTTGAGCCATTCGACCTTCTATCAATTTATATGCACCTTTTTCGAAAGCATTTTCATTCATAGCAACCACATAAATATATGGTTTATCCTCATTTTGAATACTCTCAAACTTACTGTATCCAAGCTCTTTTGTAGTATAATAACTATCAACCGCATTGTTCTGCGTAATATACTTTTGCTGTTCCTGTGGCACATTCGAAAACGAAATGTGATAATCTCCGTCAGAATTCTTAATAAGATTTACAAACGTCTGCTGTGCACTCGTGACCAATCCTGCAACCGCACAAACCAGCGCAGTAGAAAGCATAATTCCAATAATAGTAACAACAGTACGTTTCTTATTAAGCAATAAATTTTTCTTAGTCAATTTATTTAAAACATTCATTATATATTCTCCATCTTTTCGCCCAATAGGGACGCCCTTTTGGGGGCGAAATTAACTTTTCGTTTCCCAACAGCTTCCTTTACTGGACAAAATTTATATTATTTTTTCTTCTTCACCCAAGAAAGTGCGTCCCTATTGGGCGAAATTTTTCTCATCCTTTATTATCTTTCCATCTTCTATTGTTATAACTCTCTCTGCTTCTTTTGCTATTTCTAAGTCGTGAGTAATTATTACAACAGTCTGGTTAAACTTTTTGTTTGACAATTTTAATAATGATATTATTTCATCACTCGCCTTTGAATCTAAGTTTCCTGTTGGCTCATCTGCAAGCATTAATGCTGGATTATTTATCATTGCTCTTCCTATTGATACACGTTGTTGTTGTCCTCCAGATAATTGGTTTGGCAGATGCTTCTCTCTTTTTTCTAATCCTAATGTTTTTATTAGCTCATCTAATCTTTTCTCATCAACTTTTTGTCCGTCTAAGTCACATGGCAATGTTATATTTTCTCTTACATTTAATATTGGTATTAAATTGTAAAATTGATAAATTAAACCAATTTGCCTCCTTCTAAATATAGCCAGATTATCATCATTTAAGGAATAAATGTCTTTTCCATCTATGAACACTTTGCCTGAAGTTGGTCTATCCACTCCTCCTAACAAATGTAGTAACGTAGATTTTCCGCTTCCACTAGCTCCAACAATCGCAACAAATTCTCCTTTATCTATCGAAAACGAAATGTGGTCAACTGCATTAACCTGATTTTCACCTTTTCCATATGTCTTAACCAAATCTTCAACTCTTAAAATTTCCATTATATTTTCCTTTCCTTTCTTTTCAAATTTTCTTTTACTGGAATTATAATACATCATCAAAGTGACAAATAAATGACATTTGTAAATTTCTATTTCATTCATTAAAGAAAATTTTTTTCATATAAGTCACACAGATTTAATATTGATAGACTCAATCGAAATTCGTATACTAGAATTAGATATTATTAAAAATACATACTATAAGAATAAGCATGATAAAAAGGCTCAGTAGATGTCATTTTTAGATGACCCTAATTTTAAGAATGTATGACTCAAGGACAACATAAAAAATCTATTGAAATAAAAATGAGCGAATTTCTTCACTCATTTTTTTGTAGAACTTTTTTACATTCTGTTTATTATTTCAACATATTAATTTTAGTTATTTTTTGAGTTCTTTTGTAAACTCCAAATATTGTACATTATCATACACAAATTTTATGAATTCTTCTTTATCACTTAATTCTCCAATATATTCGCTCGGAATTTGTGATACAACTCCTCCCAATGATAATTTTTGAAATACGCTTTCAAATGCTAGTTTTTCTTTATAGTCTATTTTTTCATCTTCACTCGCATGGTACGAACTTGTATATTTTTCTTTGTCTGTTACATTTTTTATTACTCCAAATCTTTCTTTATCTATTCTTTCGAATGTTTTGCATACCTTTTGACTTGTTTCTCCATATAAGCAAAAACCTAAGCCAGAGGCTTTCTTCCACTTTTCAACAGTTTCTTTTAAATGCTTTACTATCTTTATAGCAAATTCTTTTCCATTTGATTCAGTGTTAGAAACTTCTTTCATCATCATTGTTGCTTCATATACTCCTACATATCCTAACGAAATTGTAGAGTAACCATCTTTCAAATATTTGTCTATTTTTTCTCCTGATTTTAAATGCGCTATCGCACCATATATCCAATGTATTGGGCTCGTATCACTTACTGTACCAAGCAAAGCATAATGTCTGCACAATAATGCTTCATGACACAATTCCAGTCTTTCATCTAGCAAGCTAAAGAATTTATCTTCATCACCATCTGCCACGATTGCAATTTGTGGTAAATTTATGCTAACAATACCTTGATTAAATCTTCCTTCAAATTTATATGTTCCATTCTCATCTTTCCATGGAGTTAGAAAACTTCTAAAGCCCATTGGCGAAAAGACATTTCCGCTATAATTTTCACGCATTTTTTTAGCCGATATAAAACTTGGTTCTTGTGTCTTATTTGCACATTCTAATGCAAGATGTGTTAAATAATCATATTTTTCACCATTTAAGCAGTTATTTTCATCGATTACATAGATCAACTTTGGAAATTCCGGATTAATATATTTTCCTTCTGCATCCTTCATTCCCTCAATTCTTTGCTTCAAAATTTCTTCTATTATAAGTGCATTTTCTTTTATGTATTCATCGCCTTCTCTTAAATACATAAATAATGAAACCAACGGACTACGCCCGTTTGTAGTCATTAGTGTATTTATCTGATATTGAAGTGTTTGTACACCACTCGTTACTTCTTCTTTTATCTTTTTATCTAATATTTCTTTTGAAGGCACGCCTCCAAACTCTTCCTTAAATTTTTCATAACTCTTTCTAACATACTTTCCCAAATGACTGATATCTACAGATTGTCCACCGTATTGTGTTGACGCAACTGTTGCAAGAATTTGTGCAAGAACCGTGCAAGCAACTCTAAAACTTTTTGGACTATCTATTAATTTTCCATTTATCACTGTTCCATTGTCAAGCATATCTCCAATATTAATCACACTAGAATTAAAAATTGGTTGTAAAAAATAGTCCATATCATGAAAATATAGTACGCCTTCTTCATGAGCCTTTACTATTTTTTCAGGTAACAGTAGTCTCTTCGTTAAATCCTTAGAAACCTCTCCAGCTATGTAATCCCTTTGTGAAGACGCAAGCACAGCATTCTTACGTGTTCCGTCTTCCAACATCTCCATATTTTGATTTTTTATGAGTCCAAGAATAGATTCGTCTGTGGTGTTCTTCTTTCTAACCAACGCTCTATTATATCTATAAATCATGTATTTCTTTGCAAGCTTAAACTTTTTCTTATCCATAAGTTGCTCTTCTATTATATCTTGCACATCTTCAACCAAAATTCTCTTTTTATCAAGTGACTCAATATATTTTATTATATCCTTAATATCTTGCTTATCTGCTCTTTCCTTTTCTGTAACCTCTTGGTTTGCCTTCTCAATAGCAATTGCAATCTTCTCTCTATTAAAATCTACTACACGTCCATCTCTCTTAATAACCTTCATAAATTCCTCCTTGGATTTATCTAAATTACTGCCTCTTTAGTTTCATTATAAATAATATTTTTTAATATAACTAAGCATTATTGTTTGCAAAACATTTTTCTGCCCACATCGACATAACTTACCTAAAAAACATTATCTCATAACTATTATACCTTAACAATTTATTTTTTCTGTTGCAAATGCAACGTTTTTGAAGTATAATTGAGTAAATTTTATTTACAAATTTAAGGACAATGTTAATGGAAATATCAGATATAATTGAAAACATTTCTTGTAATTGTATTAAGGTTCAACGTAAGACCTTTGAAAAAGGCAGTATTATTACAACTTACATAGAAAAAAGAAAACAAATTTGCATACTGCTTTCTGGAAAAGCAGATTTAATTAGATATGATTTAAACGGAAACAAGGATATAATAGAAAGTTTTGTTGAGACAGATATTTTTGGTGAAGCTTTCTACCCTGTTCATACCAACCACGAACTTTTTGTTTTAGCAATGGATAAGTGTGAGGCTCTTCTATTTTTGTATGATGACATACACGAAAAATGCAGAAACAACTGTAAATTTCACACAACACTCGTATCTAGCCTGCTAGAACTCATATTAAAACAGGCAGTACATCAAAATACAAGAATAGAAATCCTCTCAAAAAGGTCTATCAGAGATAAATTACTTACTTATTTTTCTATTCTTTCTAGTAAAAACTTCTCTAAAAATATTACACTTCCAATTTCAATGACTAGCCTCGCCGATTACCTAAGCGTAGATAGAAGTGCAATGATGCGTGAACTCAAATGCTTGGTAGATGAGGGATTTATAAGTCGTGATGGTAATAAAATAAAGCTTTTATTTTAACAAATTAAAGCTTTATTTTTTAGCTTTTACTTTCCATAAAGCCTCATTTATATTTTTTCAACAAAATAGCCCATTTTAAAGTAAAAATACATATTTTTTATATTCTTATGTATATCACTTCATTTAAAACAGGCTTTGACGTATTCAAATTTGTACGCATTTTTTAACAATATTTAGTCATTATCACTTTCTATATTACTCCCAACTTCATAATTTTCGTTTTCTGTATTTCTGTTCTCTGTATTTGTAATATTATTTTTTCCTTGAAAAGTCTCATTATTTTTATTGCTCTCTGTATTATTTGTTACTTCCGTATTTGTTTCAGTATTTTCCGTATTGCCTGGCACTTCTGTATTTTGCTCTGTGTTTTCTATTTTATTTTCAATATCGTTATTTTTATCGCTTTTTGTGTTTTCTTTATCATTCTTTTTGGCAATATCATACTCCTTCCAAGGGTTGTCCGAAGCTGGATCAGTTGGGTCCCAACTATTTACCTCACTGTCTCCAGAAATTTTTCTTTCTGATGGCTTACCCAATGGTCCAGGGTTAGAATCTTTGTAAAAATATACTTTTGTTCCAGCCGCACAATTATCATATATCCATTTTGCATTTTTTACAGTAAGCCTTATGCAACCCAAAGAAGCTGAAGTACCCAATTTATCATACTCCCAATATTCTAAACTTGCATTATTATATTTCTCAGTATATGGTACAGAATGGAACAATATATTTCCAGTTATTTGTGTTGCATATTGGCCATACACATCACCTTGAAGCCCTTTCCATTCCCATCCACCATATTTTTTTAGTGAATAAGTTCCGCTCGTTGGGGTTGCAAAGCCAACCGAACAAAGCATTACCTTTACGCAGTTTTTGTATTCTCCGTTTTCATCTTTTTCATATACATTAACTACATTTTGCTTACAATTTACTTCTAATCTATATTTTGTACCGCTCGTATTTTTAGCTTTTTTTCAGTTACTGTATTTTCAACTACTTCGTTCTCTTCTACACTATTTTCTATAATCTCTTCATTTACATCTTCTTCAATATTTTGTGTATTTACGAATTCATCCGCTAAACTTTCTGGTTCCTTTGTGGCAACTTCTTTCGCAGTATTCTTACTAATTATACTTGCAATTATTATCGTTATTAAAATAGCTAATATTAAAATTATAATTCCTAATATAATTCTTTGCTTTTCTTGTTTTTTCTTTCTATTCTCACTTCTTGATTGCATTCTAAAAATCCCCTTCATATGTTAGTAATAACATTATACATTTTAAGAATAGTCTCGTCAATAGAATTTTGCTATCTTAAAGATTTTAACTCTTTTATACAATTGCCACATTTATAGCATAATTTTTTTGCTCAAAATGTGTTACATAAAAGCCTTCCAAGGAGTATCCCTGGAAGGCAAGTATACTATTAAATTTTGGTGTTATTTTTAGAAAATGAATAAATGTTTTAATTAATCATTCATGGTACTCTTTGTCTCATATTTTTCCTTCAAACTCTGAACATACATCGAAAGATACTCATAATCAAGCGTAAATTCGAGGCCAAAAGTTGACTCTCTACCATTATACTTAATAGTATATTTTTCGTACCAATCTTCATTTATTATTGGTATATAAGAATCATATTAGTATTATATTTCCTCTTTATGTTAATGTCAACATTTTCCCCATTATTTACCTAATCAGTCATTCCAAATTCTTATTACTTGGTACTTCTATTGATTTTCCATCATAGCTAAATTTCGAGCCATGGCATGGGCATTCCCAAGTTTTATCTATATTATTAAAGTACAGCTCACACCCCAGATGTGTGCAAATAGGTTTTACTTTAAAAATTTCTCCAGTATTTGCTTTATACACTCCAACCTTTTTATTATCTATTTCAATTATCTTGCCCTCTCCTATTTTTATATCATCTATTTCATCTTTTGGTATTTTAAACCTACTCATAAGTATTGATTTATTGGCTTCTTTTAACATATTTCCTACTTCGACTCTATTCTTTATTGGTTCTACTCTTCTTGCTTTAAACAAATCTTCATACTCATTTTCTTTTCCTAATATTTTATCTGCTATTATGTTTGCCGCAACATTTGATGATGTAATTCCCCATTTATTAAACCCTGTTGCCACATACACATTAGGCATCGTAACAGAAAAATCTCCTATATACGGGATTTTGTCGAGACTTATGCAATCCTCTGCAGACCACTTATATAGCACTTCTGCATCTGGATACATTTTTCTTACAGCTGTTTCAAGCCTCGTATATCCATTTTTCAATTCCTCCGTTCCAGTTTTATAATCATAACCAACCGCTAATAGTAATTTCTTTCCATTATCCTCGATTACCCTAAAAGACATATTGGGGACTTCGTAATTTATATACATTCCATCAAACAATTCGCTTTTTACATCAGCAACTATTGCATAAGATGTTGATTGATACATCTTCAAAAAATAGTAACCCGGAATCTTTATAAACGGATATCTTGTAGCAATTACCACATAGTCTGCCGTAACTTTATTTTTATCTACATATATTTCGTACTTTCCATTCGACTTCTTTATATCTGTAACCTGAGAATTCTCAAATATTCTACTATTATTCTTAGTAATACATTTGGCCAGTCCATATCCATATTTTACAGGGTGAAGCTTTGCCTGACTCCTAAACTCAATCGCTCCTGCAATTTCCATTGGTAGCTCTATTTTTGTAACATATTGACACAAGTCTTTTTCTAATTTATCTACTGCTCTCTGCTCTTTTTTCAATTTGTCTACTTCTGTTTCTTTTGCAGTAAAAACATATGCCTTTTCTCTCTTAAAGTCACAATCTATTTTTTCATTCTGCACTATTTCACTAATATTTTCTATTGCCTTCTGATTTGCCTTTAAATATTTTTTTGCAAATTCTTTTCCCTGTGAATCTATTAAATATTTGTAAAAAACTCCATGCTGACTAGTAACTTTTCCAGTATTTCCGCCACTTGTGTGACTACAAATTCTATTTCTTTCTAATAAAACAACATTAGTATATTTGCTTAAATAATACGCTGTTGTAAGACCAGTAAGTCCTCCGCCAATAACACAAACAGAGGCCCTCATATCATTTCTTATACTCTCATATTCTTTATAATTTTTTCTCTCCTCTTCCCAAAAAGATTGCATAATTTTTTCCTCCCGCTCCTTCTAAAACATTTATTACACTATTTTTTCCAAGATTGAAAAATTTATGCAATTTTAAATTATTCGCAATTCAAACTTATAGACACAAAAAAATGCCAATTTTATTTGGCATCTTTTTTATCTATTTTTCATTTTCTTCTTTAATTTGCTTTTTCTTTTTTCCAGTTATACTAACATTGCTTACTTTTTCAGCAATCGCCTTAGTTGTGTCTTCAACCTTTGTTTCTATTTCTTCTTTTTGTCTAATTGCTTCTTTCTTTATTTTCTCTGTTTGGTCTTTAATTTTTATCTTAACAGCTTGCAATTTAGGGAAAGCATCCACCAATCTTCTATGTAATGCAGACTTGCTTTGTAAAATTTCCCTTACCTTCTTAGTAATCTCTTCTGTATTATCAGTTTCCTTACTTGCAGTAATATCAGCCTTTTTAATTGCTTTAATAACAACTCCAGAAACAATATTATCAACCACATAAATTGCAAATAATATTCCAGACACAATATTTAACCACATCTCTGGTATTAATTCTAGTTTTCCTAGCAAGAATGGATTTGTTATATATGTTACCATTAGTCCCAAAATTCCAAAAGGAATTATTGTACCTAAACAAACTCGTCCATTTAAATTAAACTTTCTTTGGCTATAATCCCACCATCTTGCCTTAAACATTTTTTCCATTACTAAACTGGTCAAGTATTCCAAAGTTCCGCATACGACTATCGCCATAACAAATAGCACAAGTGCATCATATTTATATCTTCCCAATAAAAATGTTATTAGAAGAGCTCCATAGCCATAAATCGGACAATAAGGTCCAATTAAAAATCCTCTATTTATAAACCTTTTATACTGAATAAGTTTACATGTAACCTCCATTATCCAACCTGCTACAGCATATATCATAAACAGCAAAAAATATATTCTAACATCATAACCTAGTATTGTCATAGAAAAACCTACCTTATAAATCAATAATTACATTAAATATATTACCAGTTATATGGAAAATTTGCAATACATTTATCATAAAATTAATCAGCATTTATATTAGCACTATATACCATTAGTCTTATATGCAAAAAGCAAATGCCGACTAGCACTTGCCTTCTTTTTCTTTTGTTTTATTTGTCATATTTTGTTGTAGCTTTCGCTATAGCAAAAATATGCCATATATTCTTAAGAACAAATTTAAAAATTTTCAATCCTAACTCTATGCTTCTCTATAAAAGTTCTAATTTTGTAATTTAATCTGTTCTTCTTTTATAAGTGGATACCTTATAAGTTTGTCCTCTTCCAAATTTTCTTTATTCATATTTACAGCTGTAATTTGGTGATTATCATAAGTTGTATAATAATAAATCCCTTTAGTAGCGTTACAACATGATGTATAAATAGTTATCTCATATTTATCATTGCCTAAATTGCAGCAACCTCTCTGTTGGTCAACAGAATTAAGAATATGGAAAAACTGGCTAACACTTTCTAATTCTCCACCTCCAGAAACAGAATTCATCTTAACAAATGCTGTTCTAACAAACCTAGATTGCGAAGATAAATCTCCTGGAAGTCCAATTGCTCCCATTCCACGACTATAATTCTTTAAATCCAGTCTGAAAGAAAACGTGTTTTCTGGTGATTTATTTGACAAATGCATATAATTATTTAAATTAAACATTTGCTTATCAAATGGCGGATTATTAGTAAGCACACCTACTGGATTATCATATATTTTTATTCCATCCTCCACAGACTCTACAGTAATTGCTTTGTTACTATCAGCAATAATCCAATGCAATTGTGCAAGTGGCAACCTATCATTAAAAGGCTCATTCAAAAAATTCATATTTTGAAGAAGCTTTTTCGCTTCATCAACACTTGAGCACTGCCCAAGAATCCATGGAATAAACTCAAACTGAGTTACATTATCTTTTCCTTCTTTTTCATCACTATAGACTGCGTTTCCAACAAAATTAAGTCCTGCAATTCCAAGCCCTTTTTCATTTATTGCATCATAATACAATGGGTAATCTTCTATCACATAAGCCATTCCAATAATAGCATAATGAGAATTCATCTCTCCCATTTTTCTAAAGTTAAACTTAAAGTTTCGTGGAGTAATCGTAACTTCGTCTCCATATGAAAACTCATAGTCTAACGTACGTCCAAAATAAAAATCTTTAGTTTTATAAGTTGTAGCTGTACACATAATACCTCCTAATATTCACATTTTTTAAAACTGTTAATCTTAAAAAAACAAACCTTTACATTTACATACTATCATAAAAAGGGTATTTATTCAATCTTCTTGTCACATTTGACCAATCAATAATATTGGTAATTAAAATATTATAGAAATCAAATAAAATTTTAGTTCAAATTGAAACTAAAACAGTCCCACATTTCTGTAGGACTTTTCATTATTCAATTTCAATATATTTCTTGCTTGGTAATTCTTTCTTGTCTTCCTTCTTTGGAACAACAATAGTTAATGTACCATTCTTAAATTTAGCTTTAATTTCATCTTCTGTAATGTTTTCTCCAACATAGAAGCTTCTAGAGCAAGCTCCAGAATATCTTTCTTTACGTACAAATCTGCCTTTTTCTTCGTCATTTTCTTCTTTATTAACACTAGCATGTACTGTTAAATATCCATCTTGAATCTCAAGTTTTATTCCTTCTTTGTCATATCCTGGTAAGTCAATGTCAATAATGTATTCATTTTTCTTCTCTTTAATATCTGTTTTCATTAGTCTGCTTGCTCCCTCATTAAAAAATGAATCTCCAAATACATCATCAAATAAATCAAAATCATGTTTTCTAGGTATCATCATCATAAAAATCAACTCCTTAAAATATATTATGTGTTGACACTTGATGAGAGTGGCACATGTTTATGATAAATATTCTTTACCATTTACAGATATATTATACATCTAATTTTAGCAGAGTCAAGTATCGAGTGCTAATTTTCACATAAAATTCATATTTCTTCCAGACTTATTGATACCAGCTCAATTCAGCGTATTATTTGTTTTTATTAAATTATCTCTCATTATCTTCTACTTCTTTTACAAGTGCAGTCTTCATCTTATTTCTTTTTCCGCCATATATATCATCAAACAAGCTATTGCCAACCATTAGTACACTCTCCGGATTTACATTCATCTTTTCACATGCCTTTACAAAGTTCTTCTTTAACGGTTTGCACGCAAATCCTATGTAATCTATTCCATTTTTATTGAAATATTTTTCTATATCTTTGTCTACTCCATTGCTTACAATCATAATTTTTATCTTATCTTTTAAGTCTTCAATCCATTCCTTATTAACCTTTGGAATATCCTTCATCTCTTTACGCAATGTATCATCTACGTCTAAAATTATTGCTTCAATTCCATATTGCTGTTTTAATTTTTCGATTGCTTGTATATCTAATTCATTTACTTTGCTCAAAGTCATATCTGGTTTTATAAATTTTAATAATACATAATGCACTAAATCTAATATTTTATCTGCTACCAATTCATCTAAAGTCTTCATAATTTGCTCCTTTGATTCATTTTATACGTTTAAAATAATTTATTCTATGTTGTTTCTTAATTTATTCTTTATAAATTCGAGAAAACTTTACCTAAACTATCATTTATAACAAGATTTGCTTTATTATCATAAGGAGTTGAATTCCTGTTTATCAATACCAGATTTCTGCCTCTAAAAAAGTTTATTAAACCACTTGCAGGTTGAACAGTAAGTGACGTGCCAGCAACAATTAACAAATCAGCCTTTTGAATAGCATATATCGAATTTTCGATTGTTTCCTCATCCAATCCCTCTTCATACAAAACCACATCTGGCTTTATTATTCCTCCACAACTACATCTCGGAATGCCATTGCTGTTAAACACATATTCAGCATCATAAAATTTATGGCAATTCATGCAATAATTTCGTAGTACACTACCATGCAATTCATATACAACCTTAGAGCCAGCCTTTTGATGCAAACCATCTATATTTTGCGTTATTACCGCCTTTAACTTACCTTTGGTTTCAAGTTCTGCAAGTTTTATATGCGTAATATTAGGTTGATATTTTAACGAGTTCATCTTTAATTTATAAAACTTAAAAAATTCTTCCGTTTTATTCATAAAAAACGTATGACTTAGTATTGTCTCAGGCGGATATTTATATTGCTGGTTATACAAACCGTCCTTACTCCTAAAATCAGGAATTCCGCTTTCAGTTGACACACCTGCGCCACCAAAGAATACAATATTATCACATTTGTTTACTAATTGTTTAAATTGCTGTATTTTATCCTCCATAATTATGCTCCTCTTTTATTTAAATAATTGTTTGAAACTGCTCGATTTTAAACTTTCTTTATGCTCTGGAAATTATTTCTCGTTTTCAAGGTCGTACTCCCATAAGCTCAAATGACCTTTTGCTTCTATTGGTTCATCAAAGACATGCACATCTTCTAATTGCCAGCCATAATTTTCTTGAAAAGAACTTTTTGTATAAATATCACTATTTTCTTTTAATAATTCTTCTTTAAATTCAGGTGTAATTTTTATACAATCAACTAATGTTACTTTTCCTAAAATTTTACCTTGTGGCAATTCTTGTGGCAGATAATTTGCTAATCTTTTTACCGCTTCTTTATCAATTCCTTTACCAGCATGTATAAGCAACTCTCCCCTATATTTAGTTTGCCAACTTCTAAATTCAAATTGCTTATCTCCTTGCATAATTAAAGTTGCCCATGGCTGCTTTATAGTTAAAACTTTCATAATTTACCTCGTTGTCTTAAGATTATTTATAATTTATCTATCTACACATTTTAATATTCAAGATATTTTTGTCTATGACAATAGCGTAAAATACTTGGTTTTTCAATTCTTGGTATGACCTTCGGGTTATGAGTTGTGCTTGAAACGTTTATGTAATTTAGTGAAATCAATGGTTTTAGCTGATATTTCAATAAAAATTGAGGAAATAATTTTTAGAACATTTGTGCATTTTTTTGAACTTTTTGGAGGAGTTTTTCCCCAACTTTTCCCCAATTATTTTTGACAGATTTTAGATATATTTTGTGATTTTTATTGCAAAATTAGTTTATAGTTTTTATTGCAAATTTAATTTGTGTTTTTTATTGCAAATTTAGAATGGGAAACCTTAACTTTATTTTGGAGGTTTTGATATGAATAATAAGATTACTTATCATAGAGAAGGAGATTATTTTATTCCTGATTTGTGTTTGCATAAACAACCTGATAGGCATATTGGAAAGTATGGAAGATTAAGGTTAATTTATTTAAAGAATTTTGATATACCTTTTTATACTGAATTGCTTATTAGTGGTACTTTGAAACAGTATTTGCTAGATATAGATAGTGATGCTAGTAATAAAGTTAATTTACTTATAAAGAGCTTTGCAGAAGATGAAAATGTTAATGAGTTGTTGAAGGAGCATCATCAAATGGAGTGGGTTCAGGCTATGAATAGTTTTAAAAATATGGCTGAAGAAATTGTTTTGAATGAGATTATATATGTATAGGAGGATATAAAGATGGTTAATTTTAGAGAAGTAAATGATGATATTTTAAAAGAGTGGTTAGATTATAGAGAGCAGGAGGTTTTTGGTAGTCTTACTGAAGAAGATAAAAAACATCATATTTATTTTGATGAAATTGTTGAGAATATTTTAAAGAATATTCCTAAACAGAATCAAAAGTATGTTAAGAAGCAATTAGATAAACTAGATGAAAATTTTATGGATTATCTTTGTTATTGGAATGAGAAGTATTATAGGAATGGTTTTGTTGATGGTGTACAAATGATAGTGAGTTGTGTTGAATAATAATATAATTTTACTTATTGTTTTATGGTAAAATATCAAAAGTGTGTAAGTTTTGTTAATGATAACTTACACACTTTATTTTACATAATCAAATAAAATTCTATTTTTTATAATTATTCATTTATTAGTTTTACATTTCTAAGTTCATAAATCTTCCTCTGCAATGTAACGTATTTCAATATTGAATCTAAAATTTTTATCAACCATTTTACTCTTAATTCTATTTATTTTTTCTCTAGGCGAAACAATTATTAATATTATTTTAAAGTTGCGACGTGCATTATTCTCGTAATTTACGCCTGATGAAAATAATCGCTGCAATGTACTTTTTAACATTTGCATTGAAGGAATCTGCCTCCAATATTTAACTTCAAAAATTAAGTCAATATTGTCTTTTTTTGAGATTCCAATGAAGTCGTATTCGTATTTTCCAATACGCAAATATCTTTTTAGATTATATTTCTTTGAATACTGTTCTGACATTTTAGAGAAACAGGAATCTTCAATTTGCATATATTTCAACATGTGATTTTGAGATGTGGATATTGTATTAGGTATATTACTAGTAATTTCATCACAATCTTCAACATTTTCTGCTTCTAATACCTCTTCTGCAGTTTTTAATGCAATCTCGGTCACACTCATTTTTTGTGCATTAATTTGTTTAATGGTGGTATCATATTCTATTTGAGCATCTAATTGTTTTTGTATTTTGCTCCATTTTTTGCATCCATAGATAATAAGAACACTTCCTAATAAAATTAGGATTATAGATGAGAAAGACAAATATCTTGTAAAGATTTCTATTATATGCTCTTTTTCACTAATATTTTTTAACGAGAAGGTAGATAATGTATTAAAATCGTTTTGACTCAAAATTATTGGCTCACTTTTAATTAAAAAAATATATGCTACTATAGGAAGTGTAATTAATATTATCCCAAGTGATACCATAAACTTATGAAAACTATCATATTGTAATTTGTCCATATTATTCTCCATTTCTTAATTAAACATTCATAATGTATACTATAAAAAAACTAAATTAATCAATAATATTTAATTGGTTTATTACTTATTACAATTCCAAAGTATTTTGTACATTATATCATATTTGTAATATAAAAAACAAATTTTTTTGTTATTAAAATGTTTTCAAAACATATTTTTCTAAAATAGCTTATTTACTACTATACTGATGTTTTACCATAAAATCTTAAAACTACAAATTTATTTAGTTTCGCAACATCACTTTACATTAAAATTATTAATTAACACTCACCATTCTTCTTTTTTTCTTTCTATTAAAAAATTTTGGATTTTGATATGCTTTTTTCAAATTTATAAAAATCATATTATAAGAAGTGAAGTTATTTTTCACTTTCTTATAATACATTAAACTTTTATTGTATAATAATTAATAAAATTATCTTTTGTTAAATTATAATTTTTTAATAATATATCCAAATTGTCGATATTACTTATATCACTACATAATGCTATTGCAAATTTTTGTACATTCTCTTTTAATAAATCTAGATTATCTTTATCCAATATTCTAAAATCTTCTTCTGGAGAAGCTGATTTTTCAAATTTGTTATTCCTATGTATAATAATAGGTATACATTTGAATTTTGAACCATATTCTTTATAGAACCAAGACTTTGAATTATGTAATTGTCCGCAATCTCTTTTGCTAATCTCTGTACTATTAGATTCATTTTTACATTCTATCACATAATATAAATTATCTCCCATTCCCCATAGGTTATCAGGTCCTCCATTATTATATTCTTTTTCTGGTCTTTCTGAAAATAATCCAATATATTTTCCTAACAATCGTATAGATTCTTCAAACTCATTGTGGGAGGATTCAAAATTCAAATTAGATAATATATCATTAATCATTATTAAATACTCATTTGGTTTAATATTATTGTTTTTTATAAAGTTCTGTAATTCTTTTGCCTGCTCATTATACATATCTGTTTTCTGATATCTAATTCCATTTATTGGAGCAATAATATTTTTATTTAATTTTTTTGCTGACAACAAAACTTCTTGTGCTCTATTAGGATTTATCAAATTTATATATTTGGCTAATATCATTTGAGCATATCCTTTTAAAACTTCATTTTTTTCTTCGTTTATATACTCTTCTAATATTTTTATTGCTGAATTATAATTCTTTGCTAATAATTCATTACATGCTCTTCTAAATTTTACTTCTCTATTTGGGATATTTAATTTGTTTTTGTATTTTAATTCACTTACAACACTTCTACTTATTCTTGTCCATTCTTCATTTCTATTTAGGCATAGTTGTAATACTTCAAAAAATTCTTTTATATCTTTTCTTTCCATGCTTTCGACAATCATTTCAGATAATTCTATTTGTTTTAAAGTAGCTACGCTAAAATATTTCCTAGTCTGCTTATCATATAATATCTTAGGCATTTTACTTCCCATAATTATTATTCCACAAAAATCTTCATTGGATCTTACTCCTCTCCCCATTCCTTGTTCAATTTTTTGTACCTTTTCTCTTAAAATATCATCTGAACTTGATAACATACTTTCCTTTATTTGATCATAATTAGTACTGGCATTTGGTAAACCGTCTATAACAATTACTCTACATTTATCATCTTTTAAATCTATTCCATCATATCTGTTTATCAAAATATCTAGTCCCAAATTATAATTATTTATACTATTTATATTATCATTATTAAATATCCTATCTGCAACATCATTCCAATATATTGCTCTTCTACATGATGGTACTATAACAACTATTCGATAATGTTTAGATAATTCTTTTAATTGATATTTAATTTCCTCATCGGTAATATTAGGATTAATTGCCTGTGGTGTTATAATAAGTCTATCTCCTATATCTGTTGCATTTTTAGGGCAAATAACATTATTTATATTAGGATCTATATCAAAATCTCTAATTAAAATGCTGTCATCCTCTAATGTAGCACTCATAAATATTCTTCTATTAGCATTTTCAAAACTAGATATTTTATATATTGGTAAATTTCTCATACTTATTTCTATACAGTCATATGAAATACAACAATCGCATAACTCTAACATATCTATAATCATAGGAGCATTAAATTTAAATATATCCTCTTGTTTATAGTCTTTAAATTTATTTAATAATTCTGTTATTTTATTATTAAAATCCCAAAATGGTACAAGCATAGGACTACTTGCATAATCTCCATCTTTAATATTTATTAAATTACTTTCATTCTGTTGCTTTAAACTATCATAAAACATATCTAAAATATCTTGATATAATTTTGTATACTTTTCTCTATTTATGCTTATCATACTTTTGGTTTCTGCAATTTCCAAACACGAATGAACATCATCTATTAATATACTATCTATATCAATTTTTCCATTTATTCCAAATACACTTTTTCCATTAATCAATTTATGAATATTTATTACTAAAATAGCTTTTCCACTTATAAAATTTATATTATCTATATCTTTTGTAACATTTATTCCTAAGTCATTAGCTTCCTTAATAACTTGTTCTACTAAATAATTGTCTGGAACAACATATACACATTTGCCCTTATTTTCATTAATACAACTTTTTAACAATAATAGTCCAACAACTGTTTTTCCACTTCCAGTATTCATTTTAATAATATTATCCTTTTTATTTCTATTTTGATACCACAACTCTAATACTTCTGTTTGTACATCTCTTAAGTATCCATTATACTTTGTGGATTTATTTGTTAGCGATAGAAATATTTCTCTTGGCTCTATAATATTTTTTTGATTAAGTGCTGCAGAAAGCTTACTAAAATCTATATTCATATTACTCTCCTTTCTTTTTAATGATTACACCATTCTCTCTTTATTTTATCTATATCTAATTCTTTCCATTCTTTTTTCCAAAGCTCTAAATAAGGAATATCATTAGAAGATGGATTATCTTCACATTTATCTATCTGCACTATAGAAGGTAATGCTATTGAATCTCCTATTAATAATGCCTCTCCTGTTTTTAAATTAGGCATTTTATCTATAAGATTACCTAATGTATCTGGTAAAAGTTTCTTAACGTATCCCTGATCATTCGGATTAGTTAATCTCATAGCAATAAAATTATTACATTGAGAAAAAATTGTCTCAGATAACTCGGAAGGTCTTTGACTCGCTAACAATAATGTAACTCCATATTTTCTTCCTTCTTTAGCAATTCTTTCTATTGATTGTTTAGATGACTTATATTTTGCCAAGTCACTCTTTGGAACATATTTATGAGCCTCTTCATATACAAGTAATATTGGAACATCATTGTTTATTGTCTCTTCTTCTTTTTCTTTACATCTTAACCTTTTATAATAGTATCCATATTCAAATAATATTCTTGATATAAGCGAAACTGTTATACTTAACACCTCAAAAGGAACTCCACTCAAATCTATTATTGTAACATTAGTTTTGTTATTTTCGGAATAACCAAGAAATTGCCTTATAACATTTTCAAATGTTATGTTTTTAGAGTTTTCTCCAAACAAAAAATTTAGACGCTTATCATTTATTTTGTTATAAAATCTATTTATGAATTTATCTATTGTACCGTCAGAATATGGACCTCTCTTTATTTTTCCATTTAAGGTTTGAGCAAATTCATGTATTTCGTTAAAAAAATCGGTATACTTTTGATTATAATTTTCAAATTCTTTAGTTTCTTCTTTATATGTAATTTTTAAATCATTATTATATTCATGCGTTTCTCTTTTCATATTGCATAACGCATTATAAATTTCTCTAATATCAAATTTAACCGGGGAATCAAAATCTATTGTTTCGTCATTATCATTTGATTTTTGTTTATTAATTGTTATTAAAGTTCTTAATACTGAAGATTGATTATAATTATTATTATCACCAGTATCTAGAAACAATTCTTCTAATTCATCACCATTTAATAACCAATATGGTAAAATTAAATTATCTATATTAATTACATTTGCAGTTTTAAATGCACTTTTATATTCGGAATGAATATCAAAAATTATTATATGTGAATTATTTAATCCTTTATACTTGCTTTCTTTGCAATTTATAGCATTTTGAATTATTTTTGCAACTGTATGTGATTTACCTGACCCAGTAGAACCAACTATTGCTATATGTTTTCCAAAAAATTTATTTCCATCTACAGGAACTGTTATACTATTATTTGAAGATAATGTTGAAAAACTAAATCTTTTATCTTCTTCAATTGAATTCAAATATATTTTATTAATATCTTCTTGTCCAGCTGGTTTTACTGATTTAGGTGGAATCGTTAATGTATCTCCTCCTCTTTCAAATTTACCATCTGTTAACATACCTAATGGTATTGCTTCAATCATATATATTCTTTTTGCTTCAATTAAACCACCATTATTTTTTATTTCTTTTATTTCTATTGAAAAATTCTCTATAATTGCTATTAGAATCGAATCATCATTATCAGCAATTCTAATATATGAACCTACTCTTAACTTTTCCTCCGCTATTTGAAAATTTTCCAAATCATTTATTGCAATTTTCACTTTATCCGGAAATACAGATATTACCTCTGCATTTATTGTAGTTTCTTCCATATTTTCCTCCTAAATTATATCTATTATATTTTTTGTTTCAATAATTGGAATTCTTATATTTTTATATTTTTCATCTTGATAAAATGGTTTGTTTATATAGAATTGATATATTTCTTTTGTTCCAACTGTATTGTCCAAAACTTCTTTGATATTAACAAAATCATCTATGAATTTTATCCTAATTCCATTATAATAATTTGCTTTTTTTATTATAGATCTTACATTAAATGTTGCATTTTTAAAGTCATATCCATCAATAAAGATAAAATCCTCATTTTGTAACATTTTCTTAATATTTAATATTTTGTTATCTGATAATCCATATAAAAATATATATGGACAGTACGGCGTTGGTTGTTTTATTTTTATATTAGTCCACTTTTCTGATATTTTTAATACAATGTCTTTAATCTCGATTTCTGAAATTATTTTATCACACTCTATCAAAAAAAATCTTTCATACGGAGAAATATTTTTATATGTAAAGTATTCTCTCTTTATTCTTTTACAATATTCCTTTATATTTCTATTATTTAGATACCATTGGTTAAATAATACCTCTTTTGTGTTAATCTCATTCAGAAAATCCTTTTGGGTAATTTTTCTATTTTCAGCTTTTTTATTAGTTGCTTTATCTTTTACAATTCTTAATGCATTATTATAATAAATTGTATCAGCTTCATATTCATTGCACTTAAATATATCTTTTAATTTTTCCTTTATTTTTATTTCTTGATCTTCAAAAGACATAGCATTTATATCAATTTTTAAATGTCTTATGAACTCTTCAATTTCTTCATCTTGCAAATGTAAAGTTTCATATTCCTTATGTTTTATTTTTTTCTCAGTATATGTTAAAAAATGTTCTTTTACAAAATCTAAATCTAATACTTTAGGTAATTTATCTTGTCCTGATTTATAATAACCATAGATTTTATAATTAATTGATTTCGCCTTGTCTTTACTAAAATGTTGTAACATATATCTAACAGCACTTGATATCAAAGAATGATTATATTCTGTTCCAGCATAGTATTTACATTGAATTGCTGTTTTATCATTGGCAGTTTCTATATCTATATCTTCAATACATTCTATATAAACTTTATTGTCTTCTATATTTTGATTCAATATATTTAATATATAGTAATCAAATTGATAGTAATATCCTCTTATTGTATCTACTGCATCTCTTGTATTCATCTCTTCCTCCATATTTATTATACTATTATCCTTTCACGAAAAATGTCGAAACTTGTCGTTTACTATCAAAAAAGCAAAATATTTCTGTAACTCTCAATTACTCTCATATTTTGCTTTTCTTTTGTAATATTTTAATCTAAATATTCTTTCAATCCCTCTACTACTTTATATACTTGTGTCATAGGATTTCTTTGTGATGCTTGTCCATTTTCATTAATTTTCTCCATTAATTTGCAATTATCTATTGCCATATGTATTTTTTCATCACTTGTAACTTTTTCAAAAACTTTTTCATCATTTTTCTTATATTCTCCAAGTCCATTTTTTTGAAATTCTTTATCCAATTCTTTTAAAATATCATCTTTTGATATATATTTAGTCACTCTTTTAAAATGACATAATATCCAAAGCTCAAAATTAGGATTAGACCAAGCAACATTATAATCACAAGTTCTAATTGCTTTATCAAATTGATCATTTGAATAATCATCTTTATCAAATACAACCCAAACTTGTCCATATCTTTTATTTGAATAGTTTACAAATTTATCTGTATAATTTACCAAATCTGTTGTATTCTTTCCTGTTCCTTTTACTTCAATACTAGGAATCAAAACATCAACTTTATTGCCATATTTTTCATTTATATTTTTCATTTATATTTTTCTTTAACCCATTAAAATAGTTAGGTTCTATTTGTTTTCCTTCGCATACAATTAAGTAATTGGCTGGTGCAAGCCTTTTACTTTTTAATTTGCTTTTTCTTGAATATTCTTTGTCTCTCATATTATATCAAATTCCTCTAATACTGGAATAGCACCATATCTTCCAGTTAAATAATCTTTATTGTATGTTGCATCATTTCTAACTTTTTTAGCATTTCCATTTTCATCTTCTATAATATAATCTGATAAAGAATATAATTCTGAAACTCCATTTTTATCTTTTTCAACAAACCATATTTCATCTCTTCTAAATGTTTCTTTATTTAAATTTACTGTATCATGTGTTGAATATATTAACTGACCATTACCTATATTTTTTTCACTATTGTGGAATAAATTAATAATATATCTTGTTAATAATGGATGTAATTTTGCATCTAATTCATCAACAAACAATACTCTTCCATTTCTTAATGTATCCATTAAAAAGTCAAATAAATGAAACATTTTCATAGTACCATTTGATTCTAATACAAGTGGTAGTGCTTTTTTATTACCATCTTCTCCATTATGAACTAATTCAACTTTTACTACTCCATTTGTATTTTTTAATTCTTCTAGTGAATTTGGAGATATATTTATTGAGTCAATTGTTGCATCAAATGTTTTTATAAACTTTAATAATTCTTCTTTATATTTTTTATCTTCAATTATTTTTAAAGATATTCTATTGTTTAATACATTTTCAAAATTTGGATCTCCTAAATCTAAATAATTTGCATCTATAAACCAATTATATACATTATTAAAGTCCTCATTATTTTTATCTATTTTAGCAAATACATTTAAAAATAAAGTTTTTTCATCTACATTTGCCAAACCTAACAATTTATTTTTATTGTCTTTTACTTCTATGTTGTTATTTGTTCTATCAAATATTTCGTAGAATTTATTAACTCTTTTTTCATACAACCATTCTGAAATAATTGCATTATTTAATACTTCAAATCCATATTTATATATTTTATTGTTTTCAGCTAGTATTTCTACTTCTAGACTGATTGGTTCGTTGTTTATCATAAATGTAAAAATGTTTTCTTCACTTAAGTTATTGTTTATTCTTGAATCGTCACTTACTAAAACTTTCTTCTTCATATAGCTCAATGCTTGTAATACATTAGTTTTTCCACTTGCATTTGCACCATAAATAGCTGCTATTTTTAGATAGTCTCCATTTTCTGTTTTTGCAATGTTATATTCATGTTCTTTTAATGATGTTGCTTCCATGTCTAGGCAGTTTTCATTTTTAAATGATTTGAAATTTTTAAAACTAAATCTTATTAACATTTATGATTCCTCCTTCACTTTATATATTATATGCTAAATTTTTAAAAATATCAATATTTTTGAGATTTTTTCTCAAATTATATTGATATTTTGAATTTTTATTATTGCTAATGTTTTGTTGCGTAGTAAATTTTTTTCAAAATTTTGAAAAAACTCGTTAATTTTAGGAACTTTTTTCATTTTATTCATAACACAATTAAAAATAGAGCCACACTCATATAGAGCATAGCTCCGCAAAAGTATTAGAACTTTTTCTAACTGATATTAGTTTATTATTTTACTCTTAATTTGTCAATATTTTTAAAATACGCTTTCATATTCTAACGGTAATATATCTTCATAAAGCAAAGTAAACTGTGCATTTACCTGTCTATAATCATGATAATGTCCAAAATACCATTTTTTAAATGTACATTTTTCTGAAATCTGCTGTAAATAGTCAGTTAAAATATCTCTTTTATATATTGGATTTATTAATGCTTGTATACTTGTTGGACAACAATGCGAAATAATATAATCAACTTTATAATTTATTTTTTCTAGATTTTCTATTCCGTTTTCCATCTCTTGATTTGTTGGAAGCTCTAAATCCCACCATGAAAAATCTCTAATTCTAAAATATGCTCCTCTTTTACGATACTCATATATTTTTTCTTCTTCATATAAATTCAATATTCCATCTTGAATATCATGCGATCTAGCACCACCAAAAGCAAATATTTTTTTATTGTCAATGTCAAAGATTTCCCCTCTCATTAAGTGTAATACTGAATCTCTTATCTTGTGTACTTTTCCACCTTTCCATTCTTCAATTGGATAATTATATAATCTTGTATAATTTTCATGATTTCCATCTACAAATAAAGTGGTAAAATTCTTGTTATTTAACCAATCTAGTGCTTCTTTTTCTTTACTACTCTCTTCTTCAAATGTCCATACTCCGCCAAAATCTCCACATATTATTATATAATCATCTTTCGTCATTTCTGATTGTATTGGAAATTTTTCTTCTGTAAATCTTGAAAAATCACTATGTGTATCTCCTGTAATATAAATCATTTTATCACCTACTTACTTTTGTTTATTTTTTATATTATCTTATCTATCTATTTATTTATCTCACTATTTAAACATTTTTTAATTATTTCTTCAGAAATCTTATTTTCTATTATTCTAGTTAAATATTCTTTTGCTTCTTCAAATATACTATAAAATTCTTCATCACATTTGCATCCAAAGCCAGTTCCATATATACTATTAATTTCATTTAAAACAATATTAATTGCTCCTGCTCTTACACCAGGTTGTAATCCATCGTTTAATCTTATTATTACTCTTCTTAAATCTTCTAATTTATTAATATATTTATTTGCTTTAATCACTTCATTTAGCGAATTAACATCTTCAATAAAGTCTTTCAATTCTTCTGTGTCCAATTTTTCTCACCTCTTTTTCAAAAAAGCAAAATAATCTTGTAAATTATTTTGCTTTTGTACCTATTTTTTATTAACTTTTAATGACTGTTTTATTAGCGGAATTACATTTTCTATATCATCCTCATTTGATATTTCTACAACATAATCTCCATTACCATGATGTCCTGTTTTTGACATGTCTCTTGATATATTCATTGGATCATTTAGGCTTCCTATTTTCATGTTTATAAATAATTTTATTTTTGAACTATATACTTCTATATCTACAATATTGGTATTTCCCTTAAATGCAATATAAAACTTTTTATATTCAATGTCAATATCTCCAAGGTTTAAAATTTCTTCTTTTAAATTTTGATATAATTCTTTTATTTTTTCAGGAGCTTTGTTCAAATGATCTTCTTCAGTATATACTTTAATTTCTTTTTCAACCTCTTTCATAATTTCAGTATTAGGAGTAAAACTTGCTTTCAAGTTAGGATTTTTAGATATTTTATCAAATTCTACTATATCATTTTCATATTTTGTTGCTTTTATTAAGTCAAACGGCATTCCTTGAAATTCTGTTGCACTTATTTGCCTTGAAGAAAAGAATGGTGATATAAATATAATTCTAGATTGTGACCAATCTATATCACATATTTCTAAATTAGATTTTGTAACATTATTGTATTTTAATACAAATGCTTCTTTTCTTTCAAGCATTAATGCAAGATATGAATATCCTTGATCAACTAAGCTATTATTCTTTATGTTTTTATATTCTATAATTATAAATGTATTGTTTTCTTTGTCATATCCCAAAGAATCCAATCTTGAGTCTCCCACACTAAATTCTGTTGCAATAAATTTATAACCAAGTATTTCTTCCATGTTTTTTTCCACATAACTTTGTAACTCTTTTTCATTTTTGAAGTCAATATTTTTTAAAAGTTTGTTATTTTGAATAATCATATTTTTCCTCCTATGCCAATTTTTCTGCATTCTCATTTATACTTTCAATATCTTCTCTAATCTCTTTAAACAAATCAATATTATTGCCAAACAAATCGTAAACTTCTCCAACATTTTTAAAAGGTTGTTCTGTCAATTTCTGCATATCAATGGTTCCATTTTTAATAACATAATCAATTAGCAATTTCACGAATTGAATTTGTTTCATATTAAGTCTATTATCATTTATATATTTATAAAAAATATCACTAACAACATTTTTATCTAATCCTACAATATTTCTAACAGCTTTAATTATATTAGTATCTCCAAATGTTTCTGCATATTCTTTGTTATTTCCAAGCTCTTCAAATAATATCTTTTCAAGATTTTCTTTATCTTGTTCTGTAAGTCTTATATTATGTCTTATTTTCCATACAATAACATTTTCTAAATTTCCTGTTAAAAATTTTTCCACTTTTCTTCTGTAATTGGTAAAATTGTTTCCTGTACTTACATAAACATATTCTTCATCTATATCGTTTAAAGTATCTTCTATATCTATATATACAGGTGGTCTATTGTAAGGATCTATAAATTGTATTAAATTTCTTAATTCTGTTCTAACTTCTTCAATACCCCAGAAGTCTGCCTCTTTTATATAATCTGTTTCTGCAACTTTTAAAATCAAATCTTGTTTTTCTCTAATTTGAGGAACTGTTCCTAATTTTTCTAGTTCTCCTACGGTATCTACTATTAAATTTTCACATCTATTAGTTTTATCTTGTCTAATTCTTTTAACTTGTAATTGATACATCAAATTATCAAATCTTTTTGCATCTTCATTATCATCAATCGAAGTGAATAATGGTATTAAATTTTCTTTAATATCCATTAAATCTATTGTTGATATATATACCCATGTTTTTTCTTTTGAATATAATTCAATATAATGAATTTTATTTTTTACCATAAAACTATCTTTATTTAAATTCTTTATTTCTTCTATAAATTCTTTTATCAATGTTTTTCTGTATTCACAATATTTCTCGTCACTTTGATATTTCATATTTTGTAGTTCTACAATTAAGTCTAATTTATATCCATATATTCTTTCTGTTAAACTAATTACATTATTAGTTTCTATTCCTTTGGGATTTACAGAAAAGAATTCAAAGTTTTTGCAATAGTCAAATATATAAAATTCTTTTTTATCTAGTCCAGCTCCAAATAGATCTTTGCAAAGTCTTGTTCCTCTTCCTATCATTTGCCAGAATTTTATTTTTGATTTTACCGGTTTAAAAAATACTAAATTTAATATTTCAGGAACATCTACACCTGTATCCAACATATCTACTGACACAGCTATTTGTGGCCATTTTTCTTTTGTAGAGAATTCGTCAATAATTGTTTCATTATACTTAACTTGATTATCTACTAGTTTTGCAAATTCACCTCTGTATTCAGGATATAATTCATTAAATGTATCTACTATTTTTTGTGCATGTTTATGATTTCTTGCAAAAATTATTGTTTTTCCAAGTTCATCTCCACCTTTTACTTTCAAACCTTTATCCATTAATAATTCTAGAAGTTTCTTAATTGTGTCTCTATTAAATAGCCAACTGTTCATAGCTGATGCATCTATCTCTTCGGGTATGTTATCTTCATCATCTGCAAATGTATCTTCATATTTTTCTTTTTCTTCATTAGATAATTCAGAATATTTTATTCCTCTATCCATAAAATCTGTACTTGTTTTTATTGTATGATAATCTACTAAATACCCCTCTTTTACTGCTTTTTCATATTCATAAGCAAAAGTCGGTACATCATTTTCTATCTCAAAAAATCTATATGTATTTCTATCAACATCATTTCTTGGTGTTGCTGTTAATCCTACTACTAATCCATCAAAATATTCAAATATAGCTTGATATTTTTTGTAAATACTTCTATGTGCTTCATCTACAATTATTAAATCAAAATGTCCTGGTGTAAATAATTTATTTCCACTTTTGTTCTTTGTATTGTCTATTGCATTTATCATTGTTTGATATGTAGAAAATACAATTCTTGAATCTTCTGGATTATCTGTTGTACTCAATAAATTACATGTAGACATATTAGGAAGTAATTTGGTGAAATTATTTTTTGCTTGTTTTACAAGTACTGTTCTATCTGCTAAAAATAGCACGTTTTTTACCCATTCCTTATCTGATAAAACATCTACAATTGATATTGCTGTTCTTGTTTTACCCGTACCTGTTGCCATTACTACTAATGCTTTTCTATGTCCTTCCTCAAAGGTTTCACATACACTTTTTATTGCTTCTAATTGATATTCCCTGTTTGTAATTTTGTCATCGACAAATATATGTTCCAAACTTTGTCTACTATTTCTTCTATTTATAAGTAATTGTAATTCATCTTGTGTATAGAAGCCTGCAACCTTTCTAGGAGTGTAATTCATGTCATCCCACATGTATATTTCGAATCCATTTGTATAATATATAACTGGTCTTTGATGATATTCATTTTCTATGCAATCAGCATATAGCTTTGCTTGATTTTGCCCTACTCTTGGATCTACACTTGTCCTTTTTGCTTCTACTACTGCTAATGGTAATCCGTTTTTACCAAATAGCACATAATCTGCATATCCTTCATTTTTATTGTTTGGCATTCCTGTCAATTTTAATTCTTCTGTTATGTTCGTATCAAAGTCCCATCCTGCAAGTTTTAACTCTAAATCTATGTATTTCTTTCTTGTTTCGTATTCTGATATATCTTTAATTTCAAAATTGTAGTTTTCTTCTTTCTTCTCACGTTTCTTCGTTAATTTTGCCCTTAGTTCTTCATTTTCTCTTCTTGTTTCTTCTAATTTTTTATCTTTCTTTTCTAGTTCCTCATACAAACTTTCTCTTTCTTTTACTGCTAAAATATTTTCACTTTGAGTTTGTAAAATAGATTCGTCAAATTCTTTTTCTTCAAAATTGTCGGCATAACAGTAAGCAATCCATTGCATAAAATTATATAAATATCTTAGTGATAAAATTGCTTCTTCTCTAGATATTTTTTTATTATTATGTACTGCATAATTTCCTAGTTTTATTATATATTCAATTTGTTTTAATAATTTTTCATCTATTATGTTTTTAAATGTTATATCATGTACTAATGCAGATAGATTATTCTGATATGGTATTTTTAAGTCATTGTCATTTGCATATAACCATTTTACTCCTAATTCTAATGCTCTTCTACATAATATACTGCATGTTACTGTGTTTAAGCCTATCCCATTTTCTGCTTCTATACAGCTTTCTGAAAAATTATTGAATATTTTATTTTGTTTTAAGAATTCAAAATTTGACATATTTTACTCCTTGTTTTTGTTTATTATATTTACTAAATAATTAAGTTCTTTTTCTAGTCCAATCACACATTTAAGTTTTGAATATCCTTTATACTGTGTTCCAATTGCTCTTATGTTAAAACTTTTGATTATGTCCTCTTGTTCTTTTCTAAATTCTATTATCTTTATTTTACTCGTGTCTTTATCATTACTTATTTTTTTTATGGTATTTTCTGGCATAAATGATATTGCTATATTTGGAGATAAGATTAACAACCAAATATATTCATTTGAATCTAGGTTAAAAGTGTACATTGAATTTATTGGAAGAACAAAGTTTGTTTCTGATTTATTTACTATTACATGTATATCTTCATCTTTTGTTACATTATATACAGTATCTAATTCAGTCTCTTCTCTTATAAGTTCATTTTTTATAAACTTATTACTCCAATTTGTTTTAAAGCGATTATTTAGTTCGTGTGAAAAATAATCAGTTCTTAATATTTGGTATGCTAAATATCTATATATAGCTTCTATATCTTTTTTATTAAGTTTTGTATTATCATCTATATTTTCTATTTTTTTAATTACATTTCCAATTTTACTTTCTGCTTCTCTACTTAGAATTTCTTCGTTTTGCTTACTATAATACCCTAATTTAGTATTAAAACTTGATGTTGTAGCTTTTTTTATTTGCATATTTTTAAAATCAATATACTGTAGAATCTTTCTATTTTTCTCGTCAATTGTAGCAAATCTATTCAAAATACTTTTGGGTACATATATATGTGAATTTATTTTATCTATTTTTTTCATTTTCCATCTCTACTTTTATCCAAAATATTTATTCATTAAACTTTCTTGTAACTTTTGCATTTCTTCTAAGTTCTTTTGTATTTCAAATTTCTGTTTATCGATTTGTTTGACTATATCTGCGAATTGATTTTGTAGTTCTATTGGTGGTATTTCAATTTGCATTTTTCTTATATCTGATAATGCTATAAATTTTTGCGTTCCACCTCTTTTATTCTGCAAAATTGCATTTTCAAAATAGTCTGAATCAAGTAAATTCTTTATATAAATATTAGTAACTTGCGAATTATCTAAAAACTTAATTAAAGCTACATTTTTTATTGCAAAATCAATTTCATCATCAGGAATATTTACAATCATTGGCTTTCCTATTGTTCCAATCATTGGCATTAATATATCTCCATAATTAACCTTAGATCTAGTATTAAACTTATCATAATCTTGTTTAGAAATGTATTTTACCTCTGAAAAATCGATTTCGTTATTTATGATGTTTTTTGATGTAATAAATTTATACCCTGATTCTTCTAAATATTTAGGTGAATCATGTGTTCCATCCCTTACATCACATAACTTTCCTAATTCTTCTCTCGGATAATTTCCACTTCCAAACATCTCGACAAACTGAGATTTAATTAATTCATCTAAATCTTGCAATTGCTTTTGTTTTATTTCAATAATATTTCTTACATTATCTAATTTTCTTACAGCAATTTCTTGTTCTTCTAAACTAATATAAGAAATTTTTTGATTCAAAAATTGTTTCATCTGTAAATTTTGAATTCCTGTTGTTTTATTAAACATTTGCAAAGTACTACCATTTTTATAATTAAAATATAAATTATAAAAAACAAATTTAGAATTCATAGACTCTTTAATTTTAATAACTTGTGTAAAATTATTAGATAAATATATATTGTTATCATCATTAAAGAATACAACTCTTCCAACAGGATTTTTATCAGTTCCACCAGATTTTTCTATTATAATGTCACCGTATATTAATTTTTTCTCATCAATCTTTTTTTGTTGAATATTTCTAAAAATAACATTATCATAATTTATAGAACCATCATTATTAAAATCAGCTGTTCTTATAACTTTTGTACCAATTTCTCCTTCTTTTAATCCAGTACCCCATTCACCAGATTGATTAACTTTAACAATATCATTTAATTTAATTTTTTTCATTAATCAACCTCCTCTACAAATTGAAATTCATCACATCTCGTCATTATAATATCTCCTCCAACTCTCTCAATTTCTGTTGGATTTCTGATTCCATGTCTATTACTCTTTTAAGAATAACCTCTGGCTTTTCATACTCTTTCTTTTCTATAGCAATTTCCTTATATTTATTAATAGACAAATCATAATCATTTTCTACAATTTCTTCTTTTGGAACAAAAAACGATTTTTCTGTTCTCTTTCTATTTTGTTCTTCCTCTGAATCTCTATTGTTAAATCTATTTATAATATCAGGAATATCATTTTCCTTTACAGGTTGTCTTTGGTCATCCAAACTGAATCCATCAGCAGTCATATCATAGAACCAAACTTTATCTGTTCCACCTTGAGTTGTTTTCGTAAATATCATAATTGCAGTAGAAACTCCTGCATATGGCTTAAACACTCCACTTGGCATTGATATAATTGCTTCTAATTTATGATTTTCTATTATTTCTTTTCTTATTGCCTTATGAGCATTTGAGCTTCCAAACAAAACCCCATCTGGAACTATAGACGCACATCTTCCACCTATCTTTAAACTTCTTAAAAATAATGCTAAAAATAGTAATTCTGTTTTCTTAGTTTTTGTAACTGCAAGTAAATCTTTTGATGTTCTTTCTGCATCTATTGAACCTTTAAAAGGTGGATTTGCTAAAACTAATGTATATTTTCCATTATCTTCGTTGTCTTCGGATAATGAATCTTTGTACATTATATTTGGATTTTCTATGCCATGTTGCATTAGATTCATGGCACCAATTCTAAGCATTGTTCTATCCATATCAAACCCATAAAACATTGTATTATTAAAATGTTCTGTTAAATTTTCTGATAAAAATAAATCTCCTTTATTCTTTCTTAGATATTCTCCTGCTTCTACTAAAAATCCTGCTGTACCACAAGCTGGATCTACTATTATATCTTCTGGAGTTGGCTTCATTAACTCTACCATCATTCTTATAATGTGTCTTGGCGTTCTAAATTGACCATTTACACCTGCTTGGCTAAGTTTCGATAATAAATACTCATATACATCACCTTTTGTATCTCTGTCTTTCATTTCTAATTTATCCATAGCCGTTACCACTTTTTGTAACATTATTGGTGTTGGAATTATAAATATAGCATCTTCCATATATTTAGCATATCCAGATTCTTTATCTTTTGCTAATTTTTTTATAAATGGAAATACTTCTTCGCTCATGATTTTAAACATTTTTTCTGCCGGATAATCTTTGAATTTGCTCCATCTACAATTTTGATGTTCATTATCAAATATCCTTTTGCTTTGTATTCCTAATAGTACGTCATTTTTTTCATGTGATATTTCTATATCATCTAACCCTTTTACAAATAAAAGGTATGTTATTTGCTCTATTACCGTTAATGGGTTTGTTACTCCACCTTCCCAAAAGTTTGTCCATATTCTATCTATTATACTTCTTATAATGCTATCCATATTGTAATTGCCTCCTATATTTTCATAGTTATCCTATTTATTTTATATCACATAATCCAATTTTTAACAATAAAAATCCCAATATTTTAAGCTATTTTGTCGAAAAAGTTTTTATAATTTCTAATGTTTTCTTACCACTTATTTTGTAACTCATTAATTACATTCCATATCTTTCCTATTTCTTGTTTTACTTCACCAAAATCAACATTATAAATCCTTCCACTATTCGCCAAATATGTTAATTGATTTATATTATTTCCTATTCTCCTAAGTTCTGATACAACTTCACTTAATCCATCAACTATAACTATCTCTTTATCTAAGCCTTGTTTAATCAAATACTCTGATAAACTAAGTTTAGCAACTTCGCTTTTCTCAATCAACTTTTTCTTCTCTTTTTCACTAACTCTAATTGTTACAATTTTATCTTTCTTCAAATTATCATCTCCATTTCATAAAAGGGTTTGGGACATTCCCAACTATCAAGAACCCTTTGTATACACAAAGGGGAATCTTGCTAAAAACATTTCTTTTATTTTAGTTCTTTTTTCTCTAAACCAATATAAAAAGAAAAGTGACATTTTTATCTGCCACTAATCATTTCACATCTAAAGTAATTTAGCTTATACTCCAGTTATCTCAACTATTTCGTAGCGATTCCCTAATTAGGGAATCGCTCATTCTATGGTCATCATCCTTAATTTCAATACCACCACACATCTCATATAATCTTGAAATTATTGAATCAACGATACTATAATTTTTATTTATACATAATCTTTCTCTTAATTGATTTCTGTTATAATTTGTGGTTATAACAATCGGCAAATAATTATTATATCTATTATTCACTATCAAAAATAATTTTTCTAATACCCATTCTGTTGGCTTTTCTTTTCCTAAATCATCAATTACTAAAAGATCAACACTAGAATATAAATTCAAATAATCCTTATCAGAAACTTCTGAATCGCTATATGAATCTCTAATAAAATCTAACAATTGTATTAAAGTTCCAAATATTACTGATTTTCCGTTCTTAATAATTTCATTTGTTCTAAATTTACTAATTCATTTTTCCTAAAAGTCATTTTCAATAAGCATGGAGATTTTATAGCCAACTCCTTTTCCTTATATTCAAGATTTAATCTTTCGTTTACTTTGCAAAAACTTAACAAATAGAATTTTATTGTTCCACCATGACTTATAACAGCTATTCTCTTTCCTTCATATTTCTCAAGTATTTCATTAAAAAATTCATTCATCCTTTTATTAGTATCATTTGCGCTTTCACCATCGCGAGTTTTAAATTCTGGAAAGGCTAATTGTTCACGAGATGGATCTCTGGTTTCTTTATTATTCATAAATTTTGCTAAATCATCCATATTTCCAAGTTTTCTTTCACTCAATCTTTTATCTATGTTATATTGTAAATTGTTCTTATATGCTATATATTTTGCAGTAGCTTTTGCTCTTGTATAGTTGCTTGTCCAAATAACATCAAGATTTTGTAATTCCGTATTTTCACTTAATTTCTTAGATTGCTCTTCTCCTTTTACAGACAATATTTCTTTTTCATTAATCATTTGAGAATTTTCATTTGTGTTTCTAATCCCATTTTCCTCAACTGTTTCAGCATGTCTAATTAAATAAATAACGGTATCATTCATTTTAAATAACTTTCTCCCCTTTTTTATATTATATATTTTTTTATTTGTAAAATATTACTAAAGTTCAAATTTGTATAAAGTTTCACCTGTTTTTAATTTTTTTATAAAAATTGCTCCAAACTTTTCATAATAATTTTTTAAATCTGTTTTTAGATATATTGTTGTAAATCCTCTATTTTTTGCCTCTTTTAATATGGCATCATTTAATATTTTAGAATATCCTTTTTTTCTGTATTCTTTTTTTACATACATTGTAGCATACCACGGCTTTAGTTCTTTTTCTTCTTCACAATCTTTTGGAAATATAGATATAAATCCTATCAACTTATTATTATCTACTAAAATTAACTTGCAAAAAAATTCATCATTAAATGCATTATAAATTTTCTCTTTTTTTCTTTCTATTCTACATTTTCTATTTTCTTCTTTATTGTCTGCCCATTCATCATATTCTAATTTTGCAACTTCATCTAAATATTCTAATTTATTTTTTATATTATATATTTGCATATTTTTTCTCCATATTACGTATATAATTATCAGCCTCATCTCTAGATTTAAAAATAAATATACTATGATTCATTTTATATTTATCCAATAACTTATAAATTTGTGGCAACTTTTCGTTAGTAAAATTAATAATGCATTGTTTAAAATTTTCATCTAGTTTCTCTTCTACCCAAGGCAAATCGTCTCTTTTTTGGCCGATTCGTGATTTTGCACCTTCAAGACAAACTTGAGTTGGAAAATCCAACAAAAATATAGTATCACATTCATTTATTCTTAATTCTAATGTCTTTTGATAATTTCCATCTATAATCCATTTATCCGTTTTAAAAATTTCTTTTAATTTTTCTTCTAGCTCTTCTTTTGTAATATGTGTACCATCTTTTTTATGATATAGCATATCTATGTGATATAATGGTAATTTAGTAATATTTTTTAATTTTTTAGAAAATGAACTTTTTCCGGCACCAGGACTTCCAATAACAATTATTTTTTCCATTTTTTTCTCCTTCATTTACTATTTATATTTAACATTATAACATATTTTTTAATTTAATCTATATTTCCCCTACATTTTCCGATTTTCCCACTCATATCCCACCTGTCGGGTTTTGTTTTCCAATCAAAAAATGTTACAATAAAAACATAGTAATACAAACAATTACTAAAAACAACAGAAAGGAGGCAAAAAAGTGACAGGTAGTATTGAAAAGCGAGGAAAAAACAGTTACAGGCTAGTAGTATTCAAAGGATACGACCTAGATAGCAGACCAATAAGACATCAAAAAACAATACACTGCAAGAAAAAATCAGAAGCACAAATAGAACTTGCAAAATTTCTAACAGAAGTAGAAAGTGGACTAATAGTAGACGGAAACATCTCAACATTTGCACAATATGTGGAAATATGGACAAAGGATTATGCATTAAAAGAACTAGCACCATCAACTTATTATAGATACAAACGTATGTTAGAAACAAGAATCACTCCATATTTTGGACATTATAAGCTAAATAAAATCAAACCAACAGACATAATGAGATTTTATGATTTGCTTGAAGAAGATACTCAAATTGTTAGAAGAAAAACAACAATGGAAAGAAAACAAGAAAGCCATTATCTCAAAAGACAATATTAGAACATCATCGTTTGCTATCGGCAATGCTTCATAAAGCAGTATATTGGCAACTTATTGTAAGCAATCCTGCTGAACGTGTTCAATCGCCAAAAACATCTAAGCCATTAAGACGTCATTATGACGAAGAACAAACTAAAATTCTTGTCGATAATTTGCAAAAGTTAAAAGGCAATCAAATTAAATATCGTACTGCAATTTTACTTGATATTTTTACTGGTGCTAGGCTTGGTGAACTTGTTGGGCTTGAATGGAGTGATATTGATTTTAAAAATGGTATTATCAATATTAATAAGTCTAGTCAATATCTTTCTGAAAAAGGAGTTTTTACTAAGGCACCTAAAACAGAAAGTTCAATAAGAGATGTTGCAATACCTGATTTTATCGTTTCTTTACTTGAGGAATATAAGTTATGGTATGATGAACAAAAATCAATTTGTGGCGAATTTTGGCACGAATCTGATAGGCTATTTGTTCAAGATGATGGTAAACCTATTCATCCATCTACAATTAGCAAGTGGTTTGAACAGTTTGTTAAAAAGATTGGATTGCCTGTAATTAATTTTCATGGTTTAAGACATACAAATGCAACTCTTCTTATTTCTCAACAAGTTGATGTTGCAACAGTATCTGCAAGGCTTGGTCATGCACAAATTACTACTACATACAATTTCTATGTTCACCCACTAAAATCTCATGATAGGATTGCTGGAAATGTATTAGAGAATTTGTTGATTTCAAGCAAGGCAAATTAGTAATTCAATATTATCTAAAAATCTTTTTTGTGACTCTCATATTTATATTTTTTTGATTTACTTTGTTGCAAAAATGACTTTAAGAATTTTTATGAAACGAGCTTTTCTTAGAGGTTCTATGTCAATTGTGAAGTTGATCCCCAATTTTTCCCCAATTTGACATAATAGCGCTATTTTAAAGCATTATAGCAACCAATTTGAAGACAACAAAAAATCGCCACAACCACTCAATCTGTAACGATTAAATCAAAATTGTAAAATAAAATCATTTCAAACTCACCTTAGAGTTATGAGCGAGGTTTGACCAGTTTTTGTGGTTTTGTGAAAATTAGAGTTTTTGTTGGTATTTAGGTATTTACAAGAGTTTTGGTTTGTAGAACATTTGTGCATTTTTAGGACATTTTTGAAGTAGGTTTTACCCAATTTTTACCAAATAGGTATGGTACGTTTGTTCTAGTATTTCAAGCTTTTGTAAAGGATAATTTTATTAATAAAAATTTTAATTTTGGAAGGTTTTAGATTATGAATAATTTTAGAGAAGTTAATGATGATATTTTAAGAGATTGGTTAAGTTTTAGAGAGGAAATGGTTTTAGGCACACTTACTAAAGAAGATAGAAAACATTATATTTATTTTGATGAGATAGCTGAAAACATTTTAAAGAATGTTCCTAAGCAGAATCAAAAGTATGTGAAGAATCAGTTAGATAGAATTGATAAGAATTTTATGGATTATATTTGTTATTGGAATGAAAAGTATTATAGGAATGGTTTTTGTGATGGAGTTGAATTGATTATTGGTTGTATTGATAAATAGTTGAAATTAATCCAAAGTTTTTTCAAACTTTTGAAAAAACTTTGGATTTTTAAGTGTTTTTTTCAAATTGTAAAAAAGCTTTTATAAAAGCTTTTTTAAGTATTTAATTATACATAATAGAAAATGTTACTGTTTTTATCTGCTTATTTGTCATTATATTTTTTAATAATATTAAAATTAGAATAAACAATTTCTGTAGACTTTATTGCCTTTTTGGGATTAATAGTTCTAGTAATTTCATTTACCTTATACTTATTAAAATTTCCATATATTTGATCTGCTTTATTAGATTCGCTCATTGAAATAAGAAATTTATTGATTTCTATTTTACTTATATTTTCTACAAATTTCTCATGCTTAAAAATTGTATTTGTATATAATTCTTGTTTTTTATTTATAACTTTTTCTTCAGGTATATATGGCGGATCAAAGTAAGCAAAAGCTTTTTGTAATACATTTTGTTTCTTTAACATTTTTAGAAAAATATCATAATCATAGTTATAAAATTCAACACATTGTAATTTTTTTGAAATTTGTCTCATATTTTCTATATCACAATTAATTTTTTCTTTTTTTCCAAACGGAACATTAAATTTACCATTTTTATTTTCCCTATATACTCCATTATATCCAGCTTTCATTAAGAAATAAAAATAAATCGTTTTCTTGTCATTATTGTTGTCTATTTTATTATATTTTTCTCTAATATTATAATAAAAAACTTCTTTTTCATTAATATCTTTAATCTTATTATATTTATCAGTTATTGTATATATATTTTCATTTAAGAATTCTACATTATCCCTTAAAATAATATAAAAATTTATTATATTCTCATTTATATCGTTCACATAAAATTTTTTAAATTTAAATTCTTTAATATTATTCATTAAATTTATCAATACAACTCCTGAGCCCAAAAATGGTTCTACATAATATTCACTTTCTTTATCAAATAAAGTAAGTACTTCATTTAATATCTTCTTCTTAGAACCCGCCCATCTTATTGGGGAATTAATAACTTCTTTTTTCATTTTTTTAACTCCTTCATTAGTTTGTATCATTTTATTATTCTTTTAATTGAATGTCATATAAGTAAAATCTTGCTCTAGTTAACCCAACATAGCTAAAATTCTTATCTGAATTATATTTATGCACATAAATAATAACATTAGATTCTAATCCTTTAAAATCACTTGTTTTTATAATATTTATTGTTTTTGAATTTATGGAATAATTATTCTTTTCATACTTAAAATTCCACTCTACATTATCAAAATATTGATATATTTCATCATCTATTATTAGTTTAATATATTGAATTGGTACTTCATCTTTTTTTATTAATGTATTAATTGTGTTATTTATATATCTGCATGTTTGATTTTTTGAACTAAACACCAGGCATTGAGGGTCTGGTCCATCAATTTGATTTGTATATGTTTGTCTTGCAAATTTTGTTTTAATTTTTACCCATTCATATATATTTCTTGTATTTCTTAAATTTTCAGTTAAAACATATGGTGGTTTTTCTATCAAAAAATTATCTAATGTCTTATCTAATTCATTATTATAAATGTTTTGCTCATTATCATAAAAAACATAAAATTCACTACTTTCTGATAAAGTTAAATTTCTTAAAAAGAATGCTTCTTCTTCATTAAAATCTTGAGCCTCATCTATAATAATAACATCATATTTATTTGTAGGAGCTATTTCGCTATCATTTACCTCTTTTTCCTTTATATTTAATTTTTCTAACAACTCTTTATAACTTAAAATATGTAACCTATCTAAATTAGTTATATCATATTGGGTTCTGAAATAATTACTCAAATAGTCGCTTTTATTTGTCATCAAAACTTTTTTTCTTTATGAATTACAGAGGATAAAGCCATTTTATATGCTATCCAAGATTTACCCGTTCCTGCAGCGCCTTTTATGGCAAAAGTTTTATAATTCATTAATAAATTAATAATATTATCTTCTATTTCATTAATTTTTTCAAGTTCTTTTTCTTTTGCATCTATTAATGCTCCTTTTGAGGCTTCAACAGCATAAACTCTCTTAAACATATCATTTAAATTTTTTATATCATGTTCAGTTGTAAGTATTTGATTTTTTTTATTTCGTCCAAAATATAAAAACGCATTGTCAATACTTTTCTTTAGATTTTTCATATCAGAATGATCTATTGTAGTATCAGATACTTGATAAAACAAGCTATTACTATCTTGTTTTATCTGAAAATTAGGAAATGCAGCCATAAATCCATAAATTCTATTATATTTAGTATTATATATTTCTTCATATAAATTATAAAAATATCTCATACTTTTCTCTGCTTGTTCATGTGGAGAAATGTTTTTTTCATAAATTACATCACCATAATTATCAATAATTTTATATTTATCATCTTCGTGTATAATACTAGAACCGCCTTTAACTTCTATACACAAAAATCCTTTGGTTCTATGGGTTATAATAAAGTCTGCTTCAGAATTTATTTTTTTATTATCTATTTTATCATACCATGTTACAGAATAATAAACATCATATTCATCTGGTAATTGTTCTTTTAAACTAATATAAAAGTTTTTTTCTGTACTATTTTTAAATTCTATAACATTTTTGGGATGCATTATTGCCATCTTTATTATTCCTCCCAAAATCCAATTATATTTTTCTCAGTGTCATTATTTCTATATCCATATAAAAATTTTCTAGTTAAATCCTGATTGAAGTGTTCACATGTAACTTCATCTAAATAAGAACATCCTACACATCTTCCATTACTTGTATCCATACATATTGGATCAAAAATACAAACTTTGCTATTTTCAAATGTTTCTTTTAATACATTTAATAAATTTCTTTTAAACATGTCGGTTAATGCTCCTAAAACATATCCTTGAATTGTTTGTGAATAAATAAATATTGCAGGCACATTAATGAAAATCATTTCACCTAGAGAATTTTTATCTAATCCACAATTTTCTCCAAATACATTAATAAACATGTGAGATATTGTATGCAATAATGTGTATACATCTTTTGTGCAACTTCCATCTTCTTGTATCTCTGAATATCTATCTATGATAGTAGGATCTGGATTTTCTATAAACCATTTATTTAATTCTTTTTCATTATCTGTTTGTATTATCCTATTTTTCATTATTTCATTATTGCTTTGTAAAAATTTAATTATTTTTTCTTTATCTAATTCTATCAATATTCCTTCTGTTTTATCTCTAGTATTTAAAAAGTCTATTGTTCCATTTTCATATTTTTCTTTAGAACTAGAATCTATAAAGGATCTAATTATAAATTTTTCATTTTGTAGTACATTCTCTTCAGAAGGATACACTCTAGTATATCCATATGCTGTATTAATTATTTCTATATTAGTAATTGAAGATATATCTTTTATTCCCATTATTTTTAGTAATTTTTCTAGCTCTGTTTTTTCTCTTGCTTGTTCATATTTGACTGAATTTTCCATGGCTTTATCTAATGTTAATAGTGTATTATTCTTTATAGTTTCATATTCTAGTAGTTTATATGCAATTGCTTCATTTTTTGCAATAGATTCATCATCTGCTTGTAATCTAAACGTTTCTTCTTTATCTCCCGATTTTATATTTTTCAATAAAGCTTCTAATCCAGTTATAGATGACTCTGCTTTTTTAGCATTTAATTTTTTATTTAATATGTTATTCTTTCTTTCTATGAATTCATTTTCATTTATATCACCGATTTTTCTTTTTAAAATTAATTCTATTCCTTCTTTTGAGCTACAAATTTTTGCATCTTCATTTTTAATTAAATTTACAGATTTTATTATTCGAGGATAAAATGATGCATTGTCTGTTGCATTTATCATTTTCATTGAATTTCCACAATCACTACAAATTGGTGCTTTTAGTCCACTTTCTTTTCCATTAATTATAAATCCATTTTTATTTTTCGGAAAATATCTATAGTTTGAAATCTTTTCATCCAAAATTTTTATAGGTAGAAAGTTGCCACAACTACATGCCCAAATTCTGTTATACTGTTTCATTTGTTCTTTACACACATCACAATTCATCTCATATATATCTGTATCATATTTTAAATTCTTTACTCTTCCACATTTTGGGCAATAAAATAATTTAGGATTTATGTATCCGAATATTTGATTAGTTAAATTTTCATCATTTTTAACAAAATCATTCACTTTTTCATTATTAATCTCTAAAAATTTATAATTTTCCTTACTATTTCCTAAGAAATTTTTAAAATTTTTATCCATATCTATATAATCTTTATCTGCACTTTTAATAAAATTTTTTAAATCCATTTTTATTTGTCCAACAATTTTAGGAAAGTATATTTCATCTTCACTTATTCTTTTGGTGTTCCATTTTTTTATATTTATAACACATTGATTTGCTCTCTTACAATTTTCTCTATCACTTTTACTGCTAGAAAAAGTAATAAATTGTCCTGGTAAAGCACTATATATTATTTGGTTCTTACTTCTTCTCATAATTTCCTCCATAAAAACTAATCGTAATATTAACAGTTTCATCTACATCTCTTAAACTAGTCATAACCTTAGTTCCTATTGTTGTAAATTCGTCCATATAATTTGTAATAACTGTATCTCTTTTTATCATATTCAACTTATTATTTATATTACCTATTATATTAATTAACTCTATTTCAATAGCTCTTTCATATTCTTTTTTTAATTTGTCAGAAGAAAACATATTTGTATTATAGATATAAGTTAATCTATCACGAATTTTTTCTATACTTAACTTTCCATTTTTGATCCCATCAATAAAATTTCCAAATTTACAATAATCTTTATTATCTCTAACAGAATAATATTGTTTTAGCAATCCTATAAATATTCCAGGTAATGTATGTTTCATAGCATTAACAGATGTAGAATTAATTGGAACATCATAAATTAAATAATCTTTGTATTTATGAAATAGATTAAAAAAATTTAAATATGATGTATCTCTTGCTCTAGCTAATCTTATTATATCAATTACCAATCCTTCATACTTTCTTCCTACTCTTGAATATGCTTGAATATATTCCGCAGTATTACTTGGCACACCATAAAAAAATATATTATTAAATTCATCTTCATCTACACCATGAGAGATTGTACTAGTGGCTAAAATTAAATTGTGCGTTTTCATTTTATTTTCTTCTCTTTGAATATCATTTAAGCTATCTTTAATTTCAGTAAAATCTTCATCCCCTGTCATTTTAATAATGTTAAATTTAGCATCTGGAATATCTCCTAAATGTTCAATATTTGCTTGTTGATCAAATGTATTTCTTAGTTTATTGTTATCATTTTTTGAATTAAAATATACAATTGTTGTCCAATAATAAAAAACCATTTTTTTGAATTCATCTTCATCAACTTGTAAATCAGGTATTTCTTTCATATATTCATTTGAATTCATGTACATATTATATAATAATTTCCTTAAAGTAGTAACACTGTATTCCATTCCAGCATTAACAGATCTTCCATATGGGGCAAATCCTATTATAGTTCTTGAGATATCTTTTTTATCTATATATGAGTAGAAATTGCCCCCTTCCTTATTCGTTAAATTATAAGGAAATATTCTACAATTTTCTCCATATAAATTTTTAATTAGTTTATCAGCTCCAGAAATAGTAGCAGTAGCACCTATATATTTTATTTTTCTTGAGTGTTCAACTGGCAATAAGTTATTTATGTAATACTTACAAAAACTTTCGTAATGAGCTGAAAAAGCTCCTAAACTTTCCTTCAATAAGTGTAATTCATCCTGTATAAATAATGTAGGTGCAAGAGATACTTTACAACTTGAACTAATATCTTCCATTTCACAATTTATATCATATTTACATTTTTTATTATGCGAAAATCCATGTTTTTTACATCTGTATCCAGGTGCTCCTAATATATTTTTAAAGCTGCTAGAAAAACTTATTTGAGTTAGTTTGTCAACTATACTTATTAAAATAGTAGGCAAAAATCTATAAATTTCATCATCAACTATATATAATGGTAAAGGTCTATTACAATGTTCACAAAAATGTTGTAATGTCTTGCTTTCTTCATCATACTTTAATTGTATATTACCACCGCATTCTGGGCATATATCAATCAACTTAAAATCATCTTTTTTTACAATCTCATCTTTCTCAAATTCTTCAATTTTATTTGGGGTATTACTTGAACCAACAAAATAACCTAAAGAAAATCTTTCTTTATCTTTAATCTCTTCAGTTGAATCCATCACTTTATTTGCATTTATTATCACCTTTAAACACCTATCTAACTGTTGTATAGATAATAATCTTAATGGATATTTTATTATAGTACTTACTCCAAAATTTTTTCCCATTAGCCTATCATAAAACATAGTAAAAGTTGCACATCCTAAAAATGCTTCTGTCTTTCCTCCTCCTGTTGGAAAGAAAAGTATTTCAGTTTCATCTTCATATTTGTAACCATAAATTTGCTTAAGTTCATCTTTGTGTTCATTGTATATAATATCTGGAATCATTGAAACAATATATACGAGTTGAAAAAGTCGCCAAGAAGTATATTTTCTATTTTGTGAAAAAGTCTTATTCATATATTCAAATGCTTTTCTTGCTTCTAAATAATCATTTAATACATCTATTCCTATTTTAAATCTGTTTATCTCTTGTTCAAATGTATTTATATCTTTGTCAAACTCTTCATAATCTTTAGATTCTATTGTTGCTCTGTCTTTTTTTATATCTTTTACATATTTTTTCATTCCTTCATAAATTATAAGAAGATTTTCAATAGGATTATTTATTAAGTTTTCAAATACTGTATTTTCACTATAAATATCTATGGTCTTTCTTCTATATTCTATAAATTTAGGAACATTTGTAGTATAAATTTTATTTTCCTTTTCATTAAATTCTGCAGATATCCACTCTCCTTTTACTCTGGTGTTTGAATCAACTTTGTATGAGTTGTTAAAATACGGAAGTTTGTTGCTTTCAAATTTTACATTTTCTCCAATTATTTCAACCCCAACATTAAATATTGGAGTAGGATAAAATAGAAATTCTTCTTTCTTAGGATTGTAATTTTGGCATTTGGGTGTTTTATTTATAAAAATTAAGGTTACTATGTAATTATCTGATTTCGAATTGCTCTTTTTACAAGTTAAATATACTTCAAATTTCCAATTTGGTCTCTGCTTTATGATCTTTTCTTTTTCTATAAAATCATAAAAAATATTCTCATTAGATAATTTTTCTACAGGGATAGCTCTATTTTTATAATATATAGAATCATCCATTCTTATTTTATTTATTCTTGAATTCACTTCTTTAGATAAATCAACTCTTTTTTCTTCTATCAATTTTTCTACATTCACTTGAATATCTTTTAATTCATTATCTATCTTTATTCTTTTAAATTTATTTACAATTTTAGCAATTTTTTCTTCTTTTTCATCATTATTATTTTCTATTCTTATATTATTAATCTGATCATTATAATTTGGTAATACATTATAAAACAAGTTTCCCTTTATATTTATATGCAATACTCCTTTAGCACTTTTGTTAAGAAAGAAATTAACTTTTAATAAATGCATGCTTTCAAATCTTTTAGGCTCATCTTCTAAATCTCCAGAATCCAAAAGGCCAATAACAATTCTATCTGATGGTCTCTCTCCTATTATATATTCATCATCTTTTGATTCTCCGCTTAGTTTATTTATATATTCTTCTTTTAAATAATTGCAAAATTCTTGATATTTATTTAATTTATCCATTATTTTTCTCCAATCTTTTTTGCATATTCTGATATAATGTTTTTTGTTGTGCCATCTATATCATCTATTATATATAAAAACTCTCTTGCTCTTGATGCAGCAACATATATATTCTTCATATTATTAATAACTTCCTTTTTAATATCATTATTTGCATCTTTTATTGTAGCTATGTTATTAAATTCTATATTATTATATCTAGAAGCTCTTATATTATATAATCCAAAAATAATTACTGCTTTAAAATCCAGTCCAATTGCTTTACCTGTTGTAGATAATTTTATTCCATGCTCATTTATCTTTGAGAGCCCATCTGTCAAGTCATTTAATTCTAAATTAAGTTCGTTCTTTATAATTTTTTCGATAATAGACTTGCTTAATTTCCCACATGTTTTATTATTATATATTTTTGATTCTTCATTATCAGTAAAATTTGGTGGATATAATAATATTATTTCTTCTTGTTCAATTCCTTTTTCATTTATCAAATAATGTATTTTTTCTTTTATTTTTTCTTTTAGTATATTTGTATCCATAGCATATATATATTCTGGCTCTTCCCCGTTTCTAGTTGCTATACCTAATAATAAATTTTTATTATTTTTCTTCTCTTTAAATTTAAAATCTTTTTTATACTTTTCTAATTGTCTTATCAACCTATTTATTCCATTTGTTATTTGTATAGTATTTCTGTAATTTTTATTTAAAACTATTCTTCTAAACTCAATTTCTCCTAAATAATAGATATTATCATCTTTTTTATCATCTTCTAATATTATTAAATCATCATTTTCTTCATATTCTTCTTTATTTTTAGGTCTTATCTCTTGATTATAATCTCCTACCATTATCATGTATTTATTTGCATCTAGCATGCTATATAATGCTATTTTCCATTCATCTTCCAGTTGTTGTGCCTCATCTATAAAAATTCCACCGTAAATTTTTGAAAAATCTCCGATTTCTTACTTTTTTCATAAATTCACTATGATTTTTTATAAAATCATTAGTATTTGAAAAATTTTCTTGTATAAACTTGTCAAAGGTTCTTACCTGTAAATTTTCTGCTTGCTGATTTTTATATTTTGCTTCGTTTTCTAATTCTTCACATAATTTATTATTATAACATATTAATAAAAAATTTTTATTCTTATTTTCATTTGCCATCATATATGCTTTAGTTAATAGTAATGCCGACTTTCCAGTTCCTGCTGTAGATTCTATATAAGTTCTTTCGTTTAATTCATCTAAAATTCTTATCTGTTCATCATCTAATTCTATGCTACTTTTTGGAATTTGTATTTTTTCATTGCAATCAATTCTAAATGTCGTTAATGATTTCTTTATAACATATTGTGGCATTAATGCACATTTGATACCATATTTCTTTTGTTCATCTATTACAATATCTTTTCCTTTTGACATTTCAAGTAATTTGTTCATGAAAATTTCCGCTGTAACAAATTCAATATAAGTTAACTTGTCTTCTAATAAATTATTTAGCATTGAAATTTGATTTTCATTTAAATCATCACATATTATATATTTTTTGTATTTTATATTTAATTTATTATTTTTACTTAAAACCAGACTATTGTTTATTTCATTTAGTTGCTCATCTCTGTATAAAGTTTTATTTTGTTTTAATTTTTCAAGTACAATATCAATATTTGTATTTATATTTCCGAGAAATTTTTCTATAAAATTTTCAACTATACATACTCCATAGGTAGGAATAATTGCCACTGACGCTTTTTGACTATTATCTAAAATTGAATTATAGTAAAACTCTATTTCTGGATCACATCTCTTTAATCGTATTATAAATTCTAGATCTCTATCTAATATATTATTAATATTATATTGTGGATAGATTTTAATTTTATGTTGAAAAACTCGACTCAAATATTGTATATCTTGCTCATTATTTATGTATATAGTTTTTTTATTATTGTTTTTTGAAATATTTAAATCTAAAAACTTACATCCATCTTTAACAACTTTTATCTTCTCAATCCTATATCTTTCTTTATCTTTTTTGTTCAATTTCCATAATGTTTCAATAATTCCTTTTTCAGAAATATATATATAATCTTCTTTATTAATTTCAAAATCAAAGTTTGACTTTGATAGAGTTATAAATTGCCTATTATATACATTAGTATTCGTAATTATTAGGAAATATTTGTTCATCTAATTTCTCCTTATATTCTACCATCTTTTTATCTTATTTATATCATAAAATAATTTTTGATTCAATAAAAGTAATAATAAATGTTATATTATTATATAGGTTATTCAATCATTTGTCACAAATTATTTAAAATAAATACTTTGAGCACCTATATTGCAAATAACGATTCTTCTTGACTTTTATATTTTTTATGAATTTCCTTGGACTCAACCATCCTAGTGGTCTCATAGGAAAATTATTATATTCTTTTCTCCATTCTTTTCCTTGATTTCTTAAATCTTCTAAACTATAAAATACTCTTTTATAGTAAAATCTTTCTTGATCTTTTCTATGACTTCTTTCTACTCTTCCATTTTGTTTGGGTGTATGTGGCTTTATTACTTTATATTCTATTCCTAATTCTTCTAATGTTTTTTCAAACATTGTTTTTTTATTTTTCAAAAATGCTTGCCAACTTAATCTATTTGTAAATTCAAATCCATTATCTGTTTGTATTGTCTTTATTTTAAACGGAAAATATTTTACTAATCTTCTTGCGAATTCGCTTGAAGCATATGTATCATGTGCATTTGTAAACCATGTATATCTTAATCTTGAATATTCATCTATTGCTGTATATTGATAAAAATTTTCTCCTCTTTCCTGTAATTCTTTGCTCATACATTTCTTTGGAACATACTTAACATCTATTTGAACTTTATCTCCTGGATATTCTCCTGACACCCATTCATTTGGCTCACTTTCTTTCCTTTTGCTTGGAGTCTTTTTGTATATTCCTAATCTTTGCATTGCATGATATAACCCTTGTATTGTCCTTCTATATCCTGCCTGACGTAATTTTATCCATAACACCACTAATCCCGTATCTTTATTGTTTCTTTTATAATTTTTTATTAATTTTATTTCTTCCTCTGTATGTTGATTTGGATGTGAATGTGGACGTCTTGATTTATCTTTTAAACTTTCTAATGTTCCATCATATCTATTTCTCCATCTATATATTGTTCTTTTACATTTCCAAAATTTATATGCTGCTTTTGCCACTCCATATTTTCTTGAAAATTTTACTATTGACTCTTTATATTTTAATCTATCTGTGATATTATTACCCATAAGAGAGCACCTCCGATATGTTTATTTTTGGTCATTTAAACAATATCATTTTTGTGCTCTCTTTTCAATATTTTATTTTTAATGTATTTGTGACATATCTATTTTAAATCTATAATCAAACAAGTATCATTTGGTATCATTTTTCAGAATATCAATTTATTTTACATCCAGAAAAATATTTTGGTATCAAATAGTATCAAATGGTATCAAGTTCCCTTAAACCTATTGACTAACGCTTCAGAATAAGTGATAAATATAAAAGAGATCTCAAAACAAAACAAAGGAGTTGTTAATAATGAGTGTTAGAGAAATTGAAAAGAATAAAAGATATCAAATTGAAATACCTCTTGGATATAAAGGATCAAAGAAAATTCGACATTATGAAACTTTTTATGGTACAAAGAAGGATGCTATGATAGAAGAGTATCGTATTAAGATACAACTTAAAGAAGGTGCTTACGTTAAGAAAACTGATATGACTTTTGAAAATTTAAGTAAAGAATACCTCGAAATTCAAAAAGGTATATTATCACTAAAAACATATATTAATTATGAGCATAGAATGATTAGAATAAATGAACATCTTGGATTTATTAAACTTAAAGATTTGAACACAAAAGTAATTGAAAATTTCTATGACTATATGAGAAAGGATTATGTTTCTGTTAGAGGCAAACATATTAGTTCTACTACCGTTCAGCACTATTATTAATAATATGCTAAAACAAGCTGTTAGATGGGATTACATCACTCATAATCCAAACTTAAGAATCTCAAAACCGAAAAGAGCTAGAGCCAAAATTCAGTGTTATAGTCCAGAAGAAGTTGATAAATTATTAGAAGTTCTTAAAAATGAGCCTTTAAAATATCAAGCTGTAATTCAACTTGCTTTAGATTTAGGTTGTAGACGTGGAGAACTTCTTGGATTAACTTGGGATGATATAAACTTTAAAACTGGCAAAATAGTAATTAATAAATCGCTTCAATATGCTTATGGTAAAACATATGAGAAAGAAACTAAAACAGAAAACAGTAATAGAGTTAATTTTATTTCTAACAACACTATTGCAGTTTTGAAAAAATATCAAAAAGAACAAATGGAAAGAAAAATGTTATTAGGCTCTAAATGGATTAATACTAATAGAGTATTTACTACTGACTATGGCGGAGATATGCATTCTGATACACCTACTAAAATAATGGATCAAATTATTGCTAAATATAAATTAAAAAGAATTACATTTCATGGTTTAAGACACACTAATATATCTCTTATGATTTCCAAAGGTGTTCAATCTCAAATCATAAGTAGAAAGGTTGGACATTCTAGTGTTCAGATTACCGATAAAATATACTCTCATTTCTTCGAGGATGAGTTTAAAGCCGTTGCTAATGTCATGGATGAATTTTATCTGGTGCACACTAAAATAGAAGAGATTCTATTCGCTTCTATTTATTTAATGCCTTCATTTTATCATATAGAATTTCTAAATTTCTTTTACTTCTATTGGGTTGTTCATAAATTTTATCAAGCAATTCAGAAAAAATAATGTCAACTATATTCAAAAGTTTTTGATCTATTTCCTTTTGCTTCTCTATATCTCCTTCATTAGGATGTATCGAACTATTTCCTATCTCCTTAATAGCTTTTATATAATCTATATCAATTTCCATAGCCCACTTAGGTGCCTTTTTATTATTAATATCTTCTTCTAAATTCTCAATCTTTTTTCCTAACATTCCTGTTGTATATCCTTGATCAAATAACAGAAAATCCATTGCAGCTCTACACATTGACATACTTGCACTTTCTGCTCCAATTATTCTTGCTTGATATGCTTGATTTAAATAATATTTAACTCCCTCTGGCGCATTTTTACTTGAACATCCTCCTGCTTTTTCATATATAATTACAGATTTAAATTCTTTTTCTTTTTTGTAAACAATTAAATAAGCTTTTGATTTACATTGTAAACATGTTAATTCATATATTAAAGGGTATGTTTTTTCTAATGCTGTATTTAATTGTGCTGTGTATATTATATCTATTTTTTTATTGATATTGTTCACTTTCATTTTTCTATACGCCAAACATTCATTACAAAAGAAGTCATGTTCCGTTTCAAAATTGAATTTATAATATTCTTGAGGTCCATTAACACTTGGAAACTTTTCGTATGCTTTTTTTAATAATTCTTTTATGTTTTCTTCCATATTTAATCTCCTTACAGTTTTACATATTATATCATAATAAATTAATAAAATAAACAAACTTACATATATTAGTAATATAATATGGCTTTTAAAAAAAATTTTAAATTTAGTATTGACATACGTGTTAATACGTAGTACAATATTATACAGAAAGGAGGATTGTAAATGTATTCAAAAGAGCTAATCAAATTGCTTAAGCAAAATGGTTGGCAAAAAATTTCTCAAAACGGTTCTCATTTAAAAATGGGTAAACGGAAACGAAATTGTGATTGTTCCTGTACATAACAAGGAAATACCAATCGGAACAGCTCAAGCAATTTTGAAACAGACAGGGCTAAAATAATTAGCCCTCCCTATCAACTTATAATTTTGCAGTTTAAATAAGGAGGAGACTAAAATTTTATAATGATTATAGGGATTTCTTTTGTATGCATTTATCTTCCTTTCTATCATATAATTTGGAGGTATAAAAATGAAAAACCAATTAACTGTTTTTCCTGCCATATTTACCTTTGATGGTAAATATTATAATGTTGACTTTATAGATTTAAAAGGATGTTCAACTTTTGGAAACAGTATACAAGACGCTTATGCTATGGCTCAGGATGCTATGGGCTTATATTTGGATAATATGGTAAATTTTCCAAAACCTTCTTTAGATTTTTCAGCTATTGATTTAAAAGATAATCAATTTATTTCATTAATTAGTATTGACATGGATGATTACAGAAAAAAATTTAATAATAAAGCTGTAAAAAAGACTCTAACTATTCCTAAATGGTTAAATTATTTAGCAGAAAAAAATAATATTAACTTTTCTCAAGTTTTACAAGAAGCTATAAAAGAAAAATTAAATATTGACTAATTTTTTCTTTAAGTATATAATTAAAATTATAGAATACATTTACAATTCCAAAATGAGATTGGAGAAGTAGGTAGTTTTTAACTATCTATTTCTTTATTTCACATTAAATTGCCTTCGGGTTATTCCAAAATAATATGTGAAACTTTTTGTCGATTTTTATCACATTTTGTTTCACGTTTTTGACCTTAGGGTTTTCTACCCGCACTGCAGTATATATAAAAAAGTCAATAATATCAATACTTTCAGCTTTCTATTTTCATCATCATTTTTGGAAGCCCGAAGGTCTTGCTTTATTTTTGTTTAACTTTTTTATCAAAAATTTGTCACTTTTCCGTCACTCAAAAATAATTCCGCCGTTAAATCAATAATTACAAAAAAAAATCAGGAACTTTGAAGTTCCTGATAAATGTGGTTGCGGGGGTAAGACTCGAACTTACGACCTTCGGGTTATGAGAAAATATAGCAATTTTAGTCCATTCTATTTTCATGATTCTTTAATATTATTCACTTTTTTCATTTACAGTATAAAAGCTTATATATCCAATCCATTTTATTTTTTTAAGAGATTAATAAATATTTTACATTTTGAATTATTATTAACAATCCATTCTCTTCTCTCCGTCAGTTGCAATCCCACAAAGATTTATGGTAATATTAAATACAATAATAAATCAGGAGGGCCTCAAATGTATAATAATATCGGTAAACGAGACATATTAATTTTTCCTAAGTTTGACAATATAGATATAATTAATGAAGTTAGAAATAAATATGATAGATTGGCAAATTTAGTAAATCCTCATATAACACTTGTTCAAGCCGATAGTTTAAAAGATTTCTCTGATTTCAATTATGAATTTACAACTGTTATCCATAAAGTTTCTGTTGAATTTATTGGTGAAAATGAAGAATCTATTATTATTAAAATTATAAAGTTAGGAGAATAACCATGAATAATCTAGAATATTTAAATAAAATCATAACCATAAAAATTGATAGGCCTATGGGTAGCAAGCATCCAAAACACGGATTTATTTATCCAGTAAATTACGGTTATGTTCCAAATACTATAAGTGGTGATGGCGAAGAATTAGATTCTTATGTTTTAGGAATCTATGAACCTCTAGAAACTTTTACAGGAAAGTGCATTGCAATAATTCATAGGACAAATGACAATGACGATAAATTAGTTGTTGTTCCAGAGAATAAAACTTTTACTAATGAAGAAATTAAAGTGTTGACTGCCTTCCAGGAACAATATTTTAAAAATATAATTCTAAGGCCTAAAGATTATATAAATTGGAATAAAAATATTCCAGAGTTATCTGTAACTAATTTGGAAGATAGCTTAAAATTTTATAAAATGGCTGGTTTTAAAGTTGAATATGATAGACCTGAGGATAAATTTGCATTCATATCTTTGGGTAATATTCAATTTATGCTACAAGAATTGTCTGATAATGATAAGTGGGATGTCGGAGAATTGAAATACCCTTTTGGCAATGGAATTAACTTTCAATTAGAAGTTGACGACCTTGATGAAATATATAATAACTTCAAAAAAAAAAATTACGTAATTGCTTTTGATATCGAGGAAAATTGGTATAGACACGATGATAAAATGTTAGGAAATAAAGAGTTTTTAATTCAAGACCCCGATGGATATTTGTTAAGATTTACGCAAGATTTAGGAGAAAAGGCTGAGCAAAATTAAGCTCAGCCTTTTAATATTTAGTTTATTTTTTAGCTCCAGTAAAAACTTTCATTTTATCTTACGAGTATATCAGAAAATTTTGGGCAACTTTCCACAAATTATTCTATATATTAGTTTAATTATTTAGTTTTGGAATTATTTATAATTTCAGTATATAATTTTCATTTCAATTTTTATATATTAAAATCATCAAATTCCAAGTCTGCAAATTCTATGTTTTCTACATTTTTTACATTGTTGTTTTCATCTAATGTTAGTTTGAATACTTCTGGTGAATTTAATCTTTTGTTAAAGATGATTTTTCCATTGTAGCTTAGTGTTATTTCTTTGTTTGGAGTTACGTTTTCTACCTTGCACCATTTCATCATTAAGAAAGTCATAGCATTTCCATGTGTGAAAATTGCAATTCTTTTGCCTTTATTTTTCTCTACAATTTCGTTAAAAGCCTCTTCCATTCTTTCTCTTACATCTTTTTGACTTTCTCCACCTTCTGTTTTGAAGTTTTCGTCTTGGAATTGTCTTGTGTACCAGTCTGGATATTCTTTGTCGTTTGGTTTTCCAGTTCTTCTTTCGTCTAGTCTTTCGTCTAAATTTGCTTTAAGATTTTGTTTTTCCATTAAGTATTTTGCTGTCTGCAATGTTCTTACACAGTTGCTTGCGTATACTACATCTATGTTTTGTAGTTCTTTTTCGTTGCTTAGCTTTTCTGCTCTTCTTTCTCCTGTTACACTTAGGATGATTTTTTCACTTTTTATTAGGTTATCTTGAGTTGTATTGTAACTTTCTATGTTGTTTTTCATGTTAAGTCTTACTGAATGTCTTATTAGATATACTGTTGTTTCCATAGTTTTTTCCTTTCCTATTTGTTTTTTCAACATTATATCACATTTTTTAGAAATTCATAACTATTTTGTTATATAAAAACCAAATTACATCGTCTATGTTTTCTAATATTTTGTTTTCTTGTGCAATTTGTTCTACTTCTTTTTCTGTTATTACGTTTTTATATACTCTTATTTTTGCTTTTGTTAAAATTAATTTTTTGTAATCTTCATCAATAATGTTTAATAATTTTTCTCGATTATCAATAATATTTATTTCCATGTCTTCGTAATATCTGCAGATTAATTGCATATATAATTCTGATTTTCTTATTTCTTGTTTGTGTATTTCTAAGAATTGTATTAATTTTTCATAATCAATTTTTTGTGTTCCTTTTGTAAAATCATATAATGCATATAGTAAATATGTTAATATTGATTTTTCTTCTTGCTTAATAAATTTTTCGTAATATTCGTTAATTTTTTCATCTAATAATTCTGTTGTTTCATGGTTTTTTGCATCCCAACGCAATGCTTCTTCATATTTTGGACTTATTACTCTAGATTTTTTCATAAAACTTGGAATATTAAGAGCTCCTGAACCTTTATTGCTTCCTTTTACCGAATGAGTATCAGCACTAGCTCCAAATAAATTCGAAGTATTAAACATTCTTTGAGCTGAACCCGAAAAGCTTTCTTCACATTCATAATCCATTGGAACTATTCCTTCAAATGCATCAAACATGAACTTGTTACTTAATGTTGTTTCTTGATATTGAGGTACATCAAGTAGCTTATTTTCTCTTTCATATACTGTTATAAAAGATGTGTATTCAGAATTTATATTGTATTTTACAGCTATGTCTATTATCATTTTCTTGTAATTTTCTATTTTTTCGTAGTCGTATGTATTTTTAATGTAATCTTCTAAACGTTCTATTTCTTGTTTTGCAAATAGCACTTCTAGGTCTACATCAGTGTTAGTTATTTTTTCTTTAGCAATTTTCCATGTGTATTCTTTGCCTAAAATTTTGCCTTTTAATTTTATATCATCTTTTAGCTCTTCTATTTTTGCAAATACGTTAAAGAATTCATAGTTAAATAGGCTATTTTCTTCTTTTATCTCGTCTACTAATTTGTTTTGTCCATAATCTACTTGTATGTCTTCTACCATTGGTGTTTGTATTCTTGCGAATGTTCTTATTATTTTGTCATCTATTTTTTCGTTTGGTTGTATTAATTCTGCTTTACCATTACCAGCTTTAGCCATTTGCTTTATAAAATATGAGTTTACATTGGAATCTATTCCGAATGGGAATATTCTACTGTTTTTTCCATGTTCTTTTACAAAATCTATTATTTGCTTTTCATTTCCAACTTGACCATCAGTAAATAGTAATATTACTTTTTCTGTATTTTCGTATAGTGCAAATTTTATTGGATTTAGTATTTCTGTACCTCCTGAAGCACGCAAACTGTTAATATATTTTTCCGCTTCTTGCATATTTTTCTCGTTATATTCTAGTGCATGCGCACTCATTACTTCAAATTGATGGTCAAATGCTATTATGTTAAATTTATCTCCTTCGTCTAATTGCTTTAAGCATTCGATTACTGCTCTTTTGGTTTCTTCTAACTTAACGCCCATCATCGAACCAGATATATCAATTAAGAATAAATACTCCTTTTCGCTATCTTCGTATACATCGTCTATTTCTGGCATGAATGATAGATATAGCATATCTTTGCCATCTCTTGTTTTCGATGTAATTGCTTTTGATGATAATTCATTTTTTAATTTTATATCTAGTTTAAAGTCTTTTGATAAATCATAATTTTCTATTTTTATATTTTTTTCGTCTATTATGTTTATTTTATGGCTTGGGCAATTTATGTTTTCTACGTTTAAAGTTTTGTCTATATTTATAGTAAAATCTACTGTATAATTAGTTTTTCCATATATTAATTTGTTTGTAACATTTGATTTATATCTTGGCGTTACAAGTGTTGGTATTAATATTTCTATCTGGTTGTCTATAATTTCGAATTTATCTATGTATTGTATTTTTACAGTTACTTCTTCGTCCTTATCAATTTTTCCAACTGATATTTTAAATATGTTGCCCGTTTCTTGTTCCATCATGTAAGCACTGTTACCTTTAACAATGTTTTGTTGGTATTCTCTTTTTGCTTCGCCCTTTTCTTTGCATTTTCCTTTTAATATTTTATCTCCAACCTTTATTTCAAATCCAACAACTGTTGCAGTTTCTACTATTGGAAATGTATATCCAACTTCTAAAACTTCTTTTGTATTATTTTTGTACATTTGTTCAATTTCAAATGTTCCAAATTTTCCTATTACCTTACCTGTTATTTTTACTTTCTTTAGAGCCAACTCTCTTAAATCTACATTTCTCATTTTTTATTTCCCTTCTATATAATTCTAGTCTTCTAACATTTTTTCTACATATTTTTTTACATTTTCAATAATATGCTTATATTTTTCACCATTTTCTTGTGAATAATTCATTTCAAATATGTCACATACATTTTCTCTAATGTATATTTCTTTACCGCTTCTACTTCTAGATATTCTGGTTTTTTCACTATTGTACTCTGAAGTTTCTTCTTGCAATTTTAACTTTGGATTTTTTTCAGTATCTTCCAAACTATACTCTCTTATTTCTTCTGTCGGATTTTCCAAAATATATTCTCTTATTTTATTTAATGGCATATACTCTGATTGTAATTTTTTTATAAGAAGTAGCCTATTTAAATGTTCATCATTATATACACTGTTTACTCCGCTTCCTTCTGGTGGTAATAATAATCCTTTACTTATGTAGTAGTGTATAGTTCTTTTCGTAACACCTGCCTTTTCTGCTAATTCTGAAACCTTATATTCCATTTTTGTCCCTCCTTTCCTGAAACTTGATTACTTTTTCATCTCTCTGATTATTATTTTATCATCGTTACGTAACGATGTCAATATATATTTATAAAAAAAATTAAAAATTAAAGAATGCAAATTATTGCACTCTTTTGCTTATATTAATCTTCATTTATTAAATGTACAGGATATTCTCCATTTTTTATAACATCTATAATTTTTTGCGGTTTTAAGTGACATTTTTCTAAGTCGTTTATATCAATCCATTCATAGTGAATATCGCTTTCTCCGCCCTCTTCTACATTTTCCATTGCGTGTTCTATCTTTTTATCTTCTTCATCACAAAATTCAGCTTTGTATACAAACATGATTTCATGGTATTTTAAATCTTTTAGTTCAAAGAAATTTTCAATTGTTGATATATATCCTGTTATTTCTATTTCTTTTCCTAGTTCTTCTTGCATCTCACGTTTTACTGTATCTTGTGAGCTTTCTCCTATTCTCACGTGTCCACCTAACAATGCATAATAATCTGCTGATTTTCTTTTATGTAGCAAAACCTTGCCGTTATGTATAATAATACCAACCGATCTTATATTTAATTTGTAGCCATCCATTTTTATGGCTAAATCTCCTGGTTCGTATGCCATTTTCTTTTCCTCCTTTTTATTTTATTATTTCTATTTTTATTCCTACTACCCCATATTCTTTTTCTTGTTCTGGTGTATAGAATCTGTTCATCGACTTTGCTTTTTCTATTATTTTTTCTTTATCTTCTCCCACAAATACTTTTTTAAATAGCTTTTCAAAAGATTCTTCTTTATATAAGTCTATTACTTTTACTAGTAATTTTTCTTGTAATTCTGGTAATTTTGAAAATTCGATTTCATCGCCAATTTGTATGGTTCGTCTTTTTTCATCATACAATCTAAATTCTACTGTTTTAGTTCCATTTTTTATTCTTTCAAATGGATCTTCTTGTAATTTCATTTTATGTAACATTTTTTCCTCCATCCCCGGATTGTACTAGATTGTACAGAATTAAGTAATAATCTAGGACAAGCCGAATATAATATTTCTAATCTCTCCAAATGTCTCCATTTATAAATTCAGTTAGTGCCATTATAAATGCTTCTCTTGTTAAATCATACATTCTCGTAAAATTTTTCAAATGCCTGCTTTGCACCTTCAACTTTTCCTTTATTGTTCGTTCCTATTAAAACTTTCATAATTAGCTGACTCCTTTATTTTTCTATAATTCAAATTTATATATTTTTTCTTCACCTATTTCTCATATTGATATTCTTGTATTACTTTTCCATCTACGTCTTTTAATATTATCTTGTTTTCTTCTAATATGATATAGCTGTGTGCTGTGTTGCATTTTGGTAGTGATATTGAACCTGGATTTGCAAATATCAAGCCTTCTTTTTCTTCTATAAATCCTTGATGTATGTGTCCATAAATCATTATATCGAAATCGTCATAAGGAATGTTTTCTATGTTGTATTTGTGTCCGTGTGTGAAGTAGAATTTTTTTCCGTTTATCTCCATTAATATGTGGTCGTTGAATTTGAATTCTGAAATCATTTCGTCTACTTCTGCGTCACAGTTTCCTCTTACGACTAATAGCTTGTCTTTCATTGAGTTTAATGTTTCTGCAACTTTCATTGGATTATATTCTTGGCTCAAATCGTTTCTTGGACCATGATAGTATAAATCTCCTAATAATATTATTTTTTCTGGGTTTTCTCTTTCTACTATTTCTCTTATTTTGTCAGCATAATATCCAGAACCATGTATATCTGATATAACTAAAGCTTTCATGTTATTTTCTCCTTTCTCGTTTTTCTAATTTATATCATATTTTCTGTTTATTCTCAATAAAATTGATGCCAAAAGACAGCAATTTTCTGCTGTCCTTTCCATTTTCTTTTACTCCTCAAGATATAATAATTCTCAACATATTTTGTAACTAAAATATTTTTGTGTATCAAATTTTTCAGAAAGTTCTCCTTTCATCTTAATGTTATTTTAAGTTTGAAAATTAAATGAATATTAAATTTTTATTTTTTGTAAAAAATTATTAAAAAAAACAAGACACCCACCGTTATTTCAACGGTGGGGCTTGGGGATTTATTTGTTTACTCTGTATTTACCTCGTCCAATACGTGTTATTGCTCCATGCCTAACTTCATACCTCAGAAAGGCGAAAACGTCAACATATCTAATGTTGGCAAATTTTGCTGTAACTTCTTTTACTACAAAGACATCCTTGGACATCATGAATTCATATACTTTCGCATTCGTTTTATCTTCTTTATAAACGTCTCTCCTTTTTGTTTTTTTCTGTTTATAAGGTTCTATCTTTGGAAGAATATCCGCAATTGTTATGTATGCTTCTTCTTCAGCATAAGTGCTTACAGTTATCGAGCTTCCACCGATGCTTACCATGTAATCCGGAATGTTATCGGTATAGGTTCTCTGTTCTGTAAGAATTTGATATGCTAATTTGCATTTTGCTTCATCTTCCAACATGATGTTTAGGTAGTACTTCGTTGGAGTAACCCGAACTCTTATTTCTTTAGTATAGTCTGGGTTCTGGTTAATAAAATTTCTAACCTTGCTAAAGGCATTTTTTATTACTCTTGAAATGCTTCCCTGCGAAAGATCAACTTTTTCTCCTATTTCGATTTGTTTCATTCCTCCTAATCTATAGAAAACTACTTGTTTTTCTTTGAGTTTTAGCGAGCTCATGTTTAGTAAGAGTTCCAAAGTTCTTTCTAATGAATCTCTTTCTTCTATTCCTTTCGTAATGTCTGTCGGATCTACCAGTACTATGTCTTTAAGTGATATCTTGTCGTCTCCTTCTTCTTTGCATGTTACTATACTTTCCAAAGAGATTTCCTTTGACCGATTTTTAGTTTTTCGCTTTGCCATGTAGAACTCATTTTCTATACATTTTTTAGCATAAGTTCCAAACGTATTATTTGCCGATGCATCATATGTTGCTGTTGCCTTTATTAATCCAATATTTCCTACTGACAACAGGTCTTCATATTCAGTGTTTTTACAAGGTAACCTCCTTAAAAAGTACGGAACAATTTTCAAGTTTTTTTCTACAAGCTGTCTTTGTTTATCATCTAACACATAAGTTTTTGACATTTATAGCTATCCTTTCTTTTACAACTGCTTATTGAACGTCTAAATAAACAATATTCCCCCTCGTATGATTAAATCGATGGATTTACGCTATTCATTCTAGCACAATTTTATGTAAAATGCAATAAAGTGATGCTTATTTTAGTACCACTTTAAATGTTGTTATTCCTTTTTCTGATTCTACAGATATCTTTCCATTATGGTTTTCTACTATGTTCTTTGCTATTGCTAGTCCTAAGCCATATCTGTTTGTATCTCTGTTTCTAGATTCATCCGCTCTATAGAATCTCTCAAATATTTTTTCTCGTATTTCCTTTGGGATTTCTTTTCCCCTGTTTGATACTGTTAATACTGTATCATTCTTTTGTTTTTTCAGTGCAATACTTATTTTTCCATTTGTTTCACTATGTTTTATAGCATTGTCTATGAGTATTGCTACTAGTTGTTTTATTTGACTACTATTACATTTTATATTTATGTCTTTTTGTATATCATATTCTAGTTCTATTTTATTTTCATACATCAAACTCTCGAATGTTAATACAGACATCTCTACTATTTTTGATAAATTTTCTTCTTGCTGTACTTCTTTTCCTTCTTCTAATTTTGCCAAATCTAATAAGCTTGTTACTAGCTCATTCATTCTGTCCGCTTCGCTCTTTATATTATTTAACCATTTCTTTTCTTCTGGTTCTTTTTCCAACGCTTCTGCGTTCGCCATTATAACAGCAATAGGAGTTTTTAGTTCATGTGATGCATCTGCCACAAATTGTTTTTGCCTGTTAAATGACTCTATTACTGGTTTTATTATCCACCTCGTTATTTCTACAGTCAAAATAATTATTATAATTTCTATCAATACAAAAATTAAGATTGATGTTTTTAATAATGACTCTAATTTTGCCTTGGCTGATGTATTATCTACTATAGTTAACGTGTTTGGTGCTTGGAAAGCATATGAGTATTGGTCTAAATATAAATTTCCAATTCTTCTTCCCTGCTTTGTATTTGAACTTTCCAATATATTTTCTGCGATTTGGATTATTTTTTCTTCCGAAACATTGTTATCTGTATGGTTTATTACTTCTGTTACTTTATTTGATGTATTGTATTTTACCGTATATACTACTGCATCCATAAAAACTGGCATTCCTGGTGCCTGTCTATCATTTTCCATTCTACTTAATTTATTTTCTATTTCTACTTTTTCATGATTGTAATCTTGAAAATTAAATATGCACAATACACTCACAAGAAATATTGTTAATATAGCAAACATTACCCAAAATATCTTTTTCTTTAACTTTCCCATTTTTTCCCCTTATCTTTTATACTCTAAGCAATTAGACCTATTTTTATAATTTAACACAATTATTGGCACAAATTAGCCCCTTCTAGTTTATCTTTTATTGCAATTAAAATTATAAAATTAATTTTCAACTTCTAGCTTATATCCAAGTCCTCTAATAGCTTTTATCTGAACATTAGACCCTATTATTTTAATTTTTTTTCTTATAAATGAAAGATATGCTTCCAAGTTGTTTGACTCTGATTCATTATCTAGTCCCCATATTTTTTCATATAATTGTTCTTTTTGTAAAACTTGATTTTTATTTTTCATTAAATATTCTAATAGCATAAATTCTTTGCAGACAACTTCTATCGACTCATTTGTTGTAGTGCATATTAAGGTTGTATTTTTTATATTCAGTCTTAAATCTCCTGCTTCTACATAATATTTTTGTACTTGTACATTATCCATTCTAAGCTGTGCATTTACTCTGGCAACTAATTCATCAATATGGAATGGCTTTGTTAAATAGTCATTTGCTCCACTATTCCCCCCCATAAGCTTGTCTTCTATCATAGATTTAGCAGTCAACATTATTACTTTTGCATTAATTTTTTCTCTTCTGATTTCCTCTAAAATCTTAAATCCATCTACTTTTGGTAGCATCACATCTAAAATTATTAAATCATAAATATTTGTAAGAGCATTATCCAAACCAGCTTCTCCATTGTCAAATACATCTACTATATAATTTTCTTTTCTAAGCCTGCTGGCAATTACATCAGCAATTTTAAATTCATCTTCTACAATTAAAATTCTCACTTTAATTTTCAATTCCTATATTAATATTGTTCATATAATAACTTACTACTATTAAATAAATATTAAATTTTCATGCATATTATATCATAAATTTTTATCATGCAAAAGGCGGGGGATAATATCCCCCGCCTATGCAGTGTTAAGCCACTACAACTTTCTTCTTCAAGGCAGCCATCTTCTTCGTTGCCTCGATATCTTTCTCTATCACCTTGACAATCCGACCATCGTTGTGGATTACTGAGAAAACATCTCCTTCCTGTACAGACTTTGCCATCCCCACAAATTTGTTCATTGGTACGAGCGTTTTCTTGACAGCACTCGTGATGTAGTCTTTTTTCTGGCTTTCTTCAAGCCATATCATTTCCACCTCTGCGATCACACAATTGTGATTTTTTGAAATTACGTGCATGTAGCTTATCATTTTTTCAGTCTCCCTTCAATCGGCCTTTTTTTACGCTTAGCACCTGCTTTTCTACAAAGCTCTCGTCATACTGTCAATCGACATATTATGATTCTCCTTTCTGTATATTTTATATTATAAATTATAACATAATATTCAGCTTTTGGCAAATTATTCCAATTTTTATATAATAAGAAGATGTAAGTACCTTTCACTCACATCTTCTTACTTTTTGCACTCAGAATATTAATTAAAATCTTCTAAGTGCCCTCTGGAGGCGTTCTTCCAATGTTGCCGGAACAACATCTCCATTCATGTTCACCTTATTGTTTCCATTAACATCTGCCCAATATCCGGGCATTTCTTTGCCACCCATCTCTTTTGGCAATGTCGACGATGGTATCCAGCTGACCATTACCTTTCCATTTGTTGCAAATGGGATTCCGTAAATTCCACGGTATACCATAAAACCTTTCGGTCCTTCAGGCAATGGCTCTCTTTTACGTTTCTCCTCTCTGAACCTGAGTCCCAATTCCTCTCTAAGCTTTTTCATCATCTTTGACTCCTCCTAAGTTACTCTTCAAAATATTTTCGCCAACTTTCGATTTCGTTCTCTTGCATTTTTCTGCTGTGGCCATTCCTTTCAACCACATACAGAGCTTCGATTTTCTTCCAAAATCCAGGAATTTTCATACCATTTGGGGTTCTTCTACTGGGAATCCAGCAGATTGTCCCACAGTCGCTTTTGGCTATCTGTCTCCCCATTACATTTTTCTGGAGTACATAGCCTTCCGGAACTTCACGTTCTTTGCCAAAGAATAGTGTTTTTAACAATTTGAACATTTTTTCCTCCTTCCCAGCTACCTGGGAGTCGAGTGTTTATAAACGTACATAACCTTATTATACCATTTTTTCTCGCAAAAAGCAAATTTTATGTTAATTAGGCAAAAAAAATACATGGATTTTTTCCATGTATTCATATGAATTCATATTTCTATATTAATTCAATTATTTTTTGTTTACTAAATCTTTTAAAGCTTTTCCAGCTTTGAATACTGGAGCTTTTGATGCTGGTATTTTGATTTCTTCTTTAGTTTGTGGGTTTCTTCCTTTTCTAGCAGCTCTTTTTCTAACTTCGAAAGAACCAAATCCAACTAATTGAACTTTGTCTCCCTTTACTAAAGCTTCTGTAACAACGTCAACAAATGCGTTTAATGTTGCTTCTGCATCTTTCTTTGTGCATTCTGTTTTAGCAGCTATGGCTGCGATTAAATCAGATTTGTTCATTTAAATTACCTCCTAATAAGATTGTATATGTAGATAATTATTGCATCTACTACTTACATTATTCGCCAAGGTTTGATAAAATCCTTCTTTTTTTTCAAATTTATTTTATAAAAGTGTTAAATCTCTAAGGTTTGCGGTTTTCTATTTTCAAGAATGCTTATTTTTCAAGGTTTACAGACCTTATTTTTCTTAAATTTGCTGTAAAATGGCAACATGTATAATTCATCTTTACTAAAAATTTTTGTAATTGCTAATATTACTACATAAACAATTATTGCAAATATTATTGTTAATATTATAGCAATATTTTGCATAATTATACCTTTTAGTAAATTATATGTATATATTCCGAATTATTCCCATTGATGAACTTGCTAAAATTGGTTTTATAAAATATTTCGACAAATCAAATTTTATTTTAATATTTTTACTCAATGCTATCAAACTAATAAACATGGAAATAACATGACACATTACAGTTGCAAATGCTGCACCAGCAACTCCTCCCAAAACGAATGAATCTGGATTTACTTTTACTAATACTAAATTCAAAATTAGCTTAATAGACACTCCTATTGAAAGTGCAATTACGGGTACTTTAAGTTTTCCCAGTCCTTGAAGAGCACCGTTTATAGTTTGTTCTAATGTAATGAATACAATCGAAATACTACTTATTTGAAATATAAATTCTCCACTACTTGCATTTGGAAATAACATTTGCAAAATTGGCTTTGCGAAAACCACCATTCCAACACTACATGGCAGTCCAATTAATATCGTAATAAGTATCGCAAAAGACACCCTTTTTTCTATACTCTTATAGTCTCCTCTCGCTTTTGCAGCCGATACTGCTGGAACCAAAGCCGTTGCAAGTGCAATATTAAACGATAAAGGAAAAGTTACGAGTGTATCTATTTTTCCACTTAGTATTCCATATTGAATTTTAGCTTGTTCTTCTGTTAAAAATGTTTTTAATCCCCTTACAACTGTAAAGGAATCTATATTTTTATTTAGCGAGCCTAAAATTGCACTAAATGTAAGTGGCATTGCAATTATTATTATCTTCTTTACTATCTCTACTGTTCTTTCTTGCCTATGATATTTTGGCTTATTAAATTTTATGTATCTTTCTTTTTTATTATATAAATATATTAAATATATAAAGCCAATAAAGGTGGCAATACTAGTTGCTAAATTTGCTCCAGCAGCCATTACAGCTGTAGTATCTTTATTTCCCATAAAAAAACATATTAACTCAACTATAGCAACAGTGCATATTGTTTTTGTAAATTGTTCTATTGTTTGAGACTGCGCCATTGGTTTCATATTTTCGTGTCCATTAAAATAGCCCCTTAAAACAGAAATTAACGAAACAAAGAAAATTGATGGTGCAAGTATTATTAGTGTTAACTTTGCTTCCGGAATTTGAAGCCATACATTTGCAATAAAATCACTTCCACAAAATAATAATGCTGAACCTGTAAAACCGACTACAGAGAAAAAGGCAAACGCTACTTTAAAAATTTTCTGTGCTCCCCTATTGTCTCCCACTGATAATTTTTCTGAAATAAGTTTTGCAACAGCATTTGGAACACCTATTGAAGAAATCGTTAACAGTAGTGCATAGATTTGGAATCCACTGTTATAAATAGCATTTCCAGCATCTCCAAAACCGCTTTTATTTGTCAAATATAATTTATAAAACAAGCCTAAAATTTTTATTATAACTTGTGAAAACATCAATGTAATAATTCCTTGCATGAAACTTTGCTTTTTTTCCTTAGACATATGTTCTCCTTCCCCTTATTTATAAAATATATTCAATAAACCAATTACTATACTTAATTTGTAAGTTTAATAAATTTTTAGCATAAAAAAGCTTATAAAATTGCTCAAAATACTTGTTTTTTTCTTCATTTTATAGGATAATAGATATGTATAAATTTTAATAAATGAAATAATTTGAAAGTGGTGAATCTTTTGAAAGCAATAGACAAATTTTTAAAATATCTAAAAACAGACAGAAATACTTTTCTAACATATGTACTAACTTTAGTAAGTGCTTATTTAGTTGTAGACAGAATAGTAGAAATGCTTATGATGATTTTTACAGGAATGGCAGTTTCATATTGGGGGCCAATTACTTATACACTAGCACTTGCTTGCCCGGTATTTGCATTTCTATTTTCGTGTTCATCTAAGTTCGTTGACTCAGATGAATCTAAATTAGCACTATTTGATGTGTATTTAATCAGCATTTATATAATGATTGTATCTATGTTTACACAATTCACGAACCAATTTGGTTGGATGTTATTCTTATCAGTACCAAACTTTTCATACATCGCATCTAACTTTTATAATTTGATTAAACCAGCATTCTCCGCAGTTGCTCTTTACTTACCATTAACCACATTTTATCCAGTTATAAAATGGTTATTAATGACTGTACACGATACAAAAAATATTTATGAATCAATTTATGATTATAAAGGAATAAATTTAGCAGATAAATCTGCTTCTTGGGGTGCTTACACTTGTGAGATGTCTTTTGGAACAGATAAAGTAAATGGTAAAACAGTTAAAATAGCTGAAGAGAAAAGATTTTACCCTACACTAGTATGTGGTGTTTCTGGTGCTGGAAAAACATCTTTATTGTTTGAGCCAATGATTGCAAAAGATATCGATAAAAAATATTTCTTTAGAGAAATATCAAAGGAAATGGGATTTACAGCATTAAAAACTGGAATTGCTACTTTAAATTGCCCATACTCAAATGATTATATAAACGCTAATTTCAATTTAAATATGATAACACCAAAAGAAAATAAACTTAATGTTTATAATACATATATGAAGAAAATGATTATATCTGGAACTGGAGATAATTATATTTACAGAAATTTAGGTTTAACCTACGTCTCTCCTGATATTGAATCTATAAATCATATTAAAAAAGTTTTAAAAGCACGTAATATGAAGTTTAATTTAATAGATCCTAATGACTCATCTTCTGTTGGCTTAAATCCTTTCGCTCTTGAAGATGCAACTCAAACGGCTGTTGCAATTTCTACAGTTTTAAAGGGATTATATTCTTCAAGCAATAGTAATTTAGATGTAGAGCTTGCATACAGAGTAAACGCTGCAAACCAAGCAATTGAAAATTTAGCAATATTATTGAAAGAAATATATCCTAGACTTCATGATGATGATTTACCAAATCTTGAAGATATGTTAAATTGTTTCACACATTTTGAATTAATCGAAGAATTATGTGAAGAAATGAAAAAAGACGATGAACTTGCAGAAAAATATTCTTCATTGCTAAATTATTTTGAAAGAAACTTCTATGCATCTGCTCCAAATAGAGAAGATACTGAAAAATTTATAACACATGCTACTGCACAATTAGATAGTTTACTAAGATATACTGGAGTTAAAAACATATTATGTAATAGAAGAAATTCTATAAACTTTGATAATACATTAAAAAATGCTGATGTAACTCTTGTATGTACAAGACGTGGTGATTTAGGTCCAAATATTCATACAGCATTTGGCCTATTCTGTATATTGATGATGCAATATTCAGTATTAAGACGTCCTGGAACAGAAAAAGACAGAGTTCCCCATTTCTTATATATTGATGAATTTGCAGACTTTGTTGGAAATTCAACAGATTCATTATTCACTCTATACAGAAAATATAAAGTTTCAACAATAATCTCGATACAAAACTTAGGTCAATTAGATAAAGGAACAAATAAAAAACATAGACAAATAATAACAGCAAACTGTTCTAATAAATTTGTATTTGGAAATAACACACCAGAAGACAACGAATGGTGGTCAAAAGAAATTGGTGAGAAGAAAGAATGGTCATTTGGAAGTTCTTACGATACAGCTAAAGGAGAATATGATCCTAAACTTACAGGTATTAAGTATGAAAACAAGATAAAATATCAACCTGGAAAAATTCAAGCTTTAAAATTCAAACAAGCTATGTATAAAATCAGAAACCTTGGCGGAAAAAGTGATAATGGTACTGTAAACCTAAATTTCCTATCTGCAACATATTATGAGCCAAAGCCATCAAAAGAATATCCATTTGAAAGATATAATTCAGGTTTTGATTCACATTCGGCTGAAGATAAATACGAAGACGAAAAAGAAACAAAAAGAAAAAAAGAAACTTTAAAGAATTATCATTTTAATGATGATATTCCTGATGAGGTTGATCCAATAAAAACAGACACATCTGATTCAAAATATTTATTTGATAGTGAAGATGCAATTGTATTTAACTTTAAGAAACCAGATAATAAATAAATTTTAAGAACGAAGCAAAAATATCTATGCTTCGTTCTTTTTTTCATTAAAATAATATATTTAACTTCAAAGAAGACGAAGCATTTTTTGCTCCGTCTCCATTTTGCATTCTTTTAGGCATTATTATTTATCCTAATAATTTTATATCTACATTTTCCATTTTATACTTATTAGTTACTGGGTCTAATTTAAATTCAGCCAAGCTGTGTTCTAGTGTGCTATCATTTTGGCGTAAATCTGTTGTGTAATATAGATTTAGTTTATCTATGCCTAATCCATTTACAACAATTTCTCTAAATGTTTCCGCCATATGCTTTTCATCTTCACATAGTAAAATTAATTGTGGTATTGTTTTAAACCCAGAATCCATTGCTACAAAGTTTTCATAGAAGTCTTTATACAATTTCATTTTATCTGCAAGTTTTTTTTGCCAATCATCTTCTCTACGAATTACTTCAAAAATGAAATCTATTGATTTTCCATTCTTGCTTAGAGTAACTTTCCCACCAGTAGCTTTAAATTGTTTTCCAAGTATTTTCGCATTCATAGGTACTTTTATTTGGAATGAATCAAAAGCTTGTACTTTTTCTTTATAAGAAATTAGAAGTTGATTGCTTGCTAATCTTTTCTTTATCATTGCAACTGGTTTTGTATTATCTGTTGGTTGCCATTTACATTCTACTCCTCTAGAATTTAATAAATATTTGCCCATTTTTTCTAGGCAGTATATTCTGTATATTCCCTTACCATCTTCTGAATTGAAATAATATCGTGTTAATATTTTTGATTTAACTAGTTGTTCTAATTTATTGTTTAGTTTATCCTGTGATTTAAGTTCAAATTTTTCTTTTTCTAATAATTTAAACAACTGTCTAGATGTTATAAACTCATATTCATTAACAATTTCCATTATTCTAAAATGTAAATCATTTATATGACCTACATTTATTTTTTGGATTATTTGGTTCATTGATACATAACCATCTTTTCCATCAAACACTTTAATTTCTCCTGGTCTTATCGCAAAAGGTGAGACTGTTGTTTTTATTTCTGAATCTTCTATCATTCTAATTCCCCCTATAATTTATAAAATACAATTTAGTACTCTACATTATCTATTTTTCCACATTTTGGCCTATTTGTCAAGTTCTAATAGTCTTTTTACCTCGTTATCTGTTAAATATCTCCATTTTCCTATTTCTAGATTTTTTACATCCAAATCTGCAATTTTTCTTCTATGTAAAGCAAGTACTTTTCTACCTATTGCCTCACACATTTTTCTTACTTCCCTATTTTTGCCTTCATGAATGGTTATTTGCAATCTTGAAAAATTTTTCTCTTCATCTGTTTTTAGAATTTTTACTTTAGCTGGACTTGTAACAAATGTTTCCTCACTCTTTTCATCAACTGGTATTTCTACACCGTTTTTTAATTTTTCAACATCATCTTGAGTTACAATTCCTTTTACTGTTACAGTGTATGTTTTTTCCACTTCATGACTTGGATGTGTGATTTTATTTATAAATTCTCCATCATTTGTAAGCATTAATGCTCCAGATGTATACATATCTAATCTGCCCACAGGTAGTACTTTTTCTTTTATTTTTACTAAATCCAGCACTGTTGGTCTATCAAACTGGTCTTTCACAGTAGTCACATAACCAATTGGTTTGTTAAGTAATATATATACATGTTTTTCTACCTTTTCAACTTTTTTACCATCAAATTCTATTATGTCTTTATCTGGATTTATTTTAGTTCCGAGTTCTGTTACAACTTTGCCATTTACTTTCACTCTGCCATCTAATATAAATTCTTCACATTTTCTTCTTGCTGCAATTCCGTTATTAGCCAGATATTTTTGTAACCTTTCTTCCACAATTTCACTCCTTTCTAATTTTACTAATTCTAACTTGAATACAAAATACGATTAGATTATAAATTTTTTATATTTTTGTACTATTTATTGTTTTACATACAATTAAGTTTAAGTTGATTTCATTTTTTTATCAATTTCTCTATTTTTTAGCTTTTCTAGTACATCTTCAAAATATTCCGGTATTGGTGCTTCTAAGCTTAGCTCCTTGCCAGTTATTGGGTGTTTAAATTGTAAGTAACGTGCATGAAGCATTTGTCCTTGCACCCCAAATTCATTCTTACCATTAGAATACACTTCATCTCCTACCACAGGATGTCCTATATAAGACATATGTACTCTTATTTGATGAGTTCTACCAGTATCTATTTTCAATTCTAATAAAGTATAATTATCATATCTTTTTAGCACTTTAAAGTGTGTTACAGCATTCTTCCCCTTAGGGTCAACAGCCATTTTCTTTCTGTCTTTTGTACTTCTTGCAATAGGTAAATCTATAGTAGCCTCATCTTCGGCAACAACACCTCTAACTAATGCAATATATTTTTTTGTAACCTTTCTTTCTTGAATCTGCTTACTCATATTCATATGAGCCTCATCATTTTTAGCAACTATAAGAAGTCCAGATGTATCTTTATCTAACCTATGTACAATTCCAGGTCTTATTTCTCCACCTATTCCAGATAGACTGTCTTTGCACATTGCGAGAATTGCATTTACAAGCGTTCCATCTGGGTTTCCATTAGCAGGGTGAACTACCATTCCCTTCGGCTTATTTACAACAATTATATCATTATCCTCATATACAACAGGCACAGGAATATCCTGTGCTTTTAATTCAACATCTTTTGCTTCTGGTATTTCTATGCTTATTACATCTCCTTCTTCAGGTTTATAAGAAGCTTTCTGCTTTTTTCCATTTACTAGAATTTTTTCCTCTTCTATAAGCCTTTGAGCAGTTGTTCTAGACACTTTACTTAGTTTATCTGTTACATAAGAGTCTAGTCTTTTTTGATTATTCTCCTTTACAATTAATTCTTCCAATTCTATCTTCCTTTTCAATTAATCTCTTCCAATATTTCGTATTTTCTCTTCTATATTTTTCAAATCTGCTTTAATATTCAAAGTGTTCTTTACCATAAATATTAAGAATGAAATCCAGCCTATAATATATAGAATATATGCAATGTTTACCGAAGGCAATCTTCCTATTTTTATAAAATTTATAACCTCTCCATTCCAAATCTTATCTATGCAATTACTTATTCCTCCGCCTAATATTACGGCAAGTGAATATTTCACTTTTGTGGACATATATTTGCTTTGTTCTTTTAAAAACTTGATTATAACTGTAAACACAACACAGTCAGATAATATAGAAATAATAACGTCAGCAATCTTTATCTCTTCACTTTTTTTGATTAACGTAATTATTCCAACGTCTTGCTTTACAAAATTTATTACCAATATTTTGCTAACTTGGTCAATTAAAATTATTGCAATAATAATTAAAATGGTTATGCTTAATTTAAATTTCTTCTTTTCCGTCATTTTTAGTCTCTTTCATATATTACAAACTTTTTATCCGAATATAATTCTTTATATCTGTCACTTCTTGATAAGAATATATTTAGCTTTGAATTCTTATATAAAATTACATGAGTAATTCCATAAGTATTAAATGTATTTTCATAATATTTAGATATATTTGAAGTATTTATATAATCTGAAAAAATATCTTGTCCTTCATATTTTCCGTCTTTTCCTTTTACTCCATTAAATTCAGGTGCATATAAATCTGCTCTTGAATCTATAAAAACAGGAATTCCTTCAAATAATAGATAACTTCCGTAATTGTATTCATTAAATAATTTAATTGAATTTACATCCAAATTTTCTTTAATATATTTTGCTGCATCAACTGGATATGTTGATGGATTTACAAATTTATCATCTAATTTTGGTTTTATTTCTATTACAGATAGTAGTACAATTAGTAAAACAACAGCAATAGTTCCAAGTGACGATACTGCAATATCTTCGAATTCTTTTAATCCTTTTTCATCATATTTAGTAAATAACTGTGTTATTAATGTTGCTAAAACAGCACTTCCGAGCAATACAAGCATAGATTCTTGCCTTCTAGTCATAAACATTAACAATGTTAAACCAGCAAGCATGAATAAATCTTTTAATCTTATTTTTGTATCTGTAAAAATCAATAATGCTAATGTTGCAGTTAGTACAACCAACATTTCTTTATTATTTATTAGTGTTAATGGCAAATGTTCACTTATACTCTTAGTTGTATTTCCTTTCATTGTCTTGTATAAGTATGTGTATGGTGTATCTCCTAATGGTGTTAATAACCCTGTTAGAACACATATAGCCATTATTAATATAAGCCATTTTGCATTTTTATTTTTGTTATATCTTATTTTATATGGTTCTTTTCTTTTTGCTTCTCTATTTTTTAATATTTTTGCATTCTTTTCTTCAAATTTTTCTTTTGCTGTTATTACTTTTTTTAATTTTTCATCTAATATTTTTTTATTTTCTTCTATTGCTTCTTTTTCTATTTTCTTATTGTAATTTTTTATTTTTATATCATAATATTTTTTTCTTATTCTGTAAACTGGCTGAGCATCAATTACAGTAAATATTAAATATTCTGCAATATATGGCAAGAATATTACAAAGAAAAATGGCCATACAGCACAATGTAAGTTTGCTATTGCTGTAGATATAACTATAATTCCAATAGCATAGCCTACCTTTTTCTTTTCTAAGAAATTTTCTATTAATAAAATTGTAAGTTCAAGCAATATAAATGTTACAAGTTGTGCTCTTGCTGCTATATAATCTTTTATCAAGAACATTCCACCAATTGTAATTGCAAACGAGATTAGTTTGTTTTTAGATATTTTATAGTTTGTACAATACATTAAAATGCCTAATATACACGCAAATACTATTGTTGATATAAAAATTCCTAAAAATCCTCCTAAATTATATATCAAATAAATCATTACATCATAAGCCCAATGAGGATATGTATATGGTAACTCATGCCATGAAAATGGGTCTTGCATATCCACAGTTTTAGTATTAATTATGTGTTCACCTATTTTTATCGTATAATACGTATCATTTTGCATTGTTACAGGACAAATTGATGCACAAAAAATTATAATGCAAAAAATTGCAAGTATATGAAATTTTATATTCTTAACTTTTTGTGAATCTTCTTTTTTTGCTTTTTCCTTTACCTCTTTTTTCTCAGATGTTTTCATTAATTAATTTCCTTCCTCGCTTTATTTGAATGCACACACAGCAAAATTGATTTGTAATTTCTATTAATCTATTTTCTGTGTTATTGTTAATTTCACATGCTAATTATACCAGTTTCTAGAGCAAAGAGCAATACAAAATACAATAAAAAAGAAAGTTGATATATTGAATTTTTCTTCAATATTTTCAACTTTCTTTTGTTATTTTTAGTTCTTATTCTATTTTAATTGTTTTGCAACTTCTTCAGCAAAGTTTTCTTCTTTTTTCTCTATTCCTTCACCTTTTTCAAGTCTTGCAAATCTAACAACTTCTGCATTCTTTTCTTTTAATAATTGGCTAACTTTTTTGTCCATATCTTTAACAAATTCTTGGTCTACTAGGCAGATATCTGAATAGAATTTTCCAATTCTTCCTTGTACCATTTTTTCAGCTATAGCTTCTGGCTTTCCTTCATTCATAGCTTGAACTTTTAGTATTTCCATTTCTTTGTCTACTCTTTCTTGTGGAACTTGTTCTCTGTTTAAGAATTCTGGCTTAGAAGCAGCTATTTGCATACAAATGTCTTTTGTTAATTCTGCATCTGCATTTTTCATTTCTACTAATACAGCTATTTTTCCAGCTCCATGAACATATTGTCCTAATGTTCCATCTGTTGTCTCGTATCTAACAAATCTTCTTATTGTTATGTTTTCTCCGATTGTAGCTATTTTATTTATTAAAGCTTCTTTAACAGTTTTTTCTGGATCTGCTATGAATTTTTCTTCTAATAAAGCTTCAACATCAGCTGGGTTATTTAAAGCAACTTGCTTTACAATATCATTAACAAATTGTTTGAATTCTGCATTCTCTGCTACGAAATCTGTCTCAGCATTAACTTCAGCTATAGCACCTACTTTTCCGTCTTCTGAAATGAAGCTACCTACTAATCCTTCTGCAGCAACTCTAGATGCCTTTTTAGCAGCTTTTGTTATTCCTCTTTCACGTAATAGTTCCATTGCTTTTTCAATGTCACCATCTGTTTCTGTTAAAACTTTCTTGCATTCCATCATTCCTGCACCTGTTTTTTCTCTTAATTCCTTTACTTGGCTTGCTGTTATCATTTTATATCCTCCTTATTTTTCGCCCATTAGGGACACCCCTTTTGGGGCGATTTAATTCTTTTTTAATGTCTAACCCATCAATTTTACTAGAGTCAAACATTAAAGGATAGGGCAGCCGCCCTACCCCTTTGGTATTGTTTATTAATTATTTTTATAAACTATAAATTATTCAGCATCGCTAGCTGCTTCAACTACTTCTTCCATATCTGTTGGAGTTGTAGCTTCTTCTGTCTCCATAGCATCTTCAGAATCTGATGTAACTTCTAGAGTTTCTCCTTGTCTACCTTCGATTACTGCATTAGCCATTGTATCAGCTATTAATTTAACTGCTCTTATAGCATCATCATTTCCTGGGATAACGTAATCAACATCATCTGGGTTGCAGTTTGTGTCGATTAATCCTATTGTAGGAATATTTAATTTTTTAGCTTCTAATATAGCATTTCTTTCTTTTTTAGGATCTACTATGAATAAAACTCCAGGCATTTCTTTCATGTTTTTGATTCCACCTAGATTTTTCTCTAGTTTATCCATTTCTTTCTTTAAAAGAATAACTTCTTTCTTAGGTAATACTTCGAAAGTTCCGTCTTCTTCCATTTTTTCTAATTGATTTAATCTTTCAATTCTCTTTTCGATTGTAGCAAAGTTTGTAAGCATTCCACCTAACCATCTTTGGTTAACGTAGTACATACCACATTTTTCAGCTGCTTCTTTCATGCAGTCTTGAGCTTGTTTCTTTGTTCCTACAAATAGAACTGTTTTTCCTTCTTCAGCTTGCTCTTTTAAGAAAGCATAAGCCTCGTCTAATTTTTTTGATGTTTTTTGTAAATCGATGATGTGAATTCCGTTTCTAGCTTGGAATATATATTCAGCCATTCTAGGATCCCATCTTCTTGTTTGATGTCCGAAATGAACACCAGCTTCTAGTAATTGTTTCATTGCAACTACTGCCATTTTTTGTTCCTCCTTTTAGTTTTTACCCTCCACAAATCTTTAGCATTTAAAAGAACCTTTGCATTTAAATAGATTTTACAAAAGCACTGCTTTTAAACTGGATTTTGTGTGCGTATTTTTAACAGAAACTATTATATCACAACAAATAGCTAGAAATCAAGCTTTTTTTGAAATTTTAAGTTTTCTCACATTTTTAGAAGGTTTTCGACGGTGTTTTATCACATTTTTAGATTTTTTATAACTATTTTTTTCATTTTCTACATTTTTTGATTTTTCTATTTATATTTCGACATTTTTATGATAGAATTCTTTTGAAATTAATATTTTTCATAGGAGGTAACAAATGAATTTAAATAGATGTGAACGTTGTGGAAGCTTTTTTGCTTCAAAAAACTCAGTATGCCCTAATTGTCAATCTAAAGATGAACATGAAATAAACCATTTAAAAACTTTTTTAAGTGAGACCGATTCTTCTGTAACTGTTGAATCTTTAGCAGAATCTACTGGAGTTTCTTTAAAAAATGTAAATAGATTTTTACAAGATAAAAATGTATACACTACTTTAACAAACTTAGGATTAGACTCAGGAACAAATAAAATGCACAATATTTCCTTATAAAAATACGGAAAAAAGATATCATTTTATAAAAAGAGACGGGAAGTGCACTTTTTGAAGGCTAAATAGCCCGACATAGCACGACATGTTAAGTTTTATAAAATGATATCTTTTTGTAGTTTATTCAATTATTTCAATTATATCTGCAACTTTTTCCACATTTTGTTCACCTATTTCATATGTTTGTTGCAATTTTTCTACGGCTTCTCTGCCTTTTTGTTCATCGTCGGCATATATGTATGCTATTGTTTCACCCTGTTCCACTTGGCATCCCACTTTTTTTAGTAGTTCTATTCCAACGGCATAGTCTATGTTATCTTCTTTTTTCATTCTGCCTGCACCTAAATGCATTGCTATTTTTCCTACATCTTCTGCATTTAGTTTTTGTACATATCCAGTCTTTACCGCTTCTACTGGCATTTTATATTTAGCCTTTGTAAATTTTTCTGTATTTTCTATGTAGCTAATATCTCCACCTTGATTTTCAACTAATTGCAAGAATTTTCTATATGCTTCTCCATTTGATATTACTTGCTCAATTTTCTCTTTATTTTCTTGAATGTTATCTCCTTTTCCATCTAGTTTTAATATATAAGCACCTAATTCTAATACAACATTTTTTACATCGTCTTGCATATTGCCTTTTAAAGCTTCTATTGCTTCTATAACTTCAAGTATATTTCCCACCATAGTTCCTAAAGGTTGATCCATATTTGTTATTATACATACAGTTTCTTTATTTGCTAGCTTTCCAATGTCAATCATGGTCTTAGACAATTCTCTTGCTTCTCCCACTTTTTTCATGAATGCACCACTTCCACAGGTTACATCTAAAACTATTTTATTTGCTCCTGCTGCAATTTTCTTGCTCATTATACTAGAGCTTATTAGTGGAATATTAGCAGTACAACTAATTGTATCTCTTAAAGCATACAATTTTTTATCTGCTGGAGCTAAGTTTAGTGTTTGACCAATCAAACTTATCCCAATTTTCTTTACGTTTTCTATAAATTCATCAATTCCAATCTCTGTTCTATATCCTGGTATTGCCTCTAGTTTATCCTTTGTACCGCCAGTTGCTCCTAGTCCTCTTCCAGACATCTTAGCAACTTTTACGCCTAACGCTGCAACTATTGGCATTAGAATTAATGTGATTTTATCTCCAATTCCACCTGTGCTATGTTTATCTACAACCTCTCCAATATCTGATAAATCTAATACATCTCCAGAATATGCCATGGCTAAAGCTAAATTAGTTGTCTCTTCTTTTGTCATTCCATTTATGTAAATTGCCATAACTAAAGCAGCAGCTTGATAGTCTGGTATGCTACCATCTGTATAGCCTTTTACAAAAAATTCAATCTCTTCTTTATTTAATTCTTTCGCATCTCTCTTTTTTTCAATTATATCTAAAATGTTCATTTCTTTCTTCCTCTTTTATACAAAATGTTTAATAAACGATTCTCTATGCAATGGGCATGGTCCATATTCTTTTAATGCTTTTATGTGTTCTGCAGTACCATATCCTTTGTGTTTTGCAAATCCATATTGAGGGTATATTTCATCCCACTGTCTCATAATTCTATCCCTTGTGACCTTTGCAATTATTGAAGCTGCAGATATTGAATAGCATGTAGCATCTCCCTTTATAATAGACTGATATGGTATCCCGTCAGTATCTATTTTTGTTAATGCATCTACTATTATCAAATCTGGTCTTGGATTAAGCTCTTTTACTGCCATTGTAAGCCCTTCCTTAGTAGCATTTAGAATATTAATTCTATCAATTTCTTTTTGGTCTATAATTCCAACACCATAACTAATAGCTTCTTTAGTTATAATTTCATATAATTCTTCCCTTTTCTTTTCTGATACCTTTTTAGAATCATTTACACCTTCGATCATAGAATTTCTTGGCATTATTGCTGCAGCAATTACAACAGGTCCTGCAAGAGGTCCACGCCCTGCTTCATCAATTCCACATATATATTCTACTCCAGAATTATGAATTTCTTCCTCTATCGCTTTTAGTTGAATTAATCGTTGTTCTTCTTTTTCCTTCATTCTATTTTCCTCTCTTAGTATAACTATTAATAGAGACAATCTCTTACTAATTGTCTCTATTTCTTTAATTTTCATCAATATATTTATCTACTAGTTCAATTAGTTCTTCTGCTGTTTTTAATTGTTCATTTGTCTTATCGGCATTTACAATAAATTCATCATCATAGTCACTATCTTCTCTAATTGCACTTGCATTTTGAATTTTTCTTCCCATCATTCTTGAAAAAATCTCTTTATTTATATAATTTTTATTAAAATACGCAAGCACATCTTTATGTCTTTTAAAATCAATCGGTTCAAGTGCTAACACAGCTTTAATGCTATGAAATATTGAATAATATGCTCTGTTATTTGCTGATTTATAGAAATTTTTATCATACAATAATTTTCCAGCTTCTAAATCTTCTTTTGCCTGCTCTAATCTATGTTTTGCAAGTTCTTTAGATATTTTCTGCACCACTCAAAACCACTCCTTCTTTCTGAACATTCATATAAAATGGTAATGCCTTTAACCAATATTCAAATTTTTCTATGTTTTTTACTAACGGAGAAATCATTACTTCAAAGTTTGTATCAAATTCTATATCAAATGCTATATTAGATACTAATTCTCTATATTCTATTATTTCTTCGTTTGTTAAATCTGTAAGTATCATTATATCTATATCCGAGTTTTCGTTGTAATCTCCTCTAGCATAAGAGCCATATAGTATAATCTTCTTTACTCTTTTTCCTAGCAATTTATTTACTCGATCTATAAATTCTTGAATTATTTTTTCTGTACTTTGTGGTATATTGGGCATTTTAATCCACCTACACTTTCTTATTCTGCATATATTATATCATAACTAATAGCTTTTTCAAGTAGTTATTTTAATCATCTCTGATAAGAAACAATCTTTTATTTTTTGCTTAAATTTCTATAGTTCTAGCCTTCATCATTCTTTTCATTTTCATTATTTTTTTCTGTTGTTTCTTCAATAACATTGTCATTTTCAGAAGTTGTATTTTCATCATCTTTCTTATTTATATCAGTTAATTTGTACAATACATCGTCGTCAGATTTATTATATCCTTTTGTATCTATTACTTCATATGTATTATAATTAATTAAGAAATAACTGCCCTCGTAATTTGTAATTTCTAGCCCAGCTTCTGCCAAATTTTCGTCTTGCAAAACATAGTATTTATCGTATTCTTCTTCTGAAATTATATTCTTAGCAAGAAAATCTTTAATTATTTCGTTATCTTGCATCTCGCTAATTTTAGTACCAAGATATTTCTTTTCTTCTCCTTTTACGGTCTGTTTATCAATATAGTCTTTTAATTTCCATTGAACTTGTAACATATCTGTTCTTATAGTTTCTGCTTTTACTTCTCTATATTTTTTGCGTGTAAAATACACAGCAGTTGCAACCACAACCACTATTAAAACCACCATCAAAATTAATTTTATTATTCCCATACCATTGTTTTTTTTCATTTCTAATGCTCCTCATAAATGTTATGTCTATTTAACTTTTCTCGTATAAACTTTGTTTATTATATTTTATTTAAGCCTAGCAGTCAATAGTTTTTGCAGTATAATTGTGAGTCAATTGCGAGTCTATTCTTTTTATGCATAACAAAAAACTCATCCTTGCCTGTTTCTTCATGCACCGAATGAGCTTTTCATTTATTATGTATCTATTTGTTTGTCACTTTGTTCGATTAATAGCACTAGGAAAGGTAGTGTTTTTTCCACCCACCTACCTAGTTCATTGTATTTCCACCTACACTATGCAACCTTCACCGTCGCACCATACTAATCTTGACAAGGTCCTACTTACCTCAAGTTCCAAGCTCCATTTGTCTGCTCTCCCGTTAGGAGACTAGATGGTAGAGAAACTACGGGGCGAAGACAGTCATCATAGTCGTAACCATCTTTATTCGAGTAGAACATGTTATAACCACCCAAGTTCATGTCCGCATCATACATTCCAAAGACAGCAACGTTTGAGTTAGTATAAACATATCGTGCTGAAACCCAATATGGTGTTGAATTATTTAATACCTTATATACTTCTCCATAATTTGCTTCATTTATTGGTATACTATATAATGTTTGTGTTACTGTTAATACCTTATTATCTGCTTGTTTATATGTTTTATCTGTTAGTGGACCTGTTGTATCTACACTTTCGCTATATGGATCATTTCCTTTTGTTGTATCTGGTTGTATTATTGTACTTGCGTTTGCTACTGTTACATTTACTCCTGCTCCCTTTTGTCCATCATATAATAACGGATAATAACTATAGTTATCTTTGTATGTCTTTGTTTTTCCATATTGCACTGAATTCGCATATTTATTTCTTGTTGCTATTCCTGTTGGTGTTAAATGTTGTTCCATATCTAATAAATTTATGTTTCTTGCTGTTACATTTAATGTACTATTACTATACAATTCTTCACATATCTTATTCATTATATATGGGCCATTATGATAACCTAATGCTCCATAAAATCTTACTGTACTACTTGTTGGGTTTGTACTTATTATATCTACTGTATCATTTTCTTTATCTACATTTAGTACTTTCCATGTTAACCCTGTTGTTTGGGCTATTGTTTGATTACTACTGTATCCACTATATGTTGATGAAAGAGAATAACTCTCAGCCGAATCATATGTGTAATTTACGCTATCTCCTATTTGCACATCATCTAAATTAATTTCCATTTTAAATTGATCTACTGTTACACTCACTTCTTTTGTATATGTTGTTCCATTTACTGTTCCTGTTACTGTAAATTTATATGTTCCATTTTCTGTTACTGCATATGGTACTTGTGGGCTTACTGTTGTTGTTCCTCCAGATATTGTACTTTCAATCATTATGTATAATGTTGTGCCTTTTCTTGTACTTGCTTCTCCTAAACTTGAGCCTGCTCCCGTACTATCTGATACTACTCTTATTGCACCTACCTTTACACTTGGCGTTGGTGCTACTGGCTTTTTTACTGTTATTGTATAATCTTTTCCTTCTACTTTTTTTGTTATTGTTATTGTTCCATCTCCATTATCTGTTACTCCATCTATTCTTCCTTCTGTTACTTTTTCTTGCAAAAAACTTTCCAATGTCTCATCATTTGATGCTAATTGATATTCTAATACCAATCTGTTCATCTCTTCTTCTGCACTTGCTCGTTTTGTTGCTTCTGCCGTCTCTTTTGCCTTTTTTATTATTCCATCATCACCTAATACGGTATTGATACTTACTCCTGCTAGAATTAACAAAACCACTATTGTAATAACTAGTGCCACTAGTGTTATTCCTTTCATTTCTTTCGTTTTCATAAAATTTACTCCCTCCTAAGTAATCCTTAAGTAATGAACTTAAGGATTAATAGATAACACGCAAACAGTTGTAAATACTTTAGTTGCTTAATTGTTGCATAAAAATTACAGTTCAATTTCAAAACCGTATCATTTTGATTTTTTTCCTTTAGTCTATTGCTACAATTATTTTTTAATGATATTATTACATAGATTAATTCAACTTAAGTTCATTACTTAAGGATATTTTTTTATTTGTTTACGAAAAATCAAGTATTAATCAATGTACATTACTAAATAAGTATGGAGAATTTTTCCAAGAAAAATTTACTAGATGTTCAATTAAAAAGTAAATGCAAAAATCCATTATTGAGTTTTGCATTTACTTATGAAAAATGTTTTTTATTTATGATTACGAATATTTTAATTCTTTTAGCATTTGAGAAATGTGATTTTTTCTTCTTTCTGTATCAGCATTCAACATTTCTGTTTCATTTTCATACATTTTTGTAAGCTTGTCCATATCTTCACTTGATATATCTTCTTCATCTATTTCTCCATTATCATATTGTAATTTAAGATTTTTTAGTCTTATCTCTTCTTGTATTTGAAGTTGTTTAAGTCTTTGTTCTGCTTGCAATCTAAGTTCTTTTAATCTTCTTATTTCTTCATTTTCTTTTATTACTGTATTTTCAGCGAAATTTTCATTTTGGTTTTTATCAGTAATAAGTTTTTCATCAATATTATTCAAGTTTTCTTTCTTTTTTCTGAAGAAAAGTTTTTTGAAGAATTGAGATATTTTAGTAAAAATATTTTCTTTATATGGTATTAATTTATCTTCCTTCATCTTTCTTTCCCCTTTTCTTTTGTTGGTCTAATGCCTGCTCAACCTGCTGTTCTAATTCTTGTGCTTTATCATTTTGAACTTTAGCAGCATCTCTTTGCTTTTTTGCTTGCGTTAGTCTTTGTCTTCGTTCTATTTCTTCAAGGTCAATTACTCCTAATGCAACTAATTTTTGCTTTTCTTCTTCTGTTATTGCATAAGAGCCTTTTCCTTGAACTGCTAGTATAGCACCACCTTTTTTAGCGCCAAGAGAATAATTTGATTCTACTCCTGTTTCTTCTATTACTTTAATAATATCAATATTGGGATATTCTTGTCCTATATCTTCCAATGTTTTTGTTACTTGCTTTTTCTTTCCATTTTCTGTTATCTTTTTTGAATATTTAAAGTTTTCAAAATCAAATTCTTGTTTTGCTAAAGCCTCACATACTCGCACAAATTTTGACATTGCACTTTCCTCTTTCTCTAGACTTATTACGCCTAATTCTACAAGCTTTTGTTTTTCTTCTTCTGTTATTGCATAAGTACCTTTTCCTTGAACTGCTAGTATAGCAGCACCTTTTTTAGCGCCAAAAGAATAATTTGATTCTACGCCTGTTTCTTCTATTACTTTAGTAATATCTATATTCGGACATTCTTCTCGTATATCTTCTAATGTCTTTTTTACACTTTTTCCATTTACAATCTTTGTATAGTTAAAATTACCAAAATCGAATCCTTGCCTTGCTAATGCTTCGCATACTCGCACGAACTCCGAAATTGCACTTTCTTTTGTTTCTAAATTTACTACGCCTAATTCTATAAGCTTTTGTTTTTCCTTTTCCGTTATTCGGTAATCTCCTGTTCCATTGACCACCTGTACAGCATTCATTTTTCGAAAGCCTAACTCATATTCTAATTCTACTCCTGTTTCTTCTAGTACTTTAGCAATATTTATACCAGGACATTCTTGCTCTACATCTGCTAATGTTTTATTTACTCCACTTTTCATATATACAAATTTTTGGAAATCAAATCCTTGTTTTGCTAATGCTTCACATACTCGCACAAATTCCGACATTGCACTTTCTTTTGTTTCTAAACTTACTACGCCTAATTCTATAAGCTTTTGTTTTTCCTCTTCCGTTATAGGACTCATTCCATTTCCTTGGATTGCACGTTTAGCCATATTTATTTTACCTCCAACCGAATAATTTGATTCTACTCCTGTTTCTTCTTTTATCTTAATAATATCTATGTTGGGGTATTCTTTTCCTATATCTTCTAATGTTTTGTATACTTGCTTTTTCTTTCCATTTTCTTTTATTTTCTTTGAATATTTGAAATTTTTAAGATCAAATTCTTGTTTTGCTAAAGCTTCACATACTCGCACTAATTTTGACATAGCACTTTCCTCTTTTTCCAAATTTATTACTCCTAATTTTATTAGTTTTTGTTTTTCTTCTTCTGTTATTACGGATGTTCCTGTTCCTTTAACTGCACTTATAGCATTCCTTCGGCTTCCACCTAACGAATAATTTAATTTAACTCCTGCTTCTTCTATTACTTTAATAATATCAATATTGGGATATTCTTGTCCTATATCTTCTAATGTTATATATATATCCTTTCCATCTATTCTTCTCGAATAATAAATTTTTTTAAAGTCAAATCCTTGTCTTGCCAATGCTTCGCATACTTTTACAAAAGTAGTCATTGCATGCTCGCCTTCTATTTTTTCAATTTCTTCATTTACTTCAACAAAGTCTCTTAAAACTCCTTCTATTGCGAAAGGTGATATATCTTCTTTACTTCCTTTCGATTTTGATATTGGTGGTAAATCAATATTCCACAAGTCAATTTCTGTTGCTAAATCAATAATCTCTTCTATTCTTGATTTATCTTCTTCTGTTAAATCTTCAAAATTTTCAAATTCATCTAAATATTTACTATATTTGTTTTGAATTCTTCTTAAAATGGCATAATAATGTTGTTCTTGTTTATTAGAACTGTTTCTATCTGGTATTATTCCATCTTTTTCGTTAATCCATTCTGCTACAATTTTTAAAGATTCTAAATCATCTATTGGTTCTACATTTTCGAAGTCTTTTTCTATTTTTACTGTTAATGAATTGTTTGCTAAATCTATTACTACTGGTCTTTTATCATCTGGTAAAGGATTATCTTCGTCTAATGCATATATTACTCTTCCTAATTGTTGTAAATACAAAATTCTTGAATTCTCATCTAATGCTCTAAACCATATAATTCCGTCTACTCCATCTATGTGTAATCCTTCATTTGCTTTATTCATTACAACCATAAATTTTGTTTCTTCTGAATTATCTGCTTCAAAGGCATCTAATTCTTGTTGGTTTTTATCTTTTCCTTCTTTGTTTTTTCCTTTGCCATTCCACGCTCCGCTCATTGCATGTAATTGTGGTACAATATCTGTTCCTGCAAATATCTTATTTAAATAATCTTGATATGCTTTTATTTTGTCGTCCCCAGTTTTTGTACCTATTTTGTTTCCATCTTCATCTTCTATGTCGCCTTGGTCTGATACCGGAATAAATACTATATATTTTCCGCCTTTTTTTACATTTTGTTTTATTATTTCTTCTTTTCCAATTCCTCTATCAAAATTTTTTCTTGCATCTTCTTCTAGTTTTTTTCTTGCTTCCTCTCCAATTTCGGCATCAATTTCTTGATTTAATTTTGCTCTTAATTTATCATATTTTTCTAATTCTTCAGCTCTTTTGTTTTCGTCTTCTATGCTATCAATTTGAGCTTTTAATTCTTCCATTTTTCCAGATGAAATTAAGTCATATTTACAATACACAAGTTTTGGATTTACCACATAACCCATTCTTATTGCATTTTCTAATGTCATATTTGCTGCTAAATGTTTTCTTTGGCTAATTTCTTCATCTGTATATCCAAGTTTCTTGGCTGTTTCATTTGCCATATCTCTTCTGTCAACATCTCTGGTTGGTGTTGCTGTTATTCCAAGCACTTTTACTTCTTCTGTTTGATTTTTAAGTAATTTGTCAATTTTTCCTTCCCATTCTTTTGCACCTGTTCTGTGTAATTCATCTAGCACTATCATTCCATATTGTTCTTTAATAACTTCTTGTCCTCTTTTTGCAAGTAAGCCAGAATATGTTTCAAATGTTATATTTGGAAACACTTCTGCTATTATTTCGTCTTCTTTTTTTCCAACTGTTCCTTGTTCTCCATGCACATATTTTACAATATAGCTTTTTATTTGATTCAATATTTCATCTTGTGGTGCTAAATATAACATTTTCTCATTTGGATGTTCCTTGGCATATTGTTGCATTTGCGTTAAAGCCACAAAACTTTTTCCAGCACCTGTTGGTAGTATTACTTGTGCAAATTTATGGTCTTGAAATATTGTATTTATATTATTACAAGCTCTTTGTTGATAATCTTTTAATCGTATACCTGTGTTCTCTACATCATAATATCCTAAAAATCTTTCAACTACTTCTGTATTAACATTATTTTGTAAAACATCTTGTCTTGTATTTAATATTTGTTCTAAATTACCTTTAACATATTGTTCATAGATTCCATCCCTTGTTGCAATATTTAACAATACTGTTGGAATTTTGCTTTCTTCAATACCAAATTCTCGCAATTTTTCATATATTTCTGCACAATTTCTTTCTTGAAGTCTGGCTATTAACTCATTTTTTTCTGATGTTTTAAATTCTGCTATTCCTATATCTTGCCAATTGTACTTAGAAATTATTGCTTCTGCATAATATCTAGATTTATCTATTTTTTCACTTTCTTTAGCACTACTAAATACGTTAGTTATAATGTCTTTAGCATTATATAGTCCTCCATTTTGTAGAACATTGTCTAATTGTTCAGATGACAATTTTTTTATCTCATCAACTAATGCTTGCTCTTCTTGTTGTAAATCTAAACTTACAGACTCACTTAATTTTACACCTTTATTACTTTGTCTTGTTATTATTTCTGGTTCAACTCTAAATCCATTTTCTCTTATGTACTGTATAATATCTTCAAAACCAGAATTTTGCCCTAATATTTCACTTAAAACATTTGAAAGTTGTATTGCATTTTTTCTTGCTTTACTCAAATAAAACATATTCTTTACAATTGAATTTGCTTTTCCATATTCAACTTTTCCATCTGTAATTCCATACATTTCTTCAATTGAAATATCAGCTTTAACCTTTTCTTCAATTTCTGGTATAGCAGGAATTTTAACACCATTTTGTACTGCTGTTATCAATGTTCTTTTTAATTGTTCAACTCTGCCTTTATCCAATCCATCTATTTGTTGTATTAATGCAAATAAATCAACTACCTCTTTTGGAACTTCTATAATATTTTCTTGTTTTATATCTCCATAATGAATTACCTCTGTAGACGAAAATGCACTTCCTATTGTCTCTCTTAATTTCGAATTAGAAGAATGTGGTATTACATGTTTTAATACTTGCTCATTTTCTAATATTGCTAATTTTGCATATACTTTATTTACTTCCAATACCTGCTCGTCATCTAATGACTGATAATTGCTAATTCTTGCCTTTGGAGAACTATATATTATTCCTTTTCTTAAATGTGCTCTATCTAAACTTACTTCTTCTCTGTTAGCAGTGTATCTTTGAGCAATTATATCTTTTAAGTCTTTACTTTCAGTTGCTTTATCTATCTCCTCAAAAGCATTCGAAACTCTTTGTTTTGCATCTTCTGGCAAGCTTTCTATTGCTTGTTGTATTTTAGAATACAATTCTTTAAGCATATATTGGCCAGCTGCTACTGTTTTCTCTCCAAATTCTTTTTTTGGAATTTTAACCATTACATATTTATCTTTATAAGAGCCTCTTCCATAATTTACTGCAATATTTGCATTACTTGTAAGTGATATGCAGTTTGTATCTTTTCTATAATGCATTTTTATATGGTCATATATTTCTTCTAAAGAAATTTCTGAAGCTTCTGTGTATTTGGCATCTCCATCAAATCTTTCTCTATCTGTTCTTATTCGTTCTATCTTTCCATCTGTTGATGTAGTCGTTTGTTGCTCAATATCAGCATTATCAGCCATATTTAGTGCTCTAAAAAAATAATAGTTTTCTTCATCTTGTATTACATTAAATTTATTTATATCAAAAATATCAAAATCCATATCTTTATTCCTTTGTGGTTATCTATTAAATTTTTCATTTTCATTATAACATAAAAATTTTTAATTTTTATAATATTTTTCAAATAATTTTATAATTTTTATATTTTTCTTTAAATGTAAATTAGAAAACAGTAATGTTTTATTGTTTTTGCATATTTCGTATATTTTCTATAAAATCTTCATATTATTTAACCCAAATGCACCCCGAGAATTTTCCCAAGGTGCACTCTTTTGCAAAAGAGTATGTTCTATGCTATTGGTAATGCGAGTAAACAGTTCGAGAAGTCAAACTATACCTTTGGGCTATTTCAGGAATCGAATCCCCCAGCTCATGCAATCTCATGAAGTTCTTCATCACGAGATAAGTACGTTCTGCTATTGTAGCCGCCATAAAAGAAATGCCTCCTTATAAAATTATTTATTTAGGATTGGCTACTAGCTATTTTTTACATTATAGTACAGAACAGCCTTAAGTGCAAATTGCACAAGGCTGTTTTATTTTACATAATTTTTTTAGTACTTGCTCTTTTTGTTGTTTTTTTCGTTGTTGTCGTTTTTTTAGTGCTTGCTTTTTTGGCTGTTGCTTTTCGTGTTGTTTTCTTTTTTGTTTCTCCTTCTTCTTTTACTTCTTCTGGAGTCCAAACCTCTCCTTTTTTAGGCTTATTCCAAGATATATAATTACAACTCTTTGGATTATTTTCACATATGTAGTAGTTTCTTTTTCTCTTTGTTTTTCTAACTTGAACTTTGCCACCACATACTGGGCATGGTTCATCTATAGTTACGACGAATGGTTTTACATTTTTGCACTCTGGGTAACCTGGGCATGCTAAAAACTTGCCGAATCTTCCCATTTTTACTACCATCATTCTTCCACATTTATCACACTGTACATCTGAAACTTCATCTTCTAGTTTTACATGTTCTAGCTCTTTATCAACTTTTTCAAGCTCATTTTCAAATGGTGGATAGAAATCACGCAATATTTGTTTCCATTCTTCTTTTCCAGATGCAACTTCATCAAATTCGTTTTCTACCTTAGCAGTAAATTCAACATCTACTATATCTCCAAAGTTTTCTGTTAATAATTTGTTTACAACTTCTCCAAGTTCTGTTGGAACTAATTGTTTCTTCTCTTTTTCTATATATCTTCTTTCCAATATTGTTGTAATTGTTGGAGAATATGTACTTGGTCTACCTATTCCCTTAGCTTCTAGCTCTTTTACCAAACTTGCTTCTGTATATCTTGCTGGTGGTTCTGTAAAACTTTGTTTTGCATTCAATTTTTTCTTTTTAACTTCTTGATTTACCTCTAATGCTGGAATTGATGTTGAATCTTCTTCCTCTTGTCCATTGTCATTCCCTTCTACATATAAAGTCATAAAACCTTTAAATTTTAAGTTTTGACCACTTGCCTTGAATACATAATCGTTTACTTTAATATCAACATTTATTGTATCATATACTGCAGCTGACATTTGGCTTGCTAAAAATCTGTTGTATATCAGTCTATATAATTTGTATTGGTCTGTTGTAAGTGAATCTTTTATACTTTCTGGTGTTATATAAATATATGTTGGGCGTATACCTTCATGGGCATCTTGTGCCTCACTGCTCTTTTTGTAATACCTATTTTCGTAATACTCACTTCCATAAGTTTTGCTTATTTGCTCTTTTGCGGCGGCTCTTGCCTCTTCAGAAATTCTTGTAGAGTCTGTTCTCATGTAAGTAATTAGTCCAACACTACCTTTTTCAGGAATTTTCACACCTTCATATAATCCTTGTGCAACAGACATAGTCTTTTTTAGTGTAAACCCTAACTTTCTTGAAGCCTCTTGTTGCATAGTGCTTGTCGTAAATGGTGGAGCTGGGGTTCTTTTCTTCTCTCCTCTTTTTACATCTGTTACAATGTATTTTCCTTCTTTTATGCTTTCTAGAATTTCATCTACTTCTTCTTTTTTGTGTAATTCTATTTTCTTGCTTCCCTTGCCATATAATCTAGCCTCAAATTCCTTGTTAGACTTTTCATCTAATAAGATAGCATAAATGTTCCAATATTCCTCTGGTACAAAGTTTCTTATCTCATTTTCTCTATCTACAATTAGCTTTACTGCAACAGATTGTACTCTTCCTGCAGATAGCCCAGGTTTTACTTTTTTCCATAGTAATGGACTTATTTTATAACCCACAATTCTATCTAACACACGTCTTGCCTGTTGTGCATTTGTTAAATTCATATCTATTTTTCTTGGTTTCTTTATAGATTGTTGCACAGTTTCCTTTGTAATTTCATTAAAAGTAACTCTACATACACTATCTTCTGGAATTTCCAAAATATGAGCCAAATGCCAAGCAATAGCTTCTCCTTCACGATCAGGGTCGGTTGCAAGATACACAGTTTTTGCACTTTTGGCATCTTTTTTCAAAGATTTTATTAAATCTCCCTTTCCCCTAATATTTATGTACTCTGGCTCAAAATCATTTTCAATATTAACTCCAAGCTTAGATTTTGGTAAATCCCTTATATGCCCCATAGATGCAACTACTTTCGTATTTCCACCTAAGAATTTTTTTATAGTATTAGCCTTTGCAGGCGACTCAACAATAATTAATTTATCTGCCATTAACTTTTTCGTATAATCAATCTTATAAAAAATCTATAAACCTTGATTAACCCTTTCTTCAAATTTAATTTCGTCAATATATTGTAGCGTAATTTTATTTAATTTTCAAGTTTTTGCATATTTTATTTTCAAAAGTAAATTCTAGTTTAACTAAAAAACTAGAATTATACTTATAATTAAATTTTATGTTGCATCTTTTTTCTATAACAAACAAGTCATATATACTGGTAAAAATACTATTTCGTCATCTACCCTCAAGTCTTCTATATGTAAAACATATGCTGTTGATAAGTATTCTTTATATTTATTTTTAAACTTATTTAAAGAAGAAAATGTATAATTTTTCCCAGATTTTACTTCTATCGGCGAAATATTATGTTTTGAAGTAATCTTATTTTTAGCAATCAAGAAATCTATTTCCATATTATTAGCAGAATTTTGTTTGTCATAATTAAAATAAAAATATAATTTTTTTCCAGTAGCAGTCAACATTTGTGCTACAATATTTTCCATAATCATTCCTTCATTAAATGTAAGTTTGTTAAATAAAATTTTCCTATATATTTCTTCATCAACTAAACCTTTTTCATCAAAAGCCAATGAAAGAAGTAATCCAGTATCTCCCATATAGCACTTTAATGCACTCGACTCTCTATTTAATCTAAGCCCAATATTCGGTTCAGTTGTGTTAAAAGCAATGTTTACAATCATTGATTCTTGAAGCCAGAAAAAAGCATCTTTATAATCTCTATATCTTGCATCTTTTTGCATTGAATTGAACGAAAATCTTTTTTCATGTTTTTGTAATTGAGATGGTATTTCCTCAAAAATACTTTGTACTTTGATTGAATCATCTCCACTATATTTTACTATATCATCTTTATACAAATTTAAGATGTCCCTCTTTATCAAATCGACTTCTTTAAAACTTTTTGTTTTTATATACGTTTCTACTGCTTGAGGCATTCCACCTACTATTAAATATTGTTTAAAATAGTCCATTGCTTCCCTATGCATTAGTTGTCCTAAAGGCTTCTTTTCTTCAAAGCATTTTCTTATTAAATCCATTAAGTTATTATTTTCATTTGCCCATAAAAATTCTTCAAAGTCCATTGGATACATATTCAAGTGTCTTTCTTCTGATGGTATTAAAATATCTTCAACATTCTTTTTTATTGAAATTAAAGAACCAGTTTCGATATAATCATACCTTCCATCAGCAACTAGATACTTAATAGCACTTCTTGCTCTAGGATATAATTGCACCTCATCGAAAATTATTAGTGTATCTCTTTCATATAAATCTGTTTTATAATAACTAGATAAATACATGAAAAACATATCTAAGTTATCTAGGTAATTATCAAACAGCTCTTTAACATCTTTACCGACTTTATTGAAATCAATTAATATATATGATTTATAATTTTCTTTTGCAAACTGTTCGGCTATATAACTTTTTCCAATACGCCTTGCGCCATCGATTAAAAGAGCTACTTTTCCATTACTCTCTTTTTTCCATTTTATCAATTCATCATATACTTTTCTTCTCATTCAATCACCTTCTGATATAATTTTATCACATATCCGTGATTTTTTCAAGCACATTTGAACACATATCCGTAATTTTTTAAAGTCTATTTGAACACATATCCGTAATTTTTGTAAGTTATTTTTAACACATATACTCATTTCTTACTTTGTCATACTAAAAATTAATTCTGGACATTTCTTAAAATCTGATATTATATCTCCTGTTGCAACTGGTGTTACTTGGTAATTTACGAGTATTTTTAATAAATTATCTATTAAATTTTCATTATTTGATAAGTTGCTTTCTATTATCTTTTCTGTTATAACATCTTTCTTTCCATCATTTTCTTCTTTTACTAATGCAATTCCAAATTTTTTCTCATCTTCTTTTACTTCTGAGGCGGTCAGCTTGTAATATTTTACCTTTATTTTTTGTTTTCTTTCTGCTTCATTAAAATTTTCTACATTAATATTAGCTTCTCCAAATAGTTTTTTCATATAAAATCACAACCTTTCCTAGAGGAAAATTTAGCATTTTTTTACAATTACTTATCCCCTTTAAAAAAATATAATACCACCAGATTATTCTGGTGGCAAGTTATTTCGTGTTTCATGTTTCGACACAATTCGACAAATCTCCTTGTATATGTTTTCCTCTACATCAGCTCTTGCAACTCTTTTTGCCGATTTTCCCATTGTTTTTAAGGTTTCTGTGTCTTTCACAATATTATTTATCGTGTTATTTAATTTTGTAAAATTTAATTCTTTATCTAATATAATTTTTGCAGCACCAACTTTTTCCAATACTTTTGCATTGTATTCTTGATGGTTTTCTGTTGCAAATGGATATGGAATAAATATTGCAGGTTTTCCTATCGTAGCAATCTCTGTAATAGTCATTGCTCCGCTTCTGCACACAACTAAATCTGACATTTCCATAACCTCTTGCATATTATATATGTATGGTAATATTTTTGTATTCTCTATATTATCAATATCTATATTCTTAATTCTTAGTTTTTCTTTTACCTCATCATAGTTTCCTGGTCCAACTGCCCAAACTATTTGGTACTTTTCATTAAGCCTATTTTCTATCATTCCGAGTATTGCATTATTTATGCTTTGGGCCCCTTGACTTCCACCAAAAAATAGTACTACTGGCAAATCTTGTTTCAATTTCATTTCCTGTTTCAAGTTATATTTTTGCTCATCACTTAATCTATTTGAATTTACTTTCGTTGGTGTCCCAGTAACAACTATTTTTCTTGCATTTGAAATTCTTTCTTTTGCTTCTTCGAAGCCTAGCAATATTTCATTTGCTTTTTTAGCCATTACCTTTACAGCTACTCCTGGAAAAGCATTGCTTTCATGCAATATTATTGGAATTTTCAACTGGCTTGCTGCCATACACACAGAAACACATATATATCCGCCTGTACCAATGACTATATCAGGCTTAAACTCTTTTAATATCTTTTTAGCTTGACCAACAGCCTTTATGGTTTTGCATAATCTTTTAATATTATCTAAATTGATTTTTCTATTAATTCCATATGCTTCAACTGTTTTTAGCTCATAGCCTGCTCTTGGTACTAAATCTTTTTCTAATCCTCTACCAGTTCCTATGAAAATTATTTTTGATTGTGGTTCTTTCTCCATTATTTTATTGGCAATAGCTATTCCTGGGTTTATATGTCCTCCAGTTCCAGCCGCAGCAATTACTACTCTCATTTCTTACACCTTTCTTTATTCGATTTATTTAGTTTGGAAAAAATTGAATTTTGGCAAATACAATGATTTTCAAAGGCAAAGGTTCATACTTTGTGTATGTAACAGCGTTCGAAAAGAAATTTGACGTAGCCAAAATTGTAATTATTTTTCAAGCTCTAAACCTTTGAACCTGCCCTTGACACATTAAGCAAAATTCCCACTCCAGCCAGTAGTACTAACAGTGCGGTTCCTCCGGTAACTGAAAAAAGGAAGTGCCATACCTGTTGTTGGTATAGATGCTGTAACAACTGCGATATTGATTATTGCTTGTGTTGCTACAAGTGTTGTAACTCCTATTGCAAGCAAACTTCCAAACATGTCTGGTGCCTTCATAGAAATTACAATTCCTCTCCATACAAAAATTGCAAATAATAATATAATTGTAACGCAACCTACAAAACCCAATTCTTCTGCAACTATTGCAAATATAAAGTCATTTTGTGGTTCTGGTATGTACAAATATTTTTGTTTACTGTTTCCTAGTCCTACTCCAAACAATCCTCCAGAACCAATCGCATACAAACTTTGTACCATTTGGTAACCCGTTCCTGTCGCATCAGACCAAGGATCAAAGAATGTCATAATTCTATCCATTCTAAACGAGTCACTAGCATCACCTTTTAATAACTCTCTTATTATTACTAAGGCTACTCCCGCGACTCCTGCCAGACCAGCAAACATAAAATGCAACAGCCTGCATCCAGCCATTAACATCATTACACAGGTTACAATACCTACAACCAAAGATACACTTAAATGGTTTTGAACAAAGTACAATATTGCAATTGGAGGAATTAAAAATGCCATAGGCAATACAAATCCTTTTCCAAATTGCTTTAAATCGTTTTTGTGGTCTGATAAATATCCTGCATAAAATATTATTAAACCTATTTTTGTAAATTCTGATGGTTGGAACTGCCCTATTCCCTTTATTTCAATCCATCTTTTTGCACCATTAACACTTTTTCCAAGTTTCGGTACTAAAACTAAAAGTAAAATTGCAACAGATATTACATATATAACCTTATAATATTTTCTTAAAAATCTATAATCAGATTTTGAAAAGAATAACATTAATCCTATTCCAGCCAAAGCAAATTCAAATTGTTTTAAAAAATAAGTATAGCTTTTTCCCGTTGACGAAAGAGCAGATGGTGCGCTCGCCGAAAGAACCATAACAACACCCAAAGATAGCAGTATTAATACGGTTATAAATAAAATGTAATCCATTTTATTATTCATGAATTTTGAAAATCTTTTAACTTTCTTTTTTTCTCTTTGCATTTGTTCGTCCTTTCAATTTTATATTGCGGCTAGACCAATCATGCATGCTATTAATGTTATTATGCTAAATACTGAAACAATAGCATTTTCGTTCCAGCCACATAATTCAAAATGATGATGTAATGGTGCCATCTTAAATACTCTTTTTCCAGTTCTTTTATAGTGTGCAACTTGTATTATGTCTGATAAAGTTTCTAATACTGGAATTATTGCAATTATTAATAATAAAATTGGTAATTTCAAATAAATAGCCATTACAGAAACCGCTCCACCTAAGAATAGTGATCCAGTATCACCCATGAATACTTTTGCTGGGTGTAAGTTGAATAGCAAGAATGCTAAGCATATTCCTATCAAGCTAACTCCCATTATAACAATTTCTTTAACTCCAAAAATTATTCCTATAACAGTTAAACATGTTAATATAATTGTTGTAACAGATGTACTTAATCCATCTATTCCATCTGTTAAGTTAATTGCATTTGTAGTTCCAAGCATAACAAATATTGTAAATGGTATGTATAGCCAAATTGGCAATGTAATTGACGTTTTCGCAAATGGAATTATTAAATCTGTTCCAATATGCATTACATTTGTTAAATACACTGTAAATGCAGTTGCAATTATCAACAATCCAAACATCTTATATCGTGGTTTTAGTCCTTCTGTGTTTTTTAAGATTAATTTCTTAAAATCATCTACAAAGCCTACCAATCCAAACCCAACTGTTACTAATATTAGTGGTATTAAATTTTTAGCCATTGTCTGTTCAGATGCATCTATGGATTTTGAATATTTTAAAAATACTATTGCTCCTATTATTATTATGGCTAAAATCATTACAATTCCGCCCATTGTAGGAGTCCCCTGTTTTTTTAGATGAGACTTTGGACCATCGTCTCTTTCTTGTTGCCCTATTTTTCTTCTACGTAATATTGGTATTACTATTAGAGATATTACAAATGCTATAGCAAATGCCAACATTAATATCTTTATTTGGTATGCCATTTTATATTTCTCCTTTGATTATTTGATTTACTATTATTCTTTCATCAAATGGATGTTTTACTCCATTTATCTCTTGATATGGCTCGTGTCCTTTTCCTGCAAGCACAATTATATCTTTCTTGCTAGCCATATTTATTGCATATTTAATAGCCTCTATTCTATCTACTATACATACATATTTTCCTTTAGTCTTTTTTATTCCTGTTTCTATTTCATCTACTATTGTTTGAGGGTCTTCTGTTCTTGGGTTATCTGATGTAATTATTGTAAAATCTGCAATTTTTCCTGATATTTCACCCATTATAGGTCTTTTTGTTGTATCTCTGTCTCCTCCACAACCAAATACAGAAATTACTCTTCCTCTAGTATATGATTTTACGGCATTTAGTATGTTTTCCAAGCTTTCTGGAGAATGTGCATAATCTATCATAATTGTTAAATCTTTGCTGTTATTTACAAGCTCAGATCTTCCTGGTACTCTTACTTCTAGTAAAGCATCTTTTATATTTTCTGCAGAACAGCCTAATTTTGTTGCAACACAAATTGCAGCTAAGCTGTTATACACGCTGAATCTTCCTGGAATTCCAACTTTTACTCTTTCATTTTTATCTCCAATTTTAACTTTGAAGTCTACATATGAATTTGTAATTGTAATATCTTTTGCAAGTAAATTACATGCATTGTCGATTCCATATGTTGTTATCTCACAATCTGGTACTAAACTTGGTACCTTGCAAACTTGTAAATCATCGACATTTACAAACCCACATTTGCACATCTTAAATAACTTTAACTTAGACTCGAAATAATCTTGCATATTTGGGTGTTCCTTTGGACTAATGTGATCCTCTGAGAAGTTTGTAAATACAGCAATGTCAAATTGGCATCCTGCAACTCTGTTTAGTTTCAAGCTTTGTGAAGAAACCTCCATTACAATTGCTTGGCAACCATCTTCAACCATTTGTGCAAAATATTGTTGTAGTTCTATACTTTCTGGAGTTGTTCTATCACTGTCTAGCAACTTCTTATCTCCACTATAAACAGCTATAGTTCCAACCAATCCAGTCTTAATTCCTTGTTTTTGTAGAATCTCTTTAATCATAAATGTTGTAGTAGTTTTTCCCTTTGTTCCAGTAACTCCAATTAGCTTAACTTTTTTTGATGGATTATCATAAAAATTACATGCACAAATTGCCATCGCATATCTTGCATCTGGCACAACAATAAGAGTTACATCTTCTGGTATATTTAAACTCCTAATGTCTGTTGTTTCTTCAACAAGAATAGTCTTTGCACCTTTCTCTATTGCACTATCTATGTACTGTGTTCCATCTGTTGTAAATCCTTTAATTGCAAAAAACATACTTCCTTCAACAACTTTTCTGGAATCTTTTTCTATTGTTGTAACCTCTCTATCAATTTCACCTTTAGCTTTAATTCCGTCTATTCCGACTAAAATTTTCTTTAAATTCATAATTACCATTCCTCTCCGAATTTATTGAATTAATATTTACATTGTCATTCTTCAATTTTACTTTTAACATTATATAATTAAAAAACGCATTTGTATAGGGTTATAGTCATTTTTTCTAAAAAATTTATAGTACATTATATTCGTTAACGTAGAAAATTAGTAAAAAGATTAATTTAATATTTAAAGTTATCATTAAATTTAATTTCCAGATTTTTAATAGAAATACTCTTGTATAGTTTCATTCAATATTTTTTTACGCACTTAGTTTGCAAATTTACATAAAATATGCTATACTGTAAATGTACGTTATTTACAAAATGATAGTTTACAATGAGGATTAATTTTTCCTATTGTTACTACCACACAGAAGTGAGGATTTTTCAATGCGAACATTTGAGACACAAATGGCTCTGAACAACATCAGCGTTCCCGTTCTTTCGCGAGAACAAAATCGATTCTTAAAAAAGTTGAATGCCGCAAAAGCAGCATATTTCATGGTGGCCAAAGCAATGTCTGCTCGGGAAAAGCAGTGGGATGAATATCGAAAAACTTTAACTACTAACTGGGAATGTGAGTTTCCTGAATTAGCAAAGGTTGAACCCGAACCGTATTTTTCATTTACCAATTTAGATGTGGCTGTTAATGTTTTTGAAGCAGCCGTCAAAAAAATTCTGGACTTTTCCAGTCTCTACTTGCTTTATGCTAACCTTAACGTTAAGGCTCACACAAAATGGTTACGGCAAGTAGTTGCAGAAGCCCCTGAAAACTGTGACCTTATTGTTATTCGGAGTAACTATACTCCCAGTGTCGATGCGGTTCGCAACTTTAACCTTCAGGTATCTGCACATCAGCCTACTGTTATCGAGGCCTATGGCTATTGCCCTGTTTGGATTGCTTTTCGACCTGGCGAAAAAATTCGTACTCAAAACTGGTGCATGGTAAAATCCAATAGCACCGTAGAGTATATAGTTGCAAACGACTGATACTCTGTGAGTCCTCATAAAGTTCCATACACTCTGCATAAGAGAGTATGGGATTTTTTATTTTTTGTAATTTTTTGTATTGATTTTTACCAAATTTGGTAATATACTAATAGGTGGCTTAATTTAGAAAACACTTCTATTTTCTGAAAATTAAGCAAGAAAGGAATTGATTTATTATGATAAAAATAGCATTTTTTGATACTGAGGATTACGATAAGAAATTATTTGATGAGTATAACAAAACATACAATTATCAAATTACTTATTTTAAGTCAAGATTAAACGCAGAAACAGCACCACTTGCAAAAGGATATGATGTTGTTTGTATTTTCGTAAATGATAAGGCAGATAAAGAAACCTTAGATATTTTAAATGAATGTGGAGTTAAATTATTAGCTCTAAGATGTGCCGGATTCAACAATGTAGATTTAAAACATCTTGGTAACATTAGAGCCGTACGTGTTCCACAATACTCTCCATATGCCGTTGCAGAACATGCCACTGCCCTATTACTAAATATCAACAGAAAAATATACAAATCTTATCAAAGAGTAAAAAAATACAACTTTGCACTAGAAGGACTAGTTGGCTTTGATTTACATGGTAAAACAGTCGGAGTTGTTGGAACTGGAAAAATTGGAAAAGTATTTATCCAAATAATGAAAGGTTTTGGAACAAAGGTTATTGCATATGATTTATTCAAAGACGAAAAAGCAGCTGAAGAATTAGGATTCGAATACGTTAGCTTTGATGAATTATGTGAAAAATCTGATATAATATCACTTCACTGCCCTCTTACACCTGAAACAGAACATATAATCAATAAAAAATCTTTGGACAAGATGAAAGAAGGAGTTATAATAATCAACTGTAGTAGAGGTGGATTAATTAACACAGATGACTTAATAGCTGAATTATCAACTGGAAAAATTGGCGGTGTAGGATTAGATGTATACGAACATGAAGAAGATTACTTCTTAATGGATATGTCTGGTTCATATAAGAGAGATAAAAACTTATCACTATTAATCTCTATGCCAAACGTTATAATAACTGCACACCAAGCATTTTTCACATCTGAAGCATTAAACAAAATTGCAAGTGATACTTGCCAAAATATTAAAGATATTTTTGAAACAGGAACTTGCCAAAATGAATTAAAAGCAGAGTAAATTTTGTCCAATAGGTGACTACCTTTTTGGGCGAAGATAAATTTTAAAAATATTGCAAGAAAACAATTTTTCAAAATAAAATTGTTTCTTGCAAATTATATATTGTTTCGCCCAAAAAGGGGCGTCCCTATTGGGCGATTATTATTGTACCACTTTTTGTTTTTATTCCTGCTTTTGGTAATTGGTCAGTTATTGTTTCTTTTTCTTCACTTTTCTTAAATTCTAATTGTAGTCCAACATCTTCTAATGCCTTTTTTGCTTCTTTTTCTGTCATTCCAATTATGTTTGGAACTTCCACTTCTTGTTTTTCTTCTTCTTGTTCATTATCTTTTTTTATTTCTAAATATGGAAGTACTTCTCCTAATACCTGTGAGCCTATTGGTGCTGCAACTCCTCCTCCTTGGTGTATTTTATCGCTACACCTATGCTTCTTTTACTTTTTCAAAGATACTTGCTTTATTTTCATTTTCTATGTACTCTAATATTTTATCTAATTCATCCATAAACTTAAAATGAATGGTTATTTTTTTATCTTCATGAACTTCTATGTAATCAATTAGCTCTGTTATAATATCTCTGTCTAATTCTGTTATATTTTTATGTGCTTTAAAGTTTTCTATCCATTTACTATTTCCATTTATAATTTCTTCTTGCTTTTCTTTTTGTTTATCCAAATTTGCCATTATTTCTTTTATTTTTTCAATATCTTGTTCATATTTTTGTTTATACTCCAAATACTCTTCTTTTGTTATATATTCATTTTTCCAATCCTCATATAAACATCTTTTTAAATTACTTATTTTTTCTATCTCTTTTTCTTTAGCTTGTTTTATATTTTCCATATTTTCATTTGCCAATTTTTTAGTGTTTGATTTATTAATTTGCTCTAATAATTTTTCAGTGTCAACAAGCAATTCTATATGTAATTTAATTGCTTCTAATACTGCGTTTTCTAATTCTTCCACTTTTAGAGTATGTTTTGTGCATAACTTGTTTGACTTTTTTCTGTATGTACCACATATGTAATATTCATATACTGTTCCACTCTTATTTTTACAATATTTCTTGTGCATTGCTCTCCCACAATCTGCACATTTTAAGACACCTGCCCACATACTTAAAGTCCCGCTATCTTGCACTCTAGTATCAACTTTTCTTAATCCTTGTGCTTTCTTAAACAATTCTTTGTCTATAATAGGTTCATGCATATTTTCTACTGTAATCCATTCATCTTCTGGTACTTGTTCCACTTTATGAACTTTATAACTTTTTACTCTTCTTTTACCTTGTGTAACATTTCCTATATAAATATCATTTTTTAAAATATTTCTAACAGTTGATGGACACCATGAATAATCTTCTTGCATAATTTGAGAATTATTATAATTTTGATTTAACTTCTTCTTTTTGTAACCTGTTGGATTCAAAACTCCCATATCATTTAATCTATGGCATATGCTTAAATTTCCTAACCCTTCATTTACTTTCCATTCAAAAATTTTTCTTACAATTTCGGCTGACTCTTTATCAATGATTAACTTATGATTGTCTTCTGGATCTTTTATATACCCATAAGATGGGAATGCCCCTACAAACTCTCCGCTTCTTTTTTCTTCCATTTAGTGCTGACCTAATTTTTATTGATGTATCTCTACAATATTCATCGTTTATTAAGTTTTTAAATGGTACTAATATTGTATTAGTGCTTGTAGGATTTTTAAAACTATCTACACTATCATTGATAGCAATAAATCTTATATTAAATAATGGAAATATCTGTTCTATGTAGTTTCCAACTTCTATGTAGTTTCTACCAAGTCTTGATAAGTCTTTAACTAGAACGCAATTAATATTTCCTTTTCTCATATCTTCTAGTAATCTTTGAAATCCAGGTCTATCAAAATCTGTTCCTGTATAGCCATCATCCACATAAGTATCATAAACAATCAAATCATCATGTTCTTCAATAAATCCATTTAATAATGCCTTTTGGCTTGTTATACTGTTGCTTTCTTGCTTGTCTTCCCCATTGTCGCTATCTTCTTGTGAAAGTCTTATATATACTGCCACTGACCATATTTTTGTTCCTTTTGTATTTGAACTTTCTGAAGAATATTTTGATTTTCTTCCAGCCATTATTATTTTTCCCTCCCTTCTCTTATAGTGTAACGTGCCCAGTATAATATGTCAGCCCATTTTGTTTTTTTGTCTTAAAACATTTATCATGCATTCATTAATTTTTTTATTATTTTCAGAATATTTAAATTCAACAGTCATGTTTCCAACTTGCAATTGATATAAATCTTTATTATTAACTAGACATTCAGAGCTTTGTTTCATATTTCAATTACCTCTTTATTTTTTGATATTTAATTTTATTATGTTGGAAAAAATTTTATTACTTTTTCCTTCCTACTAGGTAAATGCCACTTAAAACTCAAAAATCGGTAATTTCTAAAAAATTTTATTAATTTTTTATGAAAATTTGCAAAAAAATAACTAGAAAATAGTTTTCACTAAGTTCTAGTTATTTATAAAATTTTATTCAACTATAATATTTGATTTTATAGCATTAGATGCATTAAACTTTTTTATGTTTTCTATTTTTTGTGATAACAATTGAATTTCTGTATCAATATTATTTAATCTTTCTATTTCTTTTACTAAATATCTCTTATTCCTGTCTATCTTTTCTATAATAGATTTATCTCCTGTTTTTAAAATTATATCATATAGATTTATTAATACATATATAATCTTTTTATGATTTAAAAGATTAAATTCTAAATATCTATCTATATTTATTATTTTCTCTCCGTCATATAAGCTTATTTTTACTAAATATTCCATTGCACTATTTATCATGTCAATTAGTCTTTGATTAATATTCAAATTATCCATAGGCTGAAAGTCTAATATATCTAATCTATTCATCTCTTCTGATAATTTTATTTCCGAGTTTATTTTTTCTTTACTAATTTCTTGTTCATTCAAATTATTTTGCCAAAAAGATAAAAATATACTAATAACACCTATTACTACAGTAATATTAGCTATCACTTCCCAAAAATCTTTTACACCCTCAACACTGTTGCTATATAATATTATAGATATAATGATTGAAAGTATATATATTAAGCACACTATAATAAAAATAGCTGTTGTATTTCTAATTTTTTTGCTTAATAATTTCATTCGAACTATCACTCCTTATTTCTTGTTGTAATTCTTTTACAAGTTCATTTATATATTCTTCATCTTTATTAAATGTAGCTTTAATTATATCATAAGAATAATTTTCTAATACACACTCTAAAATTTTTGAATCTTCTTCATTAAATTCGTTTTTTATAATCGTTTTTATCTTACTTGGATCTTCTATTTTCTCTATAATATTATAATTTTTTATTCCTATACTATACATATTCAAAAATTCATACCACTTTCTTTTTAGTTCATTATTATCTTCTTTGTAATTAGGATTGCTATTTTTTAAAATTAATCCCGAGAATATTAATTCATTATTAGCATCAAAAAATGATTTCATAAATTGTGTAAAAATAGGTACTTTATATAAAAAAGCTTTTCTACCAAAAAAGAATAATTGAAATAGTCTTTTTTCTTCATAAGTCATTTTGTGTCTAATCTTTTTGTATTCTAATCTATAGTAATTATTTAATATTTGATCATAGATATATGTTGCGTCTAATCTCATTGCATCTAATGCTTCTGCTCTTGGAGACATATTAGAACATATCCAAATCAATATATCAAATTTTTGTTCCATACCTTTTCCAGAATTAATATATTCACATTCTTCTTTATATTCCTGAAATTTGTTGCATTCTTCATATTCTTTATTTAAATAATCTGTTACATCTTTTATAAGTTCATAGTACTTATCTTCATCATATTTTTCAATCAGTTCACAAGCTTTCTCATAAAATTTATATTCTGCCTTTTTACTATCAAGTGTAATAGCATCTTTATTTATATTTTGAATTGTTTCTGTTATTAACTTTTTCTTAAATTGAATAAATTCTTTATTTTTAAGTGCTAATTTCATTCTTTTTATAATATTTTGTTGTTTTTTTAATTTTATTAATTCTCTATCAAACAAATCACTATATTCATTTTTTATATCCGAGATTTCATTTAGTATCATCACTCTAAAATCTTCATATTCCTCTGAAGTCATATTTATTTTAAAAATCCTGTCATTTAATAAACTCTTATAAATTAAATCATCATACTTTATAGAAATTGTATTACTATTTTCCTTTTGTTTTAACATATATTGTAATTCTTCATATTTTATATTTTTATCCAAAAATATGTCATCTGCTGGAAATATAAAATGAAAATTTAGCATATTTAAAACAAATATACTCTCCTCAATTCCAATTTTATTAGGTAATTCCTCTATATATTTACTCAATCCTTTTATATTTGGTATGTATAGTTTTAACTTTCCTTTTTTTATTTTTTTGCCATCATGACTTAATTCATATTTTATAACTTCCTTTTTCATTTTATTTATGCTCCTTCATGCTATTTGTCAAAATTTATTTTAATGCCTTCATTATATTTTCGGCAATCCTATTTATGACTGGTACAACAACGCTATTTCCAGCTTGTTTATAAAGTCTAGCATCACTTATATTTGTTGGCAATTCGTAATACTTTGGATACCCCTGTGCATAAAAACATTCTATTGGTGTCAATTTTCTTATTCCGAACTTTGTTTTTATCAGTGGTACATTATGTCCTCCTTCTCCCATATTAGCCGTTAATGTTGGCACTAAATTACTTTGATTTTTTCTTACATATTTTCTTCTCCATTGATATACTGTATTATCATCATCCATTTCTTCTGTTAGCAATTTATATATATTACCTTTGTATTTTCCTTCTGTGTAATAATATTTATCATCAACTTTTGTATCAAAATTAAAAACATCTTTTATATTTTTATCTAAAGTCATTGGCATTGGCATTTGAAATCTATCAAAATCTTCTTTATCTTTAAACGCTACAATATAAATTCTTTCTCTATTTTGTGGTATGTTACCATATTCGCAAGCATTTAATACTTGGCATTTTATTTTGTCTTTGTATCCCGCTTCTTCTAATTTTTCAATTATAGTCTTAAAAGTTTTTCCTTTATCATGACCAACCAAATTTTTCACATTTTCTAAAAATATTACTCTTGGTTTTCTTTCCTTAAATATTCTTTCCATTTCAAAGAATAAATCTCCAGTTCTATCATCTTCGAATCCTTTTCTATATCCAGCTACTGAAAAAGAAGTACATGGAAATCCTCCTACCATTATATCAAATTCTGGTATTTCATTTACTTTAACATTATGAATATCTCTACAATCAACTTTATTTTCAAAGTTTTTTTCATAAGTCTCTACCGCATATTTATCAAATTCATTAGCATATGCTATCTCACATTTATTTGTTTCTAAAAATCCTAAATCTATTCCACCAACACCTGCAAAAAGGCTACAAATCTTATACATAATTATTTTCTCCTTATCTTTTGCGGCACGCCGCGATTTTATTAGTTATAGTAACAGAGTAATTAACACTCTACCTTTCATCCTTTTTCAACTATCATTCCTCTTCTAATATTAAATATTACAGTAGGTTCTAGTTTTCTTGCATTAATTATTGATTCAATAATTCTTATATGTGGTCTCTTACCAGCTTTCTGATAATCTCCTACTGTTGCTGTTTTTGATACTGGAAGTTTCTTTAATTCTTCTGAATTAATACCTGTATCATACACAAACAACATATTTAAGTCTAAATCAAATCTTAAAAATACTAAATCATCAAAGTCACATCTAGGTCCAAAACTACTTAAATCATATTCATAGTTACTTGTAGCTTTAAACTCTATTTTTCTCCCATCAAGAGATTTGGCATCTCCTCCTGAACTTTTATTCCAAAGAAGATTTAAGCAATAGCAACCCATAGGCTCACTTATTGCATCTGGCATATTAATACCTCTTGATACTAAACTTTTTACATATGTATTTAAGTCTTTCCACTTAAAGTATGCATCACATGTTTCTTGAATTCTTGGCTCGTCTATTTTTATTAAATATTCATCCTTCATTTATTCACCTTCAGAGTGTCATTACTCTAATGGCATTATATACTAAAATTTAAAATTTTTCTACTAATTTTTACAATTAATATATTTTTTTATGTAGTGCAAGAAAAGGTGTCTAACATATACCTTTAAAACACTTACAGGAAAAGCCTTTAACTTGTCAGATTTTAAAAAAGTGTCAGATTTTTGTTCAACATTTTATATAAGTATTTTTTCAAGCATTTCCTTATCTATGTAGTTTTATATTGATTTTGGACATGATGTCCAAATTACTAATTCATCTGCTTTGTTATAAATAAAATTATTATATTTTACTAGTTCTATAAAACTATCTGTATTAGGTTTCTTATATTTATTTCTTAATTCAATTATAATAGAATTTCTTAAGTTATTAAGTTCTTCATCTTTTAATTCTAAAAAATCATTTATTGTTCCATTCATTATCAATTCTTGATATGTTATTGGCTTATATTCTTCTAAATATTTGCTATATAAAATTCCATATTTACTTAACATTTGGCTTTCCTCCTATACATTCAATAATCAAATTAATTCCATCCATAAATCCAACTTTATAAAACTTTTCGTTTTCATAGCCACCAATATTAATTAATTTGTTACAATGTTTATCTATTTTTTCTAAAATTATTTCTTTATCATCTTCTTTAACTATTTTAGATATTTCATTTGCTATTTTTTGATAGGTATCTTCTCCTTTTGTTATTTCTGCTATTTTCTTTTTATCGACATCATTTAGTATATATAAATTTTCTGACCTAGTATTATACCAATAATCAATAACAGATTCTTCTTGAAATGATTTTAATTCTTCCTTATTTAACATTTTTCATCTCTCCTTACACTTAATTTAAAATTATTATATTTAATAACTATATTTATTCTAACGTGTTCAATTTATAAAGTCTGCCCATTTTCAAAATTTTTTACTTTTTTCACGTAGTGCAAGAATAGATGTATTACATCGACCCATAAAACATTAGAAAGCAAAGCTTTCTAGTAGTATTACTTTTAAAAAAATGTATTACAAAAAGGCATACATTTTTTATAATGTATTTTTATTGATATACTCTTACTCTTTGAAAAATTATATCAATTGTGGACAACTTGTCCACCTTTTGCTTTTATAATTAACTATTTATTTATAAATCATAAACTCTTTTTTTGCTATATACCTTTACTCTCTGTAAGGATATATTCAATTAGGACAGGTTGTCCTAATTGCCTTTAATAATATTTTTTAATTTAAATTTTTCCTGTGTGTGTTATTATTTATTATTATTTTATTATTATTAC
>ERZ772902.76-NODE-76-length-118204-cov-69.129675_pt1 | contig 118204 bp, 113 predicted proteins | sample MGYA00511470_ERZ772902 | MGnify/ENA primary metagenome ERZ772902 (study PRJEB29015, sample SAMEA2737717) | human gut metagenome | biome: human gut; feature: human-associated habitat; material: faeces | place: China | collected 2012 ... | reverse complement strand
TACATATATTATTCGCAGATAGGAGGATTAAAATGGAGGTTACAGAAAAAATTACGCTTGATATGCTTACAAAAGAGGGAGTGAGCGTGTTAAGACAGAAATTTATAAACATTAACGATGTTGAGGTACAGGTTGGTGAAAATGTCCGCAATGCTTTTACAAACTGTGAAGATGACAGAAAAATTTTAAAAGAACAGCTTTCGGAAGATTACTACAACGCAGTTATGGCAGTCTGGGGACTTTAAACATCACAAAAGCGCAATCGTGTTGCAGACGATTGCGCTTGCTTTTTTTGTTTGAGTGATTTTGTTTAGCAGGTATGCATAGTATAATTTTACAAACATTTTCCAATAACGGCAATTGCGTTTGAACGACAGATTTCTTGTGCATTTTCCCGCAGATTTGCGGCAAAAATATTATCGCCGCACCGTACACCGTATTCGTGCAAAATACGCTTAAATCTTTTTGGTATTGCCGGATAATCAAAAATAAGGTAGTAAACTCCGTCTTTTTCATAGGCAGAATTTTTGTTGCAGCACACATTCTGTTTGTAAAGCAACTGAATTACATCAAGAAAATTCTTGCTGTTGCCCACATCGTAGCAGCTGCATTTTTTACCGTTTTGCAGTCTGTATTTTTTCCTTTTTTTATCCTCAACCGTCAGCAGCAGCATACAACCGTCAACAGTCGGAAGCGCCTCCACAATCATTCGTTTATCTTTTATTTCTATATCTGTTTTAAAACAGGCTATCTGTAAAATTCGCATAAGTATCTTTCTGGAATGGCTGTCATACAGGCTTAAAGTATCATAATCAAGCGAAAAATCTCGCATATCTTCATCGCAGAGAGTTATCAGTATTTTATTGCTTTTTATTTTATCAATCGTCAAAAAATCTCCCTCCTCACATTGTGCTTTGCCGCAAAATTATTCTTATATATATTATGATGAAATGCCGTTTCCTGCAAGTAATTATTTTTGGAAATATACCAAGCAAATTATAGTAATATTTTTGTTAAAACGCATAATATGCTTGTCAAAAATCCTCAATAATGTTACTATGTTATTGTAATAATAAAAATTAACAAAAGAAAGGATGCTTTCTATGCCACAATGGCTCAACGATTCGGTTTTCTATGAAATTTACCCGCAAAGCTTTTATGACACCAACGGTGACGGTATCGGTGATATTAATGGTATCATCGAAAAACTCGACTATGTAAAAGGGCTCGGCTGTAACGCAATCTGGCTCAACCCCGTTTACGATTCACCGTTTATGGACGCAGGTTATGATGTTCGTGACTACAAAAAGGTTGCTCCCCGCTACGGCACAAACGATGACCTCGTAAGACTTTTTGACGAGGCTCACAAAAAAGGAATGAAAATTCTCCTTGACCTCGTTCCCGGCCACACATCGGACACTCACCCTTGGTTTTTAGAGTCTAAAAAAGCTCAAAAGAGTGAGTATACAAACCGTTATATCTTTACAAAATCAGTATGGGACGCACCGCCGCAGTACAGAATGATGTGCGGTATCTGCGAGCGTGACGGTAACTATTTGGTAAACTACTTCAGCTCACAGCCTGCTCTCAACTACGGTTTTCACGAAATCACACATCCGGAGTGGCAGCTGCCGTGCGACCATCCGGACTGCCTTGCTACAGTAGAGGCAATCAAGGACATTATGCGTTTCTGGCTTGATAAGGGCGCAGACGGTTTCAGAGTTGATATGGCAGACTCGCTCGTAAAGAACGATGATGAAAAGGTTGCGACAGCAAAAATCTGGCGTGGTATCCGTGAAATGCTCGACAAAGATTATCCTGAGGCTGCAATGGTAGCCGAATGGTGCAATCCCGAAAGAGCAATCAACAACGCAGGTTTCCATATGGACTTTTACCTTGACCATTACGGCAACGGTTACAGCAGACTTTTCCGTTACGGTGACGATGAGGGCAACAAGGGTATTTTCAATCCAAACGGCAAGGGCGATATTAAGAACTTTACAGACGAATATCTCCCGGCTTATAAGCTTTCAAAGAACAACGGCTACATCAGTTTTATGACAAATAACCATGATATGCCGAGAATGACACACTACTTCGGTATGGATGCAATTAAACTTGCGTATGCAATGATTTTCACTATGCCGGGTGTTCCGTTCCTTTACTACGGTGACGAAATCGGTATGAAATATCAGGAAAACCTTGTAAGCAAAGAGGGCGGTTTCAGCCGTACAGGTTCGCGTACACCAATGCAGTGGAACAGCGGTAAAAACCTCGGCTTTTCTGCAAGCGATACACCTTACCTCCCTGTTGATACAGACGAAAACGCACCGACTGTTGAAAATCAGCAGAACAACCCTGACAGTATTTATAAGGTTGTTACAGACATTATTGCCATTCGTCACGCAAACGATGACCTTCACGGCAACGGCGATTTTGAAATGATTTTCGAGCCGGGTAAATTCCCTTTCGGATATAAGAGAGGCAAGTTTGTAATGCTCTTTAACCCACTCGGCAAAGACAGCGAAATCGAAATCAATGCTAAGGGCGCTAAAAAAGTATATGAAATCGGTACAACAGAGGTTGCTGACAATAAGGTAAAAATGTCGGCACAGAGTTTTGCTATGCTTGAATTTTAATAGATTTATTTAAAAGTTACGGCGGCAATCCTATTCGGATTACCGCCGTTTTTGTTGATGATTATTTGTCAAAGTTGGAGTAAATTATAGTTTAGCAAATTGCTTAAAGTTATCCCGATATTTAGAATAGAACATTGTTAATTAGGCTGTCCGGCTTGAATTAAAATTTATGCATTAACATCTACATATTTTAATGTCATATTAACGCAAAACTTATTATCGACATCAACAGCTTCAAAATATCCGCCATAAACCTCTGCCATATTTCTCATTGAACGCAGTCCAATTCCTCCGCCTTTATGTTTTGTGGACTCATAGCCTCGGTCACTTTTCTTTAAATCTCCGCAAAAATTATTCGTTGCAGCAATATAAATATAGTCGCCCTTATAGTCGATTGACAAATCAAAATATTTTCTGCCCTCGCTTATTGTTTTGCATGCGGAAATTGCATTTTCACTTAAGTTTCCTAAAATACCGCAGAAGTCAACTTCGGGTATTTCGGATTTAGGAGGCATATTTATTTTCCAAGTAATATCTATTTCATTGTCAATTGCGCTTTGGCGGTAATAATTCAGCACTGCGTTTATAGCGTTACTGCTGCATAATCTTACGGGAGCAGTAATATTAAGTGCCTGATAGTACTTGCAAAGGTATTTTCTCAATGAGTCCAAATCGCCCTCGTCAAGCAAACACTGCGCAAGATGTACCGAGTGTTTTAAATCGTGTCTGGCTTTTGCTGTTTGATTAATATATGTTTGCAGAGATTCGTTATAGCTTGTCTGTATTTCAAGCATAAAGTTCTGTTCTTCAAGCTTGGTCTTTTCAATTGTAGTTTTACTGAATATGTAAAACAGCGCAAATACCAATATATACAGCAAAAATATAATACTGTTAATCATTAACGCCTTTATGCCAATCATTCCCACACGCAAATTCAAATATGTGATCGGTATGGAGTAAATATTTAACAGAGTTACAATAATCGGTAAAACCATAAATGAATACCAAAGCTTTTTATATTTAATGTTATCTATCATCCAGGAATAATATTTCAGCATAGGATACGCAAGTATTGCCATAAAGAACAAACTTATTCCCATAAACAGCAAATCAAACGAAAAACTTATTCCGTAATCCATTTCCGGCTTATAAAACGATTCAATTTCATAAGTAAACAGTGAGAAAGTCGAAAACAGACATATAACGCTCAAAAATACAAACAGAGTTTTGGCAAAATCTGTTTTTACCGTATACCGAAACAGTAAAAAGCAGATTATCATATCGGGCATAAGCACCGTGTTTATCGTACGAATGTTAAAAAGTACCGTTATTAAAGAAGATACCGTTGCAATAATTACAAAAGCCCCCGCCAAAAGCAAAGCAATTTTTTTAACCGAAAATTTGAGCTGATTTTTCATCGGCAAATAACACATTATACTTGCGGGAATGATTATAGAAAAAGAAAAAAGTCCCTTTAAAAATTCTATCCTATCCATATTATCCTCAAATCCGCTGATTTTCCCTTAATTTTTTAAACATATGATCTCTTACCCGTTTTTCTATGATACTTTTTTCACGCACTTTTATCGAAAATCTTGTACCGTTGCCCATTATACAAAGAGCACCGTCAATGCGCTCAATATAATCCGCATTAAGAACAACGCCACGGTTTACGGGTATAAATCTTTCGTCATTATCGGTAAGTTTTAAAAATTCATTCATAGTCATTCTTGTGCGGTATGTCATACCGGACACAACAGAAATATTCAGATAATGTGCATCGGATTCAATAGACATAATCTCTTTGACAGAAATCATTACGGATTTTCTGTCGCAAACAATCCGAATAAATTTTGCTTTATCTTTTATGTAAAAAGCCGCTTCGTCAAGAACTTTGTAAATTTGTTCGGGCATATACGGTTTTATTATATAGTGAAACGCATGAACAGAAAAAGCCTGCATCATAAAGTCGGAACTTGTAGTAACAAAAACAATTAGAATATCTTTGCTGATTTTTCTAAGCTCCTCGGCAAGCTCAATTCCGTTAATAGGGCTCATATAAATATCTATAAATGCCGCATCATATAGATTTTCACTGCATTTATTTAAAAAATCTTGTCCGTTTAAAAAACAATCTACCGAGCCTTGTTCACTTCTGATTGTAAAATATCCGTTGCACACACGGGCAAGAATATCCATATATCTTTGTTCATCGTCAATTACGGCGATTTTCATTATCACACCACCAAAAATAAATAACCTTTTTATAATTATAACACAAAACTTAAGAAATGTGCATTATTATAAAAAGGTTTGCTAAAAATGTATTATATGCCAAAAACAGTCGCCTAAGCGACTGCCTCTGGATTTAGAAGTTTTGAAATTAACGTGAAAACGTGAATAGCTGTTTAATTATTAATCTCTGCATCTGCAGTGTCGCCAAAGAAGTTAAAACGGAAGAGTTTGCTCTCGTCGTTTTTATTCTCGCAAATAATGCTTGCTTCGGCAATCTTACCGCCCTCAATGAGTTTTGTAAGTCCGACGATCTGGCAGAGTTTGCTTTTAAGATTTAATCTGTCGCCTTCGTTAGTAACGAGAAATACATTACCCTCGCAAGTATCAAGTACAGCGAGAAATTCGGCTACATCAATATTGTGTAAACTAAGAATAGGTGTCATAAAAAATTCCTCCAAAATGATAATATAAAATTGTTGTGCCATTTACCATTTGGCAAAATAATTATTTATGTTCGACCTAATTAAACCTTACTCGAGTAGTCTGACTGTATAATCAGTCGATAGTCAAGCGGACTGTTTACTTGACAATTATTATTATAATCACAATTCCATAAAAGTCAACAATTTTTTTTATAAAAATTTGTTGCAAAGTCAAATTAAATGTGAACAGCTTACAAAGTGGTGTATATAAATATATATATTATGCACAAAAATCATTTGATAAACAAATTTGTTTGCTTATTAAAATTATAATGCTGTTAGTGAAAATAACTACCAAAAGGGAAAGTTAAGCGTCAAAAAATCACTTTTTTTACAAAAATAAAATTATTATATATTGAGATTTTTGCGGCTATGGGTTATAATTAATGCAGTAATTTATAATAAGGGTATGCTTTTTAGAATGAAATATCCGAAAATACAATAAAGGAATGGTACTTTAAATGTTAGACAAGTTTTATAAGCAGTTTAAAAGCGGTACAGACATCAGAGGCGTAGCAAGCGAGGGCGTTGAGGGTCAACCCGTAAACCTTACCGATGATGTTGTGGCAAGAATGGCAGACGGCTTTGTGCTTTGGCTTTCAAAAAAGGTCAGCAAAGCTCCTGAAACTCTTACAATTTCTATCGGTCGTGACAGCCGAATTTCCGGCCCGCATATAGTTTCAATTTGCAGTGAGCGTTTTAAACGCTGCGGAGCAACCGTGCTGGATTGTTCGCTTGCATCTACTCCGTCAATGTTTATGACAACCGTTGACCTCGGTTGTGACGGTGCTTTGCAGATTACTGCAAGCCATCACCCGTTTAACAGAAACGGTCTAAAATTCTTCACACGTGAGGGCGGTCTTGAGGGCAGTGATATCGAAGAAATCCTTGAGTATGCACAAAACGGCGAATCACCTGCCGAAAATTCTTGCGGCGAAATCAAAAAAGTTGATTATATGACCGATTATGCAAAGGGTCTTTGCAAAAAAATTAAAGAAGAAGTAAATGCGGAGGATTACGATCATCCGCTTAAGGGCTTTAAGATTGTAGTTGATGCAGGCAACGGTGCAGGCGGTTTTTATGCCGACAAGGTGCTTTCTGTACTCGGCGCTGACACAACAGGCAGTCGCTACCTTGATCCTGACGGAATGTTCCCTAACCATATTCCAAATCCTGAGGATGCAACAGCTATGGCATCAATTTGCGAGGCTGTAAAAGAGGCAAACGCTGACCTCGGCGTAATTTTTGACACTGATGTTGATCGTGGCGGTGCAGTTGACAGCAAGGGCAACGAAATCAACAGAAACCGACTTGTGGCGGTAGCGGCGGCAATCGCACTTGAGGGCAACGAGGGCGGTACTGTTGTTACTGATTCTATCACCTCATCGGGACTTAAAGAATTTATTGAGGATACGCTTGGCGGTCAGCACTACCGCTACCGCAGAGGATACAAGAATGTTATTGACAAGGCGCTTGAGCTCAACGCACAAGGCATTAACTGTCCGCTTGCTATTGAAACCTCAGGTCATGCCGCAATGAAAGAAAATTATTTTCTTGATGACGGCGCATATCTCTGCACCAAGATTATTATTAAAGCGGCTCAATTGCGCAAAGAGGGCAAAGAGCTTGACGAACTTACTGCGGCGCTTAAAGAACCTGTTGAAAGTAAAGAAGTCAGATTCAAAATTCTTGAGCCCGATTTCAGAGCCTGCGGCGAAAAGATTATTAATGACCTTACCGCATATGCAATGGCGCAGAAAGGCTGGAATGTTGCAAACGATAACCGTGAGGGTATAAGAGTATCATTCGATAAGGATAACGGTGACGGTTGGTTCTTGTTAAGACTTTCAGTGCACGACCCGATTATGCCGCTGAATATTGAGAGTGATTCGGTAGGCGGCGTAGATATTATTTACAACAAACTTAATGAGTTTTTAAAGACTACAAGCGGTCTTGAGTTATGATTTTATAAAAACACAGCAGTTCCAAGGTGTATTCTTCGGAACTGCTGTGTTTTTTAATATTTAACTGTAATTTACCATATAATTTCCGTTTTCATTTATTGAAATATTTACATAAACAGTTTTTGTGGCATTGTTTTTATAATGCAATTCAAAGGTTAATGTATCTCCAAAATACTCATCAAAATTTTTGATACTGTCATACACTGTTTTTTCGGCATCGGAGTATGCTGTTCTATCCAGAATATTACTGTTATAATCGGGTTCTTCCTTACCGGTTATAGACAGAATTTCTGTTGAAAATTTTTCGCAGGTGGGTCGCCATGTTATGAAACCGTTGTCTGAAATTTTAATATTTTCAAATGATTTTTGACCTGAAAAAACGGTTGAATCACTTTGATAAGATATGCAATTATTTTTTACTGTTACATTATAATATTCAACAGCATCGCTTGCAATGAAAAATTCGATACTGTCGGGCGATATATCAAATAAATCTTGTTTAATGATATTTCCGCTATAAGAAGTATCTCTTTCATCGTAAGGTGAACCGTCTGATTTAAAATCAACGGTATAAGTAATTGCATGAATACCCGTGTTGCTGTCAAGTAAAGTCTTTACAGGACTTAATAAAACCTTTTGCTTTGAATTTTCACTGTTCTCTGATAAGACTTTAGGTAGGGAGTAAATGTGAAAGTCAGAACTGCTGTTAGTTGTACTTAAAACTTCGGAATTATTGACCGGCTTATTAAAATTATTTTTATATATGACTGCATAAGTAACGGAGACCGCACATAAACAGGCTGCAAGGCTTGCCCATATAATAATTTTTTTGCTTTTGGGTTTATAAACCAAAGAAGATGCAATTATGTTTTCGTCAATATTGCTGATTGAATTATATAAGATTTCATCATTGCTTTTTTTCATAGAAATATGCCCTCCTTTTCGAGTGCCTGTTTTAAATTGTTTCTTAATCTGAAAAGTTTGCCTGAAAGTTTGTTTGAAGATGTGTTCCATTGCTTTGCAATGCTTTTTACAGATTCTCCTTGCCAATACCTCAATATAAATAAAGCCTGTTCTTTTTTACTCAGAGTTAATAACCATTTATTAATTATTGGTGTAATTTCTTCAAGTTCATATTCGGTGTCTGTCTGTGGTACTGATAATATATCTTCCATTTCGCTGAAAAGAATTTCAATACCTGCGTTTCTTTTTTGAGTATGGTTTTTCTTCCATATATCAAGTGCAATATTCCTTGTGATTTTGCCTATGTATGCCTTAAAATTTTCAGGGTTATTAGGCGGAATTGAATTCCATATTTTAAGGTAAGTATCATTTTCACATTCATCGGTATCTTCATTATTTGATAGAATGTTATATGCTATTTTCCGACAAAAAGAACTGTACTTGATTTTTGTTTCTTTTATAGATTGTTCCGATCTTGAAAAGTACAAATCAATTATTTGTTTGTCATTCAATTAAATCCCTCCTTTTTAGCTTTCATATATATAGACGATATAATTATAAAAATATTCGTGAGCAATTTATATTTTAACATTATTATATCAAAATATTAAAAGTTACACAAAAAACAACAGCTTGACTTTGGTCGAGCTGTCAGCATTTTTAAAGGCTTGCGCCGTTGTGTTCAAGCCGCTGAATATTGAGAGTGATTCGGTAGGCGGCGTAGATATTATTTACAACAAACTTAATGAGTTTTTAAAGACTACAAGCGGTCTTGAGTTATAATTTAATATTATTGTAAATTCAGCAGTTTCAAAGCATTGCCTTTGAAACTGCTTTTGTTTTTTTATTGTTTTGCGACTTGAACATAACGGTGAGAGATTTTAATAGGCTGTTCAAAATTTTTATTATATAATCTGAAAAAAGTCCTTGACATATAATACTATGTGATGTATAGTATTATGCAAAGGGAGGTATAATATGGATGTTCAGCTGAAACGAGGACTTTTGGACATATGCGTGCTTGCCGCTATAAAAAACAAAGATTCTTACGGTTATCAGATTATAAAAGATATGAAACCGTATGTGGAAATATCCGAATCAACTTTGTATCCGATTTTAAGAAGATTGGAAACCGCCCAAATGCTTACCGTCAATAAGGTAGAGTATAACGGACGGTTACGCAAGTATTATCATATTACACAACAGGGATTAAACAGAATAGAAGATTTTAAAAATGAGTGGCACGAGATAGTATCAATTTATCGGTTTATCATAAAGGAGGAAAATGATGATGAGTAAACAGGAATTTATTGGGGCATTGTATAACGGTTTATCGGGATTGCCGAAAGAAGATATAGAAAATTCGGTTCAGTTTTACAGTGAAATGATTGACGACAGAATGGACGAGGGTATGACAGAAAATGAGGCTGTTGAAGATATAGGCTCGGTAAACGAAATTATACAGCAAATTTTATCGGAATCTTCATTGCCAAAATTGGTTAAAAGAACAGTCAGCAAAAAACACGATTGGAAGGTGTGGGAAATAGTATTGCTCGCAGTAGGCTCTCCCGTTTGGTTTCCTCTGCTTTTAACCGCAATAGTTATTGTTCTGACGGTTTACATAGTTATATGGTCTGTGGTTTTGTCATTTTATGCGGCTGATTTCAGTTTGGCGGTAAGCGGAATTTTTACATTGGTAAGTACAGTGGCATATGCTTTTACCTCAAATGCAAATATATTTGCAATGCTCGTGCTGATTGGCGGAGCTTTTATATGTGCGGGTTTGTCAATACTGTCGTTTTTCGGAATTAATCAAATTACAAAAGGAATGGTATTTGTCAGTAAAAAAATATGGATTTGGATAAAATCCTTGTTTATAAGAAAAGAGGAAGTACAATGAAAAAATCAAAAAAGATATTGATAACGGTAGCTGTAATTCTTGTAGCGGTTGGAATGATTTGCGGATTTTGCGGTATATACAGTCTTGGATTTAATTTTAATGAAATCAGCACATCAGATTTTGTAACGCATACTTATACTGTTGAAGACGATTTTACAAATATTATAATAGAGGACGCGGCAAGCAATATAAATTTTTATAAATCAAATGATGATAAATGTCGGGTATTGTGTGATGAACGGGAAAAAGTTACTCACACTGTTGTAAACGAAAACAATACATTAACAGTCCGTGTGAAAGATGAACGCAACTGGTTTGAGCGTATTAATATAGGATTTTTCGTTGCGGATATGAGGGTTTCGGTTTATTTGCCGAAAAACAAATATGATTCTTTGAATGCAGCTTCAATGAGCGGAGATATTGATGTTGCAAACGAATTTACTTTTGATAATGCAAAGGTCGGCAGTATCAGCGGCGATGTAAGTGTAAAAGCAGATGTAAAACAAGAACTTAATATTTCATCAACAAGCGGAGATGTTTATGCGGAGAATTTAAATTTGGAAAAATTTAATGCCGAGTCTACAAGCGGAGATGTAATTATAAATAATATTTCGGCAACCGAGTGCATTAATGCGAGTTCTGTAAGCGGTGAGATTGACTTGTCAAATGTAAAAGGCAAAGAAATTTTTGCGAATACAATCAGCGGCGGAGTTATGCTTACCGATACGGTTTCAAGCCAAAAGCTTAAAGTAAACAGCACAAGCGGAGAGATAGATTTGAAAAGATGTGACGCAAAAAATATTGTACTTGATACCGTAAGCGGCGAAATATCGGGAACATTGCTAAGTAATAAACAATTTATTACCGAAACAACAAGCGGCACGGTAAATGTACCGCAAAGCGTTTCAAACGAAGAGTGCCGAATAACCACGGTAAGCGGAGATATTTATATCGAAATTGCAGATCAGTAAAAAACAACAGCTTGACTTTGGTCGAGCTGTCAGCCTTTTTAAAGGGTTGCGCCGTTGTGTTCAAGCCGCCAAACAGCAGGCTGTTCGGCTGTCGTTAGATTGTGCAAATGAAAATATTTGTGGGCTTTGCCCACAACCTTTGAAAAGGTTGACCAAACTTTTATAATTGCTTGTCAAAACAGTTTGCTAAACCGTAATTTGCCCAACACAAAAACAAACATAACAACTAAAAACACCGTCATTGTCGGACAGAACCGATAATGACGGTGTTTTGTTTTTAAATATTATAAAACAATTAATTTTCGGCAATAGCTTTAAGCTCTGCAATGGCTTTTGCGCTGTCTTCGGCTTTGAAAACAGCTGTGCCGGCAACACATACATCAACGCCTGCATCGGCTGCCTGCTTGATTGTCGATGTGCTGATTCCGCCGTCTGCTTCAATAAGAACATCAAGACCACGCTTTGCGCACTCTGCTTTGATTTCCTGTACTTTCGGCAGCATATCCGCCATAAAGCTCTGACCGCCAAAACCCGGTTCAACAGTCATAACGAGCACCATAAACAATTTGTCGAGATATGGGAAAACTGCGCTTGCAGGTGTGTTCGGCTTAATTACAAGTCCGGGTTTTATACCGTTTTCTGTGATTTTATCAATAGTTTTGCTGATGTCGGAGTCGCTTTCTACATGGAAAGTGATAATGTCTGCGCCTGCTTTTGCAAAATCATCTATGTATTTGAGAGGTTCGGAAATCATAAGGTGCACATCAAAAGGCTTTTCTGTGTAACTTCTTACCGCTTTAATTACAGGTGCGCCGAATGTGAGGTTCGGCACAAAGTGGGCGTCCATAACATCAAGGTGCATATAGTCGGCACCGCATTTATCCATTTTTTCAATTTCTTCTCCCATTTTTGCAAAGTCACAGGAGAGGAGTGAAGGAGCAATTTTCATTTTGCAAACTTCCTTTCATCAGGTTTTATGTATAAGCGGTGCAACAAGTGTGGCAACGCCCCAGAACATTGAATATATAAGTACCTCAAGTGTGCCGAGCACGCCTACTCCCGCATAAAGTGCGAGGGTGGCTGTGAGCAGTACGCCGAGTACAATCGAGATAAGCTGAATTACGATTGAAAGCGAAATATTACGCTTTATTTGTACACTTCCCGATACAGCCTTTAAGAAAGCCGATGTTTTACCGTTTGTGATGAGGTAAGCTCTTGAAGTTTCTTCAAATGTAGACTTACATTCCTTAAGTACCGTGCCAAGTCCTGTGGGAAGTACCTTTACCGTACGGTAAAATACATTGTAAAGACTGCATATAAGGTCATTTGTAATATTGCAGTCGGTTGAGTGAACAAGTATGCTGATTCCGTTTGCCTCGGCTCTGTGAAGTTCCGGCATAAGGATTGAATCGGCGATATAGTGAGTTACAAACATTGCAATCAGTCTGCCTGCACGGGCAACATATGTTACCTGTTTGCCGCTCTGAATGTACTTGTCCTCATACTCAATACTCGGAGTTTCTACGCTGTATTTTGTCATAAGCTCACGGTTGCCGACAAGGATTCGTTCACCGTTTACCCAGCCTACAAGTCCAAGCTCATCTTCGTAGAGAACGCTCTCAACCTCCGGCAAATCGCCCTCGGTTTCATCGACTACCTTTTCAAATACTTTGGCAATCGGGTTTTTAGCCTCTTTAAGAATTGCAATTCCGCACAAAAGCGATTCGTCTGTATTGTAATCCTCAAAAGTCTTTATGCCGTCAAGGAATACCGAGTCGGCAGGGAAAAGCTCGTTTGCGTCAATCATTACCGCCGTACTGTCGCAGAACTGTTTTACCGACGGATAACCCGAAAGCATTGCGCCTGTAGGCAAAAGTTTTTTGCAGAGGTTATACATAGGAATGTTTACCGCAAGTAATGTTGAAACAGGAACGCATACCGCACATACAAGCGCAAATGCATTTACCGCACCCGAAAACGAACCGAAGAATATGCCGTAAAGGAGCGCAACCACTACCGCAATTATTGAGGTTGCAGGTGCAATCTTGGAGGCGAGGTCTTCACTGGGGTCGGGTGCATAGGAGATCTTAAGAAAGTTTGACGGAAAACCCGTGCGGTGCTGATAAGCAATGATTGGCTGCTCAACAGCCGTACCGCTCATCATCTGTGTTGCCACAGATTCGTTATTGTAAATTTTAGCGGCATATCGCTGACCGTCGGCAGCGGTAAACTTAAAGTTTTCTTTAACTCTCAGTACCATAAGCAATTTGCCTAAGTTGTTGGCAAAGAAAGCAACCAGAACTATTACCGTATAGTAGTTGATGTCAAAGCCGGTAACTCCGTACAGACAGAAGAAAGATACCACTGTCTGTATTACGGACGCAACCGCCGCAAGTGCAACCGCCGTATCGGAATTTCCTTTAAAATGCGTAAGCGGTGTAAGTCCGCTCATTATTGATACTCTGTTTACAAAGGTTGAAAAACCGATTAGCAAAAAGTTGATTACCGCATAGGCAACGGGAGCAAAAAATACTGCGCTGCATATTGCCTGCGGGAACAGTCTTACAAGCACCGTAATTATTATTGATACAAGTGCAAGTCCGCCTGTAAGCATTGTTCTGCCAAAGAGCTTTTTTATGTTCAGGTTGATTTCCTGCATTATGCTCTTTTCGTCATCTTCGCCCATATAGTCATCGACCACTTCGGTTTCCTTAACGGGAGTGTCGTTATCGTCCGACGCATCTTTTGAAAAAAATCCCACAAGGCTCGACATTATCTTTTCTGATGCCGAATGAAAATCAAGCGGCTCAACTTCGTCATCGTCCTCTTCAACAATGACTGTACGCTTGGTTTCGGGCTTTATTACATGAGCGATTACCGACGGATTTTTTGATTTTATATATTCCTCGTACTCATATCCGACAACCTCGGAAAATTTGCCCGCTTTTACATTCAGTGCGTTCTGCTCGCCCTCTTTGCGGTAAACAGGCACTTTGGCTATAACCTTTTTGTGCTGCTTTACATCGGGCTCGGGAGTTTTGAACAGTTCGTCAAACTTGCCCTGCGGCTCGTTCGGAGCTTTGGGCGGTTTGGTATCGTCGTCCGTAATATCTATATCAATAGTATGTATACTTTTTATGTGAGTTTCGTTGTCGTTGAACTGGTCGACATCGTCTAAAATATCTTGAGAAAAAGTTGTGCCCTCGGAATATTCGGGAGTAAGGGTGACAATTTCTTCGTCGTCTTCGTTTTCCGAGTCCGTATCTGTTTTTTCGTCGGAGTTTGTTTGCTCTGTTGACTTGTTTTCTTCAAGAGCGGTTTCTTGCTTTTCCTCCGATTTTTCGTCTTTATCCTGCTCCGTATTTTTTTCGGTTTCTTTTAAAATTTCGTTTTGCGGTGACGGGTAGTCATCGTCCGTACCCTCAAGAACAAGCTCGGCTTGCAGGGTAGTGGCTGTTTTGTCGCCTGAAATTTCATTTTCGTTTACAGTCTGTTCTTTATCCACATCAAGAGGATTGCTGTTTTCAAGCCTCGGCTTTTTATCTGCATTGCTGAAAATTTCGGCAACAGGCTGTTTTGCTCTGTATTTTTGAGCAGTAAGCTCCATTTTTTCCTGATCTAAGAGGTATTTTGATTCCTCTAAGATTTCGTCAACCTCTCTGTCACGGTCAATAAGCTTGCTGTCCTCATTGGTTTGGTTATTCGGCAAATTTATCACTCCTTTAACAAAAAGCGTTTATCTGTCTTTCATTGCGCTGTACATTATAATGCCTGCCGCAACAGATGCATTAAGAGAATTTATTTGTCCTTTCATCGGCAAAGATACTATAACATCGCATTTCTCACGCACAAGTCGGGAAATTCCCTTACCCTCGTTGCCTATTACAATTGCGCACGCACCCGAAAAATTGCATTTTTGGTAGTCTGTACCGTTCATATCTGCACCGTACACCCATACGCCCTTGCTCTTAAGGTCATCAATCAGGGCGGCAATGTTTGTTACTCTTGCCACACGCATATATTCTATTGCACCGGCAGACGCTTTGCCTACTGTGTAGGAAAGTCCCACACTGCGTCTTTTCGGAATAATTACACCGTGAACTCCGGCACATTCTGCGGTACGGATGATAGCGCCGAGATTGTGCGGGTCTTCGATTTCGTCAAGAATTACAATAAAAGGAGGCTCGTCCTTTTCTGCCGCATACGCAAGAATATCATCTACCGTTGAGTATTCTCTGACAGCGGCAAAAGCGACAATGCCCTGGTGGTTTTCGTTGCCGCTTACATAGTCAAGTTTTGTGCGGTCAACTTCTTTTACAAGTATGCCCTTGTCCTTGGCTTTGGCAAGAATTCCCACAACAGCGCCGCTCTTTTCGCCCCTTGCGACAAGAATTTTATCAATAGGTCTGCCGCTGCGGATAGCCTCGCTTACAGGATTTCTGCCTGCTATAACATCAGGCTTTACTTCTGTATCGTTGTTTCTGTTATTCATATAAAGCTTTCCTCGCTTTGTCGATAATCTGTTTTTTGAGTATCTGAAAGTCATAATTTTGTCTGTATGCTTTCAGATACTCTTTAAATTATAACACATATTAAATTGATTAGGAATAGTTTAGCGAAAAAAAGCTGTCGAGATATACTGCTCCTTTGTCAAAATTTTCGGGAATTATGCCGTACAGCCCTGTGGTTCTGTCCATAAAAAGATAATTGTGCATAGGGAACGGAGTGAGCGAGCAGTACAAAACCACAAACAGCAGCAACATAAAAAATGCGGGGTAAAACAGTACCTCACACTTTTTGCTGCCGACCGTCAAGCGGAAAGATATGAAAAAAGCTAAAGTACAGCAAATGAGTGCGGCGGTAAATTCGGGCAGAAAGTGGGTTTGCGCACCTGTGAGAGAATACAGCAGGCATATTGCCGAATATGAAAGGCAGAAAAACCAAAGAGAAACCGCCTTTGCGACAATAAATTTGCGAAATGGAATTTTTATACATAAAAGTTCGATTCCCGCCCATAAAAGATACGGAAAGAGCAAGGTTTTTTCTATTTCCCATATACTGTCGTTTACCGAACCGAACATTACGCCGATAAGTGTGTGTCCGCTCAAATCAAGCAGATTTTGCATAAAGACAGACATTATAACTATAAATAAAATTCCCGCTATTTCAAGATACATCAGTTTTTTCTGCATATAATCACCTCGTTTGTAAAATATATGCAGAAATTACCTTGGTAATGATTTAGCGTGGGTTGCGTATTCGCAGAATTTTGCGCAGAAATTCTTTGCCGTTAAACGGAACAAGCGGATATAAATAGCTTTTGCTTGAGAGCGTACGGTTGGTGCAAAGTAAAACAAGATTTATTATAAACGCAATTATAAATCCCCATACATTAAATATATAGGTCAGTACAAGCAGGAGTACACGGCAGAATTTAAACGAGTAGCCGAGTTCAAAATTCGGTTGTGTGAAGTTTGCAACGGTGACAAGCGCCATATAAAGGATTGCCTCCATTGATACCCAGCCCGACTCAACGGCAAACTCAGAAAGAGCTATAGCGCCGATAATACTAAGCGGTGTGGTAAGACTGTTCGGAGTGTTGAGAGCGGCAAGCCGCAGTCCGTCAATTCCGACCTCCATAAGAATAAGCTGCCAGAATACGGGAATGTTCTGCGGTTCGTCAAGCAGTACAAAGCGAAAAAACTCGGGGCAGTAGTCGGGATTTTGCAGTGCAAGCAGCCACAACGGGGTTATAAGCACGGTTACTATTGTTATAAAATACCGTGCAAGTTTTAGGTATGTGCCTGTGACAGGCGGAAAGTAATAATCGTCAGCTTCTTCAAGCACATCAAAGATAGAAGTCGGCAAAAGCAGGGCAGACGGTGCGTTATCGACGAGAATAACTATATTTCCGTCAAGAATTGCCGATGCCGTGGTGTCGGGGCGCTCCGTGTGCTTTACCTTTGGAAAAGGGTTGTACCACAAATTTTTGTAGAGCGCCTCGACAAGGCTTTGCTGATTCATTGTAAGCGATGGAACATCAATGGCTTTTAAGCGTTTGTCGAGATTTGCAAGGAGCTTTTTGTCAACCTTGTTTTCCATATATATAACTGCGATATCTGTGTGGGATTGAGTGCCTACCGAGTATGCTTTTACCGTGAGATTTGTATCACGGATTCGCCGGCGGATAAGTGCGGTGTTGTTTATCAGCGTTTCCACAAAGCCGTCACGACTGCCACGCAGAACCTTATCGTTGTCGGGCTCGCTTGTACTTCTCTGTGGGTATGTTCGTGTGTCGAGCAGGATAACTTCGGTAAAATCCTCTATTATAAGTGCGGAAATACCGCTTAAGACATCTGTACATATTTTTTTGAGGTCAGAAGTTACTTCTACTTCAACATAAGGGACTGCGGACTGTGCAAAATAGAGTGCGGATTTAAAATTTTCGGATTTTATCTTTTTGTAAAAAAATTCAAGTATTTTTTCTGTAATGTCATCTTTTAAAAGCCCGTCAATAAAAAATAAAGCAGCTTTACGTTCGGCAATTATAAGGTCACGCTTGACAAGGTCAAAACTCTGTTCACTGCGCAGAGCGTCTGAAATTATTTGAAGATTTGTGTTGTAATCGGTAGTAAACATATTTCCTCCGTGTTGTATTAAATGATTGTTCAAGGTTTAGTTTTTAACATTTTATTGAAAATATGTTAAAAGGTTGAAATTGATTAAAATCGGGTACTGAATTTTGAAAAAACTTAGAAAAAACCGATTTTAAAAATTTTTTAAATTATTTTTTGAAAAATTAGCCTAATTAATGCAATTTTTGAAGTTTTTGTATGTATAGTTGAAAGGCAGTTTTAAATTTGCTTTTCAAACGGAGGTGTTTATGGAAAGAAAATCAAAAGGACTTACCGCCAAGGAAAAAACTTTTTGCAATTGTTTTGTAAGCTGCGGAAGTGCTGACGAGGCGGCTTATAACGCAGGCTTTGTCAGAAATCCCAAGAGGAGCGGAGAAGAGCTTTTGTGCAGAGAAGATATTGCCGATGAAATTAAAAGGCTCGGCAAATGCCGCACAAGTTCGCTTTCGGAGATTGCCACCGTGGGTTACAGAAGGCTTGCATTCGGCAAAATTTCTGACGCCGTGTCGCTTTTATATATGGAAAATCCGTCAAGGGAACAGCTTGAGCATATGGATTTGTTTTTGGTTTCAGAAATAAAAAGACCAAAGGACGGTTCTATGGAAATCAAATTTTTTGACAGGCTCAAAGCACTTGAAAAGCTGACAGACGACAACGAAAAAGAGGACAGGGCAACTCCTTTTTATGACGCTATTGCCAAGGGAGCGGAGGCATTGAGAAGTGAAACCGATGAAAGTTGATACTTTTTCAAAACAACAGCTTAAGGTGCTTTCGTGGTGGTGCAAGGAGAGCCGATACAAAAATTACGACGCAATCATCTGTGACGGTGCAGTGCGTTCGGGCAAAACTTTCTGTATGAGCATTTCGTTTTTTGCGTGGAGCTTTTACAGCTTTGCAAATTCGGATTTTGCCCTCTGCGGAAAGACTATTCGCTCTCTGCGCAGAAATATGGTAACTCCGATAATTCCCGTGCTTAAAAGCCTCGGATTTGAGTGCAGTGAGCAAATTTCAAAAAATTTACTTATCGTGCGCTACGGCGATATTGAAAACAGGTTTTACCTTTTTGGAGGTAAGGACGAGTCCTCTGCCTCTCTCATTCAGGGTATGACACTTTGCGGTGTGCTTTTTGACGAAGTGGCGCTTATGCCACGTTCTTTTGTGGAGCAGGCGCTTGCAAGATGTTCGGTAAACGGTTCAAAGTTTTGGTTTAACTGCAATCCCGAATATCCCCGTCACTGGTTCTACACCGAGTGGATTCGGAAAGCCGACAGCAAAAATGCGTTATACCTGCATTTTACAATGGAGGACAATCCATCGCTTTCAAAAGAGGTGCGACAAAGGTACGAGGGTTTGTATTCCGGGGTATTTTATCAGCGATTTGTGCTCGGCAGATGGGTTGCGGTGCACGGTGCGGTGTATCCGTTTATGGACGATGAAAAAATGTACTGCGAAGTGCCCGATGTCGGTTTTGACGATTTTGCGGTTTCGTGCGATTACGGTACGGTAAACCCTGCGTCATTCGGTTTGTGGGGTGAAAAAAATTCCGTATGGTATCGAATTAAGGAGTATTATTTTGATTCCCGCAGAGAGGGTTATCAACGCACCGACGAGGAGCATTACGCAAAACTCGAAGAGCTTGTCGGCAACAGAAAAGTAAGTCGGGTAGTAGTTGACCCGTCAGCCGCAAGTTTTATTGAGGTAATACGCAGACATAAAAGATTTAATGCAGTGCCCGCCGAAAACAATGTTGTAAACGGTATTCGGCTTGTAAGTCAGGCACTCAAGGACGGCAGAATAAAAATCTGCTCAACCTGCAAAGACGCAAGGAGAGAATTTGCGCTTTACAGGTGGGACACAAAAAACGGCGCAGATGTGCCGATTAAGGAGAATGACCATTCAATGGATGATATAAGGTATTTTACGGCGTCAATATCGACAGGCAAAAAGGGCTTTTCGGTATTTGCCCTTAGGCGATAGGAGGTGTTAGATTGAATTTGTTTTCACGCAAAAAGAAAGAGAGCAAGGGCACGGTTGTGCAGACCGCACAGAGGAAAATCAATTCCCCTCTTGCAATGTTTTCGGATGTGAGCAGTACGACTGCGGAGCGTGAATTGTTCAGAAATCTGCGAAAATCAGTCCCGGTAATAGATGCGGCAATATGTAAGCTGATACGCTTGCTCGGTACTTTTACCGTTACGGCAAAAAACAGCCGCTGTCAGCAGATTATTGATGATTTTATGAGCAATGTATGCACAAACGGCACAGGCACTGGCATTAACGGCTTTGTGTATTCGTATATGGAGTCACTTTTGACTTACGGCGAGGCTGTGGGCGAAATGGTGCTTTCCCGTGACGGAAAAAGAGTTGTCGCACTTTACAATGCAAGTGTTGACGATATTGAGATACAGGAGGGCAGTTCACCGCTTGACCTTGTGATTTGCACAAAAAACGACGGAATAATTACCCCGGTTAAGTATTCAAACCTTGTGTTTGCCACTCTGTTAAATCCCGAACCCGGCACTGTCAGAGGCAGTTCGCTTTTAAAAGGTTTGCCGTTTGTAAGTTCGGTGCTTTTAAAGATTTTTGAGTCAATCAAAACCAACTGGGAAAGGGTAGGCAATGTGCGTTTTGCGGTTACTTGCAAACCGTCCGACAACACTGTATTTACAGAGGACAGCGCAAGACTTATTGCAGACGAATGGAGCAAGGCTATGCGCAGTGAAAGCGTGTGCGACTTTGTTTCGGTGGGTGATGTAGCGGTAAAAGTAATCGGTGCGGAAAATCAGATCCCCGATTGCGATGTGCCTATAAAGCATTTGCTTGAGCAAATTGTGGCAAAACTCGGCTTACCGCCGTTCTTGCTCGGATTTTCGTGGTCGAGCACCGAAAGAATGAGTGAACAGCAGGCGGATATTCTTACAAGTGAGCTTGAGTATTACAGAACATTGCTCAACCCGATTATTACCAAAGTTATAAGAACTGTGTTAAGGCTTGAGGGTTACACCGACGGTTTTGCGGTTGAATGGGACGACATTAATATGCAGGATGCGGTTCAGCTTTCAAACGCAAGACTTAACAATGCAAGGGCAGAACAGATTGAATTTGAAACAGGTAAGGTGAAAAATGACAGGAGAGATTAAAAAGGAAATTAATGCGGTGACAGACAGCACAACCGCCGAGGTTACCGATAAGGAATTGGAGCTTATCAATGCGTATTCACGCAGAAAGCTGACAAAGGACGAGGTATATGTTTTCGGTGTGGTTTTGTGCGACAACGATATTGACCGTGACAACGAGCGTTTTACCGTGGAGTCGCTTTTTGAACTTGAAAAACTTTTTGTAGGCAAGACGGGTATTTTTGACCACTCGCCGACAGCCAAAAACCAGACGGCAAGAATTTTTGCCTGTGCGGTTGAAAGCGTTGACGGCAGAAAAACGGCAACGGGTGATGATTATTTCAGACTTACCGCAAGGGCATATATTCCGAAAACCAAGGGTAACGATGAGATTATTCAGGCGATTGACAGCGGTATTTTAAAGGAAGTAAGCATAGGCTGTGCCGCAGGTGAAGTAAAATGCAGTGTTTGCGGCGAAAGCCTTAATCATTGCTCGCACATAAAGGGCGAAACCTACGGCGGCAGAAAGTGTTACGGCGAGCTTTGCGGTATTTATGACGCTTACGAATGGAGTTTTGTTGCCGTGCCTGCGCAAAGAAGTGCGGGAGTTATTAAAAGTTTTAAGGGAAAGGAAATGAAGATGGAAGAAATTTTAAAGAGCATTTACACCGAAAAGGATATTAATTTAAGCGGTGAAGAGTGCAAAAAACTTTGCTCGTACATAGATGAGCTTAAGAAAAGTGCCGCCGACGGAGTATATTACCGTGACAGCCTTACTTCGGAAGTGCTTAGATTATCGGCTGTTGTTCAGCCTGATATTTCAAGAGAAACTATGGAGAGCGTTGCAAAGAGTATGAGCGTAGTTCAGCTTAAGGAATTTAAAAATGCTTTTGAAAAAAGAGCAGACAGCATTTTGCCGTCGGTTCCCCAGCTTTACAAACAGAAGAACGATATTACAGCCGAATCAAACGGCAATTTTAAAATATAACGGAGGATTAAATAATGAATGTAAATTTTAACGGTTATGACGAAAATGTGCTTACTTTTGAGGCAGGCACCAATCTTAAAACAGCGGGTGTTCCTGTAAAAATGACTGATGATGGCAAGGTAACGGCTTGCACAAGCGGAGAAGTATTCTGCGGTATTTGCCTTTCATTGAGAGGCGGTTATGCAACGGTTCAGCTTAAGGGCTATGTTACAATGCCCGCCAAATCAAAAATCGCAGTGGGTTACAAGAAGCTTGCTGCGGGCGAGGGTTCTGCAGTGGCATCATCAACAACAGGCAGAGAGTATCTTGTGTTAAATTCAACAGCCGACTCGGTTGGCTTTATTCTTTAAGGAGGTAAAATTTATGGCAAATTTTGAAAATATTACAATTGAAAAGGGAATGTATCAGCAGAAGGGCAAGACACTTACAGATGTACTTGAAACTCTTGACCCGTCGGAAAACTATAAGGGTACGGCGCTTTCAAATCTTGACGCTTTTTCAAGACAGCTCAAGCGCTTTGACATTAAGGTGAACGGCAGCGGCAGTGACTGCGTGGAAAAATTCTTCCAATCCTCGGACTCGGCGGCACTTTTCCCCGAATATGTCAGCCGTGCGGTAAGACAGGGTATGGAGAGAGCGGATATTCTCCCGCAGATTGTGGCTACCGTTACAAATATTGACGGTATGGATTACAGAAGCATTGAGTCCGATATGACAGACGATGACAAGACTTTAAAGCCTGTGGGCGAGGGCGCTGTAATTCCGCAGACAAAAATCAAGACAAGAGAAAACCTCGTAAAACTTCACAAGCGTGGCAGAATGCTTGTGGCATCATATGAGGCGGTAAGATTTCAGCGTATTGATTTGTTTACGGTTACATTAAGACGAATCGGCGAGTACATTGCAAGGGCACAGCTTAAAGACGCTATTGATGTGCTTGTAAACGGTGACGGCAACGCAAATCCTGCGGCAAATGTTGATGCTGGGGCGAGCGGTTCAATTACTTATGCCGACCTTTTAAAACTTTGGTCACAGCTTTCACCATATGAACTCAATACAATTATTGCACCGACAGACGCTATGCAGAAGTTGCTTTCTATGAGCGAGATGCAGGATGCAAACGCAGGTCTTGATTTTCAGGCAAGCGGCAGAATGATTACACCGCTCGGAGCATCTCTCCTTCATGCTCCGGAAATGACAGGCAGCAAGATTATCGGTTTTGACAAGAACTGCGCACTCGAAATGGTACAGGCAGGCAATGTAAATACCGATTATGACAAACTTATTGACCGTCAGCTTGAAAGAGCGGCAATCACCTGTACCGCAGGTTTTTCAAAGATTTTTGCGGATTCCGTAAAGACTTTGTCTTACTGATGAGGTGAAGTTTTGAATACGGGCAACATTGTTGAAAAATTTGAACTGCTTTCCGGTATTGAGAGCAGTGAGTCGATTAAGTGGCGTAGTGTTGTGGACGATGCCTGTGCCTATGTGTATTCAAGAATTGCCGACAAACCGCTTTCCGCAAGCGATGAACGCAGGATTGAGCTTTTATGTGCCGTTTATGCGTACAAACTTTATGTTATGTGCGGTAAAAGCGAAGTTTCTTCATTTAAGGCGGGAGATGTTACCGTAACAGCTCCTGCCGATGAGGGCGACAAAGCCGAAAAGCTCTGGCAGGACCAGCTTGCAAAATGTTCTGATTTAATTAAGAAAGAGGGATTTTTGTTCGGGAGAGTGGTAACTTGAAAATCTACGGCACAGTAGGCAAACTTATTGACAGATACGGCACGGAAGTTACGGTCGATAACGAAAAGACAAAGGCTTTTATTCAGCCGATAAGGTATAACAGCAGATATTACGGTACAACAAAACGCAAAGTGTCGGGAACGGTTACTTCGGAAAGATTTTTGTATATAGGCAAGCCCGAAACAAAACTGACTTGCGACAAAAGCGTAATACAAATCGCAGACCGTAAATATATTGTTAGGAGATACGATATTTACCGTGTGGGCAGGTACGGAGTATATGCATATGGCGTACTTGCACCGTGCGGTGAGGTATTGGAGGATGAGTATGAATCAGATAACTACACAACTTGACAGAATTATTGCAAGGCTTAAGCAAAACGAAAAACTTGCAAAGGTAAAGTTTATCAGAGAGCACGGAAACCACGGTGCAGAGATAAATTTAACAAGTTTTCTTGCGGTAGTTGCGGTTACGGATACCGTACTTTCAAAAAAGTATGTGGGTGATTATCTTTCCGCATCTGTAAAGGGCGAGCAATTTTTGGCAAAAGTGCAGATCTTTGTTTATGCTCCTGCCGATGAAAACGGCAACGGACTTTCTGAAATAACCTGTGAGATTATGCAGGGGTTGAAAAAAGCGGATACCGAAAAAATAATTTCGGAACTGTCGGTATCCGCAATTGATTTTGATACGGATATAAATGCTATTTTCAGAAAAGTTGAGTTTACTATGGAATTTTTTGTTTGCGAGGAGGTTTAAAGGTTGAGGGAATTTTTAAAGGGAGAGGATATTACCGTGCTTAAAAACGGCAATATCCTTGGAGGAATAATAAGTGTTGAAACGCAGAAAAACAGCACGGTTTATGGGGTGAAACAGTATATGAGCGACAGTGTGAGCTGTGCGCATACAAAGGACGAATACACTGTTACCATAGAGATGAATGTGCCGAGCAGAGAGGGCTTTTTAAAGGAAAGCAGAATGGACAGCATTGAACTGAAAACTGCCGACGGCAGTGAAACCTACAGAAATTGCACGGTGAAAAGTGCATGGTGCAGACACAAATCCGCCGATTTTTCAATACTGAAAATGGTGCTCGGCTGCGAGAAAAGAGAGGTTACATAATGAATTACAAAGAAAACGATTTTGCTCAAAACGAGGGACAGGCTGAAAAAATCAGCGAGGAACTTGAAAGAGAGAGCAGACGATACAGTCACGGATTTTCGGAGGAAGAAGAGGCAAGAGAAAGATGACGCTTGTTCCTATGAGATTTAAAAACTATGAATGGAGATATAATCCGGAAGAGATAAGTTTTGAGTGTGAAAAAAACATACAGGAGCTTAACTCGCCGAAAAACACGGCATATATTCAGAATCTCGGCAGAAAAAACAGGCTTATAAAAGGAAAAGGTCAGCTTTGCGGAGAGGATTGCCACGAGCAGTTTGCAAATTTGTGGAAAGTTTTTGAGGAGGGCGGAGTAGGTGTGCTTGCTTTGCCTTTTATAAAACCGGTGTATGCGGTGTTTGAAAAACTTACGGTAATCGGCGAGCCTGTACCCGATATGCTTACATACAGCTTTGTTTTCAGAGAAGTTATGGAGAAAGAGAAGAAAACGGCGGTAAATACATACATAACAAAAGCAGGCGACTGTTTGTGGGATATTTCTTACGCTTTCAATGTTCGGATTGAAACGCTGTTAAAACTCAATCCGTGGGTTAAGCAGGCGGACGAGCTTATGCAAAAAGGAAAGGTGATAAAGCTGTGCTGAAATTTAAGATGACAACGCATAGCGGAATGCTTTTACTGCCATCACCCGTTACCGTGGTGTATAACAGTGAGTTTTCTGTGCCTGCCGATGATGTAACCGTTGAATTTCCGTATATCAAAGGATGCGAGGACGGCGATTTTCTTTACGGCTTTGACGGCGAAAACTTAGTGTTTAAGGGACAGATTGACGAAATTATCACCAAAAGCAGCAGTGAGAAAATTACCGTAAAAATTACGGCGAGGAGTATGGCAGGTATTTTGCTTGACAACGAGGCAGAACCTTGCATTTACTTTAATGCGTCATCATCCGTGATTTTTGAACGGCATTTACAGCCGTTTGGCTTTAACGGTTACATCGGCGACAACAATCCTTATTTCGGTTATATAAAAATCAGTAAGGGCATGAGCCAATGGCAGGTGCTTGAAAATTACTGCGTAAATAAATACGGAAAAAAGCCGAGAATTACAGGCGACGGCAGAGTTATATTAAACGGCGGTATCAACGGTGAAGTGCTTTGCTTCGGCAACAATGAAAGTTACAGGTATATTTCGGCGGAAAGCAGAATAAAGCGTTACAAGGTGATTTCCGATGTCAGATTAAAGGTGAAGCAGGGCAACAGATACGGCAGTGTAATAAAAAACAGCCTTGCGGATACAAGGCTTGTGCGCAGAAGATATGTTGACGCATTGACAGGCGGTGGTTCTGTGGGAACAGCCGACAGAATTATAAGCACCAGCAATGGTAATGCTTTTGAAATTGAACTTGTATGTCCGTATATGCTTATGTGCGAGGTCGGCAACAAAGCAACGATTAACGATGAGGTTATCGGTTCTTATGACGGACTTTATGTGCACAAGATAAGATACACTGCCGACAGCAAGAGCGAAAAAACAGTTATTACACTGAAAAAGGAGATTTGATATGTGGATTGCGGAGAATTTAAGTAAAAATTCAATTAATAAACCTACAGCGGAGAGCGGTAATGTTGTGATGAGTGAAATCGGCAACAATGCGATTATCGCATCGGGCGAACATATAGGACTTGATTTTGTTACACCGTACGGAATCGTGTCTATTCCTCCCGTAAAGGAAAAAGCCGTTGTACTTCCGCTTGCCGACAAGGAGGTTTGCGTGGGCGTTATTTCGGAGGTTTCTTCCGTTCAGCCGGGTGAAATCCTGCTTAAGTCAAAGGGCGGTGCAGAAGTATATCTGAAAAATGACGGCTCGGTATATATAAACGGTGTAAAGGTTGGTGACTGATACGGATACGCTGATTAAAAATAAAGATATTGCGGTTGACAGCGGCGGCAGGTATATTCATATTTCGGGTGACGATGAAATTTTACAGCAGGCATTTTTTAAAATCAGCGCAAAATTTGCAGGCTTTGTGTATAACCGTGAACTCGGATGTGAACTAAACAAGGTGGATTTTGATGATGAGAATTTTCAAGAAAAAGTTAATCTTATAATGTCGCAGGCACTGGCGGATTTTCCGACAGTTACTGCGAAAGTTTTGGCTTTGAGAAAACCGAAATTCAGTATCAGACTGATTTGCAACGAAAGCGTAAGAGAGGAGATTATTAATACAGATGATTACCTATGATGAAATTTACAACAGAATGAAATCGGAGTTTTCGGCAAAAAGCAAATATGATTTTGACGAAGCGAGTGATGCGGCAATAAGAATGAGGGTGCTTGCAGGCGAAATTTTTAACGCAATGACAAATATTGAGTGGCTGAAAAATCAGATGTTTGTTGCTACCGCAAGCGGCGAGTATCTTGATTATTTTGCATCTCAAAGAGGACTTGAGCGTAAACAGGCGCAGAAAGCGCAGGGTGAAATTACATTCTTTATCAATGAACCTGTTGAAAACAGCATTTTTATTCCTAAAGGAAGTATGGTCGCCACGGCAGATACCGAGCCGCTAAGATATGTTACTGTTGAAGATGCGAAGATTGCGGCGGGAAATACACTTGTCAGCGTTTCGGCAGAGGCGGACAAGGCGGGTAAGATTTCAAATATTCCCATTAATACAGCAAAAATCATTGTATCCGCACCTGCGGAAATCAATTACGCATATAACAGAGAACCATTTGAGGACGGTTGTGACGAAGAAACCGACGATGAATTAAGGGAAAGAATTAAGGCAAGTTTTCTTGTGCCGTCAAACGGAACAAACAAAGCATATTACGAAAAACTTGCCCTAAGTGTACCCGGAATTACTAAAGCGGGAGTTATAGCAAAGGGCAGAGGTACGGGCACGGTAGATGTATATGTAAGCAACGGAGAAAATTCGCCGTCATCGGCGGCAGTGGCACAAGCACAGGTGCTTATCGCCAAAAACAGAGAACTGAATGTTGATGTTAAAGTTATTTCGGCACAATTGAGAAAAATTAATTTGTCTGTCGCAGTGTATGCAAAAGACGGATATATCAGAAATGATATAGTGAACATTTGTACACAGGTGTTTAAAGATTACTTAAATGAAATTGAGATCGGCGGCACTATGTATGTGGCGGAGCTTGGAAAAAGGCTGATGAACAGCGGCTGTATTTGTTCATATAAATTTCCGACGAATTTTGTTGATGTGAATGCGACGGCGGCACAGGTATTTTCAGTCGGCACTGTAAAAATTGAGGTGAAATGATGGACAGTTATACTTCAATGGTTAAAAAACTTACGGATACCAAACTTTATTCGGTTAGAACAGGCGGCAGAACTTATGCGGAGTTAAAAGCCTTTGCCGCAGGGCTTGATCTGCTTTTTAACGAGCTTGACGAAATGCTTAAGGAATATTTCATTGATACGGCGCAAAGTTACGGACTTACCGAACGGGAAAGATTTACAGGCGCAGTGAGAGATGATTTGAGTATTGAGAAAAGGCGGGAACTTTTAAAGATAAGAGAGCAGACAAACGAGGAGTTTTGTACTCCCGAGGGTTTTAATAAGATTTTGGAGGGATACGGACTCGGTAATTTTAAAATCACCGAAAATCCGTCCCAAAACGCTTTGAGTGTAAAAATTTCCGATTCCTTGAGCGAATTAAATAAAGTATGGGTAAATAAGATGATTGAAAACGACTTCCCTGCTCATCTTGAGATTACGGTTGAATTTGCAAGTTGATTTTAAGGGCGAACGGTAAAGTGTGGTTCGGCTTACTTTAGTCAAGCGACAGAATATTAAATAACAAAAAATTTGAGCGGTAAACCACAACCCACCACTCATTAAAATACAAACAAAAAACTCCTATCGGTAATGGTTACTGATAGGAGTGTAATTTTTTAATCCTCATTTAATTTTCTGACCTTTTCCATATGGCGGAAATGTTTATAGCGGTAAAGTACATTTTCTGCCCATTCTCGGTCAATTTTTATAAAGCCTTTAAGTTTTTTGTCTTTATAAGCAAATTTGTCAATGATTCCCTTTGACTTGCCGTATATTTCAAGTCGTGCGGTTTGTACATACGGTTCTTTGTCTTTGCCTGTAAAATATGTAAATCCCATTGTGTTGGTTTCTCTGTCATACATTGACAGGTATCCCTCGTTTACTTCAATGTTTCCGAGCTTTTTCGATACCGTCTGGCTAATTGCGAGTTTTGTCAATTCTACAGCCATATCGTCAAGTCCCGATTCAAAAATAAACAGCTTTTCCTTGAATGCATTGAATGTTGGCACAATTCGCTTGTTGATGTTGCGCAGATTGCTGTATTTGTTTTCAAGCTCATTGTCGCAAAGCTGAAAACGGTCAATTTTAGGTATAAGGTAAACCATAAAACGGTTTTTCATATCGTTATATAAAAGCGGGTAGTTAAGTTTAGCGGTGTAGCCGCAGGACGGACATCTGAAATCAAACAACTCTCCGTCAAGCACTCTTTTTCTTATAGTTTTATCTCGTGCAGGATTTATGCTTGTGTGGATTTCCGCTTTGCTAAGTTCTCCACAACCCGGACACACTATTGCTTTTATTACCTTGTCCGACATATTTCAACACCTCTTTCTAAAATATTATATCAAACAAGTACATTTTTAACAAGCAAATTCAAAAAAAATATTGATTTTATCTTTAATATCTGTCATAATAATAGTGTTATAAAAACGAACCCGCATTTATGCGTTAAAGGAGATATTGCTATGACTTTTTTTGATACTGTTAAAGGTACAGTCAACACTGCGGCAGATACTATTTCTAATGTTACTCAGAATATTGTTGAGAAAAACCGTACAAATGCAAAACTTAACCGTCTTCGCCTTATTATGAAATGTGAAAGTGAGCTTATGAACAGAGCATATATTGCTTTGGGTAAGTCTTTCTATGAGAATACAAAGAAAGGCGAGAGCGTTTCTGAAGAACAGCAGAAAAAGCTTTTTGAAGTAATTGAAAATTCCAAAGCTAAGATTGCCAAGGCAAGAGAGTGTTACCGTCAGATTGTTGACAGTTCAAACGATATTTTTTACGGTACACCCGAAACACAGCCGAAACCTGAATTTAAAAACGAAGAGGTTGTTGACATTACAGTTGCTTGCTCAAATGAAAACGAGTACAAAAGTTCTCCTTTCGAGGCACAGCCGGAGAAAAAGGAAGAGCCTGCAAAAGAAGTTCAGAACGAACCCGTAAAAGAAGAAGTTAAAACAGAAGAGAAAAAATCTGTTGATAGGGAGATGGAGGCTTTAAAGGCTTATGTAAATAAGCTCTCACAGAGAGATGCTAAGGACGAAAGCCTTGACGCCGACACCGAAACCGATGACAAAGAGTTATTTTGATTTTAACTAAAAAATAAATTCTTATCCGCTGTTCTTTGTGAATGGCGGATTTTTTTTGCCGTGAATTTAGGCGGTTAGTTATCAAAAGTTGGGGTAAATTATGGTTAACTAAACTTTTATAATTCTTATGCCAAAATTCACCTTAATTTCACACGGTCAATATAATATAATCATATACAGAGGCTATGATATTTACACAGTCAGAAAAAAGTATAGTATCATACGAAATCGCCGATTTTTGTATCATTTTTGCATCTAAAAAAAATTGTTGTTCTTTTTGGCTTGACAAAATCGCGGTATAGATATATAGTTATATGTATTAATGAGTGTAATACAAAGTGCGTATATAAAAGCTGATTTGTTTAGAAAGGGAGCAACTTTTTAATGAAAAAGTTTGTGTTGATATTTGTTACTGCGGTTGCGGTGGCTAGTGTTTCTGTTTTTGCCGCATATAATTTACCGGAAAACACCGATGCATCTAAATACGAAAACACGCATACTATGGCGTCAACTGTTATTAACAAAAAGCCTGCAGAGTTTACTACATCGCCGAATGTTGATATGACGGGATTTGAACTTACCAAAAATTCGCCGTCAAAGTTGAACTTAAAATGCGTTGATGAGTATCAGGAAGAGTGCTTTCCAAACAATGCTTACCACCCAAAGGTGCTTGATTTAGGTAAAGACGGTTGGAACGGATACAGATACTGGGTGTCATACACTCCGTATCCGCAAGGCAATGATGAATACGAAAATCCGCATATTGTCGCATCGAACGATTTAATTAACTATTCCGAAATTAAATTTTCGCAACCTGTTCTCTCAAATTATAAAAATGGCAGATGCTTTAATTCGGACAGTGAGATTGTTTATAACAATGACTTGAATCGTCTTGAGATAATATGGAGATACACAGACTATGATATTGATTATGCCTCTCTTTTAATGAGTTATTCATATGACGGCAATACATGGAGCAAACCGGAAACTTTTTTTGAAACCTATGACAGAAAAAAAGAAGATATGGTAAGTCCCGGTATTGTATATGATAGCGGTACATACAGAGTGTGGTATGTAAATGCTTATAAAGTAAAGTATCGTGAACTCAAGGACGGAAAATGGTCAAAAATAAGAATGTGTAAACTGCCTTATGAAAACGATGCATTTACATGGCATATAGATTTAATTAAGAATAATGATAAGTACGAAATTCTGACTTGTGCAACCGAAGATAAGCAAGATAGAAAACATATGAATCTTTACTATGCAAAGTCAGATGACGGATTGAAATTCGGCACTGCCAAAAAGGTTCTTGAGCCTACCGGTAACGATTTTGACTGGGACGGCAACGGACTTTACAGGTCGACATTTATGTATTCGGACGGAATGTATTATGTCCTTTACGGCGGAAGAAATGACGCCAAAAATTTTGGTGTGGGACTTTTATTTGGCAAAGATATGTATAATCTTTACGGTACAAACTGCGATTATATAAATGACGGAGTAAACAGCGCCGGGAAGTTTTGGAGTTTTATAGATCAGTATAAAGATTTTTCAAGTGAATCCGAGATAAGCGAGGAAGGCTTTAAAGTTGACGGTTGACTTAGTAATGCTGATTTAGTTTAGAAAGGGTACATATGAAGAGAATACTTGCATTTTTGCTTGTGGCAGTTATGACTGCATCGGTTTTTGCAGGCTGTGCAAATACAGGAAATGCTGTTTCAAACGGTGTGAGTGAAAGCAAAACATCAACATCAGAAACAAAGCCGCAGATATCATCAGCCGCTTTAAGCAAACAAACTAATTTAAAAAGTAAAAATACAGAAACTGACTCAAAAAAGAAATTTAAACAGGATTTTAATTTTTCTTCAAATTCAATAAGCAAACTTAATTTGATAAATTCCGACAGTACTATTGAAAGTTACTATCCGAACAATGCATATCATCCAAAGCTGATTGATATGGGTAAGGAATGGAACGGTTACAGATTTTGGCTGTCTTACACACCTTATCCAAGTGGTAATGACTACTACGAAAATCCGCAGATTGTCGGAACAAACGATCTTATAAATTATTCGGAGGTAAAATTTACAGAGCCGCCGCTTGCAAATTATAAAAAATCCGTACGCTATAATTCGGACAGTCATCTTGTATATAACAAAGAACTTGACCGCCTTGAGCTGTTTTGGAGATATACGGATTACGATACCGACTATATGGCATTGTATATGAGATATTCGTATGACGGTGATAATTGGAGCGACAAACTTGTCTATTTTGAAACCTACGAAAAAGAAAAGTATGATATGGTGAGTCCTGCCATAATCCGTGACGACGGTGCATATAAAGTATGGTATGTGTGTCATTATCAACTCTATTACAGAGAATTGAGAAACGGTGTATGGTCGCAGCCTCAACCGACAGACTTAACTTTTGAAGACGGTGCATATGTATGGCACCCTGATGTAATAAAAACAAACCGTGGATATGAATTGTTAGCCTGCGCTACAACCAATAAAAAAGACAGAAAGCATATGAATCTGTATTTTTCAGCTTCGGAGGACGGGTTCAATTGGGAAACAGCAATGAAAGTAGCTTCTCCGTCAGATGATTATACAGCGTGGGACGGCGGCGGACTTTACAGACCGTCATTCATATATGCGAATAATCACTATATAGTTATGTACAGTGCAAGAAACGATTACAACGACTTCGGTATCGGACTCCTTGTCGGCAGGAATATGTTTAACCTGCATGGTACCGATTTGGATTATATATATAATGGTCAGGCAGATGCCTCACACTTGTGGGATTATCTGAACAACGATTTATAAACCGTGCAATGCGACTTACGCACGGAAATGTTTGGAGGTGACAAAATGAATACTGAAAAGCGTGCTGTAGTGCTTGCTTGTGTAACACTGCAGTTTGATTGTGACCGAATTATTAAGATTGCAAAGCAGATTGCAGACGATACGGACTGCGACTTAAGAGTATTGTCTGTGCTTGAGCCTACGCACGATTACACCGAGGCAGCTTGGCAGATTGAATACCTTAATATGGTATCAAAACAGTTTGGTGCGGATATGACAGTGCTTTTTGATAAGAACGCAGATCGTGCAGCGGCTGAATTTGCCAAGAAAAATAATGTCGTAAGAATTGTAACGGGACTTCACGATGGCGGTAAAGAAAGCTTCCTTGTAGGCTTTAACATAATTTTGCCTGAAATGCCGCTTACAATGGTTGCAAAAGATAATATGGTCTATTCTATGGATGTATGTAAGGTATGTTCATAAGAATTTAAAATTATTTAATATGTTAATGTGATTTAAAAGTTTGCAAATTCTTTTTCTTTCTTAATATACTCTCCCTAAAAAGGCTGACTTCGGCAATTGATACCGAGTCAGCCTTTTATAATTATTTTGCTAAACTATAAATTATTTAGATTACCTTATAATTCAGCTGTGTTAAAATTCTATATTGTTGTCCAAGGTTGAATTAGCGTTAAAAAACATTATATAATAAATCGGAATATAAGTTATTTTGCCTTTTGTTTGAACTTTTCTTTCATTTGATACTACAAAGGCTTTTTTTATGTGGTAGTCTTCATTTTGTACAAATGTATTAAGAGCACTGTGAACTGTGTAATCTTTGCCCGATTTAACCTCAATAGGTACTGCCGAAAGGCTGTTATAGTCATCTATCAAATAATCAACTTCGCCCTTACTGCGGTTGTCATAGTAAAATAATTTATATCCGTGCGCAGTCAATTCGCTTGCCACTACAGTTTCATATACCGAGCCAAGATTTATACTGCTTTTATTATCCAAAATTGCTCTGATATTATTACCGTACAAAATACTTGTCAAAATACCCACATCATTAAGATATAGTTTCAGCAGATTTTTTCCTGTGGATTCAATTAACGGAAAAACAGGATTTGAAATTGCCTGTACATTAAGTGCTATGCCGGCACTTATAAGATATTCAAATTCATCGTTGTAATCTGTAAAAGTTTTGCCTTTTTTATTTTCAATGTTTTTTGCTATTACTCGTTTCTTTTTATTTTCCATATTAGAAGGAATAAGATCATAAATTCTGCGTATTTTTAGCTTTTTTTCTTCATCATATTTTGATGCGTCTGCTGCATAATAATCGTGTGTTTCGTTTTGGATATTTCGCACGGACTGAATATTTTTTTCATTAAGATATGAGTTGACTGCATCCGGAAGACCGCCTATAAGCAGATATTTTTGAAAATAATCCATCATTTTATTGTGCATATTTTCATCAAGTGATTGTAATTCTTTGAATTTATTTTGCACTGCGGAGATTACAAATTCATTCATTCCGTTAGCATACAAAAATTCTTCAAAATCAAGCGGATACATTCGTACTTTACGAATACTTCCTATAGGAATTGATGTTGTTTGCGACAATGTTACACCCAAAAGCGAGCCGCTTGCTATATATGTGAACTTATTATCTTGAGATAAAAACTTAAGCAGTGTAAGTAAATGCGGATATGCCTGAATTTCATCTATAAATATTAATGTGTCGGATTTAGCTTTCATTTTATTGCCTGCAATCATACTTACTTGCAAATAAAAATCTTCAATAGTTTTTGTATTGGCAAAAAGACGGTCGCCTATGGAATCTTCAACCATATTTATTTCAATAAAATTTTCAAATAATCTTTGACCTACATAACGAATAATATATGTTTTTCCGACCTGCCTTGCACCGTCAATCAAAAGAATTTTTTGAGTGTCAGATTTTAAATGTTCTTCAATCAATTTTTCGATTTTTCTGTAGAGCATATCATTTCCTCCGTTCTGACTTTTCAAGTAAATTTTATCACAAATAATCTGACTTTTCAATAATATGATGTCGAATAAATTATGACTTTTCAAAGTTTGTGGGTGTGGGCAAAGCCCGCAAGACTTTAAAAAGTCTTGATCTGATTTTTTAATTATTTAAGCAATGCAAAAGGGCTGTCCCATTACGGGACAGCCCAAAATATTACGCTATATAATATCAATCAAAGTGTCATTGTGCAAAGCTGTTTATCAACCACGATGTAAAAATCGTTATCAACAGCACCGCCGCAAATAATGTAAATAAAATTCCTGTTTTATTGACAAAAACGCAGTGTTTACAAGGCTTTTTCTATGTTTTGCGGGTAAAAAAAGACCTTGCAGAATTGCTTCTACAAGGTCTAAATTTGATATTTAATTTTGCCTTATGGCTGATAAATGGTTTTACCCATTAACATAGTATAGACCTTGTATTTTTATTATAGCAGACACTTATTGAAATTTCAAGAACCATAGCGGAAATTCGCTATAATATAAGCATATTTCACTCTCTCATCCGAAAAATATCTCCGAAAAAATTGAATTGTTAACCACCGAACAAACCCTCAAAGTTTGAGTACTTACAAGTGCAATTTCACCGAAAAATCCTTTAATCCACTGTAAACCCTCAATTTTAGGCATTTACCGAAAATCACCGAAAACACATATAATAGTAGCACTGTTTCATTGGTATTATAAAGACAAAAAACCATCAATCACATTCAATGATACAGTGAACACCTATTAAGTATCATATATTATCAAAATAAAGAGATAGTCTACTTAATATGTGTTATGTTATAGAAGTAAATAGGGTTACGGTATATATACTATATATGTAATATATATAATATTTCTCTATGGATTTTGCCTATACTTTTCACGTCTTTTCCATATAGTGTATATGGTTATTCCCTATATGCACCAATTTCTATGAATGTGTATTCATTGGCTTTATTTTTTAATAAATAGCCTTTGTTTATTAGTTCTTTAACTGCTGCGTGAAATGCATCAGGCTTCAAACCCCATTTTCCGCACTCTGCACAACTTAAATCAAATTTATAATCTGGTTTATTTTTTGCAAGATATAACCACAGTTTCATTGAACCCATTGTTTTTAATTGGCACATTGCCTTTTGCATTGCATACTGGTTTATTACGGCGTATTTGTTGTTTTTATCGCAGGGCATTTTGTCAATGCTTATTGTCTTTTGATTTGGATAACTCATATATTACCCCCTTTTACTGAAAACATTCAAATTAGAATGCTGTTACTCGCTTTGTTACCACTTGTTATTTTCTTTTCTTATTTCACGAATTCGCTTTCTATAGGCTTTTTTGTCAGTTTCTAAAAGGCTATGCAACTCCATATGTTCTGCGTGAGTAACCCATATGAGATTCTTATAGTGATTATTCAGTGGATTTTTATCAATATGATGTACTTCTTCTTTATTTAGCCAACCTTTGCAAAAATAATATGCAACCAAATAATGGATATATACGTGTTCATATTTTGATTCACTCTTTTTGAGATTGACATAGTAATATGTGTTTTTTATATCTGGCTTCAAATATACACCCACATCGCTGTCAAATACTTTTCCATTGTTTGTTATCCAATATTGTAATTGATATTCATTTCTATCCAGATAAAAAATTTCATCGCCTTTATTATGGCTTAAAATAGGCTTGAAGTGAGTATCAAAATCTAATTCCAAATTTCCAAATATTAAAGCAGGATTGCCTAAAAAATTAGGTTTTGGAATATAATTTAGATGCTTATTTTGCCATTCTTTTAAGCTATTGATGTTAACTATATATGTACCTGATTTAGCTTTATGCCCTTCTACTTCTCCGCCGTTACATAATTCTGCGACTTTTCGTGCCTTAATTCTCGTGAGTTTTTCACATTCCCCCGTAGTTAAATACAGTTTTTCCTTTGTAACATATTCGTTTTCTTTTGTTTTTTCTTCATTGTTAAATTTATTATTGTTCATAAATAACTCCGTTTCTCCCGGTTATCCTGTCCGGGGCAGGTTGATTAAAATATAAAATAAAAACGGCTATACACCTTCAGAGAGTATCAAACTCAATCAGTGTATAGCCGTTAATTCAAGGCAATTTATAGGCAATTAACATCACTCGTGCCAGTTCAAGTATAGATGTTAAAAGTATTATCGGAAAAATATAGCTGGGCTATAGTCACGCAGTTTCCTAATCTGCGTATCGACCAATATTCAATTTTGCTATATTATACCGCACTGATTATTGTTTATCAAGTAAAATATTGTACAAATTGCTGTAAAATTTCAAATTATTACTTATATATTTTGTGCAACTGTAGTAAATGATTTACTACAGCTTCCAGCATTCGTAAACACAATCACGGCGGTTTATATACTCTTTTTGCCATTCTCATTTGTTTGCCCCTTTTCGATAACACTACAAAGAGAACGAAAAATGCACCCATAGTTTTCTATAGGTGCAAACATTAAGTTTTACCCATAGAATCAGCCATTAGCACCTTACCGATTCGGCAGGTTGCTGGACGGTCAACGGGGCTGTCCCTCTCGTCACTCTTTATAGGTATTATTTAATTATTTTTTCCTTATATAGATATTGCTATTTTGCTATATCTCTTAAATATTTTTGTCTTGCCTTCTGATTTGGCAAGCTCTGAATTATTTTAAGGTGTTCCTCCATATTTTCAATAGGTGGATTCTTTGGCTGTATTGCCTTTACTATGGCATACCCAGCCAATACAAGCAACATCAATATCAAAAGCAGTAAACTCATATAATCCCTTCTATCTATATTTACGCAGAATTTTTCTGCATTCACTTTTTGATTTTCCTATCATTTCATTTGTTATATTTTCAAGCTGACTGTTGCTTTTCGGTTTCGCCTCTGTTTTACAGAAGTTTACAAATCTATATGAGCCATAACCAGCAAGCAAACCAAGGACAATTAAAAGAGGCATATACTCACGCTCCTATATATTAAATAGTATCGCCGGTGTCATTCATTGTTAATGTAGCTTTGTATGTACAGTCTAAAGCTTCGGCTATTGCTATCAATTCTTTTTCTGTAAAGTTATCACGATTCATTTTGTTTGAAAGATTTTGCCTTGATTGCCCTAATCTTTCGGCAAGTTCTGAAAGTGTTATATTTCGGCGTTTCAGCATTATTTTTATCTTTTCGCCCATAGTTAGCATTTTATCAATCCTCCTTTTAGCATATCTATATTGTAAACTATAAAGTTTTGTTTGTCAATTATTACTTGAAAAAATAAATTATAAAATTGCAAATATCTGTTGACAAACGACACTAATTAGTGTACAATGGAATTGTAATAAATAAGGAGGTAACCACTATGAAATGGTTTTCAAACCCACAAACACTTGAACAGCTTAAAAAGCAATACAAAAAGTTAGCAATGCAACATCATCCCGATGTTGGTGGTTCGGTCACTAATATGCAGGAAATCAACGCCGAATATGACAAGCTATTTGAATTGTTAAAGAACACACACCAGACCGCAGACGGTAAGACCTACACAGCCAAAACAGAAACAACGGAAACGGCAGCAGAATTCAAAGACATCATAAACCGAATTATTAACCTCAATAGCATTACTATTGAGATTTGTGGCTCTTGGCTCTGGATAACCGGAGATACATACCAGCATAGAGAAATACTAAAAGAATTAAAATTCAGATTTAGCAAATCAAAAACAGCTTGGTATTATCACAATGAAGGTTATCATAAGAACCATAGCAAAATTTACACCCTTGATGAAATCCGTGATTTGTACGGCAGCGAAACAGTAATGCATAAACCGTCATTACAGTTACAAGTTATCTAATCTTGAGGCGGCTGCAATATGCCGCCTTAACTTTTAACAAAACAGTATCAAAAGAAACGTTTTTCAAAAAGTATCAAAAGTTATCGCAAATCATATCAAAATCAAAAACTACACCGTATCAAAACAGACGGTCGATAGATTTAATACAGGAGGATAATCAGATGGCAGAATACGGATATTGCAGAATCAGCACCCAAAAGCAAAGTATTGAAAGGCAAATCAGAAATATACGCAGTCACTACCCTAAAGCGGTAATTTACCAAGAGATATACACCGGAACGAAAACGGACGGGCGCAAAAAGTGGGAGCAACTACGGCGCACCGTTCAAGGGGGTGATTTAATTGTTTTTGACAGTGTGTCAAGAATGAGCAGAAACGCCGCCGAAGGCTTTGAAACATACCAAAAGTTATTTGATGCCGGGATTGAACTTGTATTTCTCAAAGAACCACACATAAATACAGCAGTATATAAAAAGGCTCTCAACAATCATATTTCTATGACCGGAACAAAAACCGATATAATACTAAAAGCTATCAATGAATATTTGATGGAGCTTGCAAAGGAACAAATCATTATTGCATTTCAGCAAGCCGAAAAGGAAGTTGCCGACTTGCACCAGCGAACAAAAGAAGGAATTGAAACAGCACGCCTCAATGGTAAACAAATCGGACAGAAGGCAGGTGCAAAGCTCACCACAAAGAAAAGCATTGCAGCCAAAGCCGATATTATGAAATATTCAAAAGACTTTAATGGCACTTTGAACAACCTTGAATGTATGCGAATGATAGGCATTGCCCGTAATACTTATTACAAGTATAAGAAGGAATTGCTGGCGGGTAACTAAATATGGGGAGCGGTTTACATTTGTAAGCCGTTCACTTTTTGTCTATCAGCTTGTATGTGTTACTTTTCACTCTGACCATTATATAACGTCCCGATAGTCAATTTTAACAAGTGGGTCATTGCCGATTTTATTTGCTGCTTGAAAAGCAATCCGACCTACAGTGCCGACATAATTGATTGTGCAATCTCGGTTTATAGCCATAATGTTTGCCGGTGTTCTTTTTGTTGGCTTTTCTCCATCGCAAAAAGTAAAGCCTTCGTTTTCTACATCCTGCAAAAATTGTTTTCCAATGGAAGTCGTTGCAAGATACGCATAAATTCTGCCTTTATTGGTAGATAGCAAATCTCGGATTTTTGGCATTAAAAAACCTCCCTTCGGGTTACTACCATAAAGAGAGGGCATAAACAAAAACACACCCATCGTTACCGGTGGATGTGACTGTAGTATCAATATTTCACACCATCGGTCAAGCATTACCACCTTGCCTATCGGTAGGTTGGTGTGCGGTCGTTGGGCTTGCTCCCTCACGCACTCTTTATGGTGTCTTTATGATAACACTATATTTTAGTTTTGTCAAGATACATTTTATGATTATTTAGCAAAGGAGTCATCTTAACCATAGCTCTTAAATTCACCGTTATCAATAAATACTGTGTAACTGAATATACTTTTGTATTCTATTTCGTTGTGTTTCAAAGTTGCTAAACCATTTTCTATTAGAAAATCTTTTCCAACCTGTGTTTTACTCAAATTCTCTTTGGAAAATGTCCCAAACTCTTGGTACATATCGATAAATGTATCTTCGCAATTAGGAATGTAGATTGAATCATTTTCATAGTCATAAACTATATTACAACTATCATATATATCAATTATTTTAACGAATAAGTAATAATCATTTTTCCATCCTTCATTTTTTGCAAAATCTACAACCAGATTACCACATTGTCGTAAATCTTTTTTTCGTTCATCATATGAATGTTGTAACCATTGATATGATAAATTTCTTGTTTTATCTGATGCACCTAAAACAAGAGAAAGTACTACTCGTGCATTACGGCTGGAGTTTTCTTTATACAAACTTGCCACAGACATTTCAGTATTAGCTGCTGTGTAAAACACATTTTTTTCAAAGGTATATGAATAAAATTCGGTAAAAGAATCTCTCATATTAGTATCTTTTGATTTGCATCCAGATAAAGAGGTTAAAACGATAAACAAACTTATCATAATAGCCAATATTCTTTTCATATATTTATTTCTCCACTTACCATTTGTGTTTACATTTTTTACACTCATATTGCTTTCCTATTTTTGATGAAGCGAGTCCTACTGTAGCAACAGAAACACCCCTATTAAGTGTTGATATTCTGCTTACATTTGTAGAACCACAAATAGGACATTTTAGTTTGTTGTTTGGCATTGGCATATTTATTGTAGGAGCGTTTCTTGTTCCATATTTCGCCATATTAAGTGCGTACTGCTCGTATTCAGTGTTTAGTTGTTCTTTCTTTTTTATTTTTTCGCCTTCCCAGTCTTTTGTTGAGTCCTCGAATCGTACCATAGCCGATTTATAATCACTATAACAAATCATAAGCCAGAAAGGAGTCCATATAACAAGAAGCAGTACAAATACAATTAAAAATAATGTAGTTAAAACAGCCGACTTTCCTTGAAACGACACATATGCAAGGAAAGGTGTTGCAATTAAAGCAATAATTGATGCATATGACAGCCAGCTTCCACCACCTTTTGAATTAAAAACAGATTCCTTAAATGTAGGCTTTTCTGGATATGGCATATTATCCACCGCACAAATTTTTCTATTTAGTTCATCTTTAAGTTTTTCATATTCTTCTTTCGCTTTTTCTTCAAGTTGAATTTCCTGCTGTTTCTGTTGTTCCTGCACTGCTTTTCTCTCGTAATACGTTTTAATCGCAAATCCACATTCAGGACAGCTTATAGCAGAATCAGAAACATTTTCTTTGCCACATTCAGGACATTTTATAAGTGCCATCTTAAATAACCTCCATATTAACCATTAAATTTAATACCCGACTTATTCATCATATCAATCAAATAACCTCTATCCCATAACAAGATACCATTGCTATTTGATAAATCTATAGCCGAGTGAGTAAAATATCTATTTGTTAAAACAGCCCCAACGTGACAGTTGTAATATGTTTTACCTGCGTAAGCCTCTTGAACAGCTTTATTACCTATATCAGTGGAATAGCACTTGCATTGGATGCCAAATTTAACACCGTCTTTGTAGGCGATAATATCTATTCCCTGGTCTCCGCTTCCCCTTGTTACATCCACATTGCTAAATCCATTTTTGATAAGTAATTGAGCGCAGAAATGTTCAAATTGATGACCTTCCATAGTATCAATATTATAACTGTCTTTACTATCAGTATTTATAGAATCATCAACAATTATGTTTATCGGCTTATCTGTATTATATGTATCAGGAATGACAGACTTGCATACTACGGCTATAGAATACTTATATCTGTCTGCTGTTGCATCTTTTATATCTTCACAGAATTGATAGGTTTCATTTGTATAGGTATCGAGAACACATAGCTGTAATTGAATCTTATCTTGTGCGGCAAATTGCTGCAATTTTTCTATCATATATCCTAATTCTGTTTCTGGGTCAGTATTTATATCAAATTGAACACAGGGAATAAACTGTGCCGGAGTTCCTCCACCGTCAAGATTTAAGCCTCTATATTTTTTTACGACAGCCTTTCTTTTCTTTGGTGGGGTCTGTAATAGCTCTTGTAGCTGTCGTTCAATATAGGATGGTGTTCCAGGAATAGTAATTGATTTATCTTCGATTTTCAAGTAATGGTGTAAATAATTTGGAAAAGGTACAACACAGGATATGGTTCTATAACCGTCAAAAATGGAGAAATTTCCTTCATTTACATTGTGAAGCAATGCTTCTTTTATGAGGGCATAGATAGACAGTGCTTGTTCTGATGCTCTCATATACATTTCTTCTTGCTTTGCTGTCTCTGCCTCATCCTTTGTCCGCAGATTTCGCAATAAATCATCTTGAAAACTCATACTGACACCTCAAAAGTATAGTTATATTTTATTATAGCACGGAATTTTCAAAAAGTCCACATTTAGATATTCAATAATATCCGACAGATATTGAATTTCAGATATAATTAAATATTACAAAACCTTGTAACGAAGGAGGAGCAAAATGATTCTGGGAGATAAACTAAAAGCACTGCGAACAGCGAAGAAAATGAGTCAAAAAGAATTAGCAGAGCGAATAGGAATTGCAAAATCTGTTATTTCTTTCTATGAAAGCGGAGACCGATTTCCGTCATATGATGTGTTAATTAAGATTGCACACATTTTTAATGTAAGTACTGATTATTTGTTAGACATTGAGAGAGACAGAAAAGTTGATGTTTCGGATTTAAGCGAAGATGATATAGCTGTTGTAACAACTGTTATAGATGCACTGAAACGCAAAAACAATGGTTAGAAGAACTCTTGCTGATTTGTGGCGAGGGTTCTTTTTTTACAGGAGGATTACACAATGATAATTACCAAAAAATACGCTGTAGTAAAAAAGGGGATATTTACCGCATTGTAAATTACGATGTTGCGATTTGCCCTCATTGCTATTCTCCGCTAAAAGTAAGAGTCAGCCGTAAGCGGCAAGTTAAAGATTCCTCCGACACAGAGTATATATTTCAATTAAGACGGTTATACTGCCCGATATGTAAACAAATACATCTGGAAATACCTGACTGTATTGAACCTCAAAAGCATTATTTCAAATCAACTATAGAAAACACACTGTCTAATAAAATAAATTACTGCACAGCGGACAACTCTACAATACGCAGATGGCAAAAATAACACACCCGTTTTGCCTTTTGTTTCCGTATTTCCTATTGTAAAATATTTCGGAGACTGGAGGTAAGCAAATGAAGAAGAAATCAATTCATATCTCCATTATTGTTATACTGCTACTTTTGCTTATCGGTGCTGCTTGGCATTTCCTGCATAACCAATCTGTAGATAAGCCGTCATTACCCACTGACTCAAACGCTGTTGAGTATGAGGGCGATAAGCCTACAAATAGATTACCTAACGGACAAAAAGGAATTGCTATTCCCGGATTTGATACCCTTGTGTTTTCTGCAAATCAAACAAATCAAAGAGTCAATTTCTTCAACCCCAACAGCAACGATTGCTTATTTTTAATGACACTATATATTGATGATAAATCGCTTTGGAAATCCGGCTACTGTAAGCCGGGAACAGGTTACTATGATATAGAACTATCCGAACCGCTAAAAGCGGGAGAATACTCTGCCTATTTGAAAGTGCAGTGTTTCAAAGAAGATGGCACAGTATTAAACGGGGCAAAAGTAGAGTTTGATATTACAGTACAGGAGGTTTAACCAATGAAAAAATTATTAGCATTTACGCTTTGCTTTATTATGGTTTTGAGTTGTAGTATTCCTGCTTTTGCAGCGGAATTACCTTACAATGAAGCCACAGGTCAAAGCACAGTTACATATCAGGTTGATAGTAGCTTTTGCGTAATCATTCCCGAAACGGTTGATGCCTTTAATGGATTTCAGCTCACAGCAAGTAATATGAATATCACCGAAGCCGAGCAGGTAACTGTTTCTGTGAATGGAGAAAATAGTATTCCTATGACCAACGATGAAGGCGATACATTTAATTTGAGACTTAATGTAAATGATAGTGACCACGTTGCAGAATTTGTAAAGAATCAGACCACATCCGAATTCATTGTTACCGGTCAACCCATTGAAGGCGAAATGCCGGCAGCAGGTTTATTACACCGGAACAGTCGAATTTGTTGTCGAGCTTGGCGTAAAACCACCGCAGTATTAAGAACAACTGAACACAAGGGATGCACCGTTGCCGTGATTGGTAACGGTGTTTTTATTTGCCCTGTATAATCTTGATTATCGCATCAGCGGTTTTTCTATCTGTGTGTTTGGGTAAATAAGGTATTACCTTGTCAATATTCTTCTTTTTTACGCCGCTGATTTTACGCATATCTGACCAATAGAACGGTGCGCCGTTTTCTTCTGTTGTGAGCTTATCAAATGCCCATATTAGCCGCCTTGCCCAGCATTCTTCGTATGATTCATTGTAGTTATTCATAATCGCTTTACACTTTGGTAGTATTTCAAGCCTATGCCCGGGCAAATTCAATTCACGATATATCAGTTTTTCTGATACTCTTTCAGGTCTGCCTGTTTCACTTGCCGCACCAATATAAATATCGTGTGCTAATTTTTCTAATATCGGTGCAATTTTTTCATCGTATTCCGACAAATCAATCGGCTCTCTATTCTTGATATAGTGTGACCGCTGCTCTTGGTTTATTTGCCGGTTTGTCAAATCAGGAGTGGTCAGTTCATCAATTGTCATATTCAAGAAAAATGCAATTTGACATATGACTGAAAAATCAAATCTATCCTGTAATAACACTCGCTGCACCTGTGACATACTCGCTATACTGCCAATACCGATATTATTATAGTAAATCTGCATATCATCAACAAACCGCTTTGTATATCGAGATTTGCCTGATTGCTTCATATACTTTGTTTTTCTCATAGCGTGATACAGCACAGCACTAATCGGAATATCGCTATCAAGGTTAATAGGTGCATCAAACACCGCCGCCATATACTCACAAAATGCAACTTGCAGTGTATTCTTTGAATATTGTGGCTCTTTCAAAATAACTGTAATTTCAGCGGGATTTAGAGTAAATGACTGCTCACTTTTTGCCGTTACATCAGAATTAACAAGCAAACATTTATGCTTTGTGCAAATACTCATATTCCGTATTTGGTGTTTTCTGTGCCAATACGCCTCCCCGTGGTTTTTTCTATCTTCCTTAACACACAGAGGACAATGTTTGAGCTGACTATCTGCCTGTGTTCTCGGTAATATGGCGAATAGATGGTGAGCATCGCAGAAATTATAACCAATATGATATAAAGCATTTTTCTTTTGTTGCAGCGGAATGAATCTTGCATACTGTGGGTACATCGTATGCTTTGTTATCAAATCATCCATCACAAATAATCTTTGTATCAATTTGGCTGCATCAGGATTCAAATGACCAATAAACTCTTTACTTGGATTATTGCAACGGTTATATAAAATTTCTTGAAAAGCCATAGCATTTGTAATACAACCGGTGTGAATATAATAGCGGCAAAACCAACTATAAACCAATTCATCAGGATATATCTCCGGCAGATATGCAATCACAGGCACACCTCCTCAATGGGAAAATGCTTACGCAGCAGAGGTACAATATCTACATTGTCTGTTTTTGCTTTCTTTGCAATTTCAACAATAGAAACACCGTTAATGATATTGATTTGTACATCGTCACTTTTCGCAATAGGTTTCTTTTTACTCGGCTTTGTTGTTTTGGACTTTGCATCTGTTGTGTGGATATAACTGTGCAATAGCGTTAATCGCTGTTTATATGCCATATTCAGCGTTTCAATATTTAATATCTCTTTACCCGTCAATATTGCTATTTCCTGTGCATCGTGTATCAGAGAGATAACTACAGAAACAACACCGGCGGAATGCTCATAAAGCCATTTGATGATTGCAGGACTTATCTCTGTTTTATGCGTGACATACTGATAATTAAACACGGTTTTGCAGAGAGATTCAAAGCATTCATCATAAGATAATGAATTATACTGCAATCCTACAGAACGCCTTGCAAGCTGCATAGCTTGCTCAAAAAAGACTGTACATTCAGGTGTACCCACCATACATATACTAATGCCACTATTGTTAATTAGCTGTGTGAGCATACCAACAAGATTTTTGCCGTTCTTTGAGTTGACAACATTCTGTATTTCATCAACGATTAAAATTCCGATATGGTTTAATGCAATAGAACTGACAAGCCCGATAAGCATATCAGTTGTTGCGGTTCTTGATTTTATACAGTAATTATAATAGTTTGTTTCAAGTGATTCATCTACCTTGCGTAAAATCTCTAATAATAAACCTTTCACAGAGGAATCGAACGGACATTGAACCACAAGGCACGGAATGACTTTTGCATATGGTTTTTCAATTTCAATTATACGATTATCCGATATAAGGGAAATAGCTCTGTTTATAGCACTTGATTTCCCTATACCGCTGCAACCTATTATTGTAAAGCTGTCTGAACCACCAACAATACCGTTATATTCTTGCCCAATTATTCCTTTATGGTTTTCATAATGCTGTTGTATAGCGGTCTTTGTGCCTTTTTTCTGCATTGAGCGGAGCAATGCCAAATACAATTTTGAATATATTTCTAATGACATTCGAGAGGGTATATAGAGCTTGTATAAATCAGATAATGCCATTAACCGTGTAGGTGTATTCTCATTGCGTATTCTATCTTCATAAGCAGGAATAACCGATAAGGCAGCGTATAGAGCTTCACCTGATTTCATTTCCGGCATAGCAGACAAATAATCTTTATACATCATTCAGCGCCTCCCATAATATCAATATGTTGTTTAGTTCGTTCTCTTTGCCTTGTTTCTCTTATAGATTTTATATTTGCATCACCGACAGCGGCATTCTTTGAAATAACTTTGATATGCTCTGCAAGGTCAATTTTAGCCTGTAGATTTTCGCCATTAACCGATTGTATCAACTGTTTTTTAGCTGATTGCATTTGCTGTACTTCTTCAAGAGATTTGTCGGTAAATCGGGATTCTATTAAAGTAAATTTCGTATATTTGCTGTTTTCTATAACCCATACAGAGGAAACATTATCAGGATTAAAAGCAACTACAGCAGTACCGCCGTTCAAGTATGTTTCTGTGAATCCGTCACAGTGATAGCGCATTTTATTTACCCTTAAACCGTGGCGGGAGAATGTTCCTTTTGTCCGTGGTAATAAGGTTAAAGCAATCTGTCTTTCATCTGTTTTTATTAAATTTGCAGCAGGTTGTTTTCTGTTCCAATTCCATATATGGCTTGCGTATGGTTTCACCTTATCTGTAAACATTTTAGCTGTGTAAGGAAAATTATCTATTATCCGCTGTGAATTATAGTAAATAATGCAGTGCAACAGTATTTTTTCAAAATCTGCAATCGTCAAGCAAGCATCTTTTCTGTAATCGTGTGCGCCCCTCTCTTGAAAATCAGGTTCAATAATACCTTTTCCTTTCAAATATGGTTTGTAGGTATTTTGCAATAGGTCAAAAAATTTTTCTACTGCACCTTTTAACTCCGGTCTGTACGGTGGCAGGTTAATAATTGTAACACCCAATTCTGCTATTTGTTCAAAATTTTCTGATTTATACTCACTGCCCATATCTGTTACAAGGATGCCGGGGATAATACCGTTGCAATTCCAATCGTCTTGGTTTATATCAATCCCAAATCTCTTGCAGTGTTTAACTTTGTCAGCGGCTACATTCAACAATAAATTTCGGAGGCTGTAAACACCACCCTCCCAACTTAAAGAATAACCACAGCACAAACCACTATAAGCATCAATGCAAGCGGTCAAAATGGGTCTGCCTATTATGTTTCCGCTTTCGTTTATAAGGTAAATATCGCATATAGTAGAATCCAACATTCCAACACCAACAGCAGGAGCGAATGCTTGTATGCCGTCACCCGTCAGAGGTCTGTTATTTCTCTGGTAGTTTTTCAAGCCATCACGAGAAATATAATAGTTTTGCATTTTCCTATGCTTACGATAGAAATATCGGAATTGGTGTATTGTAGGGTATTTCTGCAACAATACACCGTTACCATCACAATATTTTTCTTTAAGCATAAGTGTATATGCAGTTTGTAGGCTGTTACGGCTTTGGTTATAAAAATACTTGTTTAATGCCCATCTAATATTTTTTTCATCTGTTGTCAGTGGCTTTTCATAACTACACTTTTTCGGTGCAAGAACACTGATATTTTGATAAACAAGATACAACCATAAGTATTGCTTTATCGTTTGTTTACTGATATTGAAATGCTGTGCCATATTACTAATAGCATTGCATCGGGATTTATCATCTGCAATAAACGGCAATACACCGGCAATGGCTGTAAATCTTTTATATGCAATACAGCGGCTTTCATTGTCTAACTCGTCAATAGGGAGGGTGCAAATTCCGGTTATATCCGATAAATCATTTATGCTACATTCTGTGTATTCGGTCAATTCCGCTGTGTTTATCCACTGTGGAACAACTCTTTTTATACAATTTACAATGAGGGCTTTGGTGTTTTCAGTTTCAAGCACACGGACAATATTATTATTTTTTTGCAACAACTTATTTTTCAGCATCAATAACCAGCCCCCAATCATTAACACCACGTTTCAGCCAATATGAGCGTGAAGCATCCAAAAGTTTTACGGTCAGTGGTTTTAATAAGTTCTTGTGGAATACACATTCACGAACCAATAAATCACCGTTTGATTTTGTGCAAAGAAAATCTGTGTTGTATTCCCCGATTTCTTTACCATCGAGCGGAATATTGCATTGTATTTCCGTTATATCATCATTGCTTTGCAGACTATCCAAATAAGCAAGCTGTAATTCGTTGTAAGTTCTGCAAACCTCTTTTGATTTGCTGACAGATTTCTTTATACATCTGCCTTTGTAGTTTTTCTTAATCATAGAATCCACCTTTCTGATTTCCCAAAAATGTTCCCAAAAACAGCATATTATTTCCCAAAAACGAAAACACCTCCCAAAAACATATTTGCTGTTATCGGTGCTATCTCTGAAAAACTTTGATTTTACTGCATTTCTGCCACTTTCAAGAATACAAGAGATTTTTCCAAAAACATACTTTTTCAAATGCTCTATGTCATTGTGCAAAGCTGTTTATCAACCACGATGTAAAAATCGTTATCAACAGCACCGCCGCAAATAATGTAAATAAAATTCCTGTTTTATTGACAAAAACGCAGTGTTTACAAGGCTTTTTCTATGTTTTGCGGGTAAAAAAAGACCTTGCAGAATTGCTTCTACAAGGTCTAAATTTGATATTTAATTTTGCCTTATGGCTGATAAATGGTTTTACCCATTAACACAAAAATGACTGAATTACATCTCAGCAATAGCAGCCTGAGCAGCAGCAAGTCTTGCGATCGGCACACGGAATGGTGAACATGATACATAGTCAAGACCAATCTTATGACAGAACTCAACTGATGATGGGTCACCGCCGTGCTCACCGCAGATACCTACGTGGAGCTTGTTGTTTACAGGCTTACCGAGCTTAATAGCTGTTTCCATAAGCTTGCCAACACCTGTCTGGTCGAGCTTAGCGAATGGATCGTTCTCGAAGATCTTAGCATCATAGTAAGCATTGAGGAACTTACCTGCGTCATCTCTTGAGAAGCCGAATGTCATCTGTGTAAGGTCGTTTGTACCGAAGCAGAAGAAGTCAGCCTCTGTAGCGATCTCGTCAGCTGTAAGAGCAGCTCTTGGGATCTCGATCATTGTACCAACTTCGTACTCAAGCTCGATGCCTGCAGCTGCGATTTCAGCGTCAGCTGTTTCAACAACCATCTTCTTAACATACTTAAGTTCCTTAACCTCGCATACGAGCGGAATCATAATTTCAGGCTTAACTGTCCAATCCGGATGAGCCTTCTTAACATTGATAGCTGCACGGATAACAGCCTTTGTCTGCATCTTAGCAATTTCAGGATATGTTACTGCAAGACGGCAGCCACGGTGACCCATCATTGGGTTGAACTCGTGGAGTGAAGCAATGATAGCCTTGATTGTGTCAACGCTCTTGCCCTGAGCAGCAGCAAGCTTTTCAATGTCAGCTTCCTCAGTAGGAACGAACTCGTGGAGTGGCGGATCAAGGAATCTGATTGTAACCGGGTTACCCTCAAGAGCCTCATAAAGAGCCTCAAAGTCGCCCTGCTGGTAAGGAAGAATCTTCTCAAGAGCAGCTTCTCTCTCTTCTACTGTATCAGAGCAGATCATCTCTCTGAATGCAGCGATTCTGTCCTCTTCAAAGAACATATGCTCTGTACGGCAAAGACCGATACCCTCGGCACCGAGCTCACGAGCCTTTTTAGCATCAGCAGGTGTATCAGCGTTTGTTCTAACCTTAAGCTTTCTGTACTTGTCAGCCCAGCTCATAATTCTGCCGAACTCGCCTGCGATAGTAGCGTCAACAGTTGGAATAACACCGTCATAGATGTTACCTGTTGAACCGTCGATTGAAATGTAGTCACCCTCGTGGAACTCTTTGCCTGCGAGTGTGAACTTCTTGTTAGCTTCGTCCATGTTGATGTCGCCGCAACCTGATACGCAGCAAGTACCCATACCACGAGCAACAACAGCAGCGTGTGATGTCATACCGCCACGAACTGTGAGGATACCCTGTGAAGCCTTCATACCTGTGATGTCCTCAGGTGAAGTCTCAAGACGAACGAGAACAACCTTCTCGCCCTTTGCGTTCCAAGCCTCAGCATCTTCAGCTGTGAATACAACCTTACCGCAAGCAGCACCCGGTGAAGCACCAAGACCCTTGCCGATTGGTGTAGCAGCCTTAAGAGCAGCAGCATCAAACTGTGGGTGGAGAAGTGTGTCAAGGTTACGAGGGTCGATCATAGCAACTGCCTCTGCCTCTGTTCTCATGCCCTCGTCAACGAGGTCACAAGCAATCTTAAGAGCAGCCTGAGCTGTTCTCTTACCGTTTCTTGTCTGGAGCATATAGAGCTTCTTGTTCTCAACAGTGAACTCCATATCCTGCATATCTCTGTAGTGATCCTCAAGAGTTTTGCAAACAGTCTGGAACTGAGCAAATGCCTCAGGGAATGTTTCAGCCATCTGAGCGATTGGCATTGGTGTACGAACACCTGCAACTACGTCTTCGCCCTGTGCGTTTGTAAGGAACTCACCCATGAGCTTCTTCTCACCTGTAGCAGGATCTCTTGTAAATGCAACACCTGTACCGCAATCGTCACCCATGTTACCGAATGCCATTGACTGTACGTTTACTGCAGTACCCCATGAATAAGGAATATCGTTATCACGACGATATACATTAGCTCTTGGGTTATCCCATGAACGGAATACAGCCTTGATAGCGCCCATAAGCTGCTCCTTAGGATCGTCAGGGAAGTCAACGCCGATTTTAGCCTTGTACTCTGCCTTGAACTGTGAAGCGAGCTCCTTAAGATCGTCAGCGTCAAGCTCAACGTCCTGTGTAACGCCCTTCTTAGCCTTCATTTCGTCGATAAGCTCTTCAAAGTACTTCTTACCAACTTCCATAACTACATCAGAATACATCTGAATAAATCTTCTGTAGCAGTCCCAAGCCCAACGAGGGTTGTTAGACTTCTTTGCAATAACTTCAACAACTTCTTCGTTAAGACCGAGGTTGAGGATTGTATCCATCATACCTGGCATTGATGCTCTGGCACCTGAACGAACCGAAACGAGGAGCGGATTCTCTAAGTCACCGAACTTCTTGCCTGTGATCTCTTCCATCTTGCCGATGTACTCGTTGATCTGACCCTGAATTTCTTCGTTGATCTCTCTGCCGTCCTCATAGTACTGAGTACAAGCCTCTGTTGTAATTGTAAAGCCCTGTGGTACAGGAAGTCCTAAACTTGTCATTTCTGCAAGGTTAGCACCCTTACCGCCGAGAAGCTCACGCATGTTAGCATTACCTTCTGAGAAAAGGTATACCCATTTGTTTGCCATTTTGGTAATCCTCCTAAAATAATAAATTATACGGCTGTGGCGAAAATTGTGTCAAAATTCGCCCGCTTGTATAAGCCTACACATAATTATAACAAAGTTTGTTAAAAATAGCTATAGATTTTTTAAAATTTTTTCCTATAAAATTCAATTTTATACTTCATCAATATTGTATAAATCGTTTAAATTTACCCCTAATGTTGTTTTTTTGTAAAATACTCTTGAAATTTGTATTTTTTATGCGATAATATTAATATGTCTTGTTGTGTGTACATATTAAAGTAAACACACAAATTACAGAATACCAAGGAGATTACATATGAGTAATTGTGCGATTATTCTTGCGGGCGGCGAAGGCAAGCGTATGAAAAGCGACAAGCCGAAAACACTTTCGCTCGTACTTGGAAAGCCTATGCTTGAGTGGGTTATTTCTTCACTTAAAAAGGCAGGCATTAATGACATCTGCATTGTAAAGGGCTTTAAAAAAGAATGTATAGACGAATTTGTGTCAACACTTGATTTTAAGGTTGAAACGGTTTATCAGGCAGAGCGACTCGGTACAGGCCACGCAGTAATGATGGCTAAAGACTTTCTTGAAAGTCACAAAGGCGACAGCGTGGTGATTTTAAACGGCGACGCACCTTTTATGGACAGCAAAACCATTGAAAAGTCACTTGAACAGCACATAAACACTCAATCAAGTGCAACTGTAATTTCCGCAATGGTTGACGACCCTACAGGCTACGGCAGAATTGTCCGTGACGAAAACGGCGATGTAAAGTCAATCGTAGAACAGAAAGACGGCAGTGAAGAAATCCTTAAGATTAAGGAAGTAAATTCGGGCGGTTTCTGGTTTGACGCAGAAAAGCTTTTGTCTGTGCTCGGCAGAATTTCATCCGATAATAATGCAAAGGAATATTATTTGCCCGACGCATTAAAACTTTTGCTTTCGGACGGCTGTAAGGTAGGCGCTTATACCGCAGAGTGCAGCGACACAGTGCTCGGCGCAAATGATCCCGCACAGCTTGAGGAGCTTAACAATATTGCAAAAGACAGGGGATATACCTGTTAAGATAATAGTAGAATACAAACTATAGAGTAAAAAGGAGCGATTACAATGAATTTTCACGGAAAAGACATTAAAATCTTTACCGGAAGCTCAAATGTAAATGTAGCCAAAGGAATTGCAGGCAGCCTTGGAGTTCCGCTTGGTAAGAGCGAATGTACTCAGTTTTCTGACGGTGAAATTGCTGTTTCTCTTCAGGAATCTGTAAGAGGTAGCGACTGCTTTATCGTTCAGTCAACCTGCACTCCGGTAAATGACAATTTAATGGAAATGCTCATTATGATTGATGCTATGAAGCGTGCTTCCGCTGCAAGAATTACAGCAGTTATGCCTTACTTCGGCTATGCAAGACAGGACAGAAAAGCTAAGGCAAGAGATCCGATTTCGGCAAAACTTTGTGCTGACATCATCACATCAGCAGGTGCCGATCGTGTGCTTACAATGGATCTTCACGCAAACCAGATTCAGGGCTTCTTTAATATCCCTGTTGACCACCTCTATGGTTCTCCTATCCTTGCTAACTATATGAGAGAGAAAATCGGCGGAAACTTTGATGAATACATCGTTGTTTCTCCTGACCTCGGTTCGGTTACCCGTTCAAGAAACTTTGCGTCTAAGATTGGCACAGGTCTTGCTATTATTGATAAGAGAAGACCAAAGGCTAATGTTTGCGAAGTTATGAACATCATCGGTGACGCAAGAGGCAAAAAGGTTATCCTTGTTGATGATATGATTGACACAGCAGGCACACTTTGCAACGCAGCAAACGCTATAGTTGAAAAGGGCGGTGCTACTGAAGTTTATGCTTGTGCTACACACGCAGTTCTTTCAGGTCCTGCTATCGAGAGAATTAAGAACAGCGCAATCAAAGAGGTTGTTCTTCTTGATACAATCCCTGTTCCGCAGGAGAAGATGATTGACAAGTTCACAATTCTTCCTGTTGCTCCTACATTTGCAGAGGCTATCGCAAGAATTTACAATGACAAGCCGTTTACACCTGCATTTGGTTAATGAAATAAAAATTAAATAGCGATTATACAGGCGGGTTTCAAATAACCCGCCATTTCGCCGTTAAAAAGGTTTTGGGTTGTAACGACAAACAAACTAAATTTATATATAAACACAAACCATAGTTTATTAGCAGTTATTCAGACTGCACGAGGTATAATAAGAAAATGAGTTTTTTTAATTTAACATTTAACAATAACGAAAATACAGAAATCGTTGATAAATTTATTGACGAATACGCTCAATGGCACAATACGGGAAAAACTCCCGATATGGGCTCTCTTGATGTAAACTACACTCTTGAACTTCAGAAAAAAAGACTTGATGAAAATAATGTCAGAAAAGAAGTTGTGTTTGATACAAAAGAAAGCTCGTTTAAGCAGGCGCTCAAGTGCTTTACCGTCACCGACAGAGGCGACTACAAAAGTGATGTTGCCTGTAAAGACTATAAGGTGACAGAAACCTTTTTTGTAAATAATAAAAAGAAAAAGAAAAGAAAGAATAAACGCAACTTTTATGCTACCATCACAAGACTTTTAAATCAAAATGCAGGCGGTGCGGTTGCGTGCCCAAACTGCGGCGCTATCAGTGATGTGCAGGACTTACTTACAGGCTGTAAAAGCTGCGGAACAAGATTTATTATTGACGACTTATTTCCTAAGGTTACAAACTTTTATCACATTAAAGACGAGGTAGACCTAATCAGAAAAATACTAAAGCCGTCAATGCTTATATGCGTTCTTGGTATGATAGCCACCGTTATGAGCTATTCTTTGATTTCTAATATTAATAACGGAAACATAGTGCAGGGCAGCGATGACTTTGTATTTCAGATTGTGCAGTGCGTAATTGTAGGATTGATTTATGGCACTGTTTCGGGTTATATTTTGTGGGCGGCTTTTATACTCATATGGATGATGATTGGCGCAATAAAAAGCCTGTTTTTGCTCGGTCCTCATGTAAGGGCAAAAACTCAGCTGCCAAAGGTTATGCGACAGATTGACCCTAACTTTTCGTATGAGTTTTTCATAGGTAAGGTTATAAATCTTATGAAACTTATGATATTCAGCGATGACTACACCAACCTTGCGGCTTATGACGGCAAGCCTATGCAAAACACCTTTAAAGACATTGTGGACATTAGCTATGACGGTACGGTAAGGTATAATACGCTGAAAACAGACGGTAACTACTGCTATGTAGATATTACCGTATATACAACAGTAACAAAGGTTGACGGCGGTGTTCTCAAAAGTTCAAAGGAAAAATTCAGGGTTGTTGTTTGCAAAAATATACACGCAATAGCAAATGCAGGTTTTTCTATAAAGAATGTAAACTGTCGCAGTTGCGGCGGCAGTTTTGACGCTACAAGAGAACATAATTGCCCTTATTGCGGTAATCCTTACCACCTCGGCAATGACGATTGGGTTGTAATTGAATTTAATAAAGAATAATTTATATAAAGGAAGGTATTTATGTTTGGTAATAAAAAGAGCTTTGGCGGCGGTGTCGAGCTTTTGGTAGTAGGACTCGGAAACCCCGATAAAAAGTACGAAAACACCCGTCATAACGCAGGCTGGCTTGCGATTGACGCAATAGCCGAGAGTCTTGACTGCAAGGTAGACAGAGTAAAATTTAAAAGCTATGTCGGCGAATGTAATATAGCAGGCAGAAAGGCAATGCTTATGAAACCTACCACATATATGAACAACAGCGGTCAGGCAGTGGTAGAGGCGATGAATTTCTACAAAATTTCACCTGAAAATGTGATAGTATTATTTGACGATATATCCCTCGATGTCGGTAAAATGCGTATTCGCTCAAAGGGCAGTGACGGCGGACAGAGAGGAATGAAGAGTATTATATATTTAAGCGGCAGTGATAAGTTCCCACGAGTTAAAATAGGAATCGGCGCAAAGCCTACACCCGAGTGGGATTTAGCGGATTGGGTGCTTTCAAGATTTTCCGATGATGAACAGAAGAAGCTTGCGCAGGTATTTGAAAATGCCGCAAAAGCCGTTGAACTTATGGCAGACGGAAAAATCGACAGAGCAATGAATTTATTTAATTAACATTTTTACAAAACAATGTTGAAAAAATCGGTAATCATCCCAATTTTTGATAAATAAAAAGTGAACAAAAAATTAAAGCAAGATGAATTATGAAATTTTTAGTTGATGTTTTTAAAAACAGTGAGGTTTTTAACTCACTCGAAAAAGCTGTTGTGCGTGGCGGCAGTGTTTGCGCTACGGGACTTTCCGCCGTTCACAAGGCACATATTATCTATTCGCTGTGTTGCCGCAAGAGCACCACAGCCTTTTGTGTTGCCTCCGACGAGCGAGAGGCGCAGACAATCTGCAATGACCTTGCAAGTATGGGTATGCGTGCTTATTTTTACCCCGAGCGTGATTTTAATTTCAGAGATATTCAGAGCGCCTCAAGAGAGTACGAACACGCAAGACTTAAGGTACTGCTCAAACTTATTGACGGCGAATGTGATGTAGTTGTCAGCTGTATTGATGCAGCGTCGCAGTTCACAGTGCCAAAGGAATTTTTGAGGGATTGTGTTCTGACTTTAAAAGAAGGCCTTGAAATCAGTATAGAAAAAGCCGTACGAACACTTACCCTGCTCGGATACGAGCGTTTTGATGCGGTAGAGGGCAGCGGTCAGTTTTCTGTAAGAGGCGGTATTCTTGATTTCTTTATGCCTGATGCCGAAAATCCTGTTCGTGCGGAATTTTGGGGTGATGAAATCACCGACCTTTCTTTCTTTGATATTGATACACAGCGAAGAGGGGAAAAGGCGGGCGAAATCCGTCTTTCGCCGTCTGCGGAGGTAATTATTGAGGACAGAACGGTGCTTGCCGACAAAATAGAAAATCTTGCAAAAAGCGTACGAGGCAAAAAAGCTCCGCAGGTTAAGGAAACACTGCTTTCGGAGGCGGACAGCATCAGGTCGGGTGCAATGCTTTCAAATACCGACAAGTTTATTCCGCTTTTATATGATAAAGCCGAAACCTTATTTGATTATCTCGACAGAGATACTTTGATTTTCACTTCGGAGTTTAATAATATTTCAGAGCGTGGCAGAGCAATGGACTTCAGAAATGAAGAAACCGTAAAATCCGCCTTTGAGGACGGCATTCTTTGCAGAGGCCTTGACAAGTATTCACTCACTTTTGCGGAATGTGTTGATATTTTTACTTCTCACGGCATTGTTATGCTTGAGGGCTTTGTGCACGGTTCAACAACAATTCCGCTTAGAAAAATAGTATCGTTTTCCGCAAAACAGCTTTCTGTATGGAACGGCTCATACAAACAGCTTGAGGAGGACTTAAACGGTATGCTCACTGCAGAAAGCTGCGGTGTTGTGCTTGCGGGAACGGACAAGGCGGCAAAAAACCTTTGTGATTCGCTTAGAAATGACGGTATTCCCGCACAGTATGCCGATAAGTTGTCGGAAATAAAGAAAAACGCATTATTTGTATTGCCCGGTACTTTGAGCGCAGGCTTTGAATATCCGCTCGAAAAATTCTTTATTATCACACAGGGGCATATTTCGTATGTGCCGAAAAAGAAAGCAAGAAAGAAAATATCAAAGGACAGCCGGGAGGTTTACAGCCTTTCGGAGCTTTCGCAGGGCGATTATGTGGTACACAGCGTTCACGGTATAGGTATTTTCGGCGGTATCCGTAAAATTGATACCCACGGAATTGTAAAAGACTACATCAAGATTGAGTATGCAAAGGGCGATGTTCTTTATGTGCCCGTAACTCAACTTGATATGGTTGCAAAATATATCGGCCCGTCCGAAAACAGTCGTGTAAGGCTTAATAAGCTCGGCTCGCAGGATTGGCAGAAAGCAAAGTCAAGAGTAAAAGCATCTGTAAAGGACATTGCAAAGGAGCTTATTGCACTTTATTCCGCAAGAATGAAAGCAAAGGGCTATGCTTTTTCACAAGATAACGAATGGCAGCACGATTTTGAGGCTAAGTTTGAATACGAAGAAACTCCCGACCAGCTTAGGTGCTGTGATGAAATCAAGACGGATATGCAGAAAACCTCACCGATGGACAGACTTTTGTGCGGTGATGTAGGTTTTGGCAAAACAGAGGTGGCACTGCGAGCGGCATTTAAGTGCGTTGCGGATTCAAAACAATGCGCATTGCTTTGCCCGACAACAATTCTTGCGTGGCAGCATTACCAGACTGTGTGCAAGCGCTTTGAGGGCTATCCGATAAGAATTGAATTGCTGTCACGATTCAGAACGGCAAAACAACAGAAAGAAACTATAGAAAAGCTAAAGCGTGGAGAGGTAGATTTGGTGGTCGGCACGCACAGACTTGTGCAAAAAGATGTTGAGTTCCGTGACCTCGGACTTGCAATCATTGACGAGGAACAGCGCTTTGGCGTGGCACAAAAGGAACGCTTTAAGGAGCTTTGCAAAAATGTTGATGTTCTTACTCTTTCGGCTACACCTATTCCAAGAACTCTCAATATGGCAATGAGCGGTTTAAGAGATATGAGTGTAATCGAGGAAGCGCCTCGAAACCGTCAGCCTGTACAGACTTATGTTCTTGAACATGACGATGCGGTAATTAACGAGGCTATCCGCAAGGAACTGAGAAGAGGCGGACAGGTTTTCTACCTGCATAACGATGTTGCGACTATTGAATCCTGTGCCTCAAGAATTCTTGAGGCTGTGCCCGAGGCAAAAATAGCCATAGGTCACGGCAAAATGAAAGAGCACGAACTTAGCGAAGTATGGCGAATGATGATTGAACAGGAAGTAAATGTATTAGTATGCACCACTATAATAGAAACGGGTGTTGACCTGCCGAACGCAAATACGCTAATTATAGAAAATGCGGACAGAATGGGACTTTCACAGCTGCATCAGCTAAGAGGACGAGTAGGCAGAAGCAACCGCAGAGCCTATGCTTATCTTACATTCCGTAAAAACAAAGTGCTTACAGAAATTCAGCAAAAGCGCCTTGCCGCTATCAGAGAATTTACCGAATTTGGCAGCGGATTTAAAATCGCAATGCGAGATCTTGAATTAAGAGGAGCAGGAAACATTATGGGTGCTCAACAGCACGGACATATGGAATCTGTCGGATACGATATGTATCTTAAGCTGTTGGGCGAGGCAGTAAGCGAAGAAAAGGGCGAAGCCGCACAGTCTGCCGACCTTGATTGTCTTATTGATATTTCGGTAAATGCGCACATTCCGGAGAGCTATGTAGAAAGCCTTACTCTCCGACTTGATGTATATCGCAGAATCGCCGATATACGCAACAAAGAGGACAGCCTTGATGTTAAGGACGAACTCAAAGACCGTTTCGGCGAAATTCCCGAATCTGTGCTCGGACTTATTGATATTGCGCTTATAAGAAACTGTGCAAACGCAATGGGTATTTACGAAATCAGGCAGACGGATACCAATGTTTTACTGTTTGTCAAAGAGATAAAATCGCCGAAGGTTATAGAACTTCTTTCAAGGCTCAACGGCAGAGCAATGCTGTCTGCGGGCAACAAACCGTACATTACAATAAGATGCGGCGGCGGTTCATCGCTTGATATGCTCAAAAAAGTATTTAAAATCTGACAGTTGTCTGAAAACTTTGCCGAAAAAGCAATAAATTTTAGAAAATATATAGACAATGCAAATTTTTTTGTGTATAATCATAAAGTACGCACCCTGTCATTTTACGGGTGAAATAGAATTTTTTAAGGACGGTAAATATTATGAAACCATATGCAAAGATCGGTTCATTGTTGCTTGCACTGATTATTGCTGTTGCAGCGGTTGGCTGCACTCCAATCAGCCTTAATGCAGAATGGGCTTACAGGACAGATAAAGTAGAATTGCCAATCGGCGTTTACAGCTACTCACTCAAAACAGCTTACTCACAGGCTAAAAACTATGCGTCGAAACTTGCTTCATATGACGAGGCATCAGATTCATGGCTTGACCTTGAGATTACAGACGATGACGGCGACAAGGCTGTTGCAAGAGAGTGGATTAAAAACGAGGCAGACAAAATGTGCTTAAACTACATTGCTGTTGACAACCTCGTTGAGGAGCTCGGCATTGATATGAGCGGCGCTACTGCCGACTCAGCAAAGAAATCTGCCGAGGAATATTGGACAGTAGGCCCTTACGCATCTTACGGCTACTATATGCCATACAAAGACGAGTACGAGCCTTACGGTGTATCTTTTGAGAGCTTTGAGTACTGCACAACACTTTACAACACAAAGTATTCCGCAATCTTTGACAAGATTTACGGCGAGGGCGGCTCAAAAGAAGTAAAGGACGATGAATTTATTTCATACTTTACAGAAAATTATACAGACTATAAGTACATAAAGGCTAACCTTTACGAGTCAACAACAGACGAGTCAAATAAGAGCACAGATGCAGCGCTTTCCGACGAAGACGCAAAGAAGATTACAGACGAGTTTGACGGTTACGCAAAGGAACTTAATAACGGTACTTCTTTTGACGATATTGTAAATAAGTACAAGACAGCTAACTCACTTACAGACGATCCGTCAACATCAGCTGTAGAAAACCTTAAAAGCAGTTCACTCGGCGATGAGCTTAAGACAGCTCTCGGCGAAATGAAAGCGAACGAGGCTAAGACAGTTAAGGTAGGTTCAGGCAATACAGCAGTTTATTACCTTATCTATAAGGGTGACATCAACTCAGACATTGACAGCTATGTTTACGATTCAACACAGCGCAACAAATTGCTTGCAGATATGAAAAAAGACGAGTTTGCAAAGTATGTTGATGACCTTGCTCAAAAGACAGATTGCGAAAAGAACCAGTCTGTACTCGACCAGTACAAGCCTGAGCTTTACTTTGTAAAACCTGAAAGCTCATCAGCAAGCTCAAGTTCTTCAAGCTCAAGTTCTTCAAGTTCATCTTCTTCAAAGTAAAAGTTTAAAAATCAAAATGCCACACAGCCTTTGTGTGGCATTTAGTGCAGATATTTTCAACCGATTAATAACCTTTTAAATATATGAAAGGAGTCAACAGTATGAAAAGAAAAATAATTGCTTTAATTTCCGTACTTGCACTCAGTTTTTCTGTATTTGCTTTTTCGGTAAGTGCGGTTGAAGGCGAAGAAAGCGGCGGAGAAATTATTGAAACCGAGCCTGCTCCCGAGCCGGAACCGACATATGAGCCGGAACCCGAGCCGGAGCCGACATACGAACCGGAACCCGAACCGACATATGCTCCCGAGCCCGAACCGACATATGCTCCCGAGCCGGAACCGGAGCCTACAGAACCTTATTATGAAGAGCCTACTTACAGTTATGATGATAAGCCATACTACAGCGACAGCGACGATGTATATGTAGGCGGCGGTCAGTCAACATATACTGTACCCGAAACCACTGCGCCTCCTGCACAGATGTATTCTGTAAGCAAAGATACTATTGACGATAAAACGCTTTCACAGAGCGATTGGAACGATATTTCCGCAAATCTCAAAAACGCATCTCTTACCGACAGCGACGGCGATGATTTCAACTTTATCAAGAAAAACACAAGTAAATCCGATAACGGACATTGGATGCTTTATGCAGGTATTGTGTGCTTGATTTTAAGTGTTGCAGGTATTGTTTACTTTATTATTGCTACAGTAAAGAGCCGTGGCAGATACAAATTTGCTCCTGCAACAGGTAAAACCAAAAAGAGAAAATTTGACACCGCAGATGTAGAACTTCCAAAGCATGATGTATCAAAAGGCGGTACAAAATTTAAGCATTAATTAAAATTTATCCCGATAAAGTGCGACTTTATCGGGATTTTTGCTTTAATTTGGGTAAAATAACAGTTGAGAGATAGACTTAAAAATTTAGGTCAAGCCTTTTTAAAGGCTTGCGGGTTTGGGCAGCGCCCATAAAAATCTTCCGATACAACAATTTATCAGGCGCAAACAGCTTGACTGTTTGCGTGCTGAAACTAAGTTTGTTAAAACAGGCGGTAGCCTTTTAGAAAAGAATTTATTTATTCATTGTTTAATGAGTGGCTTTTCTTGATGCTGTCGCTTTTAAAGGTTAACGCCGTTGTGTTCAAGCCGCCAAACAGTGAACTGTTTGGCTATCGTTAGCTTGCATAAACGAAAAGTATTTGTGGGCTTTGCCCACACCCACGACCTTTGAAAAGGTCGACCAAACTTTTATAATTTTTAAATTTAATTTTCATCTCAACATAAAAAATAGAACTGTGAGCATAAAATACAAAAATCCGCAAAAAATATAACCACCCGGAAAGGTGGTTAATTTTATGAATAGAAAAGAAAGCAAACGCAACGAGCGGTATCCTATTGAACTGCCGTCACGCAACAACGGTTTTGAACATTCACCGATTGTAGATGTTACCGATAACGAAATTTATCCGTATGAACTCAATTCAAGGCGAAATGCGGTATATCAGCCCAATGAAAATATTTCAGAGGTTGTGGCTACCGAAATAGAACCTGATTCGGCAGTGCAAACCATTCACGGACGGCAAATGTAGGAATAAAAACGGGGAAAGTGTCGGCATTTACCGAGCCGACACTTCCGCTCAGTCCCTGTTGTTTTGTAATTATCTGCGCCCTCAACTGGTGAAAGCCGTCTGTAACTATAGCTTTGTTTTCGTTAAGTCCGTTTGCTTTAATTATTTCTTCGGAAAATGCAATATTTTCGCCTGTATTTACCGCTTTGTCTTCTATATAAAGCCTGTCCGGAGAAATCCCTGCCTCGACAATGCAGTTGTACATAGCCTGTGCCTCACTCATCGGTTCATTACTGCCCTGTCCGCCTGTAAGTACAGCTTTTGCATCAGGATTTTCCTGCAAATATCTAACGGCGCTGTTTATTCTGCCTGTAAGCATCATACTCGGGCCGTCCTCGGTAACTTGAGCGCCAAGTACGATTGCGGTTGCATTTTGTTTTGGCTGTTGTATGCAGGCAAATGTCATTAGACCCGTAACAATCAAACCGTAGCAAAGAAGTGCGGTAAAGCAAAAATTGATGCCGTACAGAACAATTTTGCCGAATATATTTTTCTTGAGTTTTTCTTTTAATGATTTGTATTTATTGCGTGTGCCGAATACAAAAATCAGCCATACACACAACAATCCGCCTACAAGATTGCCGATGTTGACAATTCCCCACAGAGCGCCCGATACAAACAACAATAAAAATACAATGGCAATTAAGGTAATTATAACTCTGAATATTTTAAAAGCTTTGTTTTCTTTTTTCACAGCTTATCAACTCTTTTCGTAAATAATTATAATTATTTTAGCATATAAAGCACCGAAAAACAATAACTTTTAACTTTGCTTGCAAAATTTTATTGATACCGCAGTGAAAGCGTGATATAATAACTTATTATGCAAGGCGGTGACAATATGAAGTCTGTATTTGCGGGAAACAAAGCGAAGTTTGCTTATTTTTCCTTTATATTTATAATAATTTCAACGGCGATGTATACATTTTATGCCAAAGAACCGCATTGGTGGTATATTGTATGGAATGATATTCTTGCTGTAATTCCGCTGTTTGCGGCAATGCTGTGCGAACATTATTTCAGTAAGAAAAAAGCTGTCCTTGCTGTAATATTTGGATTTTTGTGGTTATTATTCTTTCCAAATTCGCCGTATATGATGACGGATTTAAAATATACAAGCTATTTTAAAGAGTCCGCTTATCTTGAATATGAAAAAATCGGAACGAATGTGACCGCTTGGCTTATTGTACTGAACTTGACGGTTACGGTTATACTCGGGCTGCTGTTCGGAATGATGTCAATGCGAATTATTCATAAAATAATAAATAAGCGTTTCGGAAAGGTGACGGGTGTTGCTTTTTGTACAATTACGATTTTACTCAGTTCGTTTGCAATTTATATCGGCAGATATGCAAGAGTAAATTCGTGGGATATTGTTCGCCCGATTTTCTTAATTGAAAAATCGTTAAACTCACTGTCGGAATTTTCACCGATTTTTATAGCTGTATTCAGTATAGCCACGGCGATGCTGTATGTGCTTTATTATGCATTTGATAAATTTATAATAAAACACGATTGATAAACGGTTTTTTGAGAATTTTTAAAAACTACGGTTAATTATATTTATTAAAATAACCGACAAAAACTGCTGTTTGAGTGACAAACCCAAACAGCAGTTTTTATGTTATGTTCTGAATATTTGATATATTGATAAATTGTGGTTTAGCGGAGTGTCGGTCGGGCATTGAAATTTAGCTAACGCTAAATTATCCTCCCAAAAACAAAAAAGTTTACTCAATTTTTTCAAAAATTGCGGGTTTGGGCAGCGCCCATAAAATCTTCCGATATAACAATTTATCAGGCGCAAACAGCCACGCTGTTTGCGTGCTTGCACCGAGTTTGAAAAAACAGGCGGTAGCCTTTTAGAAAAGAATTTGCTTATTTATTGTTTAATGAATGGCTTTTTTGTTGCTATCGCATTTAAGGGCTTTCGCCTGTTTATTCAAGCCGCCAAACAGCGAGCTGTTTGGCTATCGTTAGATTGCGTAAATGGAAAGTATTTGTGGGCTTTGCCCACACCCACAACCTTCAAAAAGGTTGACCAAACTTTTATAATTGCTTGGCTAAACTGTGAGTTAAACCATAATTTACTCAACTTTAAAATCATTCATTATTTTTATGAGAAAACTCATTGTAGAGATTTTCAAGTTCGGGCAAAATGTCTACATACGGAGATTCACAGGCGGTTTCAAATGGGCTGCTCTTTTTACTTTTCAGATTTTCTGCGGCAGATTTTTCGGGTACATTTATTGTGCCTGCACCTGCCACACAGCCGCCCGGACAAGCCATACCTTCAAGCAGGTATCCGTTATATTTGCCTGCTTTCGCCATTCTTAACAATTTCATACACTCGTCAAGTCCCTGTGCGTTTGCAATTTTTACTTCACGCTCGGGGTTCATTCTGTGTATTGCATTTACAACCGCTTTTGCAACACCGCCGCTTACGGCAAAACCTCTGCCGTCCGCACTTGAGAAAGAAAGCGGCTCTTCATCGGGTTCAAGCGCCGCAAAATCTACCTCTTTGGCGGCAAACATTCCCGCCACTTCTTCAAAAGTGAGCACAAAATCAATGTCACTTCTTATACTTCTGCGGCTTGCCTCAAGCTTTTTAGCCGCACAAGGGCCGATAAATACTACTCTGCAACCCGGGTGATCCTGCTTTGTAAGTCTGCCTGTAAGTACCATAGGGGTGAGAGCCATAGAAATGTAAGGCGCAATGTCGGGAAATGTCTTTTTAGCCATAACGCTCCATGCGGGACAGCACGAAGTAGCCATAAACGGCTGTTTGGCAGGCACTTCTTCCATAAAGTCTTTTGCCTCTTCAACGGTGCAAAGATCGGCTCCCACGGCAACCTCTACAACATCTTCAAAGCCGAGTGCCTTGAACGCATTTCTTATTTTTGTTGCGGGAAGTCCTGCAAACTGACCTGCAACGGCGGGTGCAACTGCGGCATAAACGGGAGTATCACTCTGTAAAGCCTTTATTGTTTGGAAAATCTGGCTTTTGTCAACAATTGCGCTGAACGGACAGCTTACAAGGCACATTCCGCAGCTTACGCATTTGTTGTAGTCAATATCCGCTCTGCCGTATTCATCACTGTGAATTGCTTTCATACCGCAGGCAGCTGCGCAGGGGCGCTCCTGCTTTATAATTGCATTGTAAGGGCACGCACTTTGGCACTTGCCGCACTTAATGCATTTTTCTTCGTCAATAAAAGATTTGCCGTGCACGATTGAGATAGCGCCTTTCGGGCAAACCTCGGTACAAGGGTGTTCAAGACAACCTTGACAGCCGTTGCTTACGAACACACGCTTTTCGGGACAGCTGTGGCAAGCAAACTTAATAATATTAATCAGCGGCGGTTCATATACCTTTTCGTCAATCATACTTTCTTCAACGCCTGTCGAAATAGGCGCTTGTTCATCTGCCGACAACAGGTTAAGTCCCATGGCAAGGCGCAGTCTTTCACCTACAATGGCACGCTCAAGGAAAACGCTTTCTCTGTAAGTGGAAATCTCGCCCGGGATAATTTTGTAAGGCAGACTTTCAAATTTAGAATAATCACCGCCCTCGTACGCAAAACGAGCAACTTCGGTAAATATCTGCTGACGAATTTTAGTCTTTGAAGAATACAATCCTCTCATAATTAAAACTCCCATTATTTCATATTTTTTCTGTTTAATGCAAAAATTCAATTATTTTGCAAGTTTATTCGATACATTTCAATAAAATTATACAACAGCGGCTAAAATATTTCAACAACAATTTTGTAAATTCAATAGCAAAATATTCTAAAAATGCATTGACTTTTGTTTATTTTTGATTTATTATAGCAGTGTATAAACATAAATATAGGAGAACTTTATTATGAAATGTCCAAACTGCGGATTTGATTGCGAAGGCAACTTTTGCACAATGTGCGGAGCTTCGCTTAAATCACAATCACCACAAACCGAAAATAAACAGAACCCGTATATAAATATTGAGAACAAACAACCCTTAAACAATTCTGCATCGGCAGTACAAAACCAAAATAATACAAATTATGCCAACACTGCACAGCAGAATAATTATCAAAATGTTCAGGCTCAACCGCAGCAAAGTAATTTTTCGGGTACACAGCCTCAACAGCAGACGAATTTTTCTTATATTCCACAGCAAAGACCAAACGGTTTTGTAAATGTTCCCGTACAGGGGCAGAACGGAGTTGCGCCTATTCCCACACAATCGCCTGTACCTAAAAAGAACAGCGGCAGAACAGGTAAAATTGTTGCCGCCTGCATACTCGGCGGAGTAATTTTGGCAGGTGTGGTAATTGTAATAGTGTCTGCCATAGTAAACAGTCTCGATTTACAACTGTCGGAACCCACAGATGTTGATAAAATTGACTCTACTCAATACAAAGTAGGAGAGAAAGCCGAAACATTGTTTGGCGGCATAACAATGACCGATATTCAAACAGGTTCTTTTTCGTTAGAGTCAATGACATCCTCATATGATGCTCCGAAAGAGTATAAGTTTGATTTTTATGTTGAAAATACCACCGACGATGATTTCACAATATCTTTTGATGATTTTAATGTTACCGTCAAGGACAGCAGTATGAATTATTCGTTTACAAATATCAGCGTTGACGGAAATCCCGATAAACTCACAATAAAACCGCATACAAGCGACACATTTACCATATATCGCTGTGATTCAAATCGTAAAGAGGACGGCAGTTTGAAGATAAACTATAATTATGAGTGCGGCGATAGTAAAGGCAAGGTTGTTTTTACAAAGAACTGCGATAAAATTTACAGCAGTTTATTTGAAGAGGCAGATACCGATTTCGGTACTGTAAAAGTAACTGATGTAACAAAGCCGAGCACAAAATATATTTATGATACCTATATTAAGGGAAGTAACCTGCAAACGGGCGGCGCTACATTAGATGAAAGCGATTTTGACGACAGCGTTGCTTATGATACGGAAACCTTTGCGATATATGAATTTACCGTTAATGTCGATAATTTCAGTAACAACGGCAAAAAAGTATATTTAAAGGAAATTTCAGCGTCTGAAGACACAGATGCGGACATAGTTCCTTATGACGGACTGTCTTCCGATTATATTATTCCGATTGCGGTTGTAAGCGATAATTATAAATATTTTATCAGTGATTATGATTCTCAAAGTTTGAATTTAATGATTGACAGTGATAAAACAACTACATTTAAATACATAGCGGCTATCAGAAAAGACAGCGATTATTATTTTAATATGAGCTTTAAGTTTGACAACGGAAACACCGTAATTACAGAAACAAGCGTTGACGAACTTGAAGAAAATATCAATAATTAATGTAAATTGAATAAAAAATAAATGACCGTAAATCCGATAAAGATTGCGGTCATTTTTTAATCGGGCAAAGTTTTTAACATTATATTATAATTATGTTAAGAACTCTGTGCCAATTAAATGTAACAATATTGTAAAGTATAATTTGTATAATAATTCTTTTTTTAAGACATTGTAAGTATTATGTTTATAATATGCAAATTCTTTAACAGAAAAATTGCAGAAAAGCTCTCAAAATTCGTCACACGAAAAATACACAATACTTGAAATATTGACAGTATAATGATATAATTCAAGATAGGTTATTATGTGTCAGAATGAAATTTTATGATTTGGAAGTGAGTTATTAAAGATGAGCAGATTTTTTAAGGATATCAAAAAATTCTTTAACTACACGGTATTTTCTTCAAAGGCGGAACTTAAGTCCGAAGTAGCGGGCTCTTTCTTGAGTTGGCTGTGGTGGATTCTTGATCCGTTCTTCTTTATGCTTGTGTATTCGTTTATCGCAATCCTTGTATTTAAGAGCGGCGAGCCGTATTTCCCGGTATTCGTATTTATCGGTCTTAACTGTTGGCAGTTCTTCAGCAAGGTTGTTAAAAGCTGCGTAAAAGTCGTGCAGTCCAAAAAGATGATTGTCACGAAAGTTTATATACCTAAGCATATATTTATTCTTGAAAAAATCGGTGTTTACGGTTTTAAGATGCTCGTATCCTATGCGCTTACGGTTCTTCTTATGATTATTTACCAAGTGCCTTTAAGCTGGAGAATGTTCTGGGCATTGCCGATTATGGCCCTTTTGGTGGTAATCACATTTGCCTGCAGTACAATTATGCTCCACTTCGGTGTATTTGTTGAGGACTTGCTCAATGTAATTACCATTGTTTTGCAGCTTGGTTTCTACATTTCAGGTATTTTCTATTCAATCGAAAATAAACTTGACGGTATTTTGGGTGAGCTTTTGATTAAATGTAATCCGATAGCTCTTATTATCTGCGATTTAAGACGAGTGCTTATTTATAATCAGGATCCACACTGGGTGGCATTGCTTGCGTGGTTTGTTGTTGGCATCGTTATCAGTGTTATTGGCATCAGAACGATTTATAAGCACGAAAACAGCTATGTAAAGGTGATTTAATTATGGGAGAATCAGCAATTTCAGTCAGAAATGTTAAAATTAAATACAGATGTTTTAAAAAGGTTTCGCTTTTAAAGTCTATTTTTGCACCGAGAAAGAATAAGAAAATTGAGTATTTTGAGGCTGTAAAGGGTGTTTCTTTTGAGGTTGAAAAGGGTCAGATTTTGGGTATTGTCGGCAAAAACGGCAGCGGTAAATCAACTCTTTTAAAAGCTATAGCAGGTATTTTCTCGCCTGACGAAGGCGAAATCGACTTGCACGGTCATTCAATTTCCTTGCTTTCTATCGGCGTTGGCTTTCAGAATAAATTAAGCGGCAGGGAAAATATTTTCCTTTCGGGTATGCTTTTAGGCTTTGAAAGACCGCAGATTGAAGAAAAACTCGACGAAATCATTGAATTTTCCGAACTCGGTGACTTTATTGACCGCCCTGTAAAGACATATTCAAGCGGTATGTACTCTAAACTTGCGTTCTCAATTACGGCGATTCTCGAAACCGAGATTATGCTTATTGATGAGGTCTTGAGCGTTGGTGACGCAAAGTTTAAGAAGAAGAGCTACGAAAAAATGCGTAGCCTTATTATGAACAAAGACAGAACCGTTGTTATTGTATCGCACAGCTCCGACACACTCAGAAAACTCTGTGACAATATTCTTTGGCTGCACGATGGCGTAGTAAAGATGCAGGGCACTACCGAAGAGGTGCTTCCTTTGTACGAAGAGTTTATGTCTTAACGGTGGCGGTATGTCAAGATTTTTTGAAAAACTCAAAGATGTAAAGCCTAAGGATATACTTCATATTTTCCTGTTTATATTTGCCTTGCCGATTGCACTTGTGTATAAAATTTTCAGAAAAGATTTATGGCTTGTGTGCGATAACGGAGTGGAGGCAACGGACAACGGATTTTGTTTTTTTGAATATGTGTGTAAAAATCACCCCGAGCAGGACTGCGTTTATGCGGTGTATAAAAACAGCGTTGATTACGAAAATGTCAAAAAAACCGGCAAAACCGTAAAGTACGGCAGTTTTGCCCACTGGATTTTATATCTTACCGCAAAGGTAAACATCAGTTCTCAAAAGGGCGGAAAGCCGAACTATGCCGTATGCTATCTGCTTGAGGTTTACGGAATTTTGCGCAACAGCCGTGTGTTTTTACAACATGGGGTAATTCTTACAAATATTGATTTTCTTTATTATAAAAACACAAAAATGAGTATGTTTGTCACCAGCACATACAGGGAATGGGAGTATGTAAACAATAATTACGGTTATCCCGAGGGCACTGTAAAATTGCTCGGACTTCCCCGCTGGGACAAGCTTCACGATTTTAAAACAGTGCCGAATCAGATACTTATTATGCCGACATGGCGTGACTGGATCGGTACAGACGCACTTTCAAAAAGCATTGAAGATGATAAAAAGGCTTTTTGCGAGAGCGATTATTTTAAAAATTGGAGTAAAATAATCAACAGCAAACGACTTGAAGAAATTTGCGAAAAGTACGGCTGTACTGTTATGTTTTACCCGCACAGGGATATGCAGAGATTTATCGACTGCTTTTCAAAGAGCAATCCGTACCTTACAATCTGCAAATATCCCGAATACACCGTGCAGGAGCTTATGAAAAGCTCGGCATTTATGATTACCGATTACTCAAGCGTGCAGATTGACTTTGCTTATATGAAAAAGCCGCTTGCGTATTTTCAGTTTGATTATGAAAGATTTTCGGAGCAGCACTACGGCAAAGGTTATTTTGACTATACTGAGGACGGATTTGGCCCTGTTTATAACGAAGAACAGGGACTTATGAATTATATAGAGCAGATGGCACAGCGTTCGTTTGCGAATACAGAGCTTTATTTAAACAGACACAAGGAATTTTTTGACTTGTACGATACGGAAAATTCAAAGAGAAATTACGAGGCTGTCAAAGAAAGATGGCCGTGAGGTATGTATGGAAGAGAAAAACACAAACCCGATTGATTTTGTAATAATTTGGGTTGACGGCAACGATAAGCAGTGGCAGGCGGAAAAAGCCAAGTATGACGGCAAAACGGTCACCAATGCCAACAGTGAAGTTCGTTTCAGAGATTGGGACAACTTGCAGTATTGGTTCAGAGGTGTGGAAAAGTTTGCCCCTTGGGTAAATAAAATTCACTTTGTCACCTGGGGACATCTGCCGAAGTGGCTTGATACAACAAACCCAAAACTTAACATTGTAAATCATAAAGATTACATTCCGTCAAAGTATCTTCCTACCTTTAATTCACATACTATTGAGCTTAATTTGCACCGTATAAAGGGACTTTCGGAACAGTTTGTGTATTTTAATGACGATATGTTTATTACCGCACCGACTAAACCGGAGGACTTTTTCAAAGACGGTATGCCTTGCGACACATTTGCGCTTGACTGCATTTGTTTTAATAAGGACAGCGCAGGTTTCTTTAACGGTGCGGATGTTTCTATCATTAACGACCATTTCGATAAGGAAAAAGTCTTTAAGCGTGACTGGAAAAAGTGGTATAGCGGTAAGAACGGAATGAAAAATCAGTTAAAAACGACGCTTTTGTTGCCGTGGCATTGGTTTCCGGGCTTTTACTATCAGCATACTCCGTCGAGTTTTATGAAAGCGACTTTTGAAGAAATTTGGGAAAAAGAATACGATGCGCTGGATTCTACCTGTATGGATAAATTCAGAAAAACAGGGAATGTAAACCAGTGGCTTATGAAGTTCTGGCAGTTGGCGGCAGGCAATTATACAGTCCGCAGGGACAGCTTTGCATACTGCTATCATGTCAAGGAGTATAATTATCCCGATTTGTGCAGGGATATTCCTTCACAAAAGCATAATATGATTTGTATTAACGATACAGCCGAAACTACGGATTTTGAGGTGAAAAAGCAGGGCGTCATTGACGCATTTGAAAAACTTTTGCCTGAAAAATCAACTTTTGAGCTGTAATTTTAGTTTATTTAATTTGCATTTTGCGGTTTCGGTAAAATTACCGAGGCATAAACCATATACTAAAGGAGTAATTTGATGGGTAGAAATTTTATATGGCTGTTTGGCGAAAATCTTGCCGCAACCTCAAATAATAACTCATATTATTTTTGGAAACAGGTAGTACGCCGCAGGGACGGTATAGACAAGTACATTGTGCTTGAAAAAAATGCCGCCAATAAAGAAACCTACGCCTCTCTTTCTGACAAAGAAAAGAGTTTTGTTGTTTGGAAAAACACAGTAAAGCATTTTAAGATTTACTTAAATGCCGATATGTACTTTGTTTCTTTGAGTTACAAGGATATTACTCCTACAAAGCTTGGCTTTTTTAAGACAGACTTTTTCATAGAAAAGCCTCTTATTTACTTACAGCACGGCACGCTTGGCATTAAAGCTATTGAATATAAGGGCTATGGCTACAATAATAATATGTTTCGTTTTTTGTATTACAACAAGAACATTAAGCCCACTCTTATGGATTACAATAAATTCAAAGATTATCAGCTTTACTACGGAATTTATCCTCCACGCTACATTGAGCTTGTAAAGCGCCACAAGGCATACCATGCACAGCCGCACAACGGCAAGAATATACTTTGGTTTATGACATGGAGAGAGTACCTTGGCGACAACTATATGACACAGATGCTTATGCATCAGATTAAGGGTGTGCTTTCAAGCCAAAAACTTGCCGATTATCTTGATAAAACAAATTCCGTTTTTACGGTTTGTTTGCACCAATTTTTTGATGAAGAGAAAATCGAAGAATTCAAGGAATGTGCAAAGACAGACAGAATCAAGTTTATTCATTCGCACAAAACAGATGTGCTTGACGAACTTGCGAAAAATGATGTTCTCATTACAGACTATTCTTCAGTAGGCTTTGACTTTACGGTGCTCAATAAGCCTGTAATTTTGTATCAGCCTGATTTGAAGAATTACCTTGCAAAGCGTAACCTTTACTGCGAGGTAGAGGAGCTTGAGCAGTGCTCTTACACAAAAGCAAGACAGCTTGTTGACGCTATTGCCGACGAAACCTATACGATAAATCCGTTCTTTAAGTCAAGACTTCCGGAAGAGATTGACTATGACTTTATTGAGAGCGGCGCTCATATTGACAGAATGTATGAGGAATTTTCTTCAATTCAGAAGAATAAGGTAACATTCCTCGGTTATAACTTCTACGGTGTAGGCGGTACGGTTTTTGCTACCCGTTCGCTTGCGGAGGCTTTGCTTGAGAAAAACTATCTTGTAGAGCTTTTGTCGCTAAAGTGCACCGCAAAGCCAAAGGAAATGCCTTACGGATTGCAGCTTACAGCATTGTATAAGGCAAATTCACGCAGAAAGATTGAACTTTTAAAGCGTGGTTTCTTTAGATGGAAAGGACTTTACGGTCACCTTGACTGCGATTGCAGCAGACAGAATCTTTCTCCGTATGCAGGTATGGCAATGAGAAAGAAACTTGAGAATATAAACAGTAAGACTGTAATTTCAACAAGAGAATCTCTCCACCTTTTCCTTAATGACGCTACATCGGAGAAAATTGAGGAGAAAATCTATTTCTTCCATTGTACAGCCGCACTTGTAAATGAGCTTTTCCCCGACATTGTTAATAAAATGGAGAAAATCGACATCGGCAAGGCTGTATTTGTAAGTGAAGAAAACCGTCAGCTTTACCTTGATAAATTTAATTTTAAAAACTATAAGGATTATATCGTGCTCGGCAATACTCTTGAGTCAAGTCGAAGTGTGGCAAGAGAGGACATAGGAGCGGAAGAAGAGGACGATAATAAAAAGAAAGTTGATGTACCGGAGCGTGATTACTTCCTCGGTATGTATCTGTTGAGAATCAGCCATGAGCGTGAGGCTGACATTAACAATCTTATCGGCTTTGCCAAGTATCTTAAAGAGCAGAATGTTGATGACATTGTAATTGATGTTTACGGTACGGGCGACTATCTTAACGAATTTCTCGATAAGATTTTTGATAACGAGGTTGAAGATTATATTTGTTATTGCGGCGAAACTTCTAATCCGAAAAATCAGATGAAAAATCACGATGCGGTTGTTGACTTTACTCTCAACCATTCATTCGGTATGCCGTATATTGAGGCTATCCTCAACGGAAAGATGGTTTATTGTACAGAGAACACAGGTTCAAGGGAAGTTCTTAACGGCATTGACGGCTGTATTTATACTTCGTATGCAGACTTGCTCGATAAGATTCGTAAGTTCCCACAGGTTACAGATGACCAACTCAGAAGTAACTATGATAAAATCAGTAAGGTATATTCAAGAGAGGTTCTCGGCGAGAAATTCGTTGATTTTCTTGAAAAATAATTAATAATTAAACGGCAGCACTTTGAAATTAAATTCACAAGTGCTGCCGTTTTTGATTGAAATAATCGGTTGCGTAGTGCCGGTTGGGCATTAAAATTTAGCTAACGCTAAATTATCCATCCAAACCCGCAAGCCTTTAAAAAGGCTTGACCTAAATTTTTAAATTATTTAGCTTCAACATTGCGATAAACCATAATTTGAAATATAAAATTAACATAATAAAAAAAAGGAACCTTGTACAAGATTCCTTTTAGTGTATTGTTTATTCTGACGGAGCATCAATGGTTACGGTCATATAATTGTCATCTTCTTTGTATGAAAGATATACATTATAGCCGTCTTTATCATCTGCGGAATAATAGCCCTCATAACTGCTTTCGTCAACGGTAAAGCCGAGTTGCTTGCATTTGTCAACATATTCGTTAAATTGGTCTAAAGATAAACCGTAAGCCTCAAATCCAAAAGAATCTTCATTATCTATGCATTTCTTTACCACCTTTACATCAGGCTTAGGAATTTTTGTGCCGAGTTCCGATGTGGTCCAATAATATGCCTCTTCGGTATTTTCATCTTCTGAATATTTTTTAGTGCTGAAATCATAATATGAAGTGTAGATTTTATTGTCATTAATGTATTTTATGGTAGCAACATCGGGTTCAACCAAATTAAAGTGATTTATGTCTTTTAAATAATAAATACCGCTGTAATAATAGCAGTTTATATTTTTTGCGGATTCTCCAGGTTCAACAATTTTTTCGGTTTCTGCGTGCATAGAAATATCCCTTTGTTTTAATTCGGAAATATCATCATCACTCATTGAAAATTTATCTTTAATCTCGTTGTAGAAATTTTCCTTGTCCTCTTCCGTTACCGAGCCTTTTTCTTTAAATGTCATTTCAAAATCCGTAACTGTATATTTTGAATTGTTTGTATAGTCTAAAAGAACATATTTTTCACCGTCAACAATTCCTTGATCCACATTCCATGCAATATCATCAATTTTAATTGTTTCTCTCTTTTTTGCCGGTTGTTTTGTCTGTGATACAGCAGATGCATCATCGCTTGTTTGACTTGCAACGCCCTCACTGCCTGTCGAAGCCTGCGGCGCTCCATTGTCGGAGCATCCGGCAAAAACTATTGTAGCAGACGCCGCAACAATAACAGCTATAAATGTACATAAATTTTTCTTAACGGTATTTTTCATAATTATGACCATTCCTTTCCGCCTTGCTACAAGGCACAAAAATAAATGAAAGCAACTTGTAGTAAAGCTATGTAAAAATTGTTTGAATGTACTTGAGAAAGCAAACACACTACAGAGCACGAAGAGGTGAGTAGGTTCAGCGTATACTGAACTGAATATTTATGTGTGTCAGATGCTCTTTCAAGCACAATTAATTAGGGCATTGAACCCTGTAAACTTATCTTTGGAGAGATATACTACTCAATCTTTCAGTGAGCATCCAATCCCTGTTTGTTTCCTCAAAATATTAATTTTGAGGGATGTGTTGTGTTAAAAATCGTTTATCCTGTTTGCTGTGGAATAGATGTCCATAAAACCTTTATCTATTGTTGCATTGCAACTACCGACAACAAGGATATTACCACCTACAAAAGCAATCGTTTTTCGACTTTTACTAATCAACTGAAACGATGTGCAACTTGGCTCAAAGAGAATGATTGTAAGTATGTTTGTATGGAATCCACGGGCAAATATTGGATTCCTGTTTACAACATTCTTGAATTGTCCTGCAATATTGTTTTGACTCACCCAAAATATGTTAAAGCAATTAAGGGAAAGAAAACTGACAAAAGGGATGCCAAATGGATTGCTGACCTTTTTAAGCATGATTTAATTAACGGTAGCTTTATTCCTCCGGCTGATATTCATCAGTTAAGGAATTTAACCCGTTATCGAAACAAGCTAACCAATTTTATTGTCGGTGAGAAAAACCGTGCGCAAAATTGCCTGACTGTTTCCAATATCAAATTAGATGATGTTTTCATTTTATGGCTTGACTTTTATTTGCAGGACTCCTTAATGTAAATCCGTTGACATTATTATATAAAAATAAAAATAAAAAAGTGTATGCTGCCAGCATACACTAAGAAAATAAAAAAACTTATTTGATTGATAAAACTTAAATTTTTGGATTATGGATTATGGTTTAGCACACGATTTAAGCCAAATAATTAAAAAATTTAGCTTAATATTAAGTTTGAGATATTGCCTCTTTTAAAATTAACATAATTACAATAAAATGTTAAAAAGCTGTTGCCCAATCTTTTGGTTTGCGACAGCTTTTTGCTTATAAAAATTAATCGGTTGTATCTTTCAATTCTAAAATGTAGTCGGCAGAAACCTTGTACAGCTTTGCAAGAGATATTAAAACCTCCGAGGGAATATCCCTGCTTCCGCTTTCGTATCGGAAATACTGCGGTTGTTTCATTTGCAAATAATCGGCTACATCTTTTTGCGTTAAATCGTGGTCTTCCCTTAATTCTCTCAATCTTTTATAGTAATGCATTCTATCACCCTTTTTATTATTTACTATTGACAGAATAACATTAATTGTGATAAAATCTTTATATAATAACCATTCGGTTATAAATTCGAGAGAGGTATTGCGGTATGAGTGAACTTCAACGAGGAATACAAACCATCTATAATATGGAACAGAATATTTATCTTATGCAAAATGTATTAAATGATTTAGACGGACAAATATCAAGACTTGGAAAACAAGAACACTTTTCTGAACCTGAAAAAAGAACGGTTTATGCCGATTTTGATAATTATATCGGAAAAAGTGCAGGAGCAAGTGTTTTGATAGCTTTCATCATAAGCATAATAAATATTTTTATTAAATTAGAAAAAGCAGGAGGAGGAGCCTTAAGCGGTGCTAAATTTTCGGCATTGGGCAGTGGCTTGGTGTTTGGCTTTTGGTGTTTTGTAATTGCGATTGCAATTGGTTTAATTATAGGCAGTATTATTACTTTTGCAAAGAAATCGGAACAACAAGACAGAGCAAAGAGAAAGTATGAAAGAGCATATAAAAACTATCTTGAAAAAATAGATAATGATACCGCAAGGGTAAATGCAGAATTGGCTGAAAAGAGAATACTTATTGCTAAGAGAAATATGCTGAAACAAAAGATGAGCGAGTCCGGCAGATTATTGTATGATATGTATTTAAAAAGCGGCATTGATAAGAATTATTGGGGAATTATTCCTATAGGATATATGAATGAATTTTTAAGACTTAAAATTACCGATCACCTTGGCGGTACCGACGGATTATATTATCTTGTAAAAAGAGAAATAAAAACAGACAGATTACAATATACAGTAGACGAGATAAACAGTAAGCTCGATACTATAATCGATAATCAAAGCAGAATTTATAGTGATTTATTAGATATGAAGAATAAAGGGGATAGGTTAATCAGAGAAACTGTAAGGAAAGCAGAAATTGAATCAAAAAATAATCGCACATTAAAGAAAATTGAGTGCAACACAGCATTGGACGCATATTATTCACAACAGGCTCAGGCAGAACTTAAATATATGAATGATATGAATATAATATTTAGAAAATGGTCGTAATAAATTATTAAGGAGAGTGCAATTATGAAAAAGAAAAACAAATTATTCGCTTTATTGTTATTGCCTGTAATAGGTATGACTGTGATTTCGGGTTGTTCGTCATCCGAAAAAACATCAACAGGTAATGAAGTTGTTGTTAATAATAATGGCAATGACTATTATTTAGATGCAGGTATAATAGTTAATTTAGGCAAAAACGGAGAGTTAAGTGCTGTTGGTTGTGAAGCGACTGAAGACAATAATAATGTACAATATGTTGATAATATTGCACCTGAAAAACTAAGTAAATATAAAAGTGTGTATATAAATAATGCTATATATTGTGTAAAAGAAAGTAATTTGTATAAATACACTTTTACCGATAATAAAAACATATTAAAAAAAGAAGAGATTACTATTAATTCAGATGCTTTTGCTGATGAGTATGGTTCAAAATTAATATATGATTTAAAAACTGACGGACAATACCTATACTTTATTATTAAACCGTCTATGGATTATATGAGTGCTGTTTCAAAAGATAGTTTATATAAAATAGGTAAAATGAGTTTTGACGGTAAGGAAGTAGATTGGTATGATGTTGTTGCATCTTCATATACAATCAATGACGGATATATTTATTATTTTAATAACGGATATACCCCTGACGGTGACAGTTACAGTTTTAATTTTGAAAAATCAGGTTTATATAAAATGAAAATCGACGGTTCAGGCAAAGAATTGATGTATAATGATTTTGAAACGGAAAGCGATACTAAAAATCAGTTGTATTTTTATAATTTAAAAGATATGAAAGTGTATGGTGATTACCTTTATTTTGCGAATTACTCATCTCAAGGAGAAAATAAGGTTTGTCGTATAAAGAAAGATGGTTCAAATTTAGAAACTGTAAGCAAAAATTCCGCATACAGTTTATCGCTTGATACAGAAAACAACAAATTATATTATGTAGGCAGAAGTGATACCACCGGACTCGCTAACCGAAAATGTTATGAAATATCGCTTGATACTTTTGATGAAACAGAGTTGTTTGAGATTAGTATAAACGAACCTGATATTTATTACTATAATAATTATTTATATTTAAATTATGCAGATACTGTACTTGCGGCTGATATTTCAACGGTTATGATAGGAGAACGATATGATACAGTGAACAAAAAGTTAGAATTACTCTATGGATATTATAATAGACAGGAAATAAAAGACGGCATATTTACTACAATTAAATACGAAGGTCCGTATCTTGAGTGGAAGAGCGAATAAAACAACAGGTCTGCAAAGCTAAAAACTTTGCAGACCTGTTTTATATTGAAATATTAAATTTAAAATTACATACTCTCCGGGCAAGAGATGTTGAACATTGTAAGAACATTCTTGATTACAACCTTTACGCTTTCGCAAAGTGCAAGTCTTGCCTGTGTGAGTGCCTCGTCTTCGCCCTTAACACGGCACGCATTGTAGAACTTGTGGAAAAGTGTTGCAAGCTGTGTTACATAGCGGGTAATCTTGGTTGGGTCATAGTCCTTCGCCGCACTCTCAATCTCATTTGTATAAGATGCGAGGTGGTGGATAAGCTCCTTTTCTTCGGGCGCTGTGAGAAGTGCAAGCTCCGCATCTGTACATTTGCGTGGTGTAATGCCGTCTTTTGCAAGCGCCTTTATGATACTGCAAATTCTTGCGTGCGCATACTGAACATAATATACAGGGTTCTGGTTGTCCTGTGCAACCGCAAGGTCAAGGTCAAAGTCCATCTGTGTATTTGCCTCACGGGTGTTGAATAAGAATCTTGCGCTGTCAACAGGTACTTCCTCAAGGAGGTCGCCAAGCTGAATTGCTTTACCTGTACGCTTGCTCATTCTTACGATTTCGCCATTCTTAACGAGTTTTACAAGCTGCATAAGCACAACATTGAGCTTGTCACCGTCATAGCCGATAGCGTCCATTGCGCCTTTCATACGCATTACATGACCGTGGTGGTCTGCGCCCCATATATCAATAAGAGTTGTAAAACCTCTGTCAAATTTATTTTTGTGATAAGCAATGTCGGCTGTAAAGTAAGTAGGGTTGCCATTTTGACGGATGAGGACATCGTCTTTTAATTCAAGATTGTCAATGTATTTTTGAGTTTTGCCCTGCTTTAAAAGTTTTTCTGTAAGTACCTGCTTGTTTTTGTACCATACAGCGCCGTCCTGCTCATATGTAAGTCCTTTTTCCGTGAGTGTGTCAACAACCGCCTTTACAGCGCCGCTCTTATGAAGTTCACTCTCAAAGAACCACTTGTCATAGGTGATGTTGTACTTTGCCATATCGCTCTGCATTTTGCTTATATTCTTAGGAAGTGCAAAATCTACAAGAGCTTTTTTGCGCTCTTCGGAAGATACATTTACAAGGCTGTCGCCGTGAATGTCGGCATATTCCTGCGCAAGCTCTGTTATGTCAACGCCCTGATAACCGTCCTCGGGGAATACGATTTCGTCACCCTTAAAAATCTGGAGATAACGGGCCTCGAGTGAGCAGCCGAACTTTTCAATCTGATTGCCTGCGTCGTTTACATAAAATTCACGCCATACATTGTAGCCTGCCTTATCAAGAACAGCGGCAAGACAGTCGCCGAGTGCGCCGCCTCTTGCGTTACCCATATGCATAGGGCCTGTAGGGTTTGCGGATACGAACTCTACCATTACCTTTTCGCCCTTGCCAAAATCCGAATTGCCGTAGGTTTCCGGATTTTCAAGTACGCTGTTTACTACTGCGGAATAAAATTTTGAACCGAGGAAAAAGTTGATAAATCCGGGGCCTGCTGTTTCAAATTTCTCACACATTGTACCCTCAAGGTCAAGGTGCGAGGTGATAGCCTGTGCAATTTTGAAAGGAGGCATACGGAAAGCCTTTGCGCCGGCCATAGCGGCATTTGTTGCAAAGTCGCCGTGTGATCTGTCGGCAGGTGTTTCTATAATAAAATCGGGTAATTCTGCCTGTGGCAGGTCACCCTCTGAAATTGCCTTTTCAATGGCAGAATTAATTGCAAGTTTTAGCTTGCAGACTGCTTCAGCATAAATGTTCATTGTTTTCTACCTCTTTCTTCTTTTCAATGTCTATTTTAAATCGGTTTTCACTCACAAGGTCCGAGTTGAAGTCAAGAGTGTAGATAACCTCAAGTGAACCACCGTTTTCGTTAAGATTGTTGTTCAGCGTTTTTGTAAACACACCGATTGAAAGCGTGCCCGCAATGGTTTGGTACATACACTGATGTCTTTTGCCTTTTTCAAGTATAAGTTGAGAACTTAACGGACCTTTGCGTGAAATCGTAACGGTTTCGTTTTCAACCTTAACCAGGTTGTTGAGAAACTTATCGGGCAAATCTTCGTCATATTCCTTGTAGTTTATAAGGAAACGACCGTTTTTCATCATATATTTACCCTCGGTAATTACTTCAATGCGGTCGTCTTGTCCTTCAACTTTCTGCTCACCGACAATCGAAATCATATAAGGATTCTTTTCTTTTTCCATAAATTCCTCCGATTATCAGTATTTTTCAATATCTATCTGCGTTACCGTGTGCTCCATATTTTTGCCAAGGAATAACTCCGCAACGCTTTCAAAGCCCTCGGGAGTGTCGCTTACAAAGAATGATGAAGCGCCTTGCTCGGTGCTGTTGTTGAGGAGATTATTTTCTCCGAGCACCTTTTTGGTGTATAAAGCGGTTTCGTAGCCGGAGTCAATAAGCTCAATGCTGTTGCCAATTACGCTTGAAATCGCATCTGCAAGCAACGGATAATGAGTACAGCCCAAAATGAGTGTGTCAATATCATTTTCCACAAGCTCCGTAAGGTAATGCTTTATTGTGAGGCGAACAATCTGATCGTCTTTATGTATAAATCCGTTTTCCACAAGCGGAACAAAGAGCGGGCAAGCCTTTTCAAATACCTTAAATTCGGGATTTAACTTTTCAAGACGAGCCTTGTAGTTATGTGTGCTTATTGTAGCGGCTGTGGCTATAACGCCGATTCTGCCTGTTTTTGTCTTTTTTGCAGTAGCAAAGGCAGTCGGATTTATAACGCCTGTGTAAGGAACAGGCAGGTTGCTTTCGAGCTTTTTGCCTGCAACAGAACTAACCGTACCGCAGGCTGCAACAATCATTTTTACATTATTCTCAAGCAAAAAATTTGTATCCTGAAAAGCATATTTTGTAATGATTTCTCGGCTTCGGTTTCCGTAGGGAACTCTGCCCGTATCGCCGAAGTATATTATATTTTCATTTGGAAGAATGTGCAGAAATTCTCTTACCGCACTCAATCCTCCAAGCCCGGAGTCAAACACACCGATGGCATTAGCTGAAGACATATTAAAACCTTCTTTTCGTTATTGCATAAAATTATACCTCTTAATAATAACATATAAAGGCATCGGTTTCAAGTTAAAACAAAAAAATAATGCGTGCCGTTGCCCTTTTCTGTAATTGACAAGTGCACATATTAACTGTATAATATATTGGTGAATACATTTAGAAAGGATGTATGACTTTGGAAATAAAAAATGCTTTTGAATATATTGCAGGTAAGGTTGAGGCTCAGCTTGCTCCTGCCGGATATACAAGACAAAAGGTAGCTGCCGATGACAAGCAGGAAATTGTAGCGCTTTTTACAAGCGAAAATGTTGCTTATTCGGTAGTTTATTACAAAGAAAAAACTCATATGGTACTGCGCACCTGTACTATGACAGAGGAAGGCCCTGACAACGAGTGGAAAACTCTTGCCACATGGATGCTTGACGAAGAAAGCACACAGAAAGATGTCGAGAGTATTTCAAACGACTTTATCGAGGGCGTTTCGGGCGCTGTTGCCGTTAAGCGTGCAAAGCAGATTAAGCAGAAAAAGAAAAAGGACGATGACGGCAATGCGGATCCAAAGTTCCTTGCAAAGCGCTTTGTAGCTGTTTTCCCTGAACTTAAAGAGGAAATCAAGTACGAAGAGGACGGATATTTTCCGTTCAGAGGCGCAACTTTCGCAAAAGAAAAGATTGCTCCGAAGATTGTTGATTATGTAAAATCAGCAACAAAGCCGCAGCTTGAAAAACTAGTTGGTATCTTTAATCTTCAGTACAACAACGGCGATGTTGACACACGCGCAATTATCACCATAGTATTGCTCAATGCACTTGATGATGAGCAGTTCAACACAGTGTTTGAGTATTTAAGCGATGACCTGAAAAAGGCCGCAAAAGCCGCAAGAAAATACAAGGGCAAAAAGGTTAAGCCTGAAAAGCCGAAGAAAAAGAATGTTTCTAAAGCATCGACACTTAATGATTAATCTTATATAAAAGCAGAAATACTGCGATTTTTTGCGAAAAAACACTTGACTTAGTGTTTTGTATATGATAGAATAGTTATACCTCTGAAAGGGGCTTTATTTTTCTGCCCTATTGAGGGAGGCTAAAATATTCCGAAAAAACCGGGAGGTGCCGTTATGAGAGTTAAAATCACATTGGCCTGCACAGAGTGCAAACAGCGTAATTACAACACAATGAAAAACAAGAAAAACAGTCCCGACAGACTTGAAATGAACAAGTACTGCCGTTTCTGTAAGAAACACACTCCGCACAAGGAAACAAAATAATGGAGGTTTAAAATGGCTGACAAAAAGGTTGAAGCTAAAAAGGCTGACGCTAAGAAAGCGGATGCCAAGAAACCTGCTAAGAAAAACAAACAGAATGTTTTTCAAAAGCTTTTTAAGTACCTCAGTGCGTGCAAGGGTGAACTCAAGAAAATTACTTGGCCTTCACCAAAGCAGACTACAAAGAACTTCGGTATTGTTATCGGCGTAATTGTAGTTGTGGGACTGTTCATTTTCGGCCTTGACAGAGGACTTTTCGCTCTGCTCGGCTTAGTTATGAACACTTCAGCTTAATCTCTGTTATTACTAACTTACGAAAGGAAGAAAGTAAATGGCAGATCAAGAAGCAAAATGGTATGTAGTGCATACTTATTCCGGCTACGAAAATAAGGTAGCAGCTGACTTAATGACAACTGCAGAGAACAGAAATCTTCAGGATATGATTGTTGATGTTAAAGTACCTACAGAAATCGTAACCGAAACCGTCGGCGACAAAACAAAAGAGGTTGAAAATAAAATTTATCCTTGCTATGTATTTGTTAAGATGGTTTACACTGATGAAACGTGGTATGTAGTACGAAATATCAGAGGATGCACAGGATTTGTAGGACCGGGATCTAAACCTGTTCCACTTACAGATGCTGAGGTTTACAGAATGGGCGTTGAAACCCGCTCTGTAAAGGTGAACTACTCGGTGGGCGATTCAGTTCGTATTATCGATGGTCCCCTTGATGATTTTGTCGGTGTGGTTGAGGAAATCGACGCTGACAAAAACTATGTCCGTGTCATTGTTTCAATGTTCGGACGAGAAACTCCAGTTGAGCTTGAGTTAGGTCAGGCTGAACTGCTTGAGGATTAATCGCAGATAATTTGCCTTACGGCTTATTATTGGGAACAAAATGTTCCCTGTGGGAGGGAACCTACATAGTGGTGTCCCGCAATTTACCACGAATTTTGGAGGTGCAAACACAATGGCTCAGAAGGTAGTTGGCTTAATTAAGTTACAGATACCTGCCGGAAAGGCTACTCCGGCTCCGCCTGTTGGACCTGCTCTTGGTCAGCACGGCGTAAATATCGTTGCGTTCACAAAGGATTTTAACGAGCGCACAAAGAATGACATAGGTCTTATTATCCCTGTTGTTATCACAGTTTATGCAGACCGTTCATTCACTTTCGTTACTAAAACTCCACCGGCAGCAGTTCTTCTTAAGAAGGCTTGCGGCATTGAGAGTGGTTCTGGCGTACCAAACAAGACAAAGGTAGCTCAGATTACTCGTGAGCAGATCACAAAGATTGCAGAGCAGAAAATGCCGGACCTTAACGCAGGTTCTCTTGAAGCTGCAATCAGCATGGTTGCAGGTACTGCAAGAAGCATGGGTATTACAGTAGTTGACTAATTATCCGGGTGGGAGGGAATTCCCGATTGACCACCTATCAATGGAGGAAAACTGATGAAACACGGTAAAAAATATGTTGACGCAGCTAAGCTCGTTGACAAATCAAAATTATACGAACCAAGCGAGGCTCTTGAAACTGTTATCAAGACAAGCACCGCTAAGTTTGATGAAACCGTTGAGCTTCATGTAAAGCTCGGTGTTGACAGCCGTCACGCTGACCAGCAGGTTAGAGGCGCTGTTGTACTCCCTAACGGTACAGGTAAAAATGTTAGAGTTCTTGCAATTTGTAAGGGCGCTAATGAGGAGCTTGCAAAGGAAGCAGGTGCTGACTTTGTAGGTGCTGAGGATATGACTCAGAAGATTCAGCAGGAAAACTGGATGGACTTTGATGTTCTTATCACAACTCCTGACTGCATGGGTCTTGTAGGTCGTTTAGGTAGAATCCTTGGTCCTCGTGGTCTTATGCCAAACCCAAAGGCAGGTACTGTTACTCCTGACATTGCTAAGGCTGTTAAAGAAGCTAAAGCAGGTAAGATTGAGTACCGTCTTGACAAAACAAACATCATTCACTGCCCAATCGGTAAGGTAAGCTTTGGCGCAGAAAAGCTCGGCGAGAACTTCGATACACTTATGGAAGCTATCGTAAAGGCTAAGCCAGCTGCTGCAAAGGGTCAGTACATTCGTTCAGTTGCCATTGTATCAACAATGGGACCAAGCGTTCGTATTTCACCTGCTAAGTTTGGTGTTTGATTATAATTACTTTAATGTTTACACCTTTGGTGTGAATATAAATTCGCTGTTCTAAAGACAGCAGGTGCAATATGCATAAAGGTTATACCGCCTGCCGAGGAAGATGCAATTTTACATTATTTTTGTATTTTTGCGGCAGTCCGAGGTCTAATCGGACTGCCTTGTTTTTTAAGAACTTTAGATACTGCGTTTAAAAAATTTTGGAGGTGAAATAATTGCCAAGTCAAAGTGTTTTAGAGCAGAAGAAAGTCATCGTTGAAGAACTTACAGCAAGACTTAAGAACTCTGTTACAGGTTTAGTTGTTTCATACGAGGGTATCAATACTGAGGACGATACAAAGCTTAGAAAAGAACTTCGTGAAAACAATGTACACTATTCAGTAGTTAAGAACACACTTTTATCTCGTGCTTGTGATGAAGTAGGTCTTGAGGGCATTAAGCCTGTTCTTGAGGGTACAACAGCTCTCGCTACAAGCGACAGCGAATACGCTGCTGCTGCAAGAATCCTCTGCAACTATGCTAAGGATCACGATAACTTTAAGGTTAAGTCAGGTTACCTTGACGGCGCTGTTATTGATATGGATACAATCACAGCTCTTTCAAAACTTCCTACAAGAGATGTACTTCTCGCAAATGTACTTGGTGCATTCCAGGCACCGATTGCTTCTTTCGCAAGAGCTATTCAGGCTGTTGTTGATAAGGGCGGTGTTGAGGCTTGTTTAGCAGCCGCAACAGAAGAGGCTCCTGCTGAGGAACCTGCTGCAGAATAATCTGCAATATTAACTTAAATTTTACAACTTATTATATCGGAGGTAAATTAAAATGGCATCAGAGAAAATTACTGCTATTATTGAAGAATTAAAAGGCCTCACAGTTCTCGAGCTTTCAGAGCTTGTACACGCTGTAGAGGATGAGTTTGGTGTATCAGCTGCTGCTGCAGTTGCTGTTGCAGGTCCTGCAGAGGCTGCTTCTGCTGCTGCTGAGCAGACAGAGTTTGATGTAGTTCTTAAGAGTGCTGGCGGCAACAAGATTGCTGTTATCAAGGCTGTTCGTGAGATCACAGGTCTTGGTCTTAAGGAAGCTAAGGCTCTCGTTGACGGCGCACCTAAGACTCTTAAAGAGGCTGTATCTAAGGACGAGGCTGATGAGATCAAATCTAAGCTCGAAGCAGCCGGCGCTGAAGTTGAAGTTAAGTAATTTAATTTCCAAAGTTTTTTATCCCGACGGATTTATCCGTCGGGATTTTTTGTTTGGCTTTTTATTAAGATTTCTTTATCAAAAATTGGGTAATTATGGTTTAGCTTAATTTATTGCAATGTTAAAATACATAATTAAAAGGTTTGGTCGACCTTTTTAAAGGTCGTGGGTGTGGGCAAAGCACACAAATATTTTCTGCTTACGCAAACTAACGATAGCCAAACAGCTTGCTGTTTGGCAGTTTGAACACAACGGCTAAAGCCTTTGCGAGAGCAATAAAAGAAAATACACTTCATTTTCATAGTCAACGCAATGCGTTGACTATGCTTTTAGCGTTTCTGCTTATAATGGCTGTCGCCTGTTTTGCCAAACTTAAGTGCAAGCACGCAAACAGCGTGGCTGTTTGCGCACGATAAATTGTAATATCGGAAGATATTATGGGCGCTGCCCAAACCCGCAAGCCTTTAAAAAGGCTTGACCTAAATTTTTAATTATTTCACTTAAGTTGTCTGATAAACCACAACACCACAACCTTTGAAAAGGTTGACCAAACTTTTATAATTATTTTGCTAAGCGTTCTATAAAAACCTTATAAAATTAACGATAAAATAAAAGCTCCCCAACAAAGAGGAGCTTTTGATATGCATATAAAACTCTAAATTAATCAAAGAACTTAGCGTGGATAGCCTTAACAGCCTTATCTGCGTCGTTTTCGTCAATAAGAACAGAAACCTTGATTTCGCTTGTGCTGATCATCTGGATGTTTACCTGTGCATCGTAAAGAGCCTCAAACATCTTTGTAGCAACGCCTGCGTGGCTTTCCATACCTGCGCCGACAATTGAAATCTTAGCTACGCTCTCGTCAACGAGGATTTCTGTACCGTCAAAGTTCTCAATGTAATCTTTGAGAGCCTCGGCAGCTTCGGCACCTCTTGACTTAGGAACTGTAAAGCTGATGTCTTTCTTGCCGTCGTGACCGATTGACTGAAGAATAATATCAACATTGATATCCTTAGCAGAAAGTTTTGAGAAGATTTTAAAAGCAAGACCTGGCTCGTTAGGAATACCTGTTACAGAAATTCTTGCAACATCTGTATCTTTAGCAACGCCGCTGATTAACATTTTTTCCATTTTTGTTTTCTCCTTTACTATTGTACCCGATGCTCTTGTCATACTTGAGAGGACTTCAAGCTCGATGTTATATTTTTTAGCCATTTCAACTGAACGGTTGTTGAGTACCTGTGCGCCGAGTGTAGCTAGCTCAAGCATTTCGTCATAAGAAATTTCTTTGAGCTTTCTTGCGTTTTCAACTTTTCTTGGATCGGCTGTATAAACGCCTTCTACATCTGTGTAAATCTGACAAAGGTCAGCGTGCATTGCAGCTGCAATAGCTACGGCGCTTGTATCGGAACCGCCTCTGCCGAGAGTTGTAATATCGTCTGTTTTAGCAAGGCCCTGGAAACCGGCAACAACAACAATTCTCTTTTTGTCAAGTTCATGACGGATACGGCTTGGGTCAACCTTTTTGATTCTTGCGCTTGTGTGAATGTTGGTTGTTTCAAAACCTGCCTGCCAACCAAGAAGTGATACAGCAGGGTAACCAAGCTTTTCGATAGCCATTGCAAGAAGCGAAATAGAAATCTGTTCACCTGCTGCAAGAAGCATATCTTTTTCTCTCTTTGAACCATTTGGATTAATTTCTTCGGCTTTTGCGATAAGATCGTCTGTGGTGTCGCCCTGTGCAGAAACAACAACTACAACATCGTTGCCCTTAGCGTATGTTTCTGTTACGATTTTAGCCACATTCATTACACGCTCAGCATTTGCTACGGAGCTACCGCCGAATTTCTGAACTATCAAACTCATGTCCTTTTACTCCTCTTTCAATTATAAATCACCTATGCGGATTTTTGAAATAACCTTTGCACCTCTGCTTTCGAGTGCTGCGATTTTTTCAATAATTTCACCATAGGGTAATTGCGCTGTTACAAAGGCAATCTCGCCATCTGGGCTGTCAGCCTTTTCAATTTTATCTATACAGCCGAATACTTCCTGAGCAAGCTCGAATGTTGTGTTTGCTCTGATGTACATTGCTGTTACCGACTCCTCATAAGGAAGAATATTGTCGCCGTTGCCGTCTGCCCAGAACAAGAACTTTCTTGTCTTTAAGTGTTTGCAGCAGTCAACTACATCGGCTACAACTGCGCTTGCTGTTGGAAGCTTACCTGCGCCCTTGCCGTAGAATACTACATCGCCTGTGCAGTCGCCTCTTACCATAATGCCGTTGAACTCATAGTCAATGTTAGCAAGCTGGCTTTTGTTTGGTACAAACATAGGAGCAACGATTATATCAATCTTGCCGTCGTCGAGGCGTTTAACTCTGCCGATAAGTTTAATAACGCAGTTGTAAGCCTCTGCATATTTTACATCTTCAAGAGTAATCTCGGTGATGCCCTCTGTATGTACAGAGTTCGGATAAACATGCTTACCGAAAGCAAGGGAAGCAAGAATACAGATTTTACGGCAAGCGTCGTGACCTTCAATATCTGCGGCAGGGTTTCTTTCGGCAAAGCCGAGATCCTGTGCAAGTTTGAGGGCAGCGTCAAACTGCATACCGTCCTCAATCATCTTTGTGAGGATGAAGTTTGTTGTGCCGTTTAAAATACCTGCAATTTCATCAACAATATTTGCTACAAGGCACTGACTGATTGGGCGAATAATCGGAATACCGCCGCCAACCGATGCCTCAAATAAGAAGTTTACATTTTCGTCTTTTGCAATCTGTAAAAGCTCTGCACCGTGAGCCGCAACTAACTCTTTGTTTGATGTTACTACGCTCTTGCCGGACTTAAGGCACTTCTTTACAAAGTCATATGCAGGGTTAAGACCGCCCATAACCTCAACAACAACTCTTACTTCTCTGTCGTTTAAGATGTCGTTAAAGTCCTTTGTAAATCTGTCAGCCAAAGGGCTGTCGGGAAATTCACGCAGGTCAAGAATGTGCTTTACATAAATTTCTTCTCCGATGCTTGCAAAAAGCTTCTGTTTGTGTGTTGTAAGAATTTCGGCTACGCCTGAGCCTACAACGCCGTGGCCCATTATTGCTACTGAAATCATATTTTAAATCCTTTCCTTTCAGTTTGGAATTTATAACTCCCTTATGTATTTAATGAAGAACTGCCTGTAAGCAGACAGTTCTTCAAGATAAACTGACTTAAGCTCCCGGAGCAGATACATTTCCTCCGCTTTCTTCAGGCTTAGGTTCTTCGCCGCCCTGGCTTTCGGCAGATGAGGTATCTCCGCCGCTTTCTTCAGGCTTAGGCTCTTCACCGCCTTGGCTTTCGGCAGAAGAAGTATCTCCGTCGCCACCGCCTGAGTGATTTTCGTCACCGGAATAAGAACTGTCTGAATAATTAGATGATGAATCGTAATTATAATCATCGTAATCATCGGAATCGCTTGAGTCGTAGTAACCGTCCCAACCGCCGTTTGAAGGCATATTGTCTTCTGTGTAATAACCGACATATTTGCCCGAAACATTTTCGGTTGACACAATAAGACCCGAATAAGGGTTGTACTGTGCTTCAATAAGGTTAGACGGGAATTTGAAGTCCTTGTGCTCCATACCGCTTAAGTACGAGCTCATAACCTTGTTGAATGTGCTGGTCGCCACTGTTGTATTTGAAATTGTGTGTGGGTTGTCAAAACCTGTCCAAATTGCAAGAGTTGCATAAGGTGACATACCGCAGAACCATGAGTCCTTGTCGGCATCGGTTGTACCTGTCTTACCGATAATATCCCAACCGCTGATTCTTGCCGAACCTGCGTTTGTATTGACTGAATTGGTTACATTGTAGTGGAGAAGTCTGTTCATAATAGCGGCTGTTGTCGGAGAGTAAGCCTGCTTTGGAACAGCGTTTCTGTTGTCGATAATAATATTGTCTTCGGAGTCTGTGATGTAGTAGTAGGTATATGGGTTGTAGTAAAGACCGCCGTTGCCCATATAGCTGTAAGCTGATGCCATTTCACGGACTGTAACACCGCCTGTAAGACCGCCGATTGAAAGACCGCCCGAGTTGTAAGCGTCCTCTTCGCTAAGGTGTGAAAAGCCCATTTTTGTAACTACCTGTTCGTAAGCCACGCTTGGACCGCCAATCATTTTCATAGCCTGTGCGGCTGTACCGTTTGAAGAAATTTCGATAGCGTCAGGTAAAAGCATTGTGCCCTTGTAACCTGCGTACCAGTTCTTAGGACCCGATACAAGTTCACCGTATTCGTTTGTTTCGTACTTTTCAAGAGGTGCGTCCTCAATTTGAGATGAGAAGTAAAGCATCTTGTTGTCGATTGCATAAGGATAAACTACAACAGGCTTGATAGAAGAACCCGGCTGGAGAGATGACATTGTCGCTCTGTCCCAGCTTAAAGCCTCTGTCTTTTTGTTTGAGCTGCCTACGGTAGCGATTACTCTGCCGTCAAACCCCATAAGCGTCATAGCTATCTGTAATTCGGGGTCGTTGCTTTTGTCAATGTTTTGAGCTGCATTTTCCATCATTTCCTGTGCTCTTATATCCATAGCGCAGTAGATTTTAAGACCCTCTGTGTAAAGCTTGTCGGACGCAGCATCTTCACTGATGTTGTAGTATTGTGCAAGGTCCTTTTGAGCGTCATAGAAAAGCTCGTCGATGTACCAGTTCTGAACATAACCGTCGTCGTTGTCGTCTTCATCGTCACGATCGCTTGTGTAACCTACAAAAGTCATATTTGCAGACTCTTTCATAGCGGCATCATATTCGTCCTCGGTGATTTTGCCTTGGTCATACATTTCGTTTATGATGACTTCTCGTCTGATTTTATTGTTTTCCGGATAAGAAAGAGGATTCCATTTTGACGGGTTTTGAGTAATGCCTGCGATAGCCGCACATTCTGCGATAGAGCAGTTTTCAATGCTCTTGTCAAAATAAAGCTGTGCTGCCGACTCAACGCCCTGACAGTTGTTGCCGAAGTTTACAACATTGAGGTAAGCCTCAAGAATTTCGTCCTTTGTATATTCGTTCTCAAGCTTGAGCGCTTTGCAGATTTCACGCATTTTTCTTGTGAGAGAAACTTCGTTGTCGTCTGTTATATTCTTGATAAGCTGTTGAGTAATTGTAGAACCGCCGTAAGAATCTGTGCCCGAGGCAAGACTTACTACGGCAGAGAGGGTTCTTGTCCAGTCAACTCCGTGGTGGTCGAAGAAACGCTTGTCCTCAATGGCAACAACGGCGTCTTTCATAGCCTGCGGAATCTTTTGGTTGTCAACCCAAATTCTGTTTTCTGTGCTGTAAAGAGTTTGATACTGTTCAAACTTGCCGTCTGAATTTTGTACCATAATAAAACTTGTCTGGTTAAGCGATTTTGCTCTGAGGTCAATGCCTGTCGGTTCGGACGCAAGGCTCGCAATGTAAATTCCGAGCGAAATAGTTGCGATAAGACCCGCAACAACGCATACCGAGAAAATTGTAAAAATAAATTTACCGAGTGCCTTGAAAAATCTTTTTATCGGATTTACCTTGCGAACGGCAGGGTTAATCTCCGGCTGAATATCTTTATATTGACTGATGTCTGTTTCACGCTTGTTACGCATAATTTCTCCTTCTTTGACAAAAACAAAGTTAATCTCTTAAATTTTATCCAAAAACAAAAAATATCAGTTAATGATTATTATACCACTTGAGAATAAAAAAATAAATATAAAAAGCCAAATTTTTCTTAAAAAATAAGCCTTTTACAAAGGAAAATTTTATATAATATAATGTAATATATGTATAATAATACAAATAAGCGGAAATATATAGTTAAAACAGTTAAAAATAAAGCTGAATTTATTGCCGAGAAAGTATTGAATTTAGCAAATTACAGGGAGTTTTTGATGTGAAAAAGCTTATTTGTGCAACAGGAATCATATTAATAGCTTGTGCGGTAACGGGAAATTTATTTACCTCAGGTACAGATGCGTCGGCTCAAACCGTACAGCAGAGCAATACCGAGGATAAGTGTGAGGAAGATGTTTTTATCCTGAAAATAGAGGACGGCTATCTGAATGTTTATTGTAAAGAAAGCGGTAATATTTACCTGAAAACGGGAACTATGTCCTCAAATTTGCCGAAAAGCGATGTAATGCAACTTGAAAAAGGTGTTGAAATTACAGGGAAGGAAGAGCTTAGAAGAGCAGTGGAGGACTATTGCAGTTAAAGATTTTTAAAAGTTATTAATAAACTATGTGGATTGCCAATAAAAATAGAAAAGATTAAAATTGCTTGTTGATGTAAACTACACTATTTTGCATTATGTGTATTGACAATTTATGTAATTTGCGGTAGTATTTAAACAATAGTGTAAAACTGCAATTATGAACAAATGTTGTTTTGCGTTATGCTCAAAAACACAAAGCAGACGCAGAAATACAAAAAAGGAGAATGTACATATGATTTCTACCGTTATTGATAAATCACTCGGCCTTGAATTTCCTATTTTTCAGGGCGGTATGGCTTGGGTAGCAGACGCTTATCTTGCAGCCGGTGTTTCAAACGCAGGCGGTCTCGGCCTTATTGCCGCAATGAATTCAAACGGAGAACAGCTCCGTGCCGAAATTAAAAAGTGTAAAGAACTTACAGACAAGCCTTTCGGTGTAAATATTATGCTTATGAGTCCGTTTGTCGAAGAGGCGGTTCAGGTTGTTATCGAAGAGGGCATAAAGGTTATTACAACAGGCGCAGGCAACCCCGGTAAGTATATGCAGAGGTGGCTTGATGCAGGTATTAAAGTTATCCCTGTAGTTCCGAGCGTTGCTCTTGCAAGAAAGATGGAAAAGTTAGGTGCATTCGCAGTTATTGCAGAGGGCGGTGAGTCAGGCGGCCATGTAGGTGACCTCACAACTATGGCACTCGTTCCTCAGGTTGTTGACGCTGTAAACATTCCTGTAATTGCAGCAGGCGGTATTGCAGACGGCAGACAGATTGCTGCGGCATTTATGCTCGGCGCTGTAGGTGTACAAGTAGGCACAAGATTTTTGGTTGCCACAGAATGTACAATCGCACAGGAGTACAAGGACAAAATCATAAAGGCAAAGGATATTGATACAGTTGTAACAGGTAAAAGACTCGGTCATCCTGTTCGTGCTATCCGTAATTCCTTTACCCGTGAATATACAAAGGCAGAATACAACTCATCTGAGGTAAGTGACGAAGAACTTGAAAAGATGGGTGTCGGCAGATTAAGACTTGCTGTAAGAGAGGGCGATGTTTCGCACGGTACGGTTCTTGCAGGTCAGGTTGCCGCAATGGTAAAAAAAGAACAGCCTGCAAGAGAAATCATTACAGAAATGTTTGCTCAGGCTGAAGAAGTATTGAATGGAGCTACAAAATGGGTAAAATAGCATTTGTTTTTTCAGGTCAGGGCGCACAGTACAGCGGAATGGGCAAGGATCTTTACAATTCCTCTGCCGCAGCCAAAAGCGTATATGATATGGCAGACGGTATCCGCAAAGGTACATCTGCACAGTGCTTTGAGGGTACAACAGAAGAACTCTGCAAAACAGTAAACACACAGCCTTGTGTATTTACGGCAGACCTTGCTGCTGCGAGATTTCTTGAAGAAAAGGGTGTTAAGGCTGACTGCGTTGCAGGCTTTTCACTCGGCGAAATTGCGGCTCTTGCTTTTTCGGGTATTCTTTCGGACGAAGAAGCTTTTAAACTCGTTTGCAAGAGAGGCGAGCTTATGGATAAGGCGGCGACCGAAAATCCGGGTGCGATGGCTGCCGTAATGAAAATTACTCCCGAAAAAGTTGAAGAAGTTTGCAAGGGCTTTGACAAGACATATCCTGTAAACTATAACTCGCCTGCACAGACAGTTGTTGCTACAACAAGCGAAAATGCAGAGGATTTCTGCGAGGCTGTCAAAGCAGCGGGCGGCAGAGCAAAATTGCTTGCGGTAAGCGGTGCTTTCCATTCACCGTTTATGGCAGATGCGGCAAAGGGTCTTGCGGAGTATATGCAGGACATTGAGTTTGCACAGCCTAAAGTAACAATTTATTCAGACTATACAGCAAAGCCGTACGAGGGTGACTACAAGGAACTTGTAAGAGCACAGGTAGAAAATCCCGTAAGATGGCAGACAATTGTTGAAAATATGATTAAAGACGGTGTTGACACATTTATTGAAATCGGTGTCGGCAAGACTTTAACAGGACTTATCAAGAGAATTGACAACAGCGTTAAGGCTTTCAAGGTGGAAACACCCGCTGATTTTGAAGCACTTGACCTTTGATTTTGGAGGATATTATGAATTTTGAAAACAAGACAGCCGTTATTACAGGCGGTTCAAGAGGTATCGGTCTTGCAATAGCTAAAAAACTTGCAAGTCAGGGCGCAAACATTGCTATTCTTTATGTTGGCGATGAGAGCGAGGGCATTGCCGCAAAAGAGGCTCTTGCAGAGTACAACACAAAGGTTGAGCAGTATTTCTGCGATGTTTCCGATTTCAACGCATCAAAAGAGGTTGTTGACAAGGTAATCGAGGAATTCGGCGGAATTGATATTCTTGTAAATAACGCAGGTATCACCCGTGACAAGCTCGTTCTCAATATGGACGAAAAAGACTTTGACGCAGTAATCGGCGTAAACCTCAAGGGTACATTCAATATGATTAAGCATACCTACAAGCACTTTATGAAAAAACGCTACGGCAGAATTGTAAGCACATCTTCTGTTGTAGGTATTATGGGTAATGCGGGTCAGGCTAACTATTCGGCATCTAAGGCAGGCATTATCGGTATGACAAAGTCTGTTGCCAAAGAGCTTGCAGGCAGAGGCGTTACTGTTAATGCCGTTGCTCCGGGTTACATCGGCACAGATATGACAAACGCACTTTCAGACAAGGTAAAAGACGCTATGAAAGCACAGATTCCTGCAAAGCGTATCGGTACACCTGAAGATGTTGCAAATGTAGTTGCGTTCCTCTGCTCTGATGACGCCGCCTATGTAACAGGCGAAGTTATCAAAGTTGACGGCGGACTTGCAATGTAATCGGAGGTGCTTTAATGAGAAGAGTAGTAGTAACAGGTATGGGTGCAATCACCCCTGTAGGTAACGATATAGATACAATGTGGGCAAATATGCTCGCAGGTGTAAACGGTGTTGAAAAAATCACATCATTTGATACTTCTGACCTCAAGGTTCACCTTGCAGGTACTGTAAAGAACTTTGAGCCGGAAAAATATATTGAAAAAAGAGAGTTAAGAAAGCTCGATATTTATTGTCAGTACGCTATTGTGGCAGCACAGCAGGCTGTAGACGACAGCGGAATCCTCGGTAATATTAACGAGGAGCGTTTCGGTGTGTATATCGGCGCAGGTATCGGCGGACTTCACTCATTTGTAAACAATGTAACTGCACTCAACGAGGGCGGTCCGAGAAAGGTATCTCCTTTCTTTATTCCGATGATGATCGGTAACATTGCCACAGGTAATGTAGCTATCCGCTTTAAAGCAAAGGGTGTTTCACTTTCGGTTATGAGCGCTTGTGCAACAGGTACACACTCAATCGGCGAGGCTTTCCACGCAATTAAGGACGGTTATGCAGACGCAATCATTGCAGGCGGCACAGAGGCGGTTATCGCTCCTCTTACAATCGCAGGCTTCCAGAATATGAAGGCTCTTTCCACAAACGAAGATCCCGAAACAGCATCACGCCCGTTTGATAAAAACCGTGACGGTTTCGTAATGGGCGAGGGCGCAGGTATGCTCGTACTTGAAGAATATGAGCACGCAAAGGCAAGAGGCGCTAAGATTTATGCTGAATTTGCAGGTTACGGCAATACTTGTGACGCTCACCATGTTACAGCTCCCGACCCTGAGGGTGCAGGACTTGCAAGAGCAATCAAAATTGCTATGGCAGAGGCCGGCACAACCGATGACGATCAGCTTTATATCAATGCTCACGGTACTTCAACCCACTTAAACGACCTTACCGAAACAATGGCGTTCAAGTCGGCTCTCGGCGAAAAGGCTTACGATGCAAATATCAGCTCAACAAAGTCAATGACAGGTCATATGCTCGGCGCAACAGGCGCAATCGAAGCTATTGTTTCTGTTCTTACTCTCCGTGACGGTATGATTCCGCCAACAATTCACTTAAATGAGCAGGACGAAGAACTTGACCTTAACTACACACCGAACAAGGCAGTTAAGCGTGATGTAACAGTTGCCGCATCTACAAACCTCGGTTTTGGCGGTCATGACGCTTGCGTAGTATTTAAGAAAATCTGATTCGGAGGGCTGTATTTATGTATTCTAAAAACGATGTTAAAGAATTTATCGAAATGCTTGAAGGCTCATCGCTTTCGGTACTTGAAATAAAAAACGGTGACGGTTCGGCTATCCGTCTTGAAAAGGCAATTTCTGCCGCTCCTGCCGTTGTAATGCAGGCAAATGCTCCTGCATCGGTTAACGAATCGGCTCCTGTGGCTGCTCCTGCAGCACCTGCCGCTCCGTCGGCTCCTGTTGCCGAGGGCAAAACAATCAATTCTCCTATTGTCGGCGTATTTTATGCCGCTCCGTCACCTGACAGCAATCCTTATGTTTCTGTGGGACAGAAAATTTCAAAGGGTGACACAATCTGCATAGTTGAAGCTATGAAGTGTATGAATGAAATCCAGTCAGAGCTTGATGGCGAGGTTACAGAAGTTCTTGTTAAGGACGGCGACCTTGTTGAGTACGGTCAGCCTCTGTTCAGAGTTAAATAAGGAGTTACAATGAATCAGGAAGAAATCAAAAAGATATTACCGCATCGTGACAATATGCTGCTTGTTGAAGAGGCAGAAAAAATCGACGATGTTACCTCAAAGGGAAGATATACAATCAAGGGCGACGAGTTCTTTTTACAGGGACATTTTCCGGGCAATCCTGTTGTTCCGGGTGTTATTCTCTGTGAAATGATGGGACAGTCGGCTTGCTGCCTGCTTGCGGGCAAGGTTGAGGGATGCACACCTTTCTTTACAAAAATGAACAATGTAAAGTTTAAAAATCAGGTAAAACCCGGCGATACACTCGAAAGTGTATGTACTCTTACAAAGAGCAAGGGTGTGTTCTATTTTATTGATGCAAAAGGCTATGTTGACGGCAAGCTTTGCGTAAGTGCCGAGCTTTCTTTTGCTCTTATTCCAAATAATAAGTAACTTATTGCAAATTTTCTTTTGGAAGTGATAAAATGTTTTCAAAAATACTTATAGCCAACCGAGGAGAAATTGCAGTAAGAATTATTCGTGCTTGCCGAGAAATGGGTATCAGTACAGTTGCAATATATTCTGAGGCGGACAAAAACGCAATGCATGTTCAGCTCGCTGACGAAAGCTATTGTGTTGGCGGCAGCAGAGTTGCCGACAGCTATCTTAATATGCCTGCTATACTTACCGTTGCCATTGAAAGCGGCGCACAAGCCATTCACCCCGGCTATGGTTTGCTCTCGGAGAATGCAAAATTCGTTTCTCTTTGTGAGCAATGTAACATAAACTTTATCGGCCCTACATCAGAGATGATAAAATTACTCGGCGATAAGGACAATGCAAGAAAAACAATGCGTGCGGCAGGTGTTCCCGTAACACCCGGCTGCGATATTATAGAAGACCCCGTAAAAGCAAGGGAAGAAGCCGAAAAAATCGGTTTTCCGCTGCTTATAAAGGCTCGTTCGGGCGGCGGCGGAAAGGGTATCCGCAGAGTAGACTGCATTGAGCAGTTTGACGAGGCTTTTGCGGCGGCGTCTTCGGAGGCACAGTCTGCTTTTGGTGACGGCGCATGTTATATGGAAAAGTTCATTCACCCCGTAAAGCATATAGAGATGCAGCTTTTGAGCGACAAATACGGTAATACTATCTGTCTGGGTGAAAGAGAATGTTCAGTCCAGCGTAAAAATCAGAAGATGATTGAGGAAAGTCCAAGTCCTGCGCTTGATGACAGAACCCGTAAGGAAATGATGAAAGCGGCTGTAAAGGCTGCAAAGGCTGTAAATTATGTCAATGCAGGTACTGTTGAGTTTTTGCTTGATATGAATAATAATTTCTACTTTATGGAGATGAATACCCGTCTTCAGGTTGAACACGGTGTTACCGAGATGGTAACAGGTCTTGATATTGTACAGTGGCAGATAAGAATTGCGGCAGGCGGAAAACTTACAAGAACCCAGGACAGCATTTTTACACACGGAAATGTTATTGAGTGCCGTATTAATGCAGAAGACCCGGAGCACGGTTTCAGACCGAGCTGCGGAAGAATTAAGCGTTTGCATATACCGGGCGGTTCTTTTGTCCGTTTTGATACAGCTGTATTTCAGGATTATTTTATTCCGCCTTACTATGATTCTATGATAGGCAAGCTCATTGTTCAGGCAAGAAGCCGTGAGCTTGCGATAAGAAAGATGAAAATGGCTCTTTCGGAGCTTACCATTGACGGAATTGACATCAACCGTGACTTGCTTGCCGAGATTTTGTCGGACGAGCAGTTTGTCAGCGGAGAATATACTACTGACTTTATGCTTGATTTTGAAAAAAAGCATAAGGACGGAAAGAAGTAATAGGCTATGGATTTATTTGCTTTTGTAAAACCGAAAAATGAGCTTGAAAGCAGACCCGAGGAGCAGACCAATGTACCGTTTGTTCCCGAGGAAATGTGGACAAAATGCCCTAAGTGCGGCACTATGCTCCTTACAACAGATATGGAAGAAAACTTCCGTGTCTGCACAAAGTGCGGTCATCATTTCAGAATGAATGCAAAACAGCGTGTGGCACTTCTTGCCGATGACGGCAGTTTTTGCGAGCATGACGCCAATATGGCAAGCAAAAATATTCTCGATTTTCCAGGCTATGACCAAAAGCTTGAAAAAGCAAGAGCCACAGGTTCAAAAGAATCCGTAATGTGCGGTGAATGTAAAATCGGCGGTATTGACGCAGTGCTTTGTGCAATGGATTCCGATTTTATGATGGGCAGTATGGGTACGGTAACAGGTGAAAAAATCACCCGTGCTTTTGAATATGCTACCGAAAACGCACTTCCGGTTATAGTTTGCACTGTATCGGGCGGCGCTCGTATGCAGGAGGGTATTCTTTCCCTTATGCAGATGGCGAAAACTTCCGGTGCGGTTAAGCGCCACAGCGACAGCGGACTTTTATACATAACAGTTCTTACCGACCCTACAACAGGCGGTGTTACTGCGTCTTTTGCTATGGAGGGCGATATTATCCTTGCCGAGCCCGATACTCTTGTAGCTTTTGCAGGCCCGAGAGTAATTGAGCAGACTCTCCGTCAGAAACTCCCAAAGGATTTCCAGACATCGGAGTTTGTAATGCAGAAAGGTTTTGTTGATGCTGTTGTAAGCAGAAACAACCTGAAAGCTACACTTGTAAAATTGCTTAAGATGCACGGATACGGGGAGGTGTCGGAATAATGTCTGCTTATGATAAAGTTATGGCGGCGAGAGATGCCAATAAAATTACAACTGTTGATTACATAAATCATATGTTCGGCGACAGCTTTTTTGAACTGCACGGCGACAGGAGATATTCCGACGATAAGGCAGTTGTGGCAGGCCTTGCTATGTTGCACGATATGCCTGTAACCGTAATCGGAATTGAAAAGGGCAGAAATACAAAAGAGCGTATGGAGCGCAATTTCGGACAGGCTCATCCGGAGGGCTACAGAAAAGCTCTAAGACTTATGAAACAGGCTGAAAAGTTCCACCGTCCTGTTCTTTGCTTTGTAGATACCAGCGGTGCTTACCCGGGAATCGGAGCGGAAGAAAGAGGTCAGGGACAGGCTATTGCCGAAAACCTTATGGAGATGATGACTTTAAAAACACCCGTGCTTACAATTGTTGTAGGTGAGGGCGGCAGCGGCGGTGCGCTTGCACTTGCTGTTGCAGATGAAGTATGGATGATGGAAAATTCTGTTTATTCCGCAATTTCTCCGGAGGGTTGTGCGTCTATCCTTTGGAAAGACAGTTCCAAAGCTCCGCAGGCCGCAGAGGCACTCAAACTTACTGCGCAGGATTTATTTGACTTGCATGTAATTGAGCGTATTATCAGAGAGCCGAGGGCAGAGGATGCCGCTATGTTTGAAAGTCTAAAGCTCTTGATTCAGAGAACTTTTGAAAAAAATCTTGCACTTACCGACGAAGAACTTACAAATGCCCGTTATGAAAGATTCAGAAGAATAGGTGCCGATTTATAATTCTAAGTATAACCGTCTGCTTTGCAGGCGGTTTTTTTGTGGAAATTTTGAGAAGTTGTTTGAATGTAGGGTTGTGGATTAACTTATTTTCGGTCGGGTAACAGAGGCAGAAAAGAGCAATGTTTCTGTCACGAATATAAAAGTTTGGTCAACCTTTTCAAAGGTTTGGATGTGGGCAACGCCCATAAAACTTTAATCTATTGCAAATTTTAATAGCCAAACGGCAAGCCTTTTGGCGGCTTGAACATAATGGAGAAAGCCTTTTAATTGCGTAAGCAAAAATATGGCAGAAAGATTATTTTATAAGTTTGTTGCCTATAAACTACTTATGCACTATAATAAAATGCCTACCATTCCGCTTTTCTTTTACGTGAAAAGAAAAGCTCCAAAAGAAAGCACGCTTAAGGGGAAAGGGATTTCGAGTCCCTTTCCCCTTAAGTATCCCTTTTCCTTAGACGACCAAGGTCAGTGACCTTGGAACCTCTGACTTTTATTTCCCTAATAAAATTTGTACTTGGCAAAATAAGTCTTTTAATTATTTCCCTTTCAAAAATTATCACTTTTTTTAAACTAAACTTTATAACCTACAATGCACATTAATGGATTATATACCGACAATTTTTTGCTTATACCAATTTTATACGATTTTATTCGTCAATTATTTTTATAATTACTTTATCGAAAAAAGAAAATTTGCTTTTGTGGTATTATTAAAATAATATGATTTTTACGGGAGGACGAGCTTCTATGTCAGGCGTAATCAGAATTTTTGTAGAAAAAAGAGATGGCTTTAATGTTCTTGCAAAGCAGACTTTGTGGGACATTCGCCACAACCTTGGTATGAGAAATGTTACCGACCTTCGATACATTATGAGATATGATATTGAGGGACTTTCACTCGACGAGTACAACGCAGCAAAAGGTACTATTCTTTCAGAGCCGAATGCGGATGTTATTTATGAGGAAACACTTCCTGTTGAGGACGGCTGGAAGGTATTTGCAATGGAATATCTCCCGGGTCAGTATGACCAGCGTGGTGACTCTGCCGAGCAGTGCGTACAGCTTCTTACACAGGGCGAACGCTGTAAGGTGCTTACAGCAAGAGTTGTTGCCGTAACAGGTGATATTTCGGATGATGACCTTAAAAAGATTGAGGATTACCTCATCAACCCTGTAGAGAGCCGTCTTGCCTCTCTTGAAAAGCCGCAGACACTTGACATTGCAACTCCTGTTCCTGCCGATGTTAAGCGTGTAGAAGGCTTTATAAAATTTAACGACGAAGAAATGGAAAAGTATTACGGCTCAATGGGCTTTGCTATGACATTGTCAGACCTTAAGTTCTGCCGTGACTATTTCAGAGATACAGAAAAGCGTGATCCGAGTGTAACAGAGCTTCGTGTTATTGACACATATTGGTCTGACCACTGCCGTCACACAACTTTCCTTACAAAACTTGAGAAAATCGAAGTTGAAAAGGCAGCTCTCGGTTCGGTAATCGAGGACGCTCTCAATGAGTATTATGCTACTCGTGACGAGGTTTACGGAAAAGATACAAAGAGAATCGTATCTCTTATGGATATGGCTCTTATCGGTATGAAGTCACTTAAGAAAAAAGGTCTTATTCCTGACCTTGACGAGAGTGAAGAGATTAACGCCTGCTCAATCGAAGTTCCTGTAACTATTGACGGCAAAACAGAGCAGTGGCTCGTTCAGTTTAAGAACGAAACCCATAACCACCCGACAGAAATCGAGCCGTTCGGTGGCGCTGCAACCTGCCTTGGCGGTGCTATCAGAGATCCGCTTTCAGGCCGTTCTTATGTATATCAGGCAATGCGTGTTACAGGTTCGGGAGATCCGACTATTCCTGTAAAGGACACAATGCCCGGTAAGCTCCCATCAAGAAAAATTACAACAGGTGCGGCTAACGGTTACAGCTCATACGGCAACCAGATCGGTCTTGCAACAGGTCAGGTTACAGAGCTTTATGACAGCGGCTATGTAGCAAAAAGACTTGAAATCGGTGCAGTTATCGGCGCATCACCAAAGGAAAATGTAATTCGTGAAGTTCCGCTCCCTGATGATATTATCGTACTCTTAGGCGGCAGAACAGGTCGTGACGGCTGCGGTGGTGCAACAGGTTCGTCAAAGGCCCACACAGAAAGCTCTATTGAAACCTGCGGTGCAGAGGTTCAAAAGGGTAACCCACCAACAGAGCGTAAAATTCAGCGCTTGTTCCGCAATCCTAAGGTTGCTAAACTCATTAAGAGATGTAATGACTTTGGTGCAGGCGGTGTGTGCGTTGCTATCGGCGAGCTTGCCGACGGTCTTGCAGTTGACCTTGACAAGGTAACTAAGAAGTATGACGGCCTTGACGGTACAGAGCTTGCTATTTCAGAGAGCCAGGAGAGAATGGCTGTTGTGCTCGACAAAAAGGATGTAGAAACCTTTATTGCCGAGGCAGAAAAAGAGAACCTTGAGGCTACAGCAGTCGCAATTGTTACAGAAAGCCCAAGACTTACAATGACATGGAGAGGCGACAAGATTGTTGACCTCAGCCGCGAATTTTTGAATACAAACGGTGTTACACAGCTTTCATCAGCTTATATTACAGCACCAAAGGCAGAGGATTGCTACCGTAAGGCTTGTCCTGCTGTATTAAAGGATATGCCTGCCGACAAGGCACTTGAAGAAAATATGGCTCGTCTTGAGGTTTGCTCACAGATCGGTCTTTCAGAGCGTTTTGACGCATCTATCGGTGCCGCAACCGTAATTATGCCGTTCGGCGGTAAGAACCAGCTTACTCCGCAGGAGGCTATGGCCGCTAAGATTCCGCTTGAAAAAGGCGAAACAGATGACGCTACAGCAATGAGCTACGGCTTTATTCCGGGTGTTTCACGCTGGAGTCCGTTCCACGGTTCGGCATACGCAGTAGTTGAGTCACTCTCAAAACTTCTTGCTATCGGTGCCAACCCACTTACAGCACGCCTTACATTCCAGGAATATTTTGAAAGATTAAAAGATGTACCGGAGCGTTGGGGTAAACCTGCCGCTGCACTTCTCGGTGCAATGGAAGCACAGCTTAAACTCGGTATTCCGTCAATCGGCGGTAAGGACAGTATGTCGGGTACATTTGAAACAATTGATGTTCCGCCTACACTCGTAAGTTTTGCGGTTGCTATGACAAAAGCAAGCAAGACAGTATCAGCCGAGTTCAAAAATGTAGGTTCAAAGGTTATTTATGTACCTGTTCCTGAAAATAAAGAAACTCTTATGCCTGATTGGGACAAGCTTATCGCTATGTACAAGGCTGTTTACAAACTCTTTGACGAGGGCAAGGTGCTTTCTGCATCTGTTGTTAAAGAGGGCGGTGCTGCCGCAAGCGTATGTAAGGCTTGTTTCGGTAACGGCTATGGATTTAAATTTACAAATAAACTCACAAATGACGAGCTTTTCGCCCCTCTTTCAGGTTCACTTGTTCTTGAGCTTGCAGACGGTGCGGAACTTGACAACAGTGTAGTAAGCTATGACCTCGGTACAGTTACAGACGACGGCAAGGTTACAGTAAACGGTGCTGCTGTTGATGTAAATACACTTATCGAAAAGTGGACTGCTCCGCTTGAAAAGGTATTCCCGACAAAGGCAGAGTGCCCTGAAATTGCGGTTGATATTCCGCTCTTTACAGAGAGAAACACAAGCTCACCTGCAATTAAGACAGCAAAGCCAACAGTATTTATCCCTGTATTCCCAGGCACAAACTGCGAGGTTGACTCTGCAAGAGCATTTGAAAAGGCGGGCGCAAATGTTGAACTCCTTATCGTAAAGAACCTTACTTCTGCTCACATTGAAGAAACAATCAAGGCTATGGAGAAAATCATTTCCAAGTCACAGATGATTATGTTCCCGGGCGGTTTCTCCGGCGGTGACGAGCCTGACGGTTCAGGTAAGTTTATTGCTACTACTTTCCGTAATCCAAGAATTGCGAACGCTGTAAATGAGATGCTCAAGAACCGTGACGGTCTTATGCTCGGTATTTGCAACGGTTTCCAGGCACTTATCAAACTCGGTCTTGTACCTTACGGCGAAATCAGAGAACTTAAGCCGACAGACCCGACACTTACATTCAACACAATCGGCAGACATATCTCTCATATGGCTTACACAAGAGTTACTTCTGTTAAGTCACCTTGGTTTGCAAGTGTAAATGCAGGCGATGTATTTGCTATTCCTGTGTCGCACGGTGAGGGCAGATTTATGGCTGACGAGGCAACTGTTAAGATACTTGCTGAAAACGGTCAGATTGCTACACAGTATGTTGACCTTAACGGCAACCCAAGTGCAGACATTACATATAATGTAAACGGTTCCGTATGCGCTATCGAGGGTATTACTTCACCTGACGGCAGAATCTTAGGAAAAATGGGCCACAGCGAAAGAAAGGGCGACAGCCTTTACAAGAATGTTCCGTTTGCTAAGGACCAGCTTATCTTTGAAAGCGGCGTTAAGTATTTTAAGTAATTAATGCTTATTCTTAAAGCAATATAGATAAAATGGCGGCTAAACACATATTTATGTTTAGTTGCCATTTTTGATATTTACTTGACATATTTTGCGATATATTATATCATAGATAATGTTAATTTTAATAATTAATTAATGAGGTATTTAAAGAAAAAGGAGTAAAAACAATGGCTTTTTGTAAAAATTGCGGCAATAACATTCCGGACGGAGCAACATTCTGCTCACATTGCGGAACACCCGTTTATGACACAACTTCGCAGGCGCAGACTCAACAGCACCAGTACGGCACACAGCATAACAACTTTTTGAACAGTGATGATGTTACAGCAGAGTTTGATCCTATGGATATCAAAGAAAACAAGGTTATGGCAGTGCTTGCTTATATCGGTTTGCTTGTACTTGTACCTATTTTTGCGGCAAAGGATTCAAAGTACGCAAGATTTCATGCAACACAGGGTTTGAATATTACTGTTTTATCTGTTGCACAGGCTATTATTTACTATATTTTAGCCACAATTATAAGCATCATATTCCGTGGAAGTATTATTTTTGGAGTAGGCGGAGTTTTGCTTACAATACTCGGTTTTATAAACACAATTTTGTCAATTGCTTTTATTATTCTTGCAATTTACGGTATTGTGAACGCAGTACAGGGTAAATGCAAAAAGCTCCCTATTATCGGAAAATTCGATATTCTCGGTAAATTTGTGAAATAATAACAAAATTTATTAAATGCCTGACTATGGTTATACGCCATAGTCGGGTATTTTGTTTTGTTATCAAAAATCGGGGTGAATTATTGTCTACCAAACTTTTATAATTACCTGACGAAGTATTCCGCTAAACAGTAATGTATTATTGTTGCTCCAATATATTAAGACAGAAGCTTTTTAATTAATTTAACATAGCTTTGTATTATAATTGATATTATAAATTAAATTTTGCTGTTACTAAGAACTTATTTGTGAAAATGAACAAAAAATAACGGTTAAATTTTATTCCTCTTAAGATAAACATTCGTATTTACCATTATATAAGGGGAAAAATAATTATTATAATAAATAGTAAACATTGTTATTATGCCTTGTTTTTGGAGGTGATTTTTGTTTAGCAGGCAATTATTTAGAAACTTTTTGTAATTTTATGGTTTTTAGGTTTTGAAATTAACATTTTACGGGAGGAAAAAGCGTGAAAAAGAATAAAAGAATAATCAGTGCGGCTCTTGCGGCAAGTATGTTGTTGCCTTGTTTTGCAACAGCTGCGGTGTCGGCAAATGCGGCAGTTGTATCAGATGAAAATTCGGTTTCTGTCGGCGATTACGATTTAATGGACAACATTCAGGACGGTGTAATTTTGCACTGTTTTAACTGGAAGTACAATGATATTAAGGCAGAATTAAATAATATTGCCGAGGCAGGTTTTACAACAATTCAAACTTCACCTGCACAGCCCGGCAGTGGAACCGGTACATGGTGGTGGTTGTATCAGCCGTTGGGATTTTATATAGGTACTAGCGAACTCGGTACAAAGGCAGAGTTGGAATCACTATGTAAAGAAGCCGAAAATTATGGTATCAAGGTAATAGTTGATGTTGTAGCAAATCATCTTGCAGGCGACCATTCAAGAATAGAAGAAGATTTAAAGCCATCAAAGTATTGGCATACTTTTGGAGGCGGTATTAACTGGAAAAACAGATGGCAGGTAACGCACGGAGAAATCGGTATGCCTGATATCGCAACTGAAAATTCATATGTTCAGCAAAAAGTAGGAAAATATATGCAGGAATTAAAGTCAGTCGGTGTTGACGGTATTCGCTGGGACGCAGCAAAACATATTGGCGTTCCGAGCGAGGGCGATAATTTCTGGAGTTCGGTAACAAAGTATGGTTTATATAACTATGGCGAAATTCTTACCGGTCCTGATGACAGAGAAACCGGAAATGAAGATATAATGAAAGAATATACAGACTATATTACAGTAACCGACAGCAATTACGGTAAAGCTCTGCGTGATTCATTTAATTCCGGTGATGCACCCGATTCGTCTGGAAACTGGTGTGATCGTGGTATTTCCCGCGATAAACTCATTTATTGGGCCGAAAGCCATGACACATGGTCAAATAACAAAGATTGGGGCTATTCAAATGATATGAGCCAAAATGTTATTGACCGTGCATATGCTGTTGCGGCAAGCCAAAATGAAGTAACGGCTCTTTATTTTTCTCGTCCGTCATCAAAAATTAAAGATAATATAAAAATCGGTGAAAAAGGCAGCACTCACTTTACAAGCAGTGAGGTTGCGGAAGTTAATAAATTCCACAATGCCATGAACGGAAAAGCCGATTGTTATAAAAAATCAAACGACTGCAGCGTAATTACCCGTAAAGACGGCGGTGCTGTTATTGTAAAAGGCAGCGGCAGCGGTAATGTTTCTGTTGAAAACGGCGGAGGCTATGCAAAACCGGGTACATATGTTGACAAAATTTCCGGCAACACATTTACGGTTACTTCATCGTCAATCAGCGGTAAGGTCGGCTCAAGCGGTATTGCCGTTATTTATGAAGAAGAAAATCCTAAGCCAAAGGTAAGTGTAACTCCGGGTTCTTCTACATACGAAACAGAAACTTACACACTTACATTAAATACCAAGAACGCTGAAAACTCGCAGTATTCCGTTGACGGCGGTAAATATCAGTCATTCACTGACGGTACGAAAATTACAATCGGCGCAGGTCTTGCGTACGGTACAAAGACAACAATCAATGTAAAGGCAAGCAACGCCAACGGTTCAGCCGATAAAACCTACATTTACACAAAGGTTGACCCGACATTAACGCAAAAAATTTACTTTGACAATTCATCTTATAACTGGTCAAATATATATGCTTATATTTATTCAGATGCAGTTTCTAATGCAAAATGGCCGGGCGAAAAAATGACTTTGGATTCTTCTACAGGTTATTATGTAATTGAAGTTTCAGATTCACTTGCAAACGGTGCGGTTATTTTCAGTGACGGCACAAACTCTGCAAGCAAGCGTTATCCTGCAGATTCAAAGCCGGGATTAAATCTCAACGGCGCTACAAAGATATTCAAAGCAAATCACACTTTTGAAGATTATTATCCGCCTGTACCAACCCAGAGTACAACAGCACAACCTACTACGGCAAAGCCTACAACAGCACAGCCTACTACATCTCCTGCTGAAAGCGTACTTATCGGTGATACAAATCAGGACGGTAAAATTACAATCAGCGATGTAACTGAAATTCAGCTTTACATCAATGAAATGATTACATTTAATCAGAAACAAAAGATTGCTGCCGATGTTGACGAAGACGGTTCTGTTGATATCAGAGATGCTACATACATTATGCTGTACATTGTAAATCAGCCAAGCAGTGAGGCCAAGGTAGGTCAATACAAAGGCGGAATCGCTCCGACACAGCCGACAACGGTTAAACCTACAACACAGCCTACTACAGCGCCGACACCGACAACCCAACCTACAACTTCATCTGTATCTGACAAATATACTATGACATTTACAGATAACTACAACTGGGGTAATGTGAATTGCTACTATTGGTCTGACAGCAATACAAAAATGACATCATGGCCGGGAAAATCAATGACAAAGTCAACAACAAATGAATTAGGTCAGAGTGTTTATACCATTGATATTCCAAGCGATGCTACATATGTAATATTCAACAATGGCAGCAGTCAGACTGTTGATATTCCTGTTACAGGCAGTGCCAAGTTTTATATTTCGGGCAGTTCAAACGGAAAATATACCGTTAAAAACTGATGATTTTAAAAATTGCGTTGAAATAAAAAATAATAGTGATATAATAAAGCTGTCAGGTTTTATCAATCTGACAGCTTAAGTATATATTTTGTAATCAGGAGTATTGTTTATATTTATGGAGAATCAAATCGAAAAAAATATCGAGCATTTAAGAAATTCTCAACTTTTTCATGGATTTACCGATGATGAAATTGAGAAATTTCTATATAATACTAAATTTAAGATTTTTGAACTTAATCGTGGCGCAATACTTAATGTTGAACTTGATAAATCAATTTTTGTTTTATACGGTTCAATAGCTTCTTATGAAACAAATATAGACGGTGTGAAAACATTTATAAATCATTTTGAACCCGACGGAAACGAATTGATAGCCATAAGCTTGGATACTCCGTATCCGACGGTATCGGTAGAGGCAAGGAAAAAATCGGTTGTTTTGTCACTTGAAACAAATTCGTTTTTAATAACCGATCCGTCAATTATTTTTTTACAAAACAGAGTTCAGCAAAACATTATCAGTATTTTTTACAGAATGACAGAAAATGTTATGCAGCGCATAATTGCTAATGCGGAATCTCTTTCGAAAAATAAAATTATTAAGTATTTGCGACAATTAAAAAGCGAGCAAAAAAGTGACAAATTACAAATTCCTTTTACAAGACAGGAGCTCGCAGACCATTTACAAATGGATATAAGCACATTGATGAGAGAATTAAAGAGTTTGCAAGAAAGCAATGTGCTTACATATGAAGGAAAAATAATTACGATTTTGAATATCTGACACTACTATACTTCTCAAAAGGGCAGTCCAAATAATGGGCTGCCCTTTAAATATGGATTATAATTTATTTTATTGCAGAGAAATTTAATTAAGCGGGAAAAATGCACCGGCTGTAATGTCGAGGTAGTTAAGTCCGGAGTAATTCGGATATTCTGACTTTACTTTTTCCTTAAATTCTTCGGCATTGGCTGACTTGTTTGCAATAGACTTAATATTCTTTACATAGTCAATCTTAGTCTTTACATCGTTTGTATCTTCCGGGTCATAGTGCGATGTGAGGATAAGGTCATAATTTTTGTTAATATAGCCCTCAAGTTCGGCAATCATTGCGTCGGCATGTGCTGCACCGCCGATAATGGAGTGACAATCGTGACCGAGCATATGAGTGTAAATAACATTGATTTCAGGGAAAACAATATCAAAAGCATCAGCAGTTTCTACAATGCTAAGTTCGGTATCTGCGATTTTTAATGTTTCGCCTGCAATAATATTTGTAACCGAGTGAATTGATGAATCAAAGATATTGCCGAAAGCCTTTGTGAAATTTTCTACTAAAACTTTACCGCCACCGACAGTGCCGTAAGTATTTGCCTTTTTAGTAGTATATTTCTTTACATTCGGCAAGAATGTGCCGCCGCCCATATGATAAGCGAGTACAACACCCTCAACTTGAGTACCTGTATCTTTAATAAACTGCTCAAGCTCTGCAATGTTGTCATTAAAGCAAGGCGATTCGATAACAACTGTTTTGTTGTTTTTTACAAGCATAATTGCTTCATCGTCAATAAAGTCATTTGTACGGTAAACCAATAACTTTACTTCACCGAATGAATATTCAAAGATAGTGCCTTTTTCTAATTTGATTTCTTTGTAATCTGTCTTTTTCATAATAAAACCTCCGTAAAAATATTTATGTGTTGAATTTGTTGTAACCCTAATTATTACAACGATATATTATCACAAACTTGTTGTAATGTCAACGGTTACAACGATAAAAATAAAAAAAGATTTTAAGAATTTTCAAAAAGGAGAAAAATACTTAAAATCTTATTATTAATCAAATTATTTTATTGTTGTGATTTTATTATATTTTGCGTATCGTCCAAAACATCTTTTAATGTAACAGACGCAAGCTCTTTTTCCATTGCCTGCTGGACTTTTATGAGCCTGTCGTCAAGAACAGCGTGAATGTTTCGTCCAACGGGGCATAGCGGGTTAGGATTTTCGTGAAAATGGAAAAGCTCGCCGTCACCCACGCAATCTACCGCTTTATAAATATCAAGAAATGTTATATCATTTTCAGGCTTTGCCAGAACAGCACCGCCCAACCCCCGTGCTACTTCCACGATACCCGCTTTTTTTAACTGCCCGAGAATTTTACGGACAATTACAGGATTAACATTGGTGCTTGCAGCCAAAAACTCGCTCGTAATCTTGTTACTGTCACCGAAAGTTTTTATGCAGGTAAGAATATGAACGGCAAGAGTAAATCTGCTTGAAATCTGCATATATGTTCACCTCATTATAAAAAAGGATTACAGTAAGAAAAAACACGCTGACCGAGCGGTTAGCGTGTAATGGTCGGGATGACAAGATTTGAACTTGCGACACCACGCCCCCCAGACGTGTGCGCTACCAAGCTGCGCTACATCCCGTTGCAACATAATCTATTGTACCAAATGAATGTAAAAAAGTCAAGAGATAAGAGTTAATCTTCTAAGTATTCGTGCAGAACAGGCTTATAATTTTTAAATTTGCATTTATCGGCTAAGTTTAAATCAGCTTCATTTTGTATGTTAAGCAAATTTTTCAAAACTTTGCAATCGTCATATAAATAGGTATCATATTTGCTCCATACTAATTCTTCCGTTTGCCCGTTCTTCTGACAATTGTTTTGCAATTTCAGATAAATGGATACATTTAATTTTCAATAAATTTTCTAAGTTTATCAAGGTGTTTTCTTAAATCTGACTCACCTTGTTTGTATATTTTTTCTATTATTTCGGGGTTGCTTTCAGTTCTGCCTATGCCAAGACTTTGATTTGGCGCAATTACATAAACAAGTCCCTGTTCTTCAAGCATTTTTATATCTTCAAGCTGTTTGTTATACATTTGCGGTCTGTTTAAAAGTGCCTTTGCAAATTCAGGTTTCTTTCTGTAGCGCTTTGCGGAAAATTCGAGCGTTTTGTCGGCTTTTTTGCGGTAATCCCTTGCCTGCGTAAGTATAACTATGCATTTGTCACAGCCGTCATCAAAAGCGTGTTTAAACGGAATGCTGTCGGTAATTCCGCCGTCAAGATATTCGTTTCCGTTTATTATAATCGGCTGAAAAAGCAACGGTAATGCGCAGGTCGCTCTTAGTATTTCAAATTTTCTGTCATAGCGTGAAACAGGCACATACTCGGTTTTGCCTGTGTTTATATTTGTAAGAGTTGCGATTACATCACCTTTAAATTTTGCAAAAGTATCGTAGTCAAAGGGAACAAGTTTATTTGGAATTTCGTCCATAATAAAATCAAGGTTAAAGTAGCAGCGCTTTTTAGGATTGAGCAAATACTTTGTTCCCATATATCTTTTATCGTTTAAATATTTTGTTCCTATTATATAGTTTCTGCCGATTTGTTTTGAAACATAAGATACGGCATTTGAAATGCCTGCCGAAGTTCCGATTACATAGTCGGCATATATGTTTTCTCTCAGCATTTCGTCCATTACGCCGCAGGAGTAAAATGTGCGTGACGCACCACCCTCAACTACAAGACCGATTTTCATATTATCACATCCTATAAAGATATTTTACTACAAAATCGGTAAATTTCAATACACATATATTGACAAAATAAAATTAATATTTTTATAAATCTATAAATACTTGCTCAACAAAACAAACAAATAATTTGCGTAAATATTTGCTTATTTTAAGATTAAATATATAAAATTTTAGCAAAAGCAAAGTGCAAGCAGCTTTAATTTGGCAAAATAATCAAAAACATTTTGCGCTTATTGTGCAATAATCAGGTTGCCAATTTAATACATTTTTGTTATGATAAAAGCGTTAAAATGTATTTTATACGCAAATAAGAGGTTTTTGCTTATTTTGTCGTATGTGTAATTTTATTATGGTGTTATTCTCCATTGCTTTGACTGGAAATACACCGACATTAAAGCAGAACTTAAGAACATTGCGGAGGCATGATTTACTTCAATCCAGACTTCTCCTGTTCAGGGAAACAATAACCACGGTTCATGGTCTGCATACAGTGCATAATCGCATTATAGTTTTATAGACAAACAGAATTTAACCCCCTCGCAATTGAGGGGGTTATTTTTATACTTAATTTTTAGCAGCCGCAGCCACAACCGTTAGAAGACTCGTTACCGCCACAACAAGCAAGGATAACTATAAGAAGAATAATCCATGAGCAGCAGTTGTTGCCATTACCGAAAAAGTTACACATAAGCGTTTGCCTCCTTTCTGTTTACACTACATAATATTGCAAAATACAGAAAGTGTGACTGGAATAAAAGTCAATAGAAATTTATTTTTATGTTGGTAAATTATGGTTTGGCAGAGTGTCGGTCGGGCATTGAAATTTAGCTAACGCTAAATTATCCTCCAAAAAAGCAAAAAAAGTTTACTCAATTTTTTCAAAAATTGCGGGTTTGGGCAGCGCCCATAAAAATCTTCCGATATAACAATTTATTATGCACTGACAGCCTGCTGTCAGTGTGCGTAAAACAAAATTTGAAAAAACAGGCGGTAGCCTTTTAGAAAAGAAATCATTAACTTTTTTCATTATATAGTGAATGTCTTTTCTTTTTGCTTTCGCATTTAAAGGCATTCGCCGTTGTGTTCAAGCCGCCAAACAGCAAGCTGTTTGGCTATCGTTAGATTGCGTAAACGGAAAGTATTTGTGGGCTTTGCCCACACCCACGACCTTTGAAAAGGTCGACCAAACTTTTATAATTTCTTGATAAAGCAATCAGCTAAACCATAATTTACTATTTTTACTCCAACATTTAGATAGAACCGATTTATGTTAAGACATAAAAAGCTGCCGCGTTTTCAAAATGCAACAGCAAAAGTACCAACATCATTTGCTGTAAATCTGTAATATCCGTTTATTAGAAAATGCTTCCGGAGAGATAGAAACAACGCCGTCAGGAATAACTACATCTTTTATAGTATTATTTCTGTCAGTAAAACGATAAAGACATTTTCCCATAATTGTCATACCGTCCGGGAGTGTTATTTTATGAATACCTCGCCAAGCAAAAGATTCTTCTCCGATGACTGTAACCTTTTTTCCGTTAATGGTACTTGGTATCAATACTTCTTTTTCATCTCCGAAATAGCCTGTGATTTCTACGGTTCCATCTTAAGATTTATGTATTGATAGTCGCCGCTTATGATTTGATCTTCCCAATTATAAGTCACCGAATTTGTTTCATTTTCCAAAGTTGCCGCACTTGCGGGAAATGCAGAAATAATGCTTGTTGCCATAACAGCAGACAATAAAACCGCCGCAATTCTTTTTGATTTTTTCATAGATTGTTCTCACACAAAATAATAATATTAATAATGTTACATTGTTTTAATTCGTGGTAATATTATTTTCAAAAAACAAGCTGTAACCATTATTGATTAAAATAATAATAAAAACAACATATACTTGTCAATGTGTAAAATAAACTAAAATCCGCTCAAATTATAATAAAATTGAGCGGATTAAAGCGGATTAATAATTATATTGATATTATACTGTTAATTTTATATTTTTACATTTCAGCTCTGTTAATTGCATTAAGTACACCGAGTACAGATGCAACATTGACATTTGAATCAATGCCGATACCAAAGATGTTCTTTCCGTCAGGCTTTTTGAGCTCAATGTAAGAAACAGCTTTTGAATCTGAACCCTGTGAAATAGCGTGCTGGCTGTAAGAGATAAATTCGTATTTGTCGAGTCCGAATTTCTTAATAGCATTAAAGAATGCGTCAATCGGGCCGTTGCCTACGCCGCTTAATGTAACTTCATCGGCACCGTTAATAGTCATCTTGCCCTTAAAGTGCACATAATCTTTACCGTTTTCGCTTTCTTCGTAAATCTTACGCTTTGTAAGAGCGTATTTCTGATTAACTTCAAGATAGTTTTCGCTGAATACTTCAAAAAGTTCTTTCGGAATAAGCTCTCTGCCGAGTTCTTCACACTTTCTCTGAACAAGTTTAGAAAATTCAGGGTGCATCTTTTTTGGAAGGTCATATCCGAAGTTATGGCTCATTACAAATGCGGCGCCGCCCTTACCTGATTGAGAGTTGATTCTGATAATAGGTTCGTACTCTCTTCCGACATCGGCAGGGTCGATAGGGAGGTATGGGATTTCCCAATATTCTGTGCCGCTGTCTTTCATATACTGCATACCTTTATTGATAGCATCCTGATGAGAACCCGAAAAAGCAGTAAATACAAGTTCACCGATATACGGCTGACGAGGATTGATTTTCATATCTGTGCATCTTTCGTAAATCTCTCTGAGCTTTGGAAGATTAGAAAAGTCGAGTTTAGGGTCAACTCCCTGTGTAAACATATTAAGTCCCATTGTAACAATGTCAAGGTTACCGGTTCTCTCGCCGTTGCCGAAGAGTGTGCCCTCTACACGCTCTGCACCTGCAAGAAGTGCAAGCTCGCCCGACGCAACGCCTGTGCCTCTGTCATTGTGCGGATGCAAGCTGATTATGCAAGCCTCTCTGTTCTTTATATGTTTAATAAAATATTCAACCTGATCTGCGTATGTGTTTGGTGTGCACATTTCAACAGTGTTAGGAAGATTGAGAATAACAGGGTTTTCTTTTGTAGAACCGAGAGCTTCCATAACTTTATCGCAGATGTAAACAGCGTTCTCAACTTCTGTACCGCTGAAACTTTCGGGAGAATACTCAAATCTAAAGTTTGTATCGCCTGTATATTCGTCTGTAAGCTGCTTAATAAGTTTTGCGCCTTCAATAGCAATTTTTGTAACGCCTTCCATATCTGTTTTAAATACAACTTTTCTCTGTAAAGTAGATGTTGAATTGTAGAAATGAATGATTACATTTTTAGCGCCCTTAACTGCCTCGAAAGTTTTGCGGATGAGGTGCTCTCTTGCCTGAACAAGTACCTGAATTGTAACATCATCGGGAATATGGTTGCCCTCAATCAATTCACGGCAGATTTCGTACTCTGTTTCAGATGCGCTCGGAAATCCTATTTCAATTTCCTTAAAGCCCATATCAACAAGCGTGTGGAAAAATTCAAGTTTCTCTTCCATATTCATAGGGTCAACAAGCGCCTGATTGCCGTCACGCAAGTCAACACTGCACCATATCGGTGCTTTTGTAATTACATTGTTTGGCCATTCTCTGTTTTCAAGCTTAATCTGCTGAAAAGGAATATACTTTTCAAATCCTGGTTTCATATAAAGTGCCTCCTAATTAATTGCACAAAAAATCGCCCCTAAAAAGGGACGAATAAAACATCCGTGGTACCACCCGGTTTTAGGTGCACATCACTGTACACCCCTTACAGACTTCCAACAAAGTCCTGACCGATAACGCAGTCGTGCGTTCTGCACTACATAACCTCGCACAGAAAACTCGGGGATGAGCTATACATATAAAGGTAATCACAGCTTTTCACCAAACAGCTGCTCTCTGAAGAAATACCAAAATATCTTGTTCCCGTCATCGTTTTTAGAGGGATTTACTTGTTGATACTATTATATAGAGAATAAAAACTTTTGTCAAGATTATTTCTCCTATAAAATACACTTTTCTTATATAATGTATATGGGAAGTAATAAGTATAAAGTACAGATATACATTTGGAATAAAGAGTTGATAAAATAATTTTAAGTGTATTGAATAATCGACTAAATAATGGGTATAGTTAAAAGCGTTGAAAGTTTTATTATACACTAATATGAAAATGCGACAAATATGCGGCTTTTAAATTGTTTTTTAAGAAAAAATAAAAAAATTGAAGAAAGGGGTTGCAATTTGTAAAAATGAGTGATATAATATCAAAGTCGCTTGAGGAAAGCACAAACAACAGAAAGGTTTGAAAACACAGAAAAAAGCTTTTAAAAAGCAATGAAAGAGATTTCAAAAACTTTTTAAAAACTTTGAAAAAAGTGTTGACAAACGAAAATGAATGTGATATAATAATTCACGCACTGTTGAGAGAGGTTCGGTAAGAACCGACAAAAAACTTTCCAAAAAGTGCGTAGGACCTTGAAAATTAAACAACGAGAAAGATAAAGGAACCCGTAATA